>OIXX01000235.1_pt1 | contig 41820 bp, 44 predicted proteins | sample 1588161 | NCBI WGS metagenome assembly OIXX01 (sample SAMN03283274) | human gut metagenome | biome: human-associated habitat; material: feces | host: Homo sapiens | place: Peru | collected 2012 | reverse complement strand
ACAGCCTAATCAGGTACCATTAATAAACCACGTCCAACTTCCGGGGCGCAGTTCACATCGCAGGTGGGGCGTCTTTTGGGCGCTAGCAAACGAAGAGAAGGCTTGGAAGCAGGCATTGATGGCCTATGGTTGGCTGGAATCATTGGCGTGGTGGTGTCTGTGGCGCTGTTCGTTATTGCACGCCCGTTGTGCATGGCCATGGGAGCCCAGGGGAGTGTGCTGCATAACGCGGTTGATTATGTTCGCGCAGTGGTGTTCGGCATTCCCGGCATGTTGCTGGTGTATGCGGCCAACGGTATTTTCCGCGGACTGCAGAAGATTCGCATTACGTTGGTAGCTGCTATGGTGGGTGCGATACTCAATACGTTGCTGGATTTGCTGTTCATTCTCGGATTCGGTTGGGGTGTGTTTGGTTCTGGAGTGGCCACGTTGATTTCGCAATGGTTCATGGCAGTGGTTCTTATTGTTCCTGCGGTGTTGTGGACTCGTGCGGAAGGTGCCCGTTTACGGCCGCGTTTGTCAGGAGTGTTGAACAGTGCTGGCGATGGTGCGGTGTTGTTTTTGCGTACGCTTGCGTTGCGCGCATGCTTGGTGGCGAATGTGGTGCTGGCCACGCATATGGGTGTGGAAGTGTTGGCTGCACATCAGGTGGTGAATTCCAGTTGGAATTTTGTGTTGAACATGCTTGATGCCATTGGCATTGCCGGTCAGACGTTGGTTGCCGCGCAAATTGGTGCGCGTCAAGAGGACGAGGCCATGCGTTTGACGAGAATCGCTGGCAAGGCAGGATTATGCGGAGGAACGGTAATCGGTATTGGTTTGATGATTGCCGGATGGTGTGCGTCCCCGCTGTTTTCGCAGTCTACTGAGATTCAGCATTTGCTCACCGTCGGTATGGTGGTTGTTGGCGTGACATTGCCGTTGGCTGGTTGGATGTGGGCTGTTGATGGCATTCTGATTGGGGCAGGGGATTACCGGTATCTTGCATTGACGTGTACGGCGACGGCTGCAATATATGTGCCCTGTCTTGCTGTGATTGGTTGGATATGCGATGCGATGCAGGCTTCTTCCGCGCTGCGTATGGCGTTGCTGTGGCTTGCCGTGAATCTGTTATTTGTAGGATTGCGTGCCATTTTCAATGGTTTCCGTATCGGAACTTCCACATGGTTGCATATCGCACATTGAAATCAGCTTGTGATAGCAGTTTGACATGACGTGAGATGGGCGATTCCTGCAAAATAAAAATCCCGCATGGTTCCGGCGGACCGGATCATGCGGGATTTTATTTATGAACGAACTTAGGAATGAATCCTAAGAACATGTTCTGGCAATTCAGGAACGTTTGCGCTTAAACACGAACAATGCTCCTGCTGCAACAACCAGAACGGCGACCACCACAACAACGCCGATCACGTTGGAACCGGTGTTGGCAATGTCGGCAGTGTTTGCCTTCTTGTGCGCGGCAGGCTTCGTGTTCTGCTTGTTGTCGTCCTTCTTCGGTGCGTTCGGCGTGCTGTCCTTGATGGCCACGGTGAAGCGCACGCGTGCACCTTGGTTGTAGAACACCGCCACGGAACCAGTGCTGCCGGTTTCGCGACCATTGAGGAATGCGCTGCTCAACACGATGGAACCGTCATCGGCCACGGTGTAATCCGTGCCGGCGGTCAGAGACTGGTAGTCGTACTGCACGTCTTCCACGGTGTTGCCATTGGGATTGATGGCAACGGTCAGACCGTTGGCATTGGCGGTCTTTTTATCGCTGTCATACTTGTCGTAGTCGAATGCGTCGCCATTCGTCAGCTCAGCATTCTTGATTTCGCCATCATTCAGCAGTCAAACCTGGGTGCCATGGTACGGGTTTGCAGTACCGATTGCCAGACCGGCATCGGTGACGGCAAACACGCGCAGACCATGGTTGTTGTTGTCACCGAAACCGTTACGGCTGATGGTCTGGAAGTTCGTGCCATCGGAGGAGACAATCAGGTCGAAGCCACGAGTCGCATCGTTGGAGTAATGCAGGTAACTGAGCACACCCACGAAGTCGGTGAACTTCTCCAGATTCTCTCCGGTAAGCCACTTATCGAGCTCGTTGGTAATGAATTCCGGCAGATACTGCTTGTTCTTGTTGTACAGGTCGAGCAGCCGCTGCAGGGATGCGAGGAACTGGTAACGATCGTCGAGCGTGTAGGTTTCAGCGGCCTGCGGAGCGACACCGTCAGGGGAGACCACGTCGGTCTGCTTGGAGTTGAGATCAGCGCCCATGTCCTCCAGCAGCTGCTGCATGGTAGCCACGTCAGCAGCTACTTCGTCGGTCTTACCGGCTTCTTCAACTGCCTGTGCGGCCTGATCGCTTTCGGACGTTTCGTCACCCTCGCTCAGCGGCATGATGTCGTCATCGTCGCCCGGCTTGGAGGCTTCCTGAGAGTCAGACTCGGTAGGCTTGGAGGCTTCCTGAGAGTCCGTGCCGATAGTACCGGAAGCGCCGTTCTGGTCATTCTTCTTCAGAGAGTCGAAGAAGATCTTGATGTATTCGATCTGCTTCTTCCACTCTTCCGGAGTACGCTTCAGAATGTCGCCGTTGGCGAACTGGGTTGCCGGGTATGCAAGATCACTGATGTCGAAGGTGCCGACGTACAGCTTGCCGTTGTAGGACTGCATACGCCACACATACTGGTTCAGGTGACGGCTCTGCTCGTCGCTGTCGCCCAAGCCGGACAGCATGGTATTGCCATCGATGGTGCCTTTGGAATCGCCGAAGTACTTGTTGTTGGCTTCGCCGGCGAGCATTTCGAAGTTTTCGTTGCCGTCTTCGTCAACGTCCATACGTCACAGGTTGACCGGGCTCTCCAGATCCTTGTACAGGTCGGAGAAATCCATCTGCATGGCCTTCTCCAAAGCGTTCATCGGATCGTTGTAGCCGCCGATGTACAGGTGGCCCTTGTATACCACCATGTTGGCTGCGCCGGAACGACTCGCTCCGAAACCCCACTCGTACTTGGCGCCGTCTGCCGGATCGCCGACCAGCGGCTTGAAGGTCCACTTGCCGGTTTCCTTATCTTGCGTGCCGCGCACGAGTGCGAAGGATTGCTTGTTGTTCTTCGCGGTTCCAGTCACCATAGTGACATATAGATTGCCCTTGAAGCCGACCATATCCCACACACATCCACCGAACACTCCATCAGTTACAGCGCATGCCGGATAGTTGTACAGGCCCTCGGTCTGGGTAGCGATAGTGGCGAAAGAATCCTGGCCTGCTGACGGGTTGGAAGAAGCCACAATAGTGGCACCGTTATCGGTGATCATGCTGGCGATAAGCTGATTGTTGACCACGGTCAAACCACGGATACCAGCAGTGTAGCCCTTCTTCAGACCAGTGGTCATGGCAGCGGAACGATACACGATTTCAGTGGCATCACCACTGTTCGGATCAACTTCCAGCAGGTACGGCTGACCCTTTGCGGCGGCAGCAAAGTACAGCTTGTCATGGAATTCAACGGCTGCACGATAGCCGTTGACCGCATGCTCTCCGCCAATCGCATTGACGATGATCTTCACTTCACCGGTCTTGACGTTAATCTTGAGCAGCAAGCTGTGGTTCTCGCCATTGTCGAGGAACAGCTCGCCGTTGAACGCAACATCCAAAGCGGCCTTGATGCTGGCATACTTGGCGCCCATGGTGTTAGCCATGTATTTCAGCGTGGAACCCATTGCGGAATAGCAGGTGCCCACGTACATCCAATCGCCATAACCGGCCGAAGACCATGAATAGTTCTGGCCACGCTCAGCCTCACCCTGCGTGAGGTCATCAGTGGATTCTCCGTTCAAGACGTTCACGATGCCGTCGTTTTCACCCAAACCTGCATTGGGGTGCGAAATCTTGGTAGCGGTATAGCCGGCACCAAGTGCGGAGGTATTCGAGGGCTCATCAGCATTGGCGCTGCCTACTACCGGCAGCAACATGGCGCAAGTCGCAAGCGTTGCGATTGCAGCATTAATTACTTTATGGTGGTTGACCATATTTTCCTTAATCTCATATTCTCCGAAAAGATATCCCATCGTATGGCATATCCAATGGAAAAAATACTAAAAAGGGTTGACCTAGGGTGCTATACGAAAAACATCGGGAACATAATCCATCAAATAGTATTGCGTTAACTAGTATTTGCATGACTTTGAGGATTTGCGCATTGCGCGCAGCCCGAAATGCCGTCTTCCGATGAGCCGGAAGTGTTGGTCGATTGCTCTACTGCAGAGACAAAGCGATGAGAAGCTTGTGATGCCGTATGCATCTACTTTCTGTAGTGAAATGAAATACGGCCGACAGCAGAGCGTCAGATGATATCGAAATGCTTAAGTGCATTCCAAATACCATCGTGATCGACATCGTCGGTAATGTAATCGGCGACTGCTTTCGGTTCCTCGGTCGCATTGCCCATGGCCACACCGATGCCAGTGAAACGCAGCATATCCACATCATTACCGCCATCGCCGAACGAAATCGTCTGCTTCTTCGACCATCCATAATGGTCGAGGAAACGCTGAATGCCGCGATTTTTGCCGCCGTCAGCGGGAATCAGATCAACGAAATCCGGATGCCAGCGCACACCGCGCGTATTTGGCAGCAGCGACAGCAATTCAGACTCCTGATCACGACTGATATATGGGCTCATCTGGAATGTTTCATGTTCCGCCGTGCGCACTCGAGGATTGTCGAAGAACACGTCCGGCGCGGTCTTGCCCAAGCTTGCCCACGTGCGGCGCATCTGATCGTTGCTGTGGTTGAAATACACGTAATCCTCTTCGCCGATGCAGGCGACGATATCCTCATGCTCATCCAACCAACGCACGATCGTGGCCACATCGGTTGCGTCAAGCGTCTGCTTTTCCAAAAATCCGCTGCCGTCAATGCAGTACTGGCCATTAAACCCGACAATGCCATCGAAATCGACGGGAATAGTATCCAACACGACATTCATTTGAGCGGGAGGGCGACCGGTGCATATGAAAATCTTGACGCCATTGGCTTGCAGCGCGTGCAACGCGTCAATGGTGGATTGAGGCACGACGTGCGTGGTGAAGCTCGTCAACGTTCCGTCAATGTCGAAAAACGCCGCTTTGATGTCGATTGCGGTCATGGAAAACACCTTCCGAATATGTGATTTCGTAATTGCTCGCTTGTCTCAGTGTAGGGAGCGTACATGATTGCCGACACACACGTTCATGTCACCATCGTGCATGATTCCGTGCAGTTCGGAGGATTGATGAAAAGGCTGGAATCATTGCGATTGAACACCCGCTATAACGAACTCTGATAAGGCAATTCTTGGGTTTCGGCGTCTCGCAACGGAAGCGTCGCGTATGGTTGGATACGACACGATGGCATGCAGCTCATCGAAGACACGTTGGAAACCATGCAAAGCAATGAGGAAGAAGAGAGGATTCATCATGGCAGAAGCAAATCAGCAGCCGGCAGGATTGCCGGAAGAACCGGTCCGAGTCAATCACACGGTACGTAACATCATCATCGCCGTCGTGGTGGTCGCATTGGTCGCGATCGGAGCGTTCTTTGGAGTTCGTGCGCTCAACGGATCCGACAAGACCGCGGAGAAGGGAACCGAAGCCAACCCGGTGAAGATTGGCGTGGTGGGCGCCACCGATCCGCAGTGGGTGGAATTCAAGAAGCAGGCCGAAAAGCAGAACCTGTACGTCGATATCGTTGATTTCCAGGATTACACTTCTGAGAATCCGGCCGTCGACTCCGGTGAGCTTGACCTCAACGAGTTCCAGCACCTGCTGTACCTGGCCAACTACAATGTGCAGAACAACAAGGAGCTGCAGCCGATCGGCGGTGTGGCAATCTACCCGCTCGGTGTGTATTCCACCAAGTACAAGAGCATCGACGAGATTCCTGAGGGCAGCACCATTCCGATTCCGAACGACGAGACCAATCAGGCCCGTGCCATCGGCGTGCTCAAGGCTGCAGGTCTGGTGACGATGAAGGGCGATTGGACGCCGTTCTCTACTCCGCAGGACATCGACGAATCCAAATCCAAGGTCAAGGTCACCCCGCTGAAGGCGGAGCAGGTCGCCAACTCCCTGAAGGACCCGCAGGTCGCGGCAGGCGTCATCAACAACGATTATGTCGCCGACGCTGGTTTGAAGGCCACCGACGCCATCTATCAGGATGACGCCGAATCCGAAGAAGCCCGCCCGTACATCAACATCTTTGCCACCCGCAAAGCTGACGTGAACAACGAGGTCTACAAGAAGGTCGTTGAGATCTTCCAAACCACGAACGTGCTTGACAAGCTGCAGGAGAACTCCGGCGGCACTGCGGTTCTGGCCGACAAGTTCAGCGCATCCGAACTTCAGGATTACCTGAAGACGATCGAACAGGAAGCCAAGGACGCCGAGTAAGCCCTTTTTGGAAAGCTCCCTCCAAGGAGGGGGCTTTCCTATATGCGCACCCAACGTCAGGCGTGGTTGTATGGTCAAGGGTTGAAAAACCATTAATGAAAGCGGCAGTATGACAGAACACACACCGATCATCACATTCGACCATGTGGTCAAGGAGTTCCGGCAGCGCGGCAGCGGCGCTGCCGGCGGCAAACGCGGCACGACCGTTGCCCGCGCCGTCGATGATGTGAGCCTCACCATCAACGAAGGTGACATTTTCGGCATCATCGGCTATTCCGGAGCCGGCAAATCCACATTGGTGCGCCTGATCAATGCTTTGGAAAAGCCGACATCGGGCACGGTTACGGTACTTGGTACTGAAGTGTCGTCGCTCAGCGAATCCAAGCTTCGCCCGATCCGACAGAAAATCGGCATGATCTTCCAGCAGTTCAACCTATTCTCCACCAAAACAGTGGCGCAGAACATCGCCTATCCGTTGCAGCTCGACCATTGGCGCAAGGATTATCAAGACAAGCGCGTGGCGCAATTGCTTGACTTCGTAGGCTTAAGTGACCATGCGAACAAATATCCGTCGCAGCTTTCCGGCGGCCAGAAGCAGCGCGTCGGCATCGCCAGGGCGTTGGCCACGAATCCTAAGATCCTGCTTGCCGACGAGGCGACTAGCGCTTTGGATCCGGAAACCACCACGGAAGTATTATCGCTGCTTCAACGAGTCAATGAGGAAATGGGCATCACTATCGTGCTCATTACCCATCAGATGAACGTCGTGCAGCAGATCGCCAACCGTGTGGCGGTCATGAGCTCCGGCAAGGTAGTGGAATCCGGCAGCGTCTACGATGTGTTCGCAGCCCCTCGACAGCCAGTGACCAAACGATTCATCTCCACCGCCATCAGCGGTATTCCGGAAGAGTCGCGCATTAACACCATGCATGAGGAAAATCCCGGGCACATCGTCACCGTGCTTATTCGACAGCATGACGTCGAAGAGCGTGAAGACGGTACTGTCATCGCGGCATCCGGACAGAACATTTCACAACTCATCGCCAAACACGGCGTACGGAGCAGCCTGCTGTACGGCGGCATCGACACCGTCAACGGCGTGGCCATCGGAGCGATCACCTACGAATTCGGCGGAGACAATGTCAAATCGTTCCTGAACGAACTGGCGCAAAACAGCGATATCGTCGATTTCGGCACCGCAGCACAGCCGATACCATACGAACAGGCCCTCATCAAGACCGGACAGGAGCAGGCATGACACAGATTGAAGGCGCAACCCTCGCAAGCCGCAGCGACTGGACGGTACTACGTCCGCTCCTGTTCGAATCCATCGGGCAAACCTTGGAAATGGTGCTCGTAACCATGATCGTGGGCGGTATTCTCGGACTGATCCTCGGCGTGGTGCTCTACGGAACGCGTCCCGGCAACCTATTCGAAAACGCGGTCGTCTACCGTATTCTCGACGTGATTGTGAACATCATTCGACCAATACCGTTCATCATCTTCCTCGCAGCCATGCAGCCACTGACCATCAAGGTCATTGGCACCTCCATCGGCACGGCTGCCGCGATCTTCCCAATGATCATCATGTGCACCATGGCCACATCCAGGCTTGTCGAACAGAATCTGGTTCCCGTCGACTCCGGTGTGATCGAAGCAGCACGAGCCATGGGAGCCTCGAAATTCACCATCGTGCGTACCGTGCTTATTCCGGAGGCGCTCGCGCCTCTGATTCTCGCCTACGCATTCCTGTTCATCGGCGTGCTCGACATGTCGGCTATGGCCGGATACATCGGTGGCGGCGGTCTAGGTAATTTCGCCATTGCCTACGGATATCAGAAATTCGACCAGACTGTGACTTGGACGGCGGTAATCATTATGATTGTGCTTGTTCAGGTGGTGCAGGGCGTCGCCAATGCCATAGCGAAGCACCTGCTGAAGCGCTGACAGCAACGGTGAAAGCCGCTTAAGGGAGAAAAGAAACCAAGGGATTCGCACAAGATGATTGAACATGTCGAAATCACGCCGGAACTCATCGAAATCCGCCATTACCTGCACGCCCATCCGGAGCGCAGCTTCAAGGAATTCAAAACAAGCGCCTACATTGAGCAACTGCTCAGGGCGCACGACATCGAAATCCTGAACAATCCGCTCGAATCAGGTGTGGTCGGACTGATTCGCGGAGAACAACCTGGACCGCGCATCGCATTGCGCGCCGACATCGACGGTCTTCCCATTCAGGAGGACACGGGATTGCCATTCTCCTCGGCCAACGATGGAGTGATGCACGGCTGCGGTCACGACCTGCACATGTCATATCTGCTGGGAGCGGCATTCTGGCTTGCCAAACACCGCAAACAGATCAAGGGATCTATCAAACTGCTGTTCCAGCCGTCCGAAGAAACAGGCACCGGCGCACGCGCCATGATCGACGCAGGACTGCTGGCCGACGTTTCCGCCATCATCGGTGCGCACAACAATCCAAACTATGCGCCCGGGCAGATCGCCATCGGCCCCGACCCTATGATGGCCGGATGCGTGAAATTCCACGTTACGCTCCACGCTACGGGCACGCATGCAGGGTACCCACACAAGGGCACCGGTCCTATCGAAGCGCTCGCCACGATGATTCTCGCATTGCAGACCATCGTGAGCCGCAATGTGTCTCCATTCCATCCGTTGGTGCTGTCCATTACCGAACTACACGGCGGCCACGTGTGGAACGTGATTCCAGACAAGGCGAGCTTCCAAGGTACCGTCCGTTACTTCCACAAATCCGACGGCATCATGGTAGGCGAACGTTTCAAGGAACAGGTCAATGCCGTCGCAGCCGGTTACGGCATCACTGCCGACATCGACTGGGATGATTTCCAGGATCCGCTGGTCTCCGACGAGGGACTGTCGAAGATCGTGGCCGATGACGTGCGCGAGTATGCGCAGCTTGAGCCGATCCATCCGTCGATGGCAGGGGAGGACTTCTGCGAATACGCCAAAGTCACATTGCCCGTGTTCGCCTTTATCGGATCCAATGGTGAGGAAGGATGTCCTGATTGGCATAGCCCGAATTTTGTGGGATTGGACGAATCCTTGCAGGCGGGCGTGGAATTCTATGCCAATGCGGCACTCACCGTGTTGAACGAACTTGCGTAAGCCGGTTGGATTTCGTGCAATCCTTCTGTAAACCGATATGAATGCAGCGCTCATCGGCACGTATGTGGTTTTTCTTGCCACATGCGTGCCGTTTGCATGTTTGATACGTAAATCGCAATACACTAGACAACTATGACAAACATTCGCTTCGCCCTCGCCCAAATCGATACTTGTGTGGGAGATCTTGACTCCAACGCAGACAAGGTCATGCGTTATGCGCACCTTGCAGCCAACAACAATGCGCAAGTCGTCGTATTCCCGGAAATGACATTGACCGGTTATCCGATTGAAGATCTCGCGTTGCGGGCCACCTTCCGCAAAGCCGCGTGGAACAAAGCCAACTGGCTTGCTACTGAACTGGCTGCCGATGGGCTTGGTGACCTGTTTGTGGTGGTTGGCACGGTCGGCACTGATCGCGAGACATCCAAGCCGCGCAATCGACTTGTTGTATTGCATGATGGCGTGGTTTGGGCCGGCTATGACAAGCACTTCCTGCCCAACTACGGTGTGTTTGACGAATTCCGCATTTTCAGTCCTGGCGATAAGTCCATGGTGCTTGATGTGAATGGCGCACGTATTGGTGTGGCTATTTGCGAGGATATCTGGCAGGATGGCGGTCCTGTGGCAGAACTTGCCGAGCAGCATATTGATTTGCTGCTTACCATGAACGGTTCTCCGTATGAGGAGGGTAAGACCGATACTCGACTCGATCTTGCGGTACGCCGTGCGGCTGAAGTGAACGCGCCGATGATCTACCTCAATCAGGTGGGTGGTCAGGACGATCTGGTGTTCGATGGCGGCAGTTTCGTGGTTGACGCTGACGGAACGTTGCTCGAACGTTCTCCGATGTTCATGGAGGATTTGAGCTTCTTCGATTTGGACACTGCCTCCGAACATCAGCAGGTTGGTGTTATCGCGGCCAAGCCTGATCCGGATGAGGAAGTGTATACCGCTTGTGTGCTCGGCTTGAAGGATTATATGGCCAAGAACCATTTCAAGGGCGTGTGCTTGGGCTTGTCTGGAGGCATCGACTCCGCATTGGTGGCTGCCATGGCTGCTGATGCCGTGGGTGGATCCAATGTGTATGGCATTTCCATGCCGAGCATGTATTCGTCTGATGGTTCGAAGGATGATGCTGCCGATTTGGCGAAGAATATCGGAGCGCACTATGATATTCAGCCTATTGAGCCGCTGTTCGTTTCCTTCCAAAAGCAGCTTGATCTTGAAGGTGTGGCTGCTGAGAATTTGCAGGCACGTATTCGTGGCGTGATCGTTATGGCGTATTCGAATTCCAAGGGGCTTCTGGCTGTCGCCACGGGCAACAAGTCGGAGCTTGCCTGCGGTTATTCCACCATTTATGGTGATGCAGTCGGCGGATACGCTCCGATCAAGGATCTGCTGAAGACTCGCGTGTGGGAGATTTCCCGCTGGCGTAATAAGGCTGCCGCCGAGGGCATGGGCATCGGCGGGCTACATGTTGTGGGCAACGAACAGGGCTCTAAAGGAACGCCATTGCCGGATGGCGTGATGATTCCCGTCAATTCGATCGAGAAAGCCCCATCCGCAGAGCTTCGCCCGGGGCAGAAAGACTCCGATTCGCTGCCGGAATATGAGCTGCTCGACCAGGTGCTGGCGATGTACATTGAACGTGCGCATGGTCGTGAGGATCTTCTCGCCGACGGTTTCGATGAAACCACCGTCGACACGGTTATGCGACTGGTCGATCGTGCCGAATGGAAGCGCCGTCAATACCCGCTTGGGCCAAAGGTGACGGCATTGGCGTTCGGCCGTGACCGCCGCTTGCCGATTACCAACGCGTTCCGCGAATAGAACAGCGGCGGACTATTGTTTCGTTACGCGCTTCGTAAGGAGTGATATGGAAAAGCAATGGTATTTCAATACGGTTACCGAACAGCCTGAACTGGGCATGATCTCACCGGCGAGCCATCGTATGGGACCATACAAAACCAGGGAAGACGCGCTCGATGCATGGAAGATCGTGCAGGAACGCAACATCAAATGGGAAGAACAGGATCGCGAATGGAAACGCTGGTCTTCCGATGAAAAGTAGTTGATTCGATATAAGAAATCGCGGTGTCTGGATTACGGCACCGCGATTTTTCTTATACTTCGCAATTGTGACATATGTCACTTATATTTCCTCTCAAACTCAGGTTCTTTACAGGTTCGTGCAGCTAGAATCGGTAACTAGCGACGACGTAACGATGCGTCGCCAAACCAACACCCAGAAGGAGTGGAAATGGCAGCAGTTGATGCGACGGCAGTCTCCCCGGAAGAGCTTCAGGCTAAGGCTTGGGAAGGCTTCGCTGAGGGCAACTGGCAGAAGGACATTGATGTCCGTGACTTTATTCAGAAGAACTACACGCCTTATGAGGGCGACGAGTCCTTCCTGGCTGACGCCACCGAGAAGACCAAGCACCTGTGGCAGTATCTCGATGACAACTATCTGGCAGTAGAGCGCAAGCAGCGCGTCTACGACGTCGACACCCACACGCCGGCTGGCATCGACGCATTCGGCGCCGGCTACATCGACTCTCCGGAAGTTGACAATGTGGTTGTCGGTCTGCAGACCGACGTTCCTTGCAAGCGTGCCATGATGCCGAACGGCGGTTGGCGTATGGTCGAGCAGGCCATCAAGGAAGCCGGCAAGGAGCCGGATCCGGAAATCAAAAAGATCTTCACCAAGTACCGCAAGACCCACAATGACGGTGTCTTCGGCGTGTACACCAAGCAGATCAAAGTCGCCCGTCACAACAAGATCCTCACCGGTCTGCCGGATGCCTACGGCCGTGGCCGCATCATCGGCGATTACCGTCGTGTGGCACTGTACGGTGTGAACGCCCTGATCAAGTTCAAGCAGCGCGACAAGGACTCCGTGCCGTACCGCAACGACTTCACCGAACCGGAGATCGAGCACTGGATCCGCTTCCGCGAAGAGCATGACGAGCAGATCAAGGCCCTGAAACAGCTGATCAACCTCGGCAACGAGTATGGTCTTGACCTGTCCCGCCCGGCACAGACCGCTCAGGAAGCAGTGCAGTGGACCTACATGGGCTACCTCGCTTCCGTCAAGAGCCAGGATGGCGCCGCAATGTCGTTCGGCCGCGTCTCCACCTTCTTCGACGTGTACTTCGAGCGTGACTTGAAGTCTGGTAAGATCACCGAGACCGACGCACAGGAGATCATTGACAATCTGGTCATGAAGTTGCGTATCGTGCGCTTCCTGCGTACCAAGGATTACGACGCGATCTTCTCCGGCGATCCGTACTGGGCGACTTGGTCCGACGCAGGCTTCGGCGATGATGGCCGTACGCTGGTCACCAAGACCTCCTTCCGTCTGCTCGACACCCTGACCCTCGAGCACCTTGGACCTGGCCCGGAGCCGAACATCACCATCTTCTGGGATCCGAAGCTGCCGGAAGCCTACAAGCGCTTCTGCGCCAAGATCTCCATCGACACCTCGGCAATCCAGTACGAGTCCGACAAGGAAATCCGCTCCCACTGGGGCGATGACGCCGCCATCGCATGCTGTGTCTCCCCGATGCGCGTGGGCAAGCAGATGCAGTTCTTCGCAGCCCGCGTGAACTCCGCCAAGGCCCTGCTGTACGCCATCAACGGCGGCCGCGACGAGATGACGGGCATGCAGGTCATCGACAAGGGCGTTATCGAGCCGGTTCAGCCGGAAGCCGACGGCTCCTTGGACTACGAGAAGGTCAAGGCCAACTATGAGAAGGCTCTCGAATGGCTGTCCGAGACCTACGTCATGGCTCTGAACATCATCCACTATATGCACGATAAGTATGCATACGAGTCCATCGAGATGGCTCTGCACGACAAGGAAGTGTACCGCACCCTCGGTTGCGGTATGTCCGGTCTGTCCATCGCAGCCGACTCCCTGTCCGCATGCAAGTATGCCAAGGTCTACCCGATCTACAACAAGGACGCCAAGACCACGCCGGGTCATGAGAACGAGTACGTTGAAGGCGTCGATGACGATCTGATTGTCGGCTACCGCACCGAAGGCGAGTTCCCGCTGTACGGCAACGATGATGATCGTGCCGACGAGATCGCCAAGTGGGTCGTCTCCACCGTTATGGGTCAGGTCAAGCGCCTGCCGGTGTACCGTGGAGCAGTCCCGACACAGTCCATCCTGACCATCACCTCCAATGTGGAATACGGCAAGGCCACCGGTTCCTTCCCGTCCGGTCATAAGAAGGGCACTCCGTACGCTCCGGGCGCAAACCCGGAGAACGGCATGGACTCCCACGGTATGCTGCCGTCCATGTTCTCCGTCGGCAAGATTGACTACAACGACGCTCTTGACGGCATCTCGCTGACCAACACCATTACCCCTGACGGTCTGGGCCGCGATGAGGAAGAGCGCGTCGGCAACCTCGTGGGCATTCTGGACGCCGGCAACGGCCATGGTCTGTACCACGCCAACATCAACGTGCTGCGCAAGGAACAGCTCGAGGATGCCGTTGAGCATCCGGAGAAGTACCCGCACCTGACTGTGCGCGTCTCTGGCTACGCGGTGAACTTCGTCAAGCTCACCAAGGAACAGCAGCTCGACGTGATCTCCCGTACGTTCCACCAGGGCGCCGTCGTCGACTGAGACTGAACGGCACCGCGTGAAACGGTAGACGACAATGGGGCGGAGTGTGAAAGCTCCGCCCCTTGTTTTTCCCCCGTACAATATGGGAAACCCATTGGAGAGATACAACGAAAGGACACGGATGTCTGAGAACGTACATTTTCGCTCCACGACCAGGCACATGCTCAGAGAATCGCAAAGCTATGTCAACCAGACGCTTATGGGAGGATTGTCGGGCTTTGAATCACCAATCGGATTAGATCGTCGCGATCGCATCAACGCGCTGAAAAGCGGTGATATCGGTTTCGTGCATTCTTGGGACATTAACACGTCCGTCGACGGTCCGGGAACACGCATGACCGTTTTCATGAGCGGTTGCCCATTGCGCTGCCAGTACTGCCAGAATCCAGACACGTGGAAAATGCGTGATGGCAAACCCGTCTACTACGAAGCCATGGTCAAAAAGATCGAACGTTATGCCGACCTTTTCAAGGCGACGCATGGCGGCATCACCTTCTCAGGCGGCGAATCCATGATGCAACCGGCATTCGTCTCCCGCGTGTTCCATGCGGCCAAGGAGATGGGGGTGCACACATGCCTCGACACTTCCGGATTCCTTGGAGCAAGCTATACCGACGACATGGTGGACGATATCGACCTGTGTCTGCTTGATGTCAAGTCTGGCGACGAGGAAACCTACAAGAAGGTGACCGGAGGCATTTTGCAGCCGACAATCGATTTCGGACAGCGACTGGCCAAGGCAGGCAAGAAGATTTGGGTGCGTTTCGTACTCGTGCCAGGGCTCACCTCGTCCGAGGAAAACGTTGAGAACGTGGCGAAGATCTGCGAATCGTTCGGTGATGCCGTGGAACATATCGACGTACTCGGATTCCACCAGCTGGGTCGCCCGAAATGGCATATGCTCGACATTCCCTACCCGCTGGAAGACCAGAAAGGTCCGTCAGCGGCAATGAAACAGCGTGTAGTGGAACAATTCCAATCGCACGGTTTCACCGTCTACTAAACGGGAAGCCACGCATATTCCAGCCAACAATTCCGGCGAATCAATCGTTTGAAAGTGCCTCAGCGATTGGAAAAGGGAATATTCGTGCAATTGTTGAACCGGCATTCGCCACGCGGAAAAAATCTTCACATTCGACGCGTGGCGAAATGCTGCGAAATACCGTGAAAGCGGTGTCGCTGCCGTAGTCTTGAATCATGGCGGACATCTATGCTTTTCCTCAAGGTGCGCCCAACGAAGCGCGCACCAAAGGTAGGGGATCGTGCGCCTGCGCAGCCCCTCCTGAACCAATGTTGACTAGACCCTCCGGCGTGCCAGACAAAGTGTGGGACGCCGTGCTTTCCGTGGAATGCATGCCACGATTATCAGGTGTGTCATATCGTGAGATTCCAGTGCCATGCGCCATGGCGAGTTTCGGCATCGGCGTCGAAATGGATTGCGATGAGACGCGTTCCACCGGTTGGATCATGGTGCTGTATTCACACAAATACCGAAACGACTGGCATTCGCATTGGCGGTGCGTCGCATTCGCCGCGCTGCCACTGCCCGGCAACGAAAGGGACTGCCTGACGCCGTCCATGTATTGGGATGCGATGGTGGACCAGATCGGCGCATACGGTGTCGAACATGTTTCAGGAACCATCACCGTTACGAGAAGCACGGTATTTGGCGGGCAATCCGACGCTCCAGAAACCGGATGTGAGATTCGTGTGTCTTGGACGCCATTAGACTATGCCGATGGAGGTCTTGACGCAGGCGCTCAGGTGGGTGCATGGGCGGAATTCCTCCAGTCCATGACGCAATCCGAGGAGGATTATCCCGTTGACTGACGAGCCAAGGTTGCAGGCCGAGCCGCGTGAGGGCGTGCCCGATGTGATCGACACCCTACCGGCATTTCGAGAGTACTGCAGCGCTTTGGCGTCTTCCCACGGGTCGCTTGCTGCCGATGCGGAGCGAGCATCCGGTTTCCGATACGGTCATGACGATTGGTTGGTGCAGTTCAAAAGGGACGGTGCCGGCATAGGATTGCTTGACCCGCAGGCATTGACTGCCGAAGGTGTTGATTGGAACGATTTCAATGCTGCCGTAGGCGACGCGGTATGGATTCTGCATGATTCTTTGCAGGATCTACCGGGATTCAATGACCTTGGATTGAAGCCGCAGCGGTTGTTCGACACCGAGATCGCCGCGAGACTGCTCGGCATGAAACGGTTCGGTTTGGCCGCCGTCACTGAGCATTACTTGGGATTGACACTTGCCAAAGAGCATTCCGCAGCCGATTGGTCATACCGTCCGTTGCCGCGTGACTGGCGCAATTATGCGGCGTTGGATGTTGAATTGCTGATCGAGCTGGAAACGATCATGCGCGCCGAACTGCGCCGTCAAGGCAAAATCGAATGGGCCGAGGAGGAATTCGATTACGCGCTGCGCGAAGGAACCGCGCCACGCAAAGAGCATCCCGTTCCATGGCTGCGCATCTCGCATATCACTGAAATCATGAAGGATCGTCAGGCCTTGGCTGTGGCGAAAGCACTATGGACCAAGCGAGACGAGCTGGCACGCCAATACGATATTTCGCCAACGCTGCTGCTTGCCGACAGAACCATCATCGAAGTGGCGGAGCGCAAGCCGCACAATGCCGCACAATTCAGGGCGGTGCGTTCCATCAACGAACGTGTGCGCATCCAAGCCGACGCCGAACAGGAGAAAATGTTCGAACGCTACGCGCCCATCCAACGCAAAATCAAGCCAAGCATGTGGAAGAAAATAATCCAGCAGGCGCTTGATCTGCCGGAAAGCGAGTGGCCGGTCATAGACAACGGCAATCCTCAGAACCAAGAAGCGCAAGCCACATCCGCCCCACGTGCGACGCGAGCCTGGAGGGAACGCTATCCGGAACGCCTCGCCACACTTGACAAGGTACGCAAGGTGGTGGCGCAGATAGCGGAAGATACGCGCACACCAGCGGAAGTCATCATCAAACCGCAGTATTTGCGTAACCTTTGCTGGACGGATGAGCCGCAGGAACGTGATGTCGCGCAATTCCTTACCGAGCAGGGCGCGAGGGCGTGGCAAGTCGCGCTGGTTGCAGAGTCCGTGAGTCGCGCTATCATGTAGAGGTTGCCTAACGGCAGAAATGTGAAGAACCGTATTTTTCAGGAGCGCAAGCGTGAAAATCAGCGTCAGGAATCTTGAGCCGACCAAGGTGAAGCTCACCGTCACCGTTGATCCGGAAGAGTTCAACCCGTATCTCGACAATGCTCGCAAGGAAATCGCCAAGCAGGTGAACGTGCCTGGCTTCCGTAAGGGCCACGTGCCCGGCAAGATCATCGACCAGCGCATCGGTTTCGGTGCTGTTGCTGGCGAAGCCGTGAACAACGGCGTGCCGGAGCTGTACTCCAAGGCTCTCGAAGAAAAGGGCATCCACCCGATGGCCCAGCCGGCAATCGACGTTCAGGAAGTGCCGGAATCCGCTAAGGACGAGACCAAGCTGAAGTTCGTGGCCACCGTTGAGCGCCGCCCGGACATCGAGCTGCCGGCGATCGACGGCATGGAGATTGAGGTCGCCAAGGCTGAAATCACCGACGAAGACATCAACAATCGTCTGGAAGCCCTGCGTCAGCGTTTCGGCACCCTCGTGGGTGTGGACCGCCCGGCCGCCAAGGGCGACTACGCCAACATCGACCTGACCGCCGAAATCGACGGTGAAGTGGTCGACTCCCAGGAAGGCGTGAGCTACGAGCTCGGCTCCGAAACCATGCTTGACGGTCTGGATGAGGCCCTCGAAGGCTTGTCCACCGGCGAAGAGACCACCTTCGAAGGCACACTGGAGGCTGGCGAGCACGAAGGCGAAAAGGCTCAGGTCAAGGTCAAGGTCAACTCCGTCAAGGCTGAAGAGCTGCCGGAACTCGACGATGATTTCGCTTCCGAAGCTTCCGAGTTCGACACCCTCGACGAGCTGAAGGAAGACCTCAAGAAGGCCGCTTCCCAGGATGCCGAAGGCCGTCAGGCCACCGCAGCCCGCGACGCTTTCATCGCCAAGCTTGAAGAAGGTCTGGAGATTCCGGTGCCGAAGGGCGTCAAGGCTGAAATGGTTGAGCAGCAGCTCAAGGGTGTGACCGCTGATCCGGCCAACGCCACCAAGGAGCAGAAGGCAGAAGCCGAAGAAACCGTTGAGAAGGAACTGCGCGACCAGATGGTGCTCGACGTGCTCGCCGAGAAGCTGGACATCAAGGTCTCCCAGGCCGAAGTGTTCAATTTCCTTGCTTCCATCGCCCAGCAGTACGGCATGGATCCGAACGCCTTCATCCAGGCCATCATGCGCAACGGCCAGCTCGGCTCCGCAGTGCAGGAAGTCGGCCGTTCCAAGGGCTTGCTTGCCGGCATGCGTGCCGTGACCTTCAAGTCCGAGGGTGAAACCCTGGACCTGAGCGCCTTCCTCGGCGAAGCCGCTGAAGATGAAGAAGCCGAGAGCGTTGAAGCTGCTTCCGCAGCTGCCGCTGTGGCTGACGAGCTTGCTTCCGAAGAGTGAGCTTCGCTTAATGCCTGACTCGCAAGAGTCATCTTTCTAAGGCGTTGAGGGGTGGAATCTAAATGGATTCCACCCCTCAATTTATTCGTATTCGGTTTCGGCTCCTTAACCAGAGCGAAAAGATTGCCGAAACGTGAGCTACAGCAGGAATTTGATTTCGGCGAAAAACTCGCGAACCATATTGTTGACGAGCATGTCCGGGGGAGAGCCGGCCGCAATGCCTTGGGCGTTGTCCAAACCGTATTTGTCGGCAATCTGCAACGCGCGGAACATGTGGAAATTATTGGTGATCACGCCTATGGAAGCATCGTCGTCGTTGATCATCTTCTTGCTGTTGACAATGTTTTCCTCAGTGGTTTTTGAATCCGGCTCCTCAAGAATGCGCTGTTCGGCAATACCATGTTCCTTAAGATAGTCAGCCATACCTTGGGCTTCGGGGAACGGTTCATTCGGTCCTTTTCCGCCGGAAACGATGCAGATGGTATTCGGATTCTCATCTAAATATTCGATGGCCTTGTCGAGACGGTAGCGAAGTACAAGGCTCGGGCCGGACTTACGCACCTGAGCGCCGAGCACCACCACATAATCGAGATCCGGTTTGCCCTGCGCATGCATTTTACTGACGATGCAACTTTCCACCGTGCCGAACGCGACCAGACCAATACACGCGACTGCAATCAATATGCCTCTGACCAGTCTTGGCAATATCGTCCACCACCGGAAGAGCAGACCAAATCCGAGTATCGCGAACAAAACTGCGAACGCTAACCAAACAATCCAGAAACTCGTGCCGGAATGCGTATTGCGCACGGCGAAAGCGTAACATGCGCATGCCACGGCAAGTACTAAGCATAGAGTGCCTGTAATTCGTCTAATCAACATTGCCATGATGAACCTCTCATTCATTGCGCGTCGCACGCAATCCTGTCTCATCCTAAGCGCGTGACCCCAGACCCCCAAGCGTCACACGCCAATGCCAACAAATCCTGCGCATTCCTGCTATCGCAATACTATGTGCATTATGCCATCCATGAACGGAGCTTTGGCATGGCTGCGGCTAGGATGGGGGAGCATGACTTCAGAAACGATTATGCTTCGGACGATGCGTCGCACGGATTTTCCTGCGCTTGAAGAGCTTGTTCGACAAGCTTGGTATGCGGATGATGAGTCGGATGATAACGGGAATGTTCCGAACGATGAGCGCGGGTTGCGTGAGTACAAGCTGCGCAAGGCGATTCGTCTGCGCAATATGCACCGACTTGCGGCAATCGACATGCATGATTTTCTTTCCCGCACCACCGAGGCTACGGTCGCTGAACGTGATGGTCGGGTGCTTGGCGTGGTATTGGGATCGTTGAGGTCCCGTGTCACCACAGCGCAGAGGATACGTCATGCTATTACGCGAAATTGCCTGGCGTTGCCCTTGTTGGCAAGCAAGGATGGCCGTCGAGGACTTGCCGACCAGATTGCGATTTTGCAGGCCGATGAAATGTTGAAGCGAGATGCCGGCAAAAGCTATCAGGCTGAGGTAACGCTGTTCGTGGTTTCCCCGGAAGCGCGGGGCATGGGTGTCGGCCGTAAGCTGTTCAACCACATGCTTGACGTGTTTCGTGATGCTGGAATGAACGAGTATTTCCTCTTCACTGACACTACCTGCGATTACGGTTTTTATGATTATCGTGGTTTGACGCGTAAAGCGGAATGTACCATACGTAGGGATTCCTTTACTCAAGGTGGTTTGGAAGACGGTTCGCTTTCCTTCTTCCTGTACGAGGGGCGTTGCTGAACGTTTCTGCCTTGTATGGAAAGTGACATTTTCGGAAAAGCGTCAGTATATGGACAGCTTTCACTTATTTGGGTTGTCGATCTATCGGCAATTTTGGACGGCAACAAGTGAAGAGAGTATGCCCAGTCCTTTCTAGGGCTGATTTCTAGGTTCTGATGGCCGTTTCGCAATGTGATGGGTTACAGACAATGATGTCTGTAACCCATCATGAAAAACGAGCCGTTACATGTCAAAAATGGTAGATCCATATATGGCTTGAAATGTCATCTAAGGGATGACATAAGAGAGTGAATAAGACACGAAATTGAGAAAAGTGTCAAACTGGGTTTCGTCAGTGGAAGAAATGTTTCTGGACTTCTATCTGTTTCGCTGTGATGAGAGTCTGGAAGTTCAAAGGAGTGGAAATGAAGGATTTGCTCAGTTTACAGGCTTTGATTGCGCAACCTGCAAGTATGACCTCTAAAAGGCCACCATGTGTTGACACGCATGGAAATTGTTCGACGGATCCTAATTGTGATCCGAATACGCATCATTGGCATAGTTCGTGGAGTTGGTTCTGCTGAAGTAGAAGAGCAACAGTTTTAAACTGCAGTGGCTATCTGTTTTGAAGTTAACAGATAGCCATTTTGATAGATGGATGCTGTAATGAAAAGATTGAATGAAAGAGAAAAGCAAACAATTCTCGGATTGTTTACTGTATTTATAATTATTATACTTCTCGCCAGTGCATTTATTGGGCTTTTCATGTCTAGAAAAAGTGCAAGTGACGCTAAAGATATAAAAAAAGCGTATGAGTCATTATCAGAAGTGAAAAGAAAACCTACAAACGCAACAAATGATGGCGGGCTACTGGTGCAAGTTGGGTCAAAAAAAGATATTCCGACTGTAGAATTTTATTTAGATCCCCTATGTCCGGCTTGTGCACAAATTGATAGAACATTAAATGATGATATAGGAAAAATGTATACGAGTGGTCAGATTAAGCTTGAAATTCATCCTGTGATTTTTTTAGACAAGTGTTCATCTGACCATTATTCGGCCAGAGTATCGGGATCCATAGCCTACATTTCAGAAAAAGATCCAAAGCATGTCGTTGCATTCATTTCAGAAATATTTGATGAAAAGTTCCAGCCTTCAGAAGTAGATTATGTAGAAATGTCTGATGAAAAGATAATCGAACAAGCGATTAAAGCGGGAATATCTAGAGAAATTGCAAAGGAAAGTTTAAATGGACAATACGATGAATGGATTGAAAAAAGTAATGATTACACAATACTACGAAGCGACCTAATAGCTCCAGGGAGGGAGGGGTTTGCGACGCCATTGATTAGGGTAAATAAGAGAATTTGGTCAATGAAGGATATGGCGCTTGATGACTTATCAGATGCTTTTGTTGAAAGCTTAGGATTAAAACCTGAAGAAGTTGGTGATGAGGATGTTAAACCTAGAATAGGCAGTAAAGGAAAGTTGCTTAAAACTAATACAAAATATTTGGCGGAAAAATCTGATGCTTAAATTTATGCGAATTAGCAAGAGAATGATTCTTGGCGTGGTTTGCAGTATCGCTGGATCGACGTTATCATTCTTTGTTCCTCTTTTGATAAAAGATTTTATAGATAATAAAAAATTTGATCTTAGTTTACTGTATGTATTCCCTTTTCTTTTTGCGGCGCAATTCATATTGTGTGCAATTGGTGGATTGCTAATTTCAACTGAGGCCGATCTTCATGTGGCGGAATTGCGTATTCAGGCTATGGATATAATTTTTGAGAAAGATATGCTCTTTTTTGACAATGAAAATAGCGGTGAAATCGCCAGTGGAATAGTATATGATATCTCTCTGGTCAGGAATTTTGTGGCGGCTAGTATTCCTCAGTTTGTTTCGAGTGTTATCAATATACTGTTTTCCGTCGTTGCTCTTACTGTAATTAACTACAGACTATCTATTTTGGTTCTAATTATCTTTCCTGCAGTGATGATACTGGCTGTTCCCTTAGGTATATTTAATAACAGAAATGCGATGATGCTGCAAGAGAGAATTGGTAAATTAAATACGTTTACTTCAGAAATAGTGCGAAGTATGCGCACTGTTAAGTTATGTAATGCAGAGAGATGTATGCTTCTAAAATTCAAGAAACGAGTAAATGAAATAAAAGAAGTTAATCTCTTGAATGACAAAGTATATTCTTTTGTTACGCCCGTTCAAAATCTGATTTCGATTTTTTGTACTGGGGTCATTGTTTGCTATGGTGTTCATCTGATGGACGTACATCTCTTGACATACGGTTCGTTTGTTGCATATGTAATGTTATTCTTTCAGCTGGTTACTCCAGTAGGTGGTTTATTTACCTTTTATTTGAGTTGTCAAACAATCAAAGGTTCCTTAAAAAGAATCAACCGTGTCATCGGATCTCAAGAGAAGTAGATATGGAAAACTTTGCGTATAATAATGTTGATTATTTAGAACTGAAAAGCGTTTCATTTGGTTACAATGATAATGAAGTTCTTCATAATGTTAGTATGAGGTTGGAAAAGGGTGGTCGATATGCAATTATTGGACCATCTGGATCCGGGAAAACGACTATTATTAATACAATAACAGGTCTATATAGTGCAAATTCTGGAGCCATTGCTATCAATGAGAGCTTGCTTGATGGGCAGCATCTAGAAGAGTGGAGAAGGTGGTTTACTGTCGTCTCTCAAGATAATCTCCTTTTCTCTACAACAATTAAAGAAAATTTATTTTTTGGTCTTGATTTTGTGCCATCAGAAAAAGACATTAATAAATGTTTGAAAAATGCTTGCTTAGATGAAATTATTTCCGTTGGTGATTTGGAAAAGAGTGTTGGTGAGCAGGGGATGTCTTTGTCTGGTGGACAGCGACAGAGATTGCAGATTGCGAGAGCTTGTTTAAGGAAAGCTCCGATACTTATTTTGGATGAGGCAACGTCGAATCTTGATGTGAAGACAGAAAGACGTGTGCTTGATAACCTATTAAGATCGCATGAGTATGATATTTCAATTGTCATTTCACATCGCTTGTCTACGATAATAGACTCAGACGTTATTTTCTTTATTGAAGATGGTTATCTTTTGGATCAGGGGGATCATCGAGAGCTCATTGAAAGATGTCCAGCGTATAGATTTTTTGTTCAAAATCAACTCTTGAAGGATTGATATAGGGGAAGAGGGAATTGTGATGGTTGGTTACTCGGCGGATGATTACCTCCGTTTCTCGGCAGATAAGGAGACCATATACTATAGCGAACCTGTTTATGCTTGTGAAGATGCTTATGTTTTGCCGACGAATGACAACTCAGAGCAATGGGGCGTTAGGTCTGATGGGCATTGGACTTATGTCAATTGTCTGATGTACTCTTTTCCTCCTCAAGGTTGGAAAATTCATATCACTTCTACAATTTATGATGCTCAGAATGTTCTCTATGATGTTGCTGAATATCTTTTCGTTAAATCTATTTCTTTTAAATATCTTTCAAGTAGAACTTGTTTCATTCAGGCGAATGGAAAATATGCGGATAGACTTGAGTCAGGTAAATTCATAACTATTTACCCCAGTTCTGAACATATTTTTATTCAGCTACTAAAAGATTTAAAAACCATTGTTTGTAAATATGATGATGGTCCTTATATCTTAACTGATAAACAATGGCAAAATAGTAATGTATTTTTCAGATATGGTGCTCTGAAGCCGCGCTTTTCAAACGAAAAGAATGTACCTGTGATAGTGACTCCTCAGGGTGATTTAATACCGGATAAAGAATTACCGCTGTATTCCTTGCCTTCTTTCGTTGATGAACCTATATATGTTAAAGAGAATAATTATTTTATTGAATACTCAAATGGAAAATTAACGGATTATCAAATAGACTCCGCTGTCCATTTTAGTAATAACGGTGGGGTGTATCTCGCTTCGCGAAACGGCAAAAAATATATCCTTAAAGAAGGGCGAAAAAATGTTGGGGTCAGTGATAGGTCATGTTTGGATGCTTTTCATCGAATCAAGCATGAATATCAAATCCTTCGTTCCTTGAGTCCGCTCTCTGATGTTGTGAATGCTGTCGATTGTTTTGATGTCTGGAATCATGCATTTTTAGTTGAGGATTTTTTTGAAGGTCGAGATTTGCAGCAGTACATAGCAATGGAATTCCCTTTCGATGGATGCTCTGCTCGGACGGATTGCTCTGATTCTTATTGGCGAGGGTGTAAAGAGATCGCAACCAAATTGGAAAGTGCAATTGCGAAAATGCATGGAATTGGATTTGCGGTTGGAGATTTGAGCTTATCAAATGTGCTGATTAATGATTCTTTAGAAATTAAACTGATTGATTTTGAGGCGGCGAAAAAACTTTCCCAAGATTTTCAAGTAGATATCGCTACTCCAGGATTTACCAACGATGCTGTATGCAACTATGAACAACAAGATTGGTATGCCTTCGCGGTTATAGTGCACCGCCTTTTTGTTCCCATATGTCCCCTTTATTATCTGGCTCCTTCGTTGTTGTTCTGTCAGGATTATATGGTGCAAAAGCACTTTGGGAATGAGGCAGTTTCTTTTCTTCGGTCTGTCAGATCGCGAATGCTTGGCTTGACTCCGTTATTGTCTTATGGACCATTTATCGACAAAGCGTTACAGGCTTGTGACAAGCTTTTAGATCCTGAGAATATTGAAACCTTTATGAGACTTCTTTATAAAGGGATTGTCTCTGGTCTTGACTTGCGAGGTGAATATCCTGTCAAAGGTGATATTTCAATGTATGGCGATGAGATGTCTAAATATAGCATTGGGTCTGGTTTTGCCGGTGTGAGCTTGGCTTTGCTGAAATCTTCATGTTTGGAAAACTCGGAATGGTTTTATGCTATTGCGCGGGAGAAATATATATCGGTATTACGTAAATTGAAAGACGGTATGTCGTTCCGCGCGGGATTGTTTAACGGTACGGTAGGTGTGGCCATGGCTGCATATGAGGTGTTTTCTCGCGAGGAATGTCATAAAATGCTTTCTTATATCGGAATCTCTCACATTGATTATTTGGCAGGCATTGACGACTATTCCTTGTACTCTGGTTTGTCTGGCATTGGCATGGCTCTTCTGTCATTGGGAGCATCTAGGAACTCGCATGAAGAAAAAATGTTGTCGTATATTCTTTCCAAGGTGTATGAGAGATGCGATTGTGGTTTAACTTCGCAAGACATGCTGAGTTCGAAAGCGGACTTTACCTTAATGAAGGGCTGGTTGGGTGCAGGTCTGTTCCTGTGGAAGGCTTCTCTTTGCAGGAAAGACGATGCTTTGCGCTCCCGTGCGGAAAGCATTTTTCGCCTTACGCTAACGCATCTTGTCAATGTGGACAACAAGGAGCGTCCGATATACTACGTGGACTACTTGAAGAATAAACCTAGAACAATGCCTTATCTGGATTGCGGGACTTCAGGTGTGGCCTTAGCTTTTATTGAAGTCCATAAAGATGGTAATGATTCCATGGAGTTCCTTAATGAGGAGTTTCTTAAAAGGCTTTCCCTAGGTTCGGATATGGTCTGTACGTTCAACGGCGGGCTATTCGGAGGCTATGCAGGATTGTTGCCTGCTGCAATAGCGTTGCGTGACTTAGGTATTGATAATGGACTGTGGAAGCGGATTATTGATGGATTGAATCTTTATTTGATGAAGAACAATGGAAGTATTGTTTTTCCTGGGCTTTATGGGTATAAGTGTTCCATGGATTTGGGTACGGGTTCGGCTGGGGTGCTTTTAGCATTAAGCGATTCTGAACGATCGGGGGAATGGGGGTCTTGGATGCCGGTTCTGAAAAATGAGGATTTTTCGCTTTTCTGTGTTTGAAGATAGCTGTTTATATTGCTGCTAGCTGAGCGATGGCCCGTACATGGTGCAATGCGCGGCTGTTTGTATGCTTAGGGGTGAAGGTGAGTGACGATGTATCTGGGTAAACGAATAAGAATCGCTATCGTGGACAATGACAGATTGACGCTTGGCGTTATGAAAATGATGATTGAGCGTATTCTTCCACAGACTAACGTGTGCTGGGCCGTATCGGACGGTTTGACCGCGGTGAGTAAAAGTCTTGACTCGCGAACGCGCCCTGACGTATTGCTTGTGGACATGTCCCTGGAAGGGATGAGTGGTTGTGATGTTTGCAAGACCATTCGTGAAGAGACGGCTCAGGTTGCTCTAGTAGGTATGACTGCTTTCTCTTTGGACCGTTATTGTGCACCTGCTCTGGAAAATGGAGCGAGCTGTCTTGTGGATAAAGCAAATGTGAAAGTTCTTTGTAGGGCCTTGTGCGCAATAGTGAATGGACGGCGAGCAGACGTCAGATATGTATCCTCTGAAAGTGCGCAGGAGTCGCATGAAAGGTTAATGGCTGCTAAAGGTGGAAACATTAGCTATGAAACGTTTGCGAAGAGAGAAAGAGAGGTTATGGGATTGTGCTCCCTAGGCTTTACCTCAAAAGAGATCGGCGTCAAGCTTGGCATAGGGGAGCCTACGGTGAAAACATATATTCGAAGGGTCATGAAGAAATTAGGGGCTAAAAATAGGACTCAAGCGATAATTCAATGGATGGAAGTAAATAGCCGTGAGTATTAAAGGGATAAAGCCGTTTACCTCATGGTGCGTCGAACATGCCCAGTATCTGCTTATAGCGGTTTGTGTCGCCATGACTATTGCGGAGACGCTGTTTTTCCCTCCTGCAGGTGTGGTGACATTTTTCCTTGTTGCTGCGCATGTGCTAGCTATTATTCTGATTTCACGACAGCCAATCGTATGCTGTAACATCATTTTTTTGACTTTTGCAATATGCTGTCTCATTCCGGATGATGGCGGCCCCAGCTTTTTATGGGGAACTTGGCTGGCTTTAGGGTATGTAGGACTGCGAATTGAGTCATTATGGGGAATGTTCTACCCTTCTGCTGTAGCATTGGTTCGAATATGGCGCTTTGATGCTGACGGTGTGGCTGTCAATGAATATTTCATGTTGATTCTCGTCATGTTCTTTGCATACTTCATCGGGAAAATGCTTGCGTGGAAAGAACTTGCCGCACAGTTCAAACAAAACAAACTAAGGTATGAAGGATTAAGTCAGCATGTCGAGTACCTGCGAAAAGAGAATGCTGTCGCCAGTAGAATACACGATTCTGTGGCCGGTAACTTGGCATACATGGCAATTTTGCTGGATAGTGTGATCTTGGATGCTGAGAAAACTAAGACCTTTGACGAGAAAGAGATAAGGGGAGTTAGGGCTCTTGTTGTAGAAACTCTGGATGAGGTACGAGATGTTGTCGATTTGATGAATGATGGAAAAACAAAATCAGCGCAAACGGATAACATGAGCCTCTCTGGACTGTGGATCGTCGGCGAGCAAGGCGACTCTTTCCTAAGGGAGCTTGGGTTTCATGGAAAGACAAGAATAATGATCAAAGATTCAACGGATCTTGATGATGCTTTTTCTCGTGAGGTTCTTTCTTTGATTCATGAGTTATATACAAACATTGCTGTACATGGAAGTCCAGGAGGCGAATACCGGCTTATTGTTTTTTGGGATGACGATAATTTAATTCATGTGGATCAAGTGAATGATGTTTCTTCAAAAAACCTATTCCTTGACAAGCCGAGGTCTGGAAACGGTTTGTTGCTGCACATAAAATGGATCGAATCCATAGGGGGATTCGTTAAATCATCTTCTGAAAAAGGGGCATGGCAGTTTCATGCGCGTTTTCCTGTCGTCATGTCAGAAGACTCGACAGAGCCAGTGTAGACTTGGAGGGCACTTGGGATATATCTTGGCGGAATACGTATTGAGAGCGTTTGCTGATGTAAAAGGACCAGGGCTGGTCATGGAGCTAGGTGCTTCCATTATGATGATGGACAACAGTATAGCGATTAGTTTCATTTTTCCTCCTCTGCGCAGTGCCAGTTTGTCATAGGTGGAATATCCTTGTAATTATTTGTCGTAGGGAGTCATCTTTAGATGACTTTGGCGACTCTTCCGTTTTTTGATGAGTGGTGCTGTATGTATACCGCGATGTAGTAGTGGCTGAGTACACCTTGCGGTTGTGAGGCGTTCTTATCCAATAGGGAATCAAACCGGTTGCATGGTTTAGTTTGTGCGCAAGAGACCTGCAATGTTGGCATATGTTTTACTACGTGTCGACGAGAGCTCATGGTGCTGCACGCCTAGCGCGGCGATAGCATCATCCACGCGTTCTGGCTGCAAACAGCCCACGAGATAGGTACGGTCACGCCCTTGGCCCAGTGCCATGCAAGCGCAACCTGAGTCATGGGCACTCCGTGGTGTTCGGCTACTTCAAGCACACGTTCGACGATGGGCATGCCTTGGTCTTGCGCCTGATTATACTTGTTGCGCATGATGCCGTCAGTGGTGCTGCGGGTGGAATTCGAATCTCATGCCGTGCGTTCATGGTTCCGGCAGGAGACCCTGGCGCGATGAGCAACGAATGGTTTGAACCGGTCGATGCGCAAGCGTACGAGTCCCTTGCCTGAACAGACGGGCGCATGCATGTGATTCAGCCGGGGTCAAGTCAGACTCGGCTGAATCTATTCGCCACTCACATGCGAAAGGCTTATCTCATGTCTGTCCTAAGGCGGGACGGGTGGGAATCGAGAATAATCGCAAACTTATCGTCAATTGCCTGCCGTTGACGCCATCCGAACAAGCGCAGTTCATGCGTGCAGCCAAAAGCGTGCCGCAAGAATTCGTAGGCGATCCGGCGCAGCGTGGCAACATGGCATGGACGGCCATCATCCCCGAAGAACTCAAAGCTCGAGTCACCGCCATCATCGGCAATGTTGATCCGGGAACATGCCGACAGTGTCCCAAACTCTAATGGCTTCAAACCTGGAGTGCCGGAGTCGACAAATACCAGCGACCCGGCATTCTACAGCCTGGATCCATGCTCAGGGTGGAATTCACTTTGATTGGTCGGCGCACCGGGATGCAAGCCAGGCGAGGATCTGCTGTTCGCTGACGGGCTTGAAATCCCATGCGTCGAGTCCCACGTTCACACTTCGCGGATCGGTGCCGTCGGGAACGTCCTGATGCGTATGGCCGTAGAGCAGCCAGCCTTCGGTGGTAGGCGCCATATCGGCGAACTCGTTCCAGTTGTTCGGCCAGTCGCTGTGCTCTTCGGCCAATGCCGAGAGTCTGGGGAAGTGGCTCATGGCGATGCTTTGCTGCGTGGCCGCCACCGTTATTTTGCCGGATTTGTCGAGAACGGGAAGTTCCATGTCGATTTCGCGGTAGTCGTCGATGGTCTCGAACACGTCTTCGTATAGCATGTCATTGAATCGGAGACGGAAGTTGCGGTCATGGTTGCCGATGATCAGATGCAGATGTTGGCAGTTGATTCGGCGCAGACATTCAAGCGTGTGCTCGACGGTGCAACGGTAGGAGAGGTCGCCGAGAATCCACAGTTCGTCGTCGTGCCCGACGATCTCGTTGATATTGTCGATGATGGTGTTCTCATGACGTGCGATGTCGCAGATCGCTTTGAACGATGTCTGATTGTCGTGCACATATTGTTTGATCCACGCGTGTGCGGCGGCGCGGGTCTGCGTCTGCCAGATGTCGAGGTACTCAGCACGTAGCCTGCCATTGTTCAGGAACCCGCGCAGCGCGGTGACCAGTGGATGGCCGAAATGCGTGTCCGAAGTGAAATAACGCATGCGATTCCTTACTATATGCGGTTGCTGGATGCCTTTATCAATGATAGAGCGCAACATCGCACGAATAGCCCTCCCCAAAATGCTTGTTGGCTTGTTTGTGGCACCGTTTGCCGATTATGGCGAGCCGTAGCAGAGCCTGCGTGTCGTCCTGATGCTCGTAGGCGGCTTCCAAAAACGTCAGCCATCCGTGTGGCAGATCGGAGATGTCGGCCGGCTGGATGCAGAGGACGAGCAGGCGCATGTTCCTCGTCGATTGGGACTTATGGGGCTCTGTCTCGCGGCGGAGTTACTGGTGATTGAGATATTCGAGGTACGGTTCGATATCCGGCAGACCGCATGCGGTTTCGAGAATGCGCCTGATGGCCTTCCAATCCTCGTCGGTGAATCGCTCATCGGGGTCTCCGCGTCTGTCTTTGAACAGCAGCCTTTCGGGGAATTGGCCGTTCCAGTATGCGCCTGCCAGCGAAGAGGCATCCTGAGGGAATTCGTCGTTCCCGTTCCCGGCCTGCTGCGATTGCCGATTCCGTGCGTCGAGCGCGAGCAGGGCGGCACCCACATGCTTGCAATACGTGTGCTTTTGGCCATAGGAGCATGTGCACGCCGCGGAGACGATGCGACTATGACAAATGCGGATGTCCACATTGTAATGCGCGTTCGACCCCATCACCTGGCATGCCACAGGCTGGGCGCAACCTGCGAGACGTGTTGGACCATGCCGGCGTCATAATACGCCTGCGCGCGTTGGTAGATTTTGCTGCTGAACAAAGAATAGAAATCCTCGGAATGCGGCAGCTGCTCCGTATTGGCCTTCATTGCCAGCGACTGCTTTTCGAACCGCACCAAATTCAAGGTGAAGACGCATTCCGGCCGCGAATTCGTGGTGCATACGGACGATTTGAGATCCGTGGTTCTCGATCATCCGCTATGCATGGGACTTGATATGAATACCGTGGTGAGCAAACTAGAGGATTTGAATATCACGGATAAGGCCACTCGTCGAGAACATATACGCATTCTGCAGACTGCGCATGCCAAGGGAAACTGGGTTTCAGCCGAAAGCTTGCGGAGATATGCGAAGGAGCGGACTAATTTCTTAGATATGGCATTCGACGTTCCGTTCAAAAGGTTTGCGCTGTAATTAGCTTGTAAGCTAATATGTTGGTATGGAAGTAATGCACGAGCTTAATGAAAAGCGCAAGCGATTGGGTTTCTCACAGAAAAGTGTGGCTGAATCCATGGGCGTGACTGATCCTGTTCTGTCGCGTGCGGTGAGAGGAAATCCAACGCAGGCTTTTATTCAACGTTATAAAAATGCGCTTGATGCGATTTCGCGGGCCACTACACCGCAGCAGATAGCGGACATTGCTCGTCCTATCGCGCTGAGGCATCATGTCAATGAACTGTACCTGTTCGGTTCCATGGCTCGCGGCGAGGGACGTGCGGATTCGGATATCGATTTCATCTACCAGTTTGATGACACGGCTAATCCAATGATTGATGAGTGGGCTTTGCGCGATGAACTCGCATCGACTTTTGGGCGGGAGATCGACTTGGTGAAAAAGCGATACATCACCACTGAATTGCAAGATAGGCTCGCTGAGATGCAACGGGTGATATTCGTCAATTCCATAACCTCCAAACCGATGTTCCGCATCATCTGAGGTGTGCTTATGAAAACGACTGAAAAAGACGTCCTGCATATCGTCGCGATAGTTCGCGCGCTTCATGATGCGCAACGATTCCTAGGAGAGCTGAGCTCTGAGGAATTCGCTGAGAATGATGAGAAGCAGAATGCCGTGGCTATGGCGATTGCCAGAGCGGGGGAGCATGTCAAGAAGCTTTCGAAAGAATTCCGCGAGTCAGAGTCCGGTGTTCCATGGCGTGGTGTGAGCGGCATGCGCGATTGGATTGCCCATGATTATGACGGGCTTGATTTTGATCGTTTGTATTATGCCGTAACCCACGAGGTGCCGCAGGTGTTGACAACGCTGCAACCATATGTGGAGAAACAGGCGCAGGTGCGGCTTACGAAGAAGGATCCTTTCGATGTGCCACGGATTTAAGAGGGACCCTACTTATGACGCGCCAGCTTTGGGCGGACTATTCGCGACTGAGGCTGACCGCAAATTGCCCGAAGATATTCACAGGGATATGCTTCGCGTGGAAGCCCAGGAATGCGGGTTGCTGGCGGATGATGCCGTCGATGCCCGCACCATTCCCGATGATGTACTTGATGAATTGGGGTTGACCGCTGAAGAGGTGGGGCAATAGCTGTGTTGGGATGAGGGCTTCTTCCGTATTGGGTACGTGTGGCGGCTCAACGACCCTAGGCAGGGTTATTGCATTAATATGAACCAGGTGCGCGCGATTGCAGTCATCATGCCAGGCTGCAGAGCCGTTCGAGAATGAACGGGAAGCTTCGGATTTCCCGCTTATGACATATCGATGAGGACGATTGCGGATAGCGAAGAACGGAGTTGCTGGCTGAAGGGCATGCAGACCATTAAAAGGTGGGCTGGGAGCAATGTCTTTTTTAAGTCGGACATACTCCTAGCTCACGCCGTGATTCTCCAACCTATTTCTTGCCCCACCCAAACTTGGGCAGTTTGATCTCCGGGAGCTGTTTCAATCCGTCTGCTATTCCTTTGCCAAGCTGCTGCACTCCGTCGGCTATCCCGGCGCCTGCGTCCTGAGCGCCATTCGCTATCGCATTGCCGACGTCTTGGACGGCGTGTGCGGTCTGCTGCCTGGTATTCTGCAAGGCCTTGCCGGTGTCGTCTACGGCCTTGCCCGCGGCTTCGATCCAGGTGGGACCGTCTTCGACATGCAGATGAATGTGCTCAAGTTGCAATGTGCTGGCGAATGCATTGAGATCACTGGTGATGCTTTCGATGTTGGCAATGGCATGAGGTGAACTGTATGGGTTCAGCAGAACCTTCCCACCTACGATTCCAGCCTTCGTTTCCAGTTGTCTGCCCAATGCGTTGAGTGACTGCTCGATTTCCGCAAGACGCTTGTTCCTGGCAAGCACAATGCCCTTCTTGTATGCTTCGAGCTGTTCCGGCTCCTCTTGGCATACGCGCGCGAGCTCGATACAGGAGACCTGATCCTGCATCTTGACCGCGGATGCGAGCATACCCAGCCACTGGTGAATCTCCTGACGAATCTGCTGGGTCAACGGGCGAACCTGCTTGGGATCCTGCTCGCGTTCAGCCTTCTCGGTGAGGCTCTTGATTTTGGCGATCGCGTACGCTTGGATGGTGGCGATGTCTTGTGGGCAGCCTGACACCTTAGACCATGTGGTTGCGCTGATCGAACCGACCTGTTGGTAGATGAACATGGTCTCGTCGATCATGTGGGATATCCCGGCGAGCTTGCTGACGGTCTGATCCTTCTGATCGCGCAGCAGGTCGTCGAGCTTCGCATCGATTTCCTTCAGGTAATCGGTGATCTCGGAGACGGCTTGTTCCAGTGCCATCTGTGCCATGACGCCGCTGATGCCGGTGAGCATGGCGGGGTTGAGTTGCCCAGGCTGGGTGAATTGCAGATGTTTGATGATGCGCCCGTTCGGTTGCCGTACAACACCGGCTTGGAAGAACGGTCCTTTCTTGCAGTTCTTGCCGTATTTGGCAACCAGTTCGGCTGATTCTTTGGTGAGCTTCACCCACCGCCCGCTTTCGGCCATGGCATTGCCGGCCGCCTGTGCGTCTTTGCTGGCCGACAAGACGGTCTGCACGGCTTTGGCTGTGAATGCTTTGGAATCGAAGCCTTCGTCCTTGAGCCAGAGATCTATGGTCCCGGCGTCGCCGAGGAAGACGATGCCTTGTTTGTCTTGGATGATGGTGACGCTTTGCGTGTCGTCTGGATTGTTGTTCCCGGTGCTGGCGTCGGCATCACCGTCTCCGCTTTCGAATGGGATGAGGTCACTGGAATCGTCGTCGATCATGGTTATTCCTTTCAAATCCAATTGGCAGCAGTATACGACCGGCAGACGCGTCGATGCGTTTGGAAGTGGCGGGGAACAGGTATGAAAGCGGTGGGGAAGTGGTCAGTCTTCGATCTGGGCATCGCCCGAGTCGAGAGCCTGGAAGATCTCATTGAACATGAGTTTCGGTCTGCGTCTGAAGTTTCTCGAAGCGGTTTTTGTGTTCTTACCCAAGAGTGATATGATAATTAAAAATTTCCGGTTTTATACAAAGAAATGAGGATTTGTGGTATTAGTTCAGCCTGATTTTGCCGGCAAAGTATGTTGTTTAGAAGGAGAGGATGCCCGCGAAGAATTCCAGCGTATTTTTGGTTTTCCTGCAGAATATATAATTGCTTCTGCCATGAGAGGTCTTCGCCCGGTTCATGAGGCGGATCACCTTCATTCTCAAGCAAGTGCTGAGGGGTCCGGTTTTTATCATGCATTTGTGAGTGGGGTAGAGACAGAAATCGACATGCTAGACCAGTGGGAAGCAAACAGAAAAGTCGATAATCAGATGTCTCCGCGGGCATATCGAGCAGATGGCCTTGCTTTGGCTTTTGCTCAGGGGAATAGTGCAACAGGTCACTCTATGGAAAAAAATTTGAGAGTGACAATTGGACGTGTGACTGCTTTGGAACTGCAGAAACTGAATACTGGATCCAAACAGCTGACATTCGACTTTCTTCAGGAGTCCACGAAATCCTCATCGCGTTTGCGATCGATGTGGCTTATTATCTATAACCGAAATAAAGATCGGGTTTCATTGGAAGTGTCGCTCCCGATCGTAGATTCAATCAAGCATACAATCGTTGGATGGGATGAACGCCTGATTTTTGGTGAGATCACCCAAGATATGCGTATTGCGGAGGCAGAGATTAATGACGAAAGTGCTGGGACCGGAGACGTCGCCGTCGCCATTTCCGCTAAATAATGAGCAGCATTTGCTGCTCAATCCAGCTCGTATTCGTTGCGCTCGCGAAACAGCAGGTTTAAGCAAAGTCCAACTTGCGCAATTGTTATCTGTTGACCCTCGCACGATAACGAACTATGAAAAAGATGGTGCCCCTCAAACTAAAATAAATGCTTTGTCTGAGATATTGAAGGTTATGCCTTCGTTTTTCACTGTGCACCCGTCTGATCCGGCTATTGGAGATCTTTCTGAAACGCAGGTTTGGTTCCGCTCGATGCGTAAATCAACTGCAAGACAGCGCAGGTCTGCAGTGGGGCATGGGAAGAGTGCCCTGTTGCTGTTTCATTGGATTGAGAATCATTTCAATCTTCCGTGTAATGACCTTCCAATGGAAGATATAGCACAGATGCCGCCTCGTTCTTCAGCTTTGGCACTTCGTGGAGATTGGGGTTATGGAGAGAATCCCCTTCCTAATATGGTCAGTCTGGCTGAATCGCATGGCATTCGTGTTTTTAGCTTGCCTTCAATGGGCAAGGAAGTTGATGCGTTTAGTTTTGTATTTGCTGGGCAGCCGTATATAGCGGTTGATACGCACAAGACCCCGGAACGAGTCCGATTCGATATATCGCATGAGATTGGCCATCTTGTGATGCACGAAGCTTCGATGAGCGAGCTTGACGCAGGTACCCGTGATATTGAGAAGGAAGCTCATGATTTTGCTTCAAATTTATTGATGCCTGAATGCAGAGTGAAGTCTTTGATTCCGCATCATGCGTTAGTCAGTGACATCTTCAAAGCGAAGAAATATTTTGGTGTGGCTGCTATGGCAATGGCGTACCGCGCGCATGCGTTGGGAAGACTGACTGATTGGGAATACCGTTCGATGTGTTCCCAGCTTACCAGCATGGGGTACAGGACGGCTGAGCCTGAGGGTATCAGTGCTGAGAAGTCACAGGTCTTTGACTTTGTGGTCAATACGAATCGCACGAAGGGTATCTCGGTAAATACAGTTAGCGAAGAAACCGGATTGACCAGTCAGGAATTGCATGGTCTTTCGTTCGGCAATTTCATGACCGTCACTTCAGGCGGTGGAAGAACAAGCGGGGGAGTTGTTGTGAATAAACCCAAGCTGGTTCTGCATGTCAATAAGAATTTTCCAGTAGGGGAGTAGCAGGGGGCTCTTCTCTACGGCAAAGTAGCGAATTTCATTTTTGCTGGAATACAAGTGCGGTCCTCACATGGATAGTGACGTGAGGGTCGCACTTACGGGTTATGGTTTTCGGACGTTACCCGATTATGACGCGATTGCAGCTTGCTTATTCCCTGATTCCATACTTCGTTGTGCGTTTTACTGCTTCAGGTGACTTATCCTTGTGCGGTTTAATAAAGAAAGAGCCTCCGGATTTGAGCATTGTTAAGAGGCTTGGAGACTACTGTTGCCGCTTATAGTAGCAAAAAGACAGAAGAGACCCACCGCATTTCAGGACGTAAACGTAGTCTCGGGTGGCGCTGATATAGGAAACTGTATATTCTTTACCGATTGAACATACCGCATGAATAGAGAAGATGCAATCGATGTATGTCTGGCCGCGATGTTCGTCGCTTCGGATGCGGCGATGATGCCGCGGTCGCGTCTCGGATACTGTAGTTATTCCAGACCAGGGAATATTCTGAAATATTCTTGTGCCTGAGCAAAAGGGAGGATTACATGGCGGGCTCATACGGTGCGGAGACGATGCAAGGGGAGCGGTATAGGCTTTCCTTCACTGTCGGCGGACTTCTTGCCTCGCAGGGCCGGACGCTTGCGGAAATGTATCTGAATCATCTGAATCATGCAGGCGTCGGCAACGCTGAGTGTTCTTCCCAAACCGAGGTGGGCAAGTCCATTGCCACGATTCGCCTTCCGCGAGCAGGCGCGTTGTGGCGGAAACTACTAGGCGGCTCAGCGCGCTCACGGTTAGGGAACTTGCATATTTAGCAGGCCCGGATTCCTCCACATCCGACCGCGAGGCACTTATGTGGATCGCGATGTGCCGTTATTACGCAATCGTCGGGGAATTCGCCGGCGAAGTACTTAAAAAGCATTATCTTACCGGCAATACGCATCTGGACTTTGAGGATTATGATCGGTTCATTGCGAACAAGGCTACATGGCATCCCGAGCTGGAAACCATAAGCGAGGGAACGGCAAGGAAACTCCGATCCAATCTGTTCAAGGCCATGGCTGAGGCCCATCTATTCGATAAAAATTCCGACACGGTGGTCTCCTTCCTGCCTAGTCCTTCTTTGGCGGATATTCTTATGAAGAGACCGGATTCGTTCGGGTTTTTCCTATGCGTGAATCATCCTTGTGAGCACGAATGGGGGATAGCGTGACTGATTTCATCGCAGGCGTTGAAGCTGCCGATGAGCACCGTGACATTGATGATGATTTCGCTTATTTGCACGAGATTATGGAGTCCCTATTACATTTGTGATTACCCGCCTAGGCAGGAGCTTATCGAAGAGTCCTACCAGTATGTGCTGTGCGACATTCATATGGGTGTCTGGTTCAAGGGTGTGCACTGGCAGGACATATATGAGATTCCGTCGGATGCCATTTGCGAGCTGATTGTCAACGCAAGTGCATCGCAGCTACAACTATTCGAGCATTCAGATTGAGATTTATGACAATCGGCTTGAAATCACCTTGTCAGAGCGCTTGCCGATGGGTAGACCATTGAACGCATGAAGCGGGGCTATTTGAAATATACGTAACGATGCCTTGGCCTCTGCTTTTGAGTACATGGGTATATCGAGCATGGGGGCAGTATCCTGCGTGTGATGCAGAAGGTATGTGATGCCGGATTGCCGGAATCAAAATTCCTTGGCTGCGATACGGATCTGTGCATCAATATCTATCGTAATGGCTCAGAGACAGTTTTCGACGACGGGATTGTGACGGGATTACGACGCGATTCGGGTCTTGGTGACGCGATCATGAGGCGATTCGAATTTTGATGACGCTATTGCAGAGGAACACCCAGCATCTGAAAGATTTTAGGAACTGATTTTCGATGAGCTCTGAAAGAGGGAATGGGTGACCACTGCGTATGCCGTGGCTCTTAAGGAAACGCTGCCGGAAACCTCTGTCGCCCCCGGAACGAGCGGTTGGAAGTGGTGAAGCGTGTGCCGAAGTTCTTCGACAGCGAAGAACGCGCCAAGCGCCTCGCGAGACGTCTCAATGCGCTACTGATTTTCAGGCGAAGATGGTTGCCGGGTTGCTGCAGCTGCTCACGTAATCTTCGCAGGGTGGCGAATCCGGCATCGAAGAACAGGACTGTACATCCTTGGGTAAGTGAGCATGCCGTACATGAACAGAATATGTAATCAAGATGTTGGTGCGCGAGAGTGCGTGAAAGTGCGCGAGAGTGCGCGAGAGTGCGCGAACGCATTCTGACGGATTACTAACCTGGATGCAGGTTCTATCTGTTGGCCCCCGTCGCGCTCGCGAAGAAAACGTGGCTCATAGTGAATGCAGATTGGGCAGCGTGCAACTATTCAGATGTTACCTACGAACGTATATACAGCGTCAATTGGCTTTATTACTATTGCCGTAGGCAAATTCAGCCGGATATCTCTGAGCATTCTTCGCAAGCTTATCGAGGATTATCTCGTCAAGGTCAAATCCAAATTTGTCAGATAGCATGATGCAATATATGAGTACATCTGCTATTTCCTCATGAATATGTTCGATGTTGCTGTCTTGTGGCTCGTCGTTCCATTGAAAACATTCCAGAAGTTCTGCGGCCTCAATGCTGATAGATTTGGCAAGATTGCCGGGAGTGTGGAATTGAGACCAATCCCGCTCTGCTACGAATTTACGGATCGCGTTGATGCTTGAATCGGAAATCATAATACGTAAGTGTATGTCGAATCTTTTCTGAAGGTCCTCTCGGGTGCATAATGAGCATATGACGAAGAGCGCGCTTCCAAAGTCAATCATTATAGATTTGCCGTATCAGAGCATTGATGACAAAGCAGAAATAGAGAAAGCCTTTGTCGAGCAATTAGGATACGAGACATTATCTGCTGTTGAGCGTGAGACTTTGCACTATATTTTCGATTATCCAACGGTGTATGTGGTTCATTCAAAGAAGAGGAATCAGCATACTTTACGTCCCGAATATACGGTGTATGTGGGAGAGACGAATAATATTCGCAGTCGAACAATACAGCATCTGAGGGAAGATCCCAAAACGAGAGTTGATTGGAAGGAATTTCAAGAAAATTTGCAGAGCGACACTCGTTCTGTGTGGCAGTATGTCATTGGCAATCCGCATTTCAACAAATCTCTGACTTTGGACGTGGAGAACCGGCTGATGCATTATCTTCTTGGCTCTGATGCAGTCAAGAATTTGAACAATCGTCGCACCAACGCGCAAGGCGACTACTATACGCAGGATGAATTCAGCCAGATTTTCTCGGACATCTGGCTGGAACTGAACCGACAGGATCCGGAACTATTTCCGGCTGAGGAGATTATTCGCGATTCTGCACTTTTTAAAGCATCGCCTTTTCACCAATTGAGTGATGATCAGATAGCTGCGGAGGAATCGATTATGGACGCGCTTTCTGAAGCTCTTGCCGGCTCTGGTAATTCAGCCGATTCCGGTTTATCGAGACTGATTTTCGTGCAAGGCGTTGCGGGTACTGGAAAGACGGTTTTGCTAAGTCACCTGTTTTATCGCATAGCAACAGAAATGGACATCAATGGGCGCATCAATGACGAAGATGATGAAGATATTCTGGAAACCGATTCATCACTAAAAATCAGTAAGGAAGATCGCAGAAAAGCATATATTCTTGTCAACCATAACCAGCAAATGCACGTCTACAACCAAATTGCAAGCAAATTAGGTTTGCAGAAACATTTTGGCGAGGTGTCTCTTAAACCGAGTCAATTCATCAATCGATTTAGTGAGAAAACAGCAAGTAATCGAGCTATTGCGGACAAGCCCCGAGGCAAAGCCGATGTAGTGCTTGTTGATGAAGCTCATCTGCTGTTGACGCAGGGTGACCAAGGATACTCAGGCAAGAACATGCTGCACGATTTATTGCGTCGTGCAAAAGTGGTTATTGCGGTATTCGACCCGAATCAGATTTTGCAAACTTCGCAGCGTTGGAGCGAAGAGGATCAGGACATGCTCTTTCCGCAGCAAGCAGAAAGCGACGTGCAAAAAACTGCTGCTGGCTATAGCGGGCAGTTGGAGCGATTTGTGCCATTGAATATGTGGGGTGATCACTATTTGCTAAGTCGCATATGCTTGCATAGGCAATTTCGCATTGCTGCGGATGATGCGACGATTCGATGGATTGATGATTTCGCTGATGGTAAGAGAATAGGTCGTATTCCTCAAGACATTGGGGAGAAGAATAGAGAAACAGGCGAATATGTCCGCGAGCCATTTGAAATCAGAGTATTCGATTCGCCGGTTGAACTGTTTAAAGCCATAAAGGAGAAGGCATATCTAAAGGCTTCAGGCGTTGACGGATGCGGGCTTTCTCGTGTGGTTGCTACGTATGATTGGGAGTATAAGGGCGGCAAAATTAACGATTCAAGTCCCGATGGTCTCTGGAATGTTGAGTTGCATCGCGATGCACAGGGAGTATGGCGCATGGGAGCGGCTCAGGGAATGCCGAGAGGATACGATGCGTTTAATCCTGATGGAAGAGCTGATTATTTCTGTCATCCATGGAATTACGAAATCAAGGTAGGGGATAAGGGTCTTTCCCTAGATGCTGTCTGGGCGGAAAGTCCGCATACGCTTAATGAAGTGGGATCAACGTTCTCTATTCAGGGGTTTGATCTTAATTATGTAGGTGTCATCATTGGACCGTCGGTTACCTATCGCGAAGGGAAAATCGTTTTTAACGAAAAGGCAAGTTGTAATAAACGTGCAGTGAGTAAGAGGAACGGCTCAATCAGTTACGCGCAATCCAATCTGCGTAATGAGCTGAATGTTCTGCTCAAACGCGGTGTGCATGGATTGTATTTATTCGCCGTTGATCCTGAACTGCAGGCCGCTCTCAAAGAAGCTGCCAGTAAGTAATTGCTTGACTGTACTTGATGTTCATCTATGTTCATCTTTGAGTTTATCCAGCCGATGCGTATGCAATGTTGAGCGATACATAACCGTCCGAAAAGAGGCTGTCATGAAGTATGGAATGAGGAAACCCAGTTGGAAGAAGAGCCTGTCCGCGCGTACGAAGGGCCGCGCCACTCGTGCGGTCAAGCGTGCGCTGATCCCCGGCTATGGTAAGAAGGGCATGGGCTGGCTGCACCCCAAGCGCAAACTGTACAATACCGTCTACAAGAAGACCACGTTCAGTCTGTTCGACCTGTTCAAGTAACCAGGGCTAAAGGGGGGAAATCATATGTGTTCCAATCCAGGCACGTACGAGTTCCGACTTTTATTAGACCTTCCTCAACAGAGCGCCGTTCCTACTGATACGTTTTCTGCCTTGCGGGAAGTCCATGAATATTCAGCGGAGAACGGCCCGTGTTTCCATACGGCTGCTGAGATGTTTGATTCTCTGGGAATATGACAGGTCCCGTCATGAGAACATTAACGTATGGCGGGATCTGGTCTTGTCGCTGTTGAGCTGTCGGACACTCAGACGAGCATGGCCTCGATGTTGTTGCCTTCCGGATCGTGCACGAA
>OIXX01000234.1_pt1 | contig 41890 bp, 21 predicted proteins | sample 1588161 | NCBI WGS metagenome assembly OIXX01 (sample SAMN03283274) | human gut metagenome | biome: human-associated habitat; material: feces | host: Homo sapiens | place: Peru | collected 2012 | reverse complement strand
AGTATCACCTTCTAGGTTTGGCATATCGACAGCCGAATGAATCGACCAAGATTGCTAATAATTTTAATTTATTACCTCTTGAAAAAAGAATTAAAATGATGAACAAACGTAGAACTAGTGAAATGGGCAAGGCGAAGTACCTCCTTTTCGCACCTTTAGCAGGAGTGTTGCTTATGGTGAGCAACATCGAGAGTGTGGCTCGTGAGATTGGCGAGCAGCTTCCGGAAGTAGCCGAGGTTCAGCAGAAGGCTGAGCAGGCTCTGAATGCTGATGTGGCTGTGGCGAATCCGACGGCCGAAGAAGCAAAAGCTGCCGCAGAAGCCAAAAAGGCAGAAGAAGCTAAGGCTGCTGGATTGGCAAAGTTAGAAGTTGAACAGAAGGCAGAAGCAAAGGCTTCTGATGCGACAGCCCCAGCCGATACAACCAAGGATGTGGATTATGATGTAACAGAGACAATGCCGCAATTTCCTGGTGGTCCGGGAGCGCTGATGAAGTATCTGGCTGCAAACATCAAATATCCGGCTTCTGCCATCACGGCCAAAAAGCAGGGCCTTGTGATTGTAACCTTTGTCATTCAGAAGGATGGTAGCGTTACCAATGCCCGAATTGCAAAATCTGTAGATCCTGAACTGGATGCTGAGGCTTTGAGAATCGTGAAGGCGATGCCTAACTGGACTCCTGGTACACAGGATGGTAAACCGGTAAACGTAAAATATACCATCCCTGTTAAATTCTCTCTTCCGACAGGTGTAACCCCAGGAAAGAAGTAAAATAGGATATCAATTTCGGGTTATAAAAAGAGCATAAATCTCAACTCAATAAAAAAGAGCATAAATCTCATCTCATCAATAGAGTATGAATTCTCTATTGACATGTAGAATGAAAAGAGCGGTTTTCTTGCGTGATGCAAGGAGCCGCTTTCTGCATTTTTTCACGATTTTGAGGGTTATGCCAAATGTCATAGCCCAAATATCAAAAGAATGGGTTGGATATGAGGGGAAATCACTACTTTTGCAGCAGAAATTTTAAACAAGCTAATAACAAGATTACAATGAATAGCGTATTAGAAGGTCGTCCTGCCTTGAAAAAGGAGGTCGAGAAGATTGCTGAAGTTGCCGGTTATCTCTGGCAGAATGGTTGGGCTGAGCGCAATGGTGGTAACATCACCGTAAACGTAACCGACTTGGTAGATGACGAAATCAAGGCTTTGCCTGCCATCAGCGAAGTGAAGCAGATTGGTACTGCATTGCCAGCCTTGAAAGGTTGCTACTTCTTCTGTAAGGGTACAGGCAAGCGTATGCGCGACTTGGCTCGCTGGTCTATGGAGAACGGTTCTATCATCCGAATCCTCGATGATTGCGCCAGTTATGTCATCATCGCAGATAATCCTGTGATGCCAACATCTGAGTTGCCAAGCCACCTGAGCGTTCATGCCCGTCTCATCGAGAAGGGTTCCAACTACAAGGCTACCGTTCATACTCACCCTATCGAGCTTATTGCCATGAGCCACAACAAGAAGTTCATGGGCAAGGACGTTTTGAGCAACCTGCTTTGGAGTATGATTCCAGAGACCAAGGCATTCTGTCCACTCGGTCTGGGTATCGTACCTTATCAGTTGCCAGGCAGTTTGAAGCTTGCTGAGGAGACTTTGAAGGAGTTGGAAGACTATGATGTAGTGATGTGGGAGAAGCATGGTGTCTTTGCCAAGGGCTTGGATGTAATGGATGCCTTCGACCAGATTGATGTGCTCTCTAAGAGTGCCAAGATCTATATCGACTCAAAATGTATGGGATTCGAGCCTGATGGTATGAGCCAGGAAGAAATGGCTGAAATGACCAAGGCTTTCAATTTGCCAAGATAAATAGATTTATAGATAAAAATATAAGTTATTAGTTTTAAAGATTGTTTTCTATAAGAATTTTTGGTTTAGATAATTAAGTTTAGTAAAAAGACCCCGAGCATTGTGAAATACTCGGGGTCCTCTTTTTTATTATATAAGTTGTGGCAAGAAACTTGAGATGATCAAGACGATGATGCCGACGATTAATACGGCGATGGTCTTTGATGAGCAGCCCTTCCATTCCTTCAGGATGATGCCCCATACATTTGAGAACACCACGTTGAGTGCCATCAGAATACAGAACGACAGCGTCATGAGGGTAGGAGATTCTGTAAGGAACCCCTTGCCCAATGATAAACCGAAGAACTGACTGTACCACAAGGCACCTGCCAGGGCACAATAGAGAATGTTATTGCTCCAAACCTCCTCGTTCTTATAATCGCTCCAGGTATGATTCTTGGTGTTCTGATAGAAACAGTAGATGGCATTGGTAATGAAACCGCCCAGGGTAACCAGGAAGGTGGCAGGCAAAGTCTTGTACATATCTGGAGTGAATGTACCGAAATGGATGTCGGAACCGAAGGCAAGACCCACATTGAAGCAGCCGCTCATGAAACCAGCCAACAAGGCGATGGCAAGACCCTTAGGGAAGTTGAAATCCTTCACTGCCGCCTTCTTCTCTTCTTCTGAGAGCGATGAAGCCTTCATACTGCCAGCCACTCCGATGATAGCGATACCGAGAAGAGTGACTACCACACCGAGAATTACGCTGAAGGTGAGCGACGAGAGGGCGTCCATCTCCGGAAAGAAGATGTTGAGCAATACCGGTCCCATGATGGTGCCGAGACCTGCACAGGTTCCCAGGGCGATGCTCTGTCCCAATGCTACACCCAGGTAACGCATGGAGAGACCGAAGGTCAGTCCGCCTACGCCCCAGAGTACACCGAAGAGCATGGTCATTGCTACGTTGAAGCCATAACCGTCGAATAATTCAAAGAAGGAATGGCCGCTTGGTACAGCGAGCATTGCGCCTAAGAAAGGCAAAATAAGCCATGCGAACACACCCTGAACTACCCAGTATGATTCCCAACTCCAATCTTTAATCTTGTTGATTGGAACGTAACAGCTGGATTGGCAGAATGCGCCGATGGCTATGATTAAAAGTCCTATTAATATTTCCATATTGTTTAGTAATTAAGTGAAGAGCGAAAAGTGAAGAGTGAAGAATTCATGTGCTTTTTAGCCATAAGACTATTGAATTCTTCGTTCTTCACTCTTCACTTAAACTCGTTCTTCGTTTTTCACTTACTTGCGGTTAGCAAGTACTTCTGCTTCGTACTCCTCGATGTCAGCGATGTACTCCTCGCCAACAGGGATGTTGTTCTTCAAGTTGAAGTAATCATATACTGCACCGAATGGCAATGTCTTCTCTTCCTCGAGGAGAGCCAGACGCTGGAAGAGCTTGCCCTCGTCCTCGTACTTGCGGAGGGTATCGAGTGGCTCAAGGAATGCCTGCAACAATGACTTCTGGGCAGCACGTACACCGATGATATAAGCACCGATGCGGTTGATAGAACCGTCGAAGTAGTCGAGACCGATGTGTGCACGGTCGAGTGCGTTAGCACGAACCAACTCTGAGAAGAGGTTGCGTGTATTGTCATCGAAGAGTGTTACGTGGTCTGAATCCCAGTGCATTGGGCGAGATACGTGGAGCATCAACTCTGGAACGAAGAGCAGGAGTGCAGAAACTGCATCTGATACGTTCTCTGTTGGCTCATAGTGACCTGTATCGAGGGTGTACATCACATTGTTCTTAGCGCAGTAGCCAGCGTAGAAGTCGTGAGAACCTACGGTATAAGCCTCCAAGCCAATACCGAAGAGTTTTGCCTCGAGGCAAGACTTCATGTTTGGCAACTCCTCTGCTAAGATCTCATCAAGAGAGTTCTTCAAAATCTCGCGATAGCGACCCTTCTCTACGGTGATATCCTTGGAACCATCGTGTATCCAGATGTTCATGATACATGGGTCGTTCTGGAACTTACCCATAGCGTCTGCGATACGGCGGCAACGCTTGTGGTGCTCAATCCAGAACTCGCGGATGGCTGGGTCAGGATTTGACAATGTGAGGCTGCCACTCTTAGGGTGAGAGAAAGAAGTTGAGTTGAAGTCGAGCTTCATGTTCTGCTCCTTAGCCCACTGCATCCAGCCTGTAAACTGATCTACGGTTACCTCGTTACGGTCAATCTGCTTGCCACCGAACTCACCATAAATTTCATGAAGGTTGAGACGGAAAGTACCAGCCAGGAGAGAGTTCACCTTCTCGATATCCTGACGGAGTTCATCGATGTTGCGCGCCTTGCCAGGATAGTTACCTGTACTCTGGATACCGCCAGAAGCAGCCTCGCCACGCTCGAAGCCAACCACGTCGTCAGCCTGCCAGCAGTGCAGAGAGATAGGAGTCTTTTCCAAAGTCTCAATAGCCTTGTCTGTATCTACACCAAGAGCCGCATAGCGTTCCTTGGCAATCTCATAATTCTTTAAAATCAAATCTGCTTTCATTGTTTTTATGTATTTTGTTGTTATTGTTTATATTTTGCTTTTGCCTTTTTCCTTTAAGATTAAGGGTGGGGACCAGCGATGGAATCGCTGGGAACGGAGGCGCAAGGGGGGAAGGGGGCTTTTTACCCTTTTACCTTTTTACCCTTTTACCTTTTTACCCTTTTACCTTTAAAAACTTCTCGTAAGCCTCATCCCATGCCTCCTTGTTCTGTGGCTCGAATTTCTTCAGTTCCAGCGAGTTGGCGATGATCTGACGCATCTCCCAGATATCCTTTACCAAGCCCGATGCCTTTGCCTGGAGCATGATGTTGCCGATGGCGGTGCCTTCCTGAGGACCAGCCAATACGGTTACACCACAGCTGTTGGCAGTAAACTGGTTGAGATATTGGTTGAGCGAACCTCCACCGATGATGTGGAGCACGTTGAGGTCGATGTCGGCGAAATCTTTAAGCCATGTGAATACCTGGCGATAGCGGAGGGCAAGACTCTCGAAGATGCAGCGGCAGAATTCGCCATAGCTCTGAGGAACATGCTGTCCCGTCTTTTCGCAATACTGCTTGATGGCTTCTACCATGCTAGATGGGTTGGCAAAGCAGGCATCGTCCGGGTTGATGATGCTCTGGAAGGCTGGCTGCTTCATGGCTTCTGCAATCAATTCTGCATGGCCCAGGCAAGTCATATCTTTCTGGTTGGCAGCAGCTTCGTCTTTCCATTCCTTGCGGCAACGCTCGTAAATCCACATGCCGCAGATGTTCTTCAGGAATCGGGTAGTGCCCTCGATGCCACCTTCGTTGGTGAAGTTGAGCTCGTAGCTCTTCTCGTTGATGATGGCGTTCTTGGTCTCGATACCTATCAGGCTCCAGGTTCCTGAACTCAAATAGGCAAACTCCTCGTTCTTGGCAGGAACGGCTGCTACGGCGCTGGCGGTATCGTGACCTGCTACGGCGATTACCGGAACGGCATTCAAGCCCGTCATCTTCTGTACCTCTTCGGTCAGCGTACCGATGATGGTAGCAGGATGGGTCATCTTGCCAAACTGCTCTCTCTTCAATCCGAGACTTTCCACGAGGTCGATGTCGAGATCGCCGGTCATCGGATTCAGAATCTGAGAAGTAGATGCTACGGTATATTCGCAGATGGCGTTGCCGGTGAGCATATAGCTCAGTGCATCAGGGATAAAGAGAATCTTGTCGGCATTCTCCAGAGCTACGTTGCCTGCCTTTCGCATTGCATACATCTGGAACAATGAGTTGAAGTTCATAAACTGGATGCCGGTCTTTTCGTAAACCTTCTCCTTGCTGATTTTCTCGTCAAAGTATTTCTCCATCATGCCCACGGTATGAGGGTCGCGGTAAGCCATCGGGTTGCGGAGGATATCCCCGTTTTTGTCAACATATACGAAGTCGCATCCCCAGGTATCGATACCGATGCTTTCGATATGGATGCCGCGCTGTGCCACGAGTTTCAGACCAGCGATGATCTCATAGAAGAGGGCAAAGATATCCCAGTAGAAGTGATTGCCGGTTTCGATGAGTCGGTTGTCGAAACGGGTGAGTTCTTCCAGTTCGAACTTGCCATCAGCTAGGCTTCCCAAGATGGTTCTGCCACTGGTAGCACCCAAATCTACGGCAAAGAAGTATTTCTTTTGTTCCATTTTGTAGCGTGTATTTTAAGTTATTGTTATTTGCTATTGTTATTTGTTTGCGATGCAAAGATAGAATGAAAACGTAAGATGAAACAAGAGAAAATGACATTAGAACCTAGTTTTTTGGCAGCGTGTCAAGAATCTAGAAAGAATATCAAAAATTAAAGTTTTTAGTTGTTTTCCACACGCCCCTAAATGTTTCCGGGGCGTGTGGAAATCTTCATTTATCGGGTTGTATTTCTGAAATCAGACGGTTTCATACCAGTCTGGTTCTTGAATTTAGCCGAGAAATAATCTGGTGATTCGAAATTGAGGCGATAGGCAATCTCCTTGATGCTATCATCGGTGGTAGAAAGCAGTTCTTTGGCTCTCTGCAGCTTTAGGTTCTGCTGGTAGAGTGCCGGAGCGAATCCCGTATGCTCCTTGAAGAGCTTGCGGAACGAAGAGTAGCTGATGCCTAGTTCCTGGGCTATCTCCTGGATGGTGAGTGTATCCTCAAGAGATTCACGGATGCGCAGGCGCGCCCTGTTGATGATATCCACATGCTTGGAATCCTTGTTCAGGATGATGTTTCTCTCCAGGGAATACACCTTTCCGATGAGATGGTTTACGATACCCGCCATAGTCTGCTGAGCGTATGCAGCCTCCTCCTGTGCCGTCTTGTAAGCCTCTTCATATAGACTGATGATCTCGTTGCTGTAGCCCACGTGATAGATCGGCTTTTCAGGGGACAGGAATCCCGCCTTCACACGGTCATCCATATTCTTTCCCTTGAATCCGATCCAATAGCTTTTCCATCCCTTGGTGCCTGATGGATGGTAGGTATGCCATTCGCCGGGAAAGAGCAGGAAGATGTCTCCAGCCTTGATCTTTGTTTCCGGGAGATGAGCAGAGCGGAACACTCCTTCGCCTTCCGGCTGGTAGAGAAGCTGGTATTCATCGAGGGTTCTTCCCTTCCGAATATCGAAATAATATCCATCGGCATGTCCCTTGGTAGGATATTCTTCCCCTGGTACGATTTCCTCCCGTCCCACGGTGTTGATGGTGAGGCCCCATTCGGCGTCTCTTGCTGTTGCTAAAAGATATTTACTGGTTTGCATATTGTTTATTCGTTTCTGTATAATTGATTTAGACATTTTCTGTTCAGATCTGCCTTTTTGCTTATTCGTTTGCAAAAATACACAAAAAAAATCATTATACCACATTATTATATAAAAAAATATTTATCCTTGGCAGAAAATAGGAAAATTTCACAGATTTCACAGATTTTCCAGCACCTTACCTTCGTAAACACCATAACGGTTTTTAGCAATTCTAGCGACGCAGCGTTTCGCTGCGTCGCTAGAATTAACATGCTGTTTTACAGCTAAGTACGCTCTTTTATATCCCAGTGCATCACACAAATCTTTAGCACAGAACCAAGGCTCGCCCCTCTCATCAGTAGCCGTGCGAACCATCCCGAACTCCAGGGCAAATATACTGCGATTTTGCGGAATAAAAAAAGGGTAGTACTAGTACGGTCGTACTGGTACTACCTGCAAAAAACTACATTATCGTAAACATTCTTTGATTTTTCATCAAATTTCGCGATAGATTAGGTAGCTGAGGAGTACCTAAGTCACTTTAAACAGTGTCAATCTAAACACTGCAAAGTGTACAAAAAACTATTTTAATACAGTCACGAAGTCTATATTTGCTCAGCCGATTTTGTACAGCATAACGGATATAAAATAGCCTTTCGTCAACATTGTTGGTCTTGTTTATAATCTCCATATGGTGGGAGAAAGATAATGCTAAAAATCATCGAATCGAAAATCAGTAGCCATGGCTACCGATTTAATTGGTAGTAACAAATTCGCATCTATCTTTTCACTTAGAATATGTGATGTAAATTCAGTAGCCGTGGCTACTGAATTGAAAAACGAGGACCAATTCTCATAAAACCGTCTCATAAAACTTATATTCGCTGAAGAGAAGCCCTTCAGTCCTGGTAGTTCCTTACGCAATTGATTGAATGCTTCTTTATGCTATCTAATGGATAAGCATTTCTGCTTAAAAGGTTCATAGTTTTCGCCTACGTGAAAAAGTTTTTTTGGGAGAAAAAGTCTCATAGTCTCATTTTCTATTGAAAATATCTGCTTAAATACTTGATAGATAATAAGATAAAAAGAATGAGACTTCTCGGTTTTGATGCCGGGAAGTCTCATCGTTTCACTTTTTCTTTACGAGATACTTCATTCTATCTGCAAATCTCTTTTGTCGGTGTTACCCGAGATTAGTCCCAATTTTTGGGCACACATTGCCCGCTTTACGGGCACTTGTTGCCCAGCGCTTGTTCTGTGGATGCCCGCTTGGTGTTCTGTAGATGCCCATGTAACGGGCATATTTGGACCAGCTAGTGGACACAGAGAGCACATTTTCTGCTTCTTATTAGCATTTTTATGATACATTTCCATTAATTTATGATACTTCTATGATACTTTTGCCTCTATTTTAAGAGAAGTCTCATTCTGTAAAACCATCTGAGTGTTAGATATATAACATTAGCTTTTATATAAATAATGAGACTTTGATACTTTTTTAGAGAAAAATATCTATTCGTATGCGTGTAGCGAACCCTTGCTGTAACTACTCAGTACCCCCCAGGGCATGAGATGGTCAACAGGACTCGTTAATAATTTATAAACTTGATTTTGCCCCAAATCCAAATCATTGTTAAAGAGGTTTTGTATGTGTAGCCTTATGTATATGTAGGCTATAGTGGTCAAATTCGGGGTTTATTAGGATGCCAGCGGCCACAGCGTACTTGCGCTGTCAAATTGCGTCTTCAAGCTGATAGTTGTCAACGAGAGCCGATTTTGCGTTTCGGGCAAATACGGTAACTACTCAGCACCCCTATGGGCATGAGTAATCGTCTTACTGTTGTACGACAGCAAGAATTGCATTGTCTCCTCATAATAAAGTACTTTCGATTTCATCGCAACCTATATCTGCGAAAGTTCGATAAAATATTGGTTTTAAGAGTAAAATAACACATTTTTAGGCTTGTTATCAAAAAGAAAAGGTTAATAATCAAATTTTGTGGTGTTAGAAAAAAGCTATTAACTACTTTTGCACCCAGATTTCTATGTTATAAGTTAAAATACAACTATACATTTAAACCTACATGCCTAAAAAACGAATAATTTCTATTATGAATTTTTAAGGCGTAAAATTTAAAATATAGACAACAAACCTATTTTAAATATGAATAAACAAAACAAAAAGATGAAACAGTCTGTTTTGCCATTCTTTCTGGTATGTTCAGCCTTGATGCTCAATCCTGTTATGGGGGGGGCAAGCGCATGCTGAGGTGCTGAATGTGCAGCAGGCTAATGTAGTCAAAGGTAACGTGGTCGATGAGACTGGTGAACCTGTGATAGGTGCTACAGTGTTGGTTGTCGGTGCAGGTGCTGCTAATGGAACTGTAACCGATATGGATGGTAACTTCAGCCTTAAAGTGAAGGCTGGTGTCAAGCTGAAGATTACCTATATCGGTTGTGAAGAAGCTGTTGTTGCTGCCAAGGATGGTATGAAAGTTCAGTTGAAGAATGCTGGTGCCGTTTCCTTGAATACAGTAGAGGTTGTGGCATACGGTGTTCAGAAGAAGGTAACCATGACGGGTGCTATTTCCAGTGTGAAGAGTGAAGACCTGGTGCGTACTTCTGTGGGTTCCGTCAACAACGTCCTCGGTGGTCAGCTTTCAGGTGTGACAACCGTTCAGTATTCCGGTGAGCCGGGTAGCGATGCCGCAGAGATTTTCGTTCGCGGTAAGGCTACTTGGGGAGATTCTGCTCCTCTTATCCAGGTGGATGGTGTGGAGCGTACCATGGGTGATATCGACCCGAACGAAATTGAAAGTGTTACTGTATTGAAAGATGCATCAGCCACAGCCGTATTCGGTGTGCGTGGTGCCAACGGTGTTGTCCTCATCACTACCAAGCGTGGTGCCCAGGGCAAGGCTAAAATCAGTGTGTCTACAGCCTGGACTGCACTTACTCCTACCAAGATGGTAGAGCAGGCAAGCTCTTATGAGTATGCCAACTTCTACAATCAGATGAGCTATAACGACTATGTGCAGAAGGGCTCTGAAGCAGTTGCCAAAGGCAAGTATGCTAGTTTGGAAGCTTATATGGCAGATCCTAAAAATGCCTTTACCCCTAGCTTCTCTGCCGGCATCATCCAGAAATTCAAGGATGGCTCTGATCCTATCCGTTTCCCATCTACAAAATGGGCTGATTACATCATGAAGGACGTAACCCTCCAGCAGCAGCACAACCTGAATATTTCGGGTGGTACCGACCGCGTGAAATACTTCATCTCTGCAGGTTTCTATTCTCAGGGTGGTCTCTTCAAGGAGTTTGACCGTGGTTATGATTACGGTTACCAGTATAAGCGATTCAATTACCGTTCCAACCTCGACCTGAAGGCTACCAAGACTACCACCTTGTCATTCAATGTGGCTGGCAACGTAAATACAGCAGACAAGCCATATACCGGTCAGGGCTCTGGCGGTATGATTAAAAATATTTACTATGCTACACCATTCTCCAGTCCGGGTCTTGTAGACGGCAAGATGGTGTATTGTACCACTGACTATACCGACGGTTTGAATCTACCGTTCCTCGGAGGTAGTGGTATGGCATACTATGGCAATGGTTTTATGCAGACCAATGTCAATAAAATTCAGATGGACCTTGTGCTCGACCAGAAGCTCGATTTCCTGACCAAGGGTCTGAGTTTCAAGGCGAAGGGTTCCTATAACTCAGCCTTTATCGTCAACAAGCAGGGGAACTGTGGAGTAGCTACATTCAATCCGCTGGTGCAGTATCAGACCGATGAGAAGGGCAATTATCTATTGGATGCCGACGGCAACAAGATGATTATGGTCAATGCCGACGGTACACCTTATCTGCTGTACCGACAGAACGGAAATGATACTGATCCATCTTACAAGTCTTCTCAGGGCAAGGCTCGTGACTGGTACCTGGAGGGTAGCTTGAACTACTCACGCGTATTCGGCAAGCATACTGTGAATGCGCTCTTGCTGTACAACCAGTCTAAGCAGTATTATTACTCAGGCGCATCTTATCCGGATGTGCCTCGAAGCTATGTTGGTCTGGTGGGGCGTGTAACCTATGACTATGCCAACAGATATATGGCTGAGTTCAATATTGGTTATAACGGTTCGGAGAACTTTGCTCCAGGTCGCCGCTTCGGTACCTTCCCAGCCGGTTCGTTGGGTTGGATCATCAGCGAAGAGAAGTTCTGGAAGCCAATCTCCAAGGTTGTTTCATTCTTCAAGCTTCGCGGTTCATGGGGTCTTGTCGGTAACGACAAAACCGTTGATGCCATCCGATTCATGTATCTTGCCGACCCATTCGTCACGGGTTCATACGGTTTGATGTCCAACTGTATGTCTTCTTCTACAGATACCTATGGCTATCTCTTCGGCAATGCCCAGTCGGGTACTGCATCGGGTACCTCAGGTATCGCTGGTGCATACGAAGCAATCAAGAATAACCCTGACGTGAGTTGGGAGAAGGCATTCAAGCAGGACTATGGCTTTGATATGTACTTCCTGAGCGACCGCATCAAGACAACCTTCGACTACTATCGCGAGCATCGTACCGACATCCTGGTGCGTGATGCAACCGTACCTTCAACCATCGGTTTTACCATGCCATATACCAATGCCGGTGAAACCAAATCATGGGGTTATGAAGTTTCTGTAGGTTATAACGACAAGCTCAGCAAGGATTTCCGTTTCTGGACAAAGTTGAATCTTTCTTACAACCAGAATGAAATCATCGAGATGAAGGAGGCTCCTCAGAAGAACGATTACATGCTGGCAAAGGGCCATCGTATCGGCGCCCGCTCAATGTATAAGTTCTGGAAGTTCTATGAGGGCGACCAGACCAAGGCAGAATATGAGAAGACCTTCGGCAAGCCATTCCCTACACAGCTGAAGGAATTCCTCATGCCGGGTGACTGCGTATACGTAGACCTGGACGAGGACGGAAAGATAGACCAGAACGATATGACCCGTGACAACGGTTATACCGATGACCCTGAGTATATGTTAGGTTTCAACGTAGGTTTCAACTACAAGCGTCTTACCTTCAATGCCCAGTTTACAGCTGCATGGAACGTGACACGTTATATCACTGACGTGTTCAGACAACCATTCTACTGCTCATCCAACACCACCCAGGGTGGTCTGCTCTCATACCATGTGAACAATACATGGACACCGGGAGTATATGAGTCGCAGAGTGCGCTCTATCCACGTGCCACATGGTCAAATGCCGTTCAGAACTATGCAGGTTCCGATCTCTGGGAAAAGGATGCCAAGTATCTCCGTTTGAAGACCATTTCGTTGTCTTATGACCTGATCAATCCTGCGTTCAGGAAGATTGGTATGAACAAGTGTGAGGTTACATTGTCAGGCTATAACCTGTTTACTCTGACTCCTTACAAGTGGGGTGACCCGGAGACCAGAGCCTCAAACTCACCTTCATATCCACTTCAGCGAACTTACACCATTAGTCTGAATGTAGGCTTCTAATATATATAAGGTATATACAATCAAAGAAACAAAGAAATGAAACACAATATTTTATTACATAGTGCAGTGGCAATGATTTTGGCAGGTTCGGCAATGACCGCCTGCACAGATACGATTGCCGTTGGCGATGCATCGCTCGACAAGGCAACGAGTTCTACTGCAACTATCGATTCCGTATTCCAAAATGCAGAATACACCCGCCAGTTTCTTGTAGGTATCTACTCTAAGCAGTATTATGGTTTGCCATACTACAATAGTGCCAACATGCCACATGCCGGTAATCCATACGCAGGAAAGTTTGATGCCTTGACCGACTGCTGGCACCAGTTCTTTAACGGAGCAGCTGTCTACGGACAGTACTATACCGGTTCCATGACTGCAACCACCAACCGTTCCGACGGTTTGGATGGTCCTCTCTATTCCTACGACAAGGAATTCCAGTGGTATTCCATCCGTGCATCCCATATCTTCCTGGAGAATGTGGACCGTGCTCCTGAGGCAGATATGAAGCAGGACGAGAAGAACCGTCTGAAGGCTGAGGCACGCTGCCTGATGGTAGATGCCTTCTTCAATACCTTCCAGCATTTTGGCGGTATTCCTATCATGGACCATGCCTTGACAACATCAGAGGCTGCAGGTCAGTTCCCTCGCGATTCTGTGGATAAGTGCGTAGACTGGATGGTAGGCGAGCTGGACAAGGCTATTGCCGAGAGCGATTTTCCTTGGCAGACCTCTAATCCTGCCCTGATGAACGGTCGCTGGACCAAGGCAGGTGCCATGGCTCTGAAGTGTAAGATTCTTCAGTTTGCCGCATCTCCATTGCTGAATCCAAAGGACGGTCAGCCATATTACAAGGCTGCATCTGATGAGGTGAAGCCATTCATCATGTATATGGATCCATCCAAGTATCAGGAGCGCTGGGATGCCTTTGCCAAGGCTTGCGATGACTTCTATAATGCCTTGCAGGCAAACGGCGTATACAAGATGGTGACTGCAGACATTCCTAAGACAGCCAATACAGCAGCCAAGAAGGTGCCTTACTACCGTCTGGCTTACCGTCGCGGTTACTATCTGAATGCTTCTACCGAGATTCTCCACTCTGTACGTGTATATGGTAACGACCCTATGTCTACAGCCCGATATAGCTGGCACGAGTGGTATTCAAAGAGTGTGCCTAGAAATGCTTACTGCCCTACACAGGAATATGTTGAGAAATTCTCATGGAATGACGGTGAGCCATTCAACTGGGAGAATGCAGCAAAGAAAACCTACAAGGGTGGTGCTACAGAGCCTGAGCTGACTACTGAAACAGACGAGGATGGTAATATTACGAAATATACCGTTACCAACTACGTAACCAACACCATTACAGGTGCAATTACCCGTAACGCCAAGTCGCTGCATACCATGTTTGTGAATGGTAATGTTCCTGCTGGTGCCCGTCAGATTAATACCACCCTTACCCGCGACCCACGTCTCTACGAGGAGTGTATCGTGAACGGACAGAACCTGAACCTTGACTGGACAACCGCATCCATGTCTGGTTTCCCTTGGGAGCTCTGGGTAGGCGGTAATGACGGTGGGACAGGTGTACTGACACAGCAGAATACCATGTTCGGTTCCGGTTATGGCTTCAACAAGTACTACATGGGAACCGGTGTCTATATTGGTGATGCTGCAGCCGATAACTATCGTTTCCCAACCCAGTGGGTGGCTCTCTCTCTGCCAGAGTTCTATCTGCAGTATGCCGAGGCGCTGGTGATGCGCTCAGCCAAGGATGTAGACAAGGCGGTACAGATGATCGATATCGTTCGTTCACGCGTAGGTCTTCCATCTGTAGCCAGAATGTGGACCAATTCAACCTATCGCAAGGCTAAGGGATATACTGCAACATCTGCTGTAGCAGCTCTGACTACTCCGGTAGCGCTTGCAAGTGGCGAGGAGTCTAATGAGTTTATGGAAGAATTGCTCGATGAGCGTGTACGTGAGTTGGGTCTTACCAATGCCCGCTGGTTTGACATGGTTAGATTGAAGAGAACCGACTGGATGACCAAGCAGCTCCATGGCATCCTGCAGTATCGCATGATTCAGAAGGGTACTATATTCGAAAGCCGCAATACAGCATGGGTAGGTTCCGACCGCGATAATGACCCATCATCTACACAGCCTCTCTTCTTCCTGAACACTATCAAGGAAATCACCTTCAACAGCCGTTATCTCTGGAACAAGAATGCTAACAGTGATGAGGTAAGAAAGTGGCTGCTCGACCCACTGCCACAGGCAGAAATCAACAAGAAGTATGGTCTTGTTCAGAATCCTGGCTGGGAATAGAACTATCGGGAATAGAATGATAATGTAATTAAGAATTCGTATATGAAAACTAAGAATATATATATGTTGTCGTTGCTGGCAGGCATGAGCCTGCCTGCGATGGCGCAGACAGACATTGTGGATTCGGTGGCATATAAGGATCAGCTCGTTGACATAGGTGCCAACCGCCTGTTTACCCGTGAACAGTCAACTGCCGCAGTGAGTGTCATCACCAACAAGGATGTCAATAAGCGTGGCGCACGCAACATTGGCAACAATATCCTGGGTCAGGGCTCAGGACTCATCGGACTGGATGGGGCAGGACTTTTCCATGCCCAGAATCCTACCTTCTATATCCGTGGCGTACAGTCATCCAGCGGCAGCACTCCACTCATCATCGTGGATGGTGTGGAGCGTGCCATAGAGAATGTCGTTGCAGAGGATGTTGAGAGCGTGGCTGTATTGAAGGATGCTGCTGCAACAGCTCTTTACGGTTTCAAGGGTGCCAACGGTGTATTGGTAGTTACTACCAAGCACGGTAAGTATAACACCAAGTCGTTTAATTTCTCTTACGACCATGTGTTCTCTTTTCTCACCAACAAGCCAAAGATGGTGGATGCTGCCACCTATGCATCGGCAGTCAATGAGGCTTACCGCAACCAGAACGGTTCAGGTATCTATAGCCAGGAAGTGATTGATGCCTATAAAACGGGCTCTAATCAGCTTTATTATCCTAACGTGAACTGGGCTGACGAGACTTTCCGTGACGTAGCTCACAACAACCGTTTCGACTTCGAGTTCAAGGGTGGTACCAGCAACTTCCGTTATTTCACCAACGTACAGTTGCTCACCAACAAGGGATTCGTCAAGAACTTCAAGAACGATGGCTATTCTACACAGAATAAGTATACGCGCGGTTCCCTCCGTTCGAATATGGACGTCGACTTAGGTCCTAAGACCAAGATGCATACCCATCTGTATGGATTGCTTACCGAGCAGTCGCAGCCAGGTGCACAGGCTGATCTCTGGGCTATGGTATATCAGATTCCTGCCAATGCCTTCCCTATCAAGGTAACAGACCAGGTTTGGGGTGGTAATACTGTATATACAACCAATAACCCGGTAGCTCAGAGTCAGGCTACAGCCTACTATAAGAATCACCAGCGTGCACTCTATGCCGACCTGGTACTGAATCAGGATCTCTCAGCCATCACAGAAGGATTGAGTGCTCAGGGACAGATAGGCTATGATACATGGTCTAACGTATACGAGGACCATTCCAAGACCTACCGTTACAGTTTCTACGAGGTATCCAACAATGGTGCAGTAGTAGCTCCGGGCAGCGCTTCCATGGCAGCCATCCAGGGCACAGACTCAAACATGGGTACCGGTGCCAACAACAATTCATGGATTCGCCGCTGCGTATGGAATGCTTCTCTCAACTATGAAAGAACATTCGCTGAGAAGCACAGCGTTTATGGACAGCTGAAGTACGATTATGAGTACAACGACAAGACGGGTACCAATACCACCGTATATCGCAACAACTTCTCTTTCCTGGCACATTATGGCTTTGACAAGAGATATCTGCTGGATGTAGCCCTGGTAGAATCAGGTTCCAGCCGTCTGGCTCCTGGCAGCAAGTGGGCATTCTCGCCTAACGTATCTGCAGCATGGAATATCTCTAACGAGGCTTTCATGAAGGATGTGAAGTGGGTAGACTTCCTGAAGCTGCGTGCTTCATGGGGCAACAAGGTGCTGGATGTGCTTCCTGGTGGCGACGTATGGACCTACTACAATCAGTTCTATCTGATGGATGCAAACACTTATCCTTTCGATGCTACCTTTACCGGTACTCAGTGGGGTAATACCTATATCGGTACAGCCAAGACCCAGTCGCTCGGACATGAGCAGTCCAGCAAGTTGAACGTGGGTATCGATGCCACTCTCTTCGGAAGTCTGAATATCTCTGCCGATTACTATTATCAGCATCGCTATGACATCTGGTATTCTACAGCAGGCAGCTATTCCAGCGTATTCGGCTTGACAGCTCCCTACGAGAATGTGGGCATCATCGACCAGAAGGGATTCGAAATCTCTGCCGATTACAGCAAGAAACTGAATAAGGATCTCACCATCAGTGCAGGTGCTTCGCTTACTCTCAACAAGACCGTAGTAAAGGAACAGGCTGAGGCTCCACAGCTTTTCCCAAATACCTCTTCTACAGGCAAGCGTTACGGCCAGGCTTTCGGCTATGTAGCTAACGGATTCTTCCAGAAGACTGACGACCTGGATGGTGACGGCGTGATTTCTGCAGCAGAGATGAAGCAGTTGGGTTATCCGGTACAGAACTTCACCACAGTTTATCCTGGTGATGTGAAGTATATGGACTTGACCGGTGACGACAAGATTGATTCCAACGACCGCAAGGCGATAGGCTACAGCACTACAGCTCCTGACCTTTATTACAACTTCCACCTCGGTGCAGAGTATAAGGGCTTTGGTATCGATGCCATGTTCCAGGGCGTAGGCAAGTGGACCGGTTTCATGACAACCAACGGCTTGTACCGTTCGGCTGTAGCAACCAACACCCTGTCAGAGTATCTCTATGAGAACTCATGGTCGGCAGAACGCGGAAATACAGAGAACGCCAAGTTCCCTCGTCTTTCAGCTACCAGCAATGCCAATAACAACGTGAACAGCACGCTGAACATGTTCGACCGCAGCTATCTGAAGCTCCGCTATGTAGAGATGTACTATTATCTCCCACAGACCCTGCTCAAGAAGCTGAATGTCATCGAAAATGTAAAGGTATATCTCCGTGGTACGGACCTTTTCACAGCTGATCATCTCGACGAGGCAGACGCTGCATCATACGGCGTAACCCAGCCTCTTACAAGAAGTCTTCAGCTTGGTGCTGCTGTAACATTCTAAATATAAGGAATTACAACTATGAAACTGAATAAAAACATATTGTGCTTTGCATTGGCATCCATGGTGTTGTCTTCATGCAACATGGACTACAATGAATATACAGCATACGACAAGGAGTATATCCAGCGCTCATTCACCTATGTAGGTGGATTGATGACCAAGATATACAATGACATTGATACCGACTGGGGCAACCTTTCGGGTGCCATGCTCTCATCGGCAACAGATGAGTCGGAGTATAGCCACGATGGCAATTCGGTAGAAGATTTCTACAATAGCAACTGGAGTGCATCCAATCCGCATCAGACCATCTGGGCTTCTGCCTACGAAGGCATCACTTACTGTAATGAGGTGATAGACAACTGGACCGGTCTGACTTTCGACCAGTTCAAGCTGAACCTCGATTATGAGAAGCAGATGTATCTCTACAACAACTATGTCAATGAGGCTCGTTGGGCTCGTGCTTATTTCTATTATACCCTGGTTCGCCAGTATGGCAGTGTACCGTTCAAGGTTCACAATACCACGGGTACAGAGGAAACAGCCCTGCCTTGCACAAGTTCTGATGAGATTTTCGACTTCATTGCGAATGAGTGTGACAGCATCAAGGATAAGATCATCGATGATTATTCTGCTGACAAGGAGCATATCCTGGCAAAGGCAGAGACTGGTCGTGCCAACAAATATGCCGTTCTTGCCCTGAAGGCACAGGCTGCCCTCTATCATGCTTCTCCTCTCTTTACACAAGGTAAGACTGCTGAAGAAAAGAAGAATCTGTGGGCCAAGGCGGTTGCTGCCAACAAGGAGCTGATAGATGCTGCCGAGGCTAAGGGTTACGGATTGGCTTCATCCATCGATAAGCTTTGGGACAAGGAGTTCTATTCTAATAAAGAGAGTACAAAGGAGATCATCTTCGCCCGTCGTACCGCTTCGACTAGTACTTTCGAAAAGAATAATTTCCCTGTAGGTTATTCTTCTGGTCAGGGTGGTAATTGTCCTACACAGGACTTGGTTGATGCCTTTGAGTGTACAGATGGAAAGAGCATCTCTGAGAGTAGTCTCTATGATGAGAATTATCCATATGCCAACAGAGACCCACGTCTGACATCTACTGTTGTTCTCAACGGTGATACCTGGCCAAACGACTTGGCTGCTTACAACAGCAAGCATCCAACTGTCGAGACCTATACCGGCGGTTATCATTCGCGTACAGGTAATGCAGCAGGTAAGTCGTACGCTACAACAACAGGTTATTACCTGAAGAAGTTCTGTAACGCAGACCAGATTCTCCGTGCACGTTCCGGCTTTGCTGCTACAACCTCTCCTCACGGTTGGCTGACCTTCCGCATGGGTGGTATGTATCTGAACTATGCTGAGGCACTCTATCAGTACTTCAAGGCATGCGGCAACAGCAATGCGGCTGATGCAAGCGGTGTGGTAGAATATACCGAGGCTAATGGTAATGTTCAGAAGATTACAGTTCCTGCTTCTCAGACAGCTGCCAAGATGGCTAGCATGACCCGTGAGCGTTCAGGAATGCCAGCCTTTGCTGTAGGTATGACCAACGACGCATTCTGGGCAAAATACAAGAATGAGCGTCGCGTGGAGCTTGCCTTCGAAGGTCACCGTTTCTATGATGTCCGCCGCTGGATGGAGGATGGAGATAAGTTCATGAACATCCACCGTATGGAAATCACGAAGAACGAGGATGGTACCTTTACATATAAGAAGGTGGCTTATACTCGTGGTGATGGAAAATGGCAGAGCAAGTGGAATCTCTTCCCATTCAACCAGACTGAAATCATGAAGTCGGGTGGTGCTATTGTACAGAATCCGGGATGGTAAATCCGGGGCTGGAACAGGCAACCGTAAAAACAGATGTTTTGAAATTCTGAAAGAAATCGTTTCGTTCGCCTTCGGGTGGACGGATGATTTCCGAAAGGAGGTAAAAATATTGAAATCATTTATTAACAATTAAACATTTTTAACAATGAAAAAGTTTACTTTTATTGCAATGCTTTTGGCTGTATTCGCTATGACAGCAAAGGCTGAGTTGGCAGACAAGTACTTCTTCAAGGTGCCAACAGACAAAATGGCTAAGGATTGGGTTATCCAGTCGCCAGGTACTACTGTTTCAACACCAGGTAAGGAGTATCTTGAAGTTCAGAACAAGGAAAGGGGTGGACGTATGCTCAACTATTTCTGGAATGATAAAGCATGGGATGGTGTAGATCCTGCTACTCTTCCTAACAGCACTTACAAGTTCACTATGGACTTGAATATGTCTAACATGGCGGCTAACCGTGGCGACATGGAGTTTGTACTCCTTCCTGTTGGCATGTGTTCTCCTACAGACACCCGCGTAGCCTCTCACAACTATCGCTGGTACAATAATGCGGACAAAGGTGAAGATTACTTCTTCCGCTGGAGAGTCGGTGAGAAGCCTGCTACTGCTAATGGTGACTTCACTATCTGGATTAACGAGAAGCCAACAGCTAAGAACGACTGGAACCAGACAACAGAGGAGACTCTCGTTATCTCAAGCCAGAAGACTTACAAGTTTGCTGTAGTAATCAATACAGTAGAGAAGACTGCTACCTATACCATCTCAGATGCTGAAGGTAATAAATTGAAGACTGGTGTTCATAATTATACATGTAAAGAAGACCGTGCCGGTATCTTCGTATTCAGTATGAATGCTTATTCTACACACCAGCTCTCTAATATCGGTCTCAGCTATGAAGCTGAAGGTCCTTTTGCTACAGAGCCAAATGTAGACTTGCTTGCTGCTCGTCTTACAGAGCGTGACTATTTTGTAAACTTCGCTGAGGGTAATACACTCCACTGGATTCAGCTTGGTGATGCTACCGCTGCAGATGGTACACCGTATGTTGATGGCGAAGAGTATAGCATATCTTACGGAGATGCAATGGATACACGTGAATTTTCGACTGGCGAGGAGCCCGGTTCAAAGATCATTTACTGCACAAAGCCTGGCAATTTGAAGATGTGGACTGTGCTTGATGAAAATGAAGAAGCTAAGTCACAGGACGTTGTTGTTCCTGTTACATGTGAGGCTATCGCTATGCCTACTCCAAAAGCTACTATCACAAACGTTGAGGAAGGTTACGCAAAGGAATATACCCTCACTGCTGATAATTCAAGTACACTTCTTAATCCAACTGTTACTATCCACTATGTAGTAAAGAATGCTGCCGGTAAAGTGGTTGACGAAAAGGATGCTTTGACTGGTGAGGTTGTCAAGATGAAAGAGGCTGGAACTCTGGAATTCTATGCTTACGATGGTACACACCCACAACCTTGGTATAGTGAGTCTGAGAAGGTTACTGTAAACAACAATGTAGAATATACGGTAGCTGAGACAAAGAACTATGCTTGGGAAAGGGCTGATTGTGAAGCTTCTAAGCCAGGCTTCACTGTTGAAGAGATTGTTGTGAATACCAACAATTCGCGCTGGGAGCGTATTTATTCAACCCAGATGTATGGTTATGATAAAGAAGGTAATGCCCATGCTTGTACTGAAGCAGATGCTGATAACTATGTAACTGTCAAGAAGGGTCATGGCTTCTTTGCTGATACAGCTATCGGTACTGATGATGCTAAGTGGAAAGTTCAGGTTCCTAAGGATCCAACAACAGCATTCGCTCCATTGGCTCCAACTGCTGATTTCATTGCCAACTCTAAGTATGATGCTTCTGCATGGAAAATCTTCCCACTCGAGGGTATTGTTTACTACAACACAGCAGTTACAAATGTAAATATGACTCTCGATGCGAAGTACACTTCTGACGATGCTAGCAAGCCAAACTTCTACATCGTTCATACTCGTGGTGGTTACGACCGTCCTGACAAGGGTGATTGCAACAAGTACACAGTTTGTGTAGCAGGTCAGAATTACGACCTCTATCGTTACGATACAGCTATCTGCGACGTAAAGGTTATGACTTACAAGGGCTTTACTCCTAACACAACAGGTATCTCTTCAGTAAATGCTGCTGAGGTTGCTGCTCCTGCTGTTAAGAAGATGATGACCAAGAATGGTCTCGTAATCGTTAAGGGTGACAAGACATTCTCTGTTTCTGGTGCTCAGATCAAGTAATAGGATTCTTCTTATTACCAATATGAGTTCTAGTTTGATATAGAATATTTTAATCGGGGCAAAGTTTTATGCTTTGCTCCGATTTTTTTATCTATCTGGGCACGTATCTCAAAAAATATAGTAATAAATCAGATTTTATGGACGTAGCTTCATTTTTTATGCGTAATTTTGCAACATCAATTAATAATCAACATTAAACCAGTAATTATATGAACAAAAAATTACTTGCAACATCAGCTTTGGCTATGCTGGTCAGCATGGGTGCCAATGCCCAGAGATTTACTGACAGGCTGGATCGTGGATTGGTGGCTGTGCAAACCACCAAGGGCGTCTACTGCTCATGGCGTATCCAGGCGGATGAGTATTATGACGTGAAGTACAATCTCTATCGAGATGGTGTGAAAGTTAACTCAGAACCTCTTGATGTTTCCAATTTTACAGATGCTTCCGGTTCTACGGGCAGTAAATATACTGTAAAAGCGGTAGTAGGTGGTGTTGAGCAGAAGGAATCCAAGAAAGCTTCTGTGTTTGCCAGCAATTATAAGGAAATCAAAATTCTGCATGATAAATCGCTCAAGGCAACTTATATTCCGAACGATGCCTGCTGTGCCGATGTGGATGGCGACGGCGAGGTGGAAATCCTGATGAAGTTCACTAATAAGGAGGAGAGGGAACAGCTCTATCCAAAGAACGGACCAACCATCAACGGTGTGGAAACGAAGGAGTATTCCATGCTGGCTTGCCTGAAGCAGGATGGTACCATGCTCTGGTGGGTGAACTGTGGCCCTAACATGGGTGACTTCCAGAACAACGAGCAGAATATCGTAGGTTATGACTGGGATATGGACGGAAAGGCTGAGGTCGTGATGCGACTGGAAGAAGGTTCTACCGTCCACATGGCGGATGGAACTACCTATACCATCGGTGCTGATGGTAAGAATGCTACTTCCTGGACCAACTACCGTGAGCCTAAGTCTTCTGGTTCCGTAGAATGGTTTACTCATTATGGAAAGGAATTCCTCTGGTATTGCGAAGGTGCTACCGGAAAGCCATATCAGTGTGTTGATTTCCCTTTGAAACGCCTGGAAGATGGAGAGAAAGATTTGAAGGCTGCTTGGGGGGACGGATATGGTCATCGCAGCAGCAAGTACTTCTTCGGTGCTCCTTATCTGGATGGCAAACATCCTAGCCTCTTCCTGGGACGTGGTATCTATACACGCCATAAGTTCATCGCATACGATGTGGATCCACAAACTCACGAACTGAAGGTCCGCTGGAAGTGGACCAACAATCAGCCTGGTTCTCCTTGGTATGGACAGGGTTATCACAACTATATCGTTGCCGATGTAGATTGGGACGGTCGTGATGAAATCGTATGGGGTTCTATGGTTATCGACGATAACGGAAAGGGACTTTCTACTACGGGTCTCGGTCATGGTGATGCTCAGCATATAGGAGATTTCAATCCTTATATCCATGGTCAGGAGATGTTCGCTTGTAATGAGGATAATCCATCCAACAACTATCGTGATGCTACAACCAGCAAGATATATTACAGAAAGACCGATACCAACGATGACGGTCGTTGTCTGGCTGGTAATTTCTATAATGATATCCCTGGAGCAGTAGGACATAGTGCACACGATACTCCTATCTCTACGGTAACAAGTAGGCATGTGAGTACCAATACCAATGGACTTAGCATGAACTTCCGCATCTATTGGGATGGTGACCTTCTGGAGGAGTGCTTCAATGATACTGAGGTAACCAAGCCGGGAGTTGGAAGAATTGCCAAGATGGAAGGTGCCTTTTCTAACAACAGCACCAAGGCAACACCTTGCTACCAGGGTGATATCTTCGGTGACTGGCGTGAGGAAGTGATAGAGCGTACTGCTGATAACAACATCCGCATCTATACCACAACAGAGCCAACCAAGTGGCGTAACTACTCTTTGTGGTATGATCATCAGTATCGCAATGGTATGGTATGGCAGCCTTGCGGCTACAATCAGCCGCCTCACGCATCTTACTTCCTTGGCGAATTGGAAGGTATCACCATAGCACCTCCACCTCTTACCACAACAGGTCGTGAAGAGGTTACTTCTTCTATCTCCAAGTCTTTGGATGGTAAGCATGCTCTTCTTTCTACAACAGGCGATGCTACTGTAAGCGTAGCTAATGGTGCGGCTCCTGCTATCTTTACTGATAATGCTCCATCTTGGGTGCAGGGTACGGCTGCAAGTGAATGCAAGACGAAGGATACAGAAATCAAGTATACCTATTATACCCATACCTTGACCGGTGGTGCCTTTACGGGTAACATGCGTCTGGTTAAGCAGGGTGATGGAACTTTGGTTCTTCCTAATGTAAAGCAGACTTATACCGGCAAGACTGATGTCTGGGCTGGTACTTTGCAGTTTGACGGCATCATGGAAAGCAGTCCTGTATGGCTCAATCGCTTTGCGGAATTGAATTCTAACGGCGGTAACTTCAAGGGTGGTATCAAGGCTGATTATGGTTCTGTGATTCGTCCTGGAGGCAAGGAGAATATCGGAACATTGACCACATCTTCGCTCGACCTGGGCTTTGGCGCTCGTGTCGTATTCGATGCCAAGGATGGCAACGTAGATAAGTTGGTTGCTAGCAAGATGAGTCTTGAGAAGAAAACCTGGGAAAATGGTCCACAGTATAGTGCTCCAGTCTTTGAGTTTACTGCTGTTCCTGCAGCGGGAACTTATACCTTGGCAGAGGTGGGCGAACTGACAGGTAATCTTTCTGATGTTACTGTTGAGGGACTTACAGGACATAAGTATAGTCTGGATTATAAGGATGGCAAGATCACCTTGACAATATCTGATGTTCGTACTGGTGAGAACAGTGTTTGGACTGGTGCTAATGGTTCTGTCTGGGACTTGATGACAACCCAGAACTTCAGCTCTTCTGACAAGTTGTTTGTTACGGGTGATGAGTTGACGTTCGATGATGCAGCTGCAACATCTGATGTTACTATCGCAGAGAATGTGACTCCTGGTAAGGTCTTCTTCAAGAATGATAAGAAGACTTATAACCTTTCGGGTAAGGGAGCTATCATGGGCGAAGGATCTTTGAACGTAGCAGGTACCGGAACCGTAAATATCAAGAATACCAATAAGTATAATGGTGGTACAAACATTATGGGTGGTACTTTGGTTCCATCTACGCTTGCCAATAAGGAAGGCTTGGAGTTTGGTTCTTTAGGTGCTGCGGATAATACGATTACTTTGAGTAATAATGGTACTCTGAAGACTACTACAGGTATGACAGCTTCTCATCCTATCGTTATTGGAGAAAACGGTGGTGTGCTCAATACTACTGGAACTCTGATTCTGAATGGTGGCATAACAAAGTCTAATACTGGTAAGGAGCGTAATCTTTATAAGGCAGGAAATGGTACTTTGCAGTTGAATTGTAATGCTGACTATGATGCACTCTATATCAATCAGGGTACTGTCTATGACTTCCAGGATGCTCATTTTGCAGGAAAGACTGTCGTGATGAATGGCAGTAAGGTCGTTTTGCAGGCTAGCAATAGCATCTATAGCGACAACTCTGATAATGTAAATATCGAAGTTCCTAAGGGTAAGTCGGGTATCTGGTATCCTGATGGTCGTTGTGATTATACAGGTAAGTTGACCGGTGCTGGAACCATCGATATCTATGCTACCTGGGTACGTTGCCAGTTTAAGGGCGATTGGAGTAAGTTCGAGGGAACCATCAATGCCAAGCGCGGTAACAAAAACTCGTATGAGCCAGTGTTTGATTTCAATAGTACCAAGGGTATGCCTTTGGCAACTTTGAATGTAGATGCTCGCTTTACCAAGGACTATGCGTTCTGTACAAACGGCAAGAGCTTTGCTATTGGAGCCTTGACTGGTAGCGGTTACATCAGTAATGGTGGAAACTTCGGTTCAGGAACCAATACATTGACTGTTGGTGGAAAGAATACAAACTTCGAATTCAAGGGTTCTATCAATGGTAGTCATGTGGTGAAGAATGGTACTGGCGTATGGACTATCTCTAATGAGAATGTTCTTGCCAACGCCAAGTCTTTGAAGATTGTAGATGGTGCAGTGAAATTGAACAAGGCTACTGCTACCTCTTCTATGACTTCTCCAACAGTTCTCTATGTGCAGGATGCTGGTGAACTCCGTGGACAGGGTTATGTCTATGGAATGAATCTCTTGGCTGGTGGTATCTTGCGTGCTGGTAATAATGCTGCTGCATCTCAGACTAATAATGTTGGTTTCATAACCATCCAGAAACATCTGAGCGCTTCTGAAGGTTCTGCCATCTATGTCAATAAAACCAATGCTGATTCGCTTGCTGTCAATTTGGTGACTGGTGCTAAAACCCCAGCTTGGGCATTCTTGAAGGTTGGTGGCAATGCTGTTCTGAATGGTACAATCTATGTAACCTATAAGAATACATGGACTCCTGCTGTTGGTGACTATGTTCGCATTATCGACTGCGCTGGTAGTATTACCGGTAATCCTACATTTGATCTGCAGCAGCTTCCTACAGGATTGGGTTGGGATACTTCCAGATTCCTCTCCGAAGGTGTTGTATATGTCATTAATACTACAGGTATAGAAGAAATCCTGGGTGCTGGCACTTTCAAGGCTGATGTTTACACCCTTTCAGGATTTAAGGTGACAACTATGCAGACTTCAAAGGCTTCGTTGATGAACGACTTAAAGAATCGCGGTCTTGCAACAGGTACATATATTATCCGTACATCACAAGGTGGCATGAAGGTAACACTCAGATAGTGTGTTCATCCTCCTTATATATTATAAATGAAGGTATATTCTCTCTGTAGGATATACCTTTTTTTGTTTGACTAGCATGTGTGAGAGGTCGGTAAACATGAAAATAGGAGATAAACACCTATGATTAGTGTTTACCTCCTACTCGGTTGGGGGAATAATCTTGCTCAAAAACTATAGTCGAATAAACAAATAATGAAGGACTGATTCTATCCTTTTCCTTACCTTTGCAAAATATTATAAAATGCTAGTATCTTAATGGATATGACTAATACGCTAAAATATATGTTTTTGTTTGGTTTGGGCTTATCGTATGTACCCAATCAAACAGTTTATGCTCAAGATTCTTCCATTTATCAGATGGAGAAACTTGACCGTGGACTGGTGGCTTTGCCTGCCCAGAACCAGGGCATCTTCCTCAGCTGGCGATTGTTGGGTACGGATAGTAGGAACGTATGCTTCGATGTAGAAAGGGATGGAAAAATCATCGTTCACCAGGTGAAGCTGACCAATTATACAGACCCTAAAGGTTCTTCTGCCAACAGCTATCGGATCATCTCTTATCAAAGTGAACCCAAGATGGATGCTCCGGCTGAAAGAGAAGTTTCGAAGGCGGTAAAACCATGGATGGATCTCTATCGCTCCCTGCCCATCAAACGTCCTGCCGGCGGTGTAACTCCCGATGGGAAATCCTACGAATATACCCCCAACGACTGTAGTGTGGGCGATGTGGATGGGGATGGAGAATACGAAATCATCCTAAAATGGGACCCAACCAATTCCCATGATAATTCACATGACGGCTATACGGGAGAGGTCATCTTCGACTGCTATAAGCTGGATGGAACCCAACTCTGGCGCATCAATCTGGGTAAGAATATCCGTGCCGGTGCTCACTATACCCAGTTCCTGGTCTATGATTTCGATGGCGATGGAAAGGCGGAGATGATCTGCAAGACATCGGCAGAAACGGTGGATGCCGAAGGAAAGTTTGTGAGTGATGCTGCTACGGATGCCGGGATTCGTGAACTGGACAATGCTGCCGACTATCGAAACAGACGAGGTCGCATTATGACGGGTCCCGAACTGCTTACTGTCTTTAATGGCGAAACCGGAAAGGCGATGCATACCATCTGGTATCAGCCCAACCGTGCTTTTGGAGTAGGCAGGCAGGTGGAAGAGGGAGAGCAACAGGAGAATGGATTCCCGGCTTACTCTTCATTCTGGGGCGATGAAAACAACTATGGCAACCGTGGTGAACGATATCTGGCTGGTGTGGCTTTTCTGGATGGTGCCGACAAGAAGCCTAGTGCTGTGATGTGCCGTGGCTATTATACCCGCTCTTATCTCTGGGCGGTAGATTTCGATGGAAAAGAACTCATGACCAAATGGCTCCATGCTTCGCTGACTCCGAATGACTGGAAGGTGACAGATGTTGATGGAAAGGTATTGAAGGAAGCTCATGGATGTAAGAATACCGCCTATGCCCAGGGAGCACACAGTCTGGCTGTGGGCGATGTGGATGGGGATGGATGTGACGAGATTACATACGGTTCTGCTGCCATCAATAATGATGGAACTTTGCTGTATTCCACAGGCTTAGGACATGGCGATGCACAGCATCTTGCTGATTTAGATCCTGACCGTCCGGGATTGGAATATTATATGGTACACGAAGAATATCCATATGGTTCTGATTTGCGGGATGCGAGAACTGGCGAAATCCTGTTCCGTACATACGATAAGGATGATACGGGAAGAGGAGTGGCTGCTGATATCGATGCCAAGCATCGGGGATATGAACTTTGGAGTTCGGATGCTCCTATTGTAAGAGACATCAAGGGTAAGCCTATTTCGGCAAAAACATCTTTATCCTATAAAAAGAATCATGAGGCTGATTATTTCAGAAGTAATGAGAAAATGAGTTTCAGATCCGTTTCCAGAATGCCGGCAATGAACTTCCGAATCTATTGGGATGGTGACTTGCAGGATGAACTTCTGGCAAACGGTCGTTCTCCGCATTTTCCGCCTTATCTCCAAAAATGGAACGGAAAGAAGGCGGTGGCTTTACCTTTGAGCAATGGTAAGCAACTTTATGAGATGGGAAACTCGGTGAGTTGTAACTGGTCGAAGGCAACTCCTAATCTGCAGGCTGATCTCTTCGGCGATTGGAGAGAGGAAGTTATCTATTGGGATGAGAGCGATGCATCGCATCTCAATATCTTCACCACCAATATTCCGACAGAATATCGGGTTCCAACCCTGATGCACGACCATATCTATCGTATGGGAGTGGCTTGGCAGAATGTGGGATATAATCAACCTCCTCATTTGGGATATTATCTGCCCGATCATGCCGAGAAGATTCAGAAATAAGAAATTGAGAAAATTCAGAAAATATGAAATTGAAATAAAAAAGTGAATCCGATAAAATACGGATTCATCTGAAACGTTTTAAAGAAATAAAGTAATAAGAGATATGAAAAGAATATTATTCGCCTTCTCATTGATGGCGGCAACAACAGTTTCTTTTGCCCAGGTGGCAAAACCTATGGAAGATGTCAACAAGGTTATCGACAATACCGCTGATAGCCTGAATAAGGCGATGACCGCTCGAATCCAACCGGGTACCAGCAGAAAGGGTAACAATCCTGTGCTCTTTCTGATTGGTAACTCTACGATGCGCAATGGCACACTGGGTAATGGAAACAACGGCCAGTGGGGCTGGGGCTACTACGAGCACGAGTTCTTCGATGCCAACAAGATTACGGTAGAAAACCAGGCTTTGGGCGGCATGAGCAGCCGTACCTTCTACAACCGTCTTTGGCCGGATGTGCGTAAGGGAATCAAGGCTGGCGACTGGGTGATTATCTCCATCGGTCATAACGACAATGGTCCATACGATAGCGGTAGAGCACGTGCCAGCATCCCTGGTATCGGCAAGGATTCGCTCAATGTCACCATCAAGGAGACTGGCGTCAAGGAGACCGTTTATACATATGGTGAATACATGCGTAAATACATTAACGACTGCAAGGCCTTGGGTGCTCATCCTATCCTAATGTCGCTGACTCCACGTGATGCCTACGATGAGAACGACAAGATAGTTCGTGTCAACAAGACCTTCGGCTTGTGGGCAAAGCAGGTGGCTGAGCAGGAAGGAGTTCCTTTCGTAGATCTGAACGAGATTTCTGCAGCCAAGCTTGATAGCTATGGTCATTGGAAGGAGAAGTATCATTTCTTTAAAGATCATATCCACACCTCCCGTTTCGGTGCGATGATGAATGCCCGTTCGGCAGCAGAAGGATTGGCTGAGAGTAAGGACCCAAGTCTGGCTCCTTTGCAGGCGATGATGATCAATGTGGCTTTGCCTGTGGAGAATTTTAAGCGCGAGCCTGGCAAACCGGTAGTCTTCTTCACCGGTGACAGTACTGTAAAGAATGCCGATAAGGATGAAGACGGTATGTGGGGCTGGGGATCTCAGGCTTACACCATCTTCAATCCTAAGAAGATTACTTGTGTGAATGCTGCCAAGGCAGGTCGCAGTTCCCGTTCTTATCTCAACGAAGGAAGATGGGAAAAGGTATATAACAGTCTTCAGCCGGGCGACTATGTGCTCATCGAGTTCGGTCATAATGACATCTGTTCTATGACCGATAAGAAGATGCGTGGGTCGATTCCATATGCCAAGGATACCTGTCATGTCTATAAACTGGATAACGGACAATATGAACTGGTCTATTCTTTCGGCTGGTATCTGAAGAAGTTCATCCAGGATGTACGTGAGAAGGGAGCTACCCCAATTCTCGTTTCCCTGACTCCTCGCAACGAGTGGCCTCATGGCAAGATGGAGCGTCGCAACGATTCTTACGGCAAATGGTATCGTGAGGTGGTAGATGAGACTGGCGTTGCTTTCCTCGACCTTCACAATATCGCAGCCGATTCTTACGATAAGATAGGCAAGGAGAAGGTGAAGGCTTATTACAAGAAAGATCATACGCATACCAGTTTGAAGGGTGCCCAGCACAATGCAAAGTGTGTGGCTAAGGGTTTGAAGAAAATGAAGAGTCCATTAGCTAAGTATCTGAAGTAAGATAAAGAATAAGTGAAACAGGAATATGATAAAAATAATCATCAGGTGAAGACAAAATTTATTTTAGTAACAGCTTTTTTGGCTTTAGCCTCTATGGTTGGAGCCAATGCCCAGAGTTTTGATATTGATATGACCAAGGTGCAGCCTGTCTATTCCGCAGAGAATGGTCAGGGATATGACATCGTGGCTGCTCCTAAGGCAAAGAGCAATGCGCCTTTCTTCTATTCCGTGAAGGTGGCAGATGGCAACTATAAGGTGACCGTGGTGCTCGGTTCTAAGAAGAAATCAGGCAAGACTGTGGTTCGTGCCGAGAACCGAAGACTGATGCTCGATGAGGTGAGTACCAGGAAGGGGGAGTTCAAGACTTTCTCCTTCGTCGTGAACAAGCGTTCTCCTTATATTACCGATAAAATGAACGTAAAAATCAAACCTCGCGAGAAGGAGACGTTTACCTGGGATGAGAAGCTGACCTTGGAGTTTACTGGTGCTGCCCCAGCTGTAAAGAGCATCAAGGTGGAACCGGCTCCTGCTGAAACCACCACCGTTTTCCTCTGCGGCAACTCTACGGTAGTAGATCAGTTTACAGAGCCATACGCTTCCTGGGGACAGATGATTACCCGATGGTTCGGGCCGGAGGTAGCTATCTCTAACCATGCCGAAAGCGGATTGACTGCAGGTTCTTTCCTCGCATCCAACCGTCTGGACAAGGTATTGGCGATGATGAAGAAGGGCGATTATGTCATCTGTGAGTTCGGACACAACGACCAGAAGGAGAAGTATGCAGGCAGTGGTGCTTGGTATAATTTCTCTTTCAATCTGAAGAAATTCATCGATGAGGTCCGCAAGAAGGGTGGCAACATCATCTTCGTAACTCCTACTCAGCGTCGCTTCTTCGATGAGGCTACCCATAGCAAGATTCTGGAGACTCATAAGGATTATCCTGATGCCATGAGAGCTGTGGCAAAGAGAGAGGATGTTCCTGTCATTGAACTCCACGATATGACCCGCACTTTCTTCGAGACTTTGGGTTATGAGAACAGCAAGAAGTCGCTGGTTCACTATCCGGCAAATACTTATCCCAACCAGACTAAGGCTCTGGAGGATAACACCCACTTCAATCCATACGGAGCCTACGAGGTGGCAAAGATGGTGGTAATGGGTATGAAGCAGCTCAAACTGCCTATCGTGAAGTATCTTCGTGCAGACTGGAAGGATTTCAGTCCTGCTCAGCCAGATGATTTCAATCAATTCGTGTGGTATCCATCCGTGAATCAGAATGTAACCAAGCCGGACGGAAATTAATAAAATGAATTTGAAATGAATAAAAAGACAATACTTTTCGCCTCGTTGCTATTGGGCGGTTTGCCTTTGATGGGAACTCTTTCGGCTGATGCAGCGGTGCGCGATACAATCAGCATCAACCAGGGATGGCAGTTCCATCGCGGTGATGTGAAGAATATCTCTGAGTTGAAAGCTACTCAGAGCGGTGATGAGGTGGTGAATCTTCCCCACGACTTCCTGATCGGTCAGGACTGGGTGGCTCCTGATGCCAGCGAGCGACCAGATAACAGTGATGCCGGAAGCAACGTGCGCAGCCGATTGAGTCCGCGTGGATTCAAGGAGATGGGCATTGGCTGGTATCGCTATCAGTTGACTCCGAAAGATGAATGGAAGGGAAAGCGCATCGTGCTCGACTTCCAGGGTATCATGCTGGTAGGAGATGTTTATCTCAATGGTCAGCGTATCGGAGGTACCGATTATGGTTACCTCGGTTTTGATATCGACCTCAGTAAACTCCTGAAATGGGGCGAGGCTAACGAGATAACCGTCAAGGTAGATACCCGCAATCCTAATAATTCCCGCTGGTTTACGGGTGCCGGTCTCTATCGTGATGTCAATCTCATCATCACCGACAAGGATCTGTACTTTCCTCGCCATCCGCTCTTTATCCGCACCCAGGAAAACAAAGAGGTGAAAATCAAGGCAGAGATTATCAACCAGCAGAAGCTGGCAAAAGGACAGGGAAAGGCTGTTATTCCTGTAGAGGTTCGTATTCTCGATGCCGATGGCAAAGTGGTGACTCAACAGAAGAATAACATCGATTTCAATGCCAAATGGCGTGATAGAGAATATGAGTTGCCTGCCATCTCTCTGGAGAACGCCCAACTGTGGTCGCCAGATACACCTTATTTATATACTGCCGAGGTGACACTCTATAATCAGGAGGGAAAGGTGGCTGATCAGATTAAAGAACAGTTTGGCGTGCGTACCATCGAACTGAATTCTAAGAAGGGATTGCTGGTGAATGGCAGGAAGGTCTTGCTGAAGGGCTATGCCAACCATCATACCCTCGGTGCCCTGGGTGCTGCTGCCTATCCTCGTGCCATCGAGAAGCGACTCAAGTTGATCAAGGAGTTCGGTATGAACCATATCCGCTCTTCTCATAATCCATACAGCGAGGATTTCCTGAAGCTCTGCGATAAGTATGGTATCTTGGTGGTGGATGAACTTTACGACAAATGGCTTACTCAGTATGCCGGCGGCAGAGTGGAATGGGAGAGCCTCTGGCAGAAGGATATTCCGGAGTGGGTGAAGCGAGACAGAAATCATCCGTCGGTCATCCTCTGGAGTCTGGGAAATGAATTGCAGCAATACAGCAACCTGCCTTTTAATGATTGGGGCGTGACGGCTTATAAACTCCAGAAGGAATTGCTGCACCGTTATGATGATACCCGATTGACGACCGTTGCCATGCATCCCCGCTACCGCAACATCGAGACAGATTCTATCCCTGCAGATTTGGCGGTGGCTACCGAGGTAAACTCCTACAACTATCGCTATATGTACTTCCCTGGTGATATGAAGCGTTATCCTGAAAAGACCTTCTATCAGAGTGAGGCGAGTGTGGCTGCGATGGGACCAAACTTCTATGAGATGGACCGTGACAAGGTGTTAGGTCTGGCTTATTGGGGAGCCATCGATTACCTGGGCGAGAGTATGGGATGGCCTATCAAGGGTTGGAATCAGGGTGTGTTCGACCTTTCTCTTCAGCCAAAACCGGATGCTTATTTCGTGAAGAGCATGTTTACTGACGAGCCAACCGTTCACATCGGTGTTATCGAGAAGTCGGGCGGCAACATCCAGTGGAATGGCATCAATGTTTCTGCCGGAAAGCTTTCTGAAAACTGGAACCGTGAGGCAGGCGAGCAGGTTTCGCTCTATACTTATACCAATGGCGACGAGGTGGAACTCTTCCTCAACGGCAAGAGCCTGGGAGTGAAGAAGAACAGCAACGACCCTAAGCTCCGTGCCCGCATCAAGTGGGACAACATCGCCTATGCTCCAGGTACTCTGGTGGCTGTGGCTAAGAAAAACGGCAAGGTGGTGGCTCGCCATCAGATAGAGACTACGGGCGAGGCTGTGGCTCTGAAGCTGATTCCGGATATAGAGACCTGGCATGCTAATGGTAAGGATCTGATGCATGTTCGCATCTATGCCGTGGATAAAAAGGGCAGAAGAGTGCTGAACGTGAAGGATGCCAAGGCATTCGATAAGTTGACCTTCACTGTGAAGGGCGATGCGAATATCGTGGCGGTGGATAATGGAAACATCGCATCTGATGAACTTCATATCGGAAAGACCCAGTTGGAGAAAACCATCCAGCGTCATCTCTTTCAGGGATCCGCCCTCGTGATATTGAGAGCAGGTGATAAGCCGGGAAAGATAGAACTCTCGGTAGCGGGAGAAAAGATGAAAGCCAAAAAACTGGTTCTGAATACGAAATAAATATGATACTAAAAAAGGTCGCCAGCATTTTGGCGACCTTTTTTAGTATCCTTTGTTTTCTCTTTATTTTCTGAACTTCTTTTTAAACCATTGCAGGAATGATTCGTAAGCACTGATCTCTTCCTGATGCTGAGGCTCTGCGAAGGTAAGCTGGTCGCCGTAGGAATCACCATGCTGGTCGGGGAAGATAATCATCAGGTTGGTACCTGAGAAGTATTTCGTTATTTCCTCCGGCAGACGCTCCAGTGCTGTCTTGTAAGATACGGTTCCCTTACGGGCGGTTACTACCACGAACAGGTGGTCTGGAGATATCTGCGAAGCCAGCTGCGGCAACTCGTTCCAGTGAATCATCTGGGTATAATCAGCACGCACTTCCGGATGCCGGTTCTTGATATATTCATTGATGAGCGCCAGACTCTCTTCTCTGCCATGAAACTGGATGCGGCAGTCTAGGTTGCCGGCAAGTCGGGCTAGGCGTTCCAGCCAGCGGTAGAAACCCGGCTCAAACTCTGCTCTCGAAGGTACGGCTACCCGTATTCTTCTCAATGTATTCAACGGCTGTCTGATGCGTGCCATGATAATCTGTCGGCTCAATCCGTTGAAGAGACTCTGGTGGAATTCTCCCCAGAACTTCTGCGAAACCTCAGGATGCATGTGCATTCCGATGATAATCTCAGAACATTGGAACTCGTTGAAGGCATGCTTGATGCCGTTGGCGATGTTGGCGGCAATACGAACCTGGGTCTGCGTCATCACATCGGTGGCAGCAGCCAGCTGACTGCAATGTTCCAGAAGCCGTCTTCCCTGTTCCTGGTTGTATCGCATGTCCTTGTCTTCATATACCACATTCAGGCAGATGAGTCCCCTGTTCAGTTTCTGGTTTCTCACCAGAAACGCCAGACTCATCAGGTTGTCAGCATATTCAGGATATTTCACCGGAATCAGAATTTTCTCATCGCTCACCTTCTTGTCATCTTCCGCATCAGGCAGTTCCTTGTCTCTCAGGATAATCTTCTGCGAAGACCGGTCGGTAAGGATGGATGAGATGATGCAGGTAATCAGAATCATCATAACCACACCGTTGAGCATATCATCGTTGACGAGGTAAGTGCCCGGTGCTACGAGCAGATGCATACCCACCATCACCATGGCGATACTTCCGGCAGCATGAGCCGAAGTGAGTCCGAACATCATGTGACCCGAAGAAAGTGGCAATCGGAAACCCAAACAGGCGATATAGGCTGCGATGGCTTTGCCCAGGGTTCCGAAGAAGGCGATGCAGAACACGACCCATAGAATATGACTGCCCTGAAACAGCAGATTGATATTGATCAGCATGCCCACACCTATCAGGAAATAAGGAATGAAGAGGGCATTGCCGATAAACTCGAGGCGGTTCATCAGTGGCGAAACATGCGGAATGTATCTGTTTAATATCAGACCGGCGAAGAAAGCACCGAAAACGCCCTCGATGCCCACTATCTGCGAAAGTGCCGCACTCATAAAGAGCATTGAAAGTACGAAGATAAACTGCATCACCGCATCGCTGTATCTTCGCAAGAACCATCTTGTAAGTCGGGGAATCAGCATGATCATCACGCCACAATAGACAGCAAACTTGAGGGTGAAGAATACCCAGAACAGTATGCCGTCATGTTTGCTGAACGATGCTACCAGTCCGGCAAGCATTATCAAGGCTATGAGCAGCGAAATCATGCTCGACCCCACACTCAGCGTAACACTCGGTTTCTGTTGCAGTCCGTATCTCGAAACGATAGGATAGGCAATCAGCGTATTGGATGCCATGATGCAGCTCAGCAGGAAGGAAGCCTTGGCAGAGTAGTGGAGCAGCCAGATGCTCATGCCATAGGTGAGGAAGAACGGAATAAAACAGGTGAGCAGGCCATAGATAAGCAGTCGCGACTTGTTCTTTTTCATACCTTCCATATCCATCTCCAGTGCAGCGAGGAACATGATGTAATAGAGTCCCACCTTTCCGAAGAGCTCAAACGAAGAGTCGCGCTCCAGGATATTCAGTCCGTATTTGCCTATGAGCACACCTGCCAGCACCATACCGATGATGTGCGGGATACGGAGTTTACCCATGATGATAGGGGCAAAGAGGATGATGAGGAGCACTACGAAGAATATCAACGTAGGGTCTGTGATAGGGAAGTATTGAGCGATATGGAACATAGGCTTTTTCCTTTTTTGTTATACTTAAAGAGGGATTTCTGCATCAGCATTCATCCCTCCCTTTCTGTTTTTGACTGCAAAAGTACGAATAAATCTTGAAAGCACAAAGTTTTTCTGTCCTTATCCTACAATCATGGTGACATTTTTGCAATTTGTGAACCCGAAAACGGGTGCACCGATGCCTATTGGCATCACAACCGATGAGAACGAAGTGTTTAATACACAGGGGTAGTTACTGCTTCCTCAAACTATACTTGCCGTGCTTGTCGAACACGAGCCAATAGAGCACAGGCAGGATGGTGGCGATGAGTACCATTGAGATAAGCGTACCGAAGAAGATAACGGCTCCCATTGGCGACCACAGCGTATTGTTCTCTACCATCATAGGCAGTACGCCTACCGAGGCGGCTGCCGATGTAAGGAAGATAGGGCGCATGCGGCGCTCGCCAGCCTGGAAGGCGGCTTCCTTTACCGATAACCCCTTGTCGCGGCGCAGTTCCTCGGCATAGTCGAGCATGATGATGCCGTTTCTTACCAGGATACCCATCAGGCTCACTATGCCTAATATGCAGGTAAGACTCACGTCGAAACCCGTAACCAGAAGGCCTATCGCTGCACCGAAGATGCAGAGCGACATGGACGAGAGATTCACCAGTGCCAGACTGATGCGCTTGAAATGGAAGAGCAGGATGAAGAAGATGATCAAGGCTGCTATCATCACGCCCGATGTAACCTGAGGAAGGGTTTCGGCATCCTTTTCAGCCATACCGCCAATCTCCCAATCAAGACTGGAATCTAGCGGGAGTTTGGATACTTCCTGCTTCAGTTCGTTGGCCAATTGGTTGGCATTGAATCCCCTTAAAGGTTCACCTATGATAGAGATGGTACGCACGCCGTTTCTGCGTATGATGCTGCCGTCGTGCCAGTCGGGCGAAATCTTAGCCAGCTGGCGGAGTGGAACGCTCGATGTTCCTCCCATCACGGGGATGTATTCATTGGCAAGGTCGCTGTCGTTTTCCGATTTCAGAACCATCTTCACCGGATAGTCGCCTTCCCAAAGGGTGGCCATCGGGATGCCATCGCCAAAATGAATGGCAAGGTCGGCAGAGAGTATGGTCTTGTTCACACCCAGCCGGTTGGCCTCGGTAGCATCTGGAGTTACCCTGATGCCAGGCAGGGGCTCTTCGTAGTTGGTACGAATCAGGTTGATGCCTTCTATCTTGTGCATGCAGGCTTCTATCTTCCTGGCGGCAGCCTTCAGGTCGCCCATGCTGTCGCCGCTCACTCTTACTTCGATAGGGTAGGTGGCGTTGTTGTAATCCATCTGCTTGAAGCGGATGTAGCAGTCGGGAAAATAATTGGAGTATCGGTCGGCATATCGGTCGAGTACCTCTTCTGTGGCATCGTTATCTACCGTATTCACGATAAACTGTGCAAAGTTCTCACCGCCAATCTGTGGCGCATAGGTGGTGTGGAAACGGGGTGAACCCTGACCAATAAACGTGGTTACGGCTGTTACCTGCGGGTCGCGCTGCAGAATGTGGGCCATAGAATCTGCCACCTGTGCGGTTCTTGCAGCGGTGGTTCCGCTAGGCAGATAGAACTCTACGGCAAACTGGTTTCTCTCGGCGATAGGCATCATTCTCTGCGGAAGATGTACGAAGATGATGGCTCCGGTGCTCACCAGCATGATGCCCACAGCGAGGGTGGTGCGTGGAAAGGCGAAACAGCGTTTCAGCAACCAGGTGTACCCCATCTGCAGATAGTCGAGCGGCTTTTTGCGGGCGTTGGGCTTGTGCTGGCTGCTGATGCCCTGGTGAATCACCATATACTGTAAATAAGGTGTGAGCAGCAGCGAAACCATGAGCGAGATGCTCAGGATGATGAACATGGCCCAGGGGAATGATTTTACGAAATCGCCCATGTCGCCATGCATGGTAAAGAGGAATGGGAAGAAGGTGAGCGAGATGCTGAGCGTGGCAGAAAGCACCGACATGAAGAACTCTCTAGGAGCAGCGATGGCTGCATGCCAGCGTGACATGCCATGGCCCAGCTTCTCCATGTAGTTGTCTATGATAACCACGGAATCATCCACCACCATACCCAGTGTTACGATGAGGGCAGCCAGTGTAACGGTGTTCAGCTCCATGCCGAAAAGATAGAATATGCCCAACGACGAGAAGATGGTGATAGGGATGCTGAGGGCTGATACCTCTGCTACGCGGCGCGGCATGAGCAGGATGACCACGATGATGACGGAGATGACCGATATGAGCAGCTCACGCAGGAAGTTTAGCACCGATTCACTTACCACCTTGCTCTGGTCGGTAATGGTATTGATGTGTACATCGCCGGGCAGGGACTGTTCAAAATCATCCATCATCTTGTGTACGTCTCTTCCCATCTTCACGATGTCGTTTCCCGGTCGCATTTCAATGGATAGGAGCACGCATTTGTTGCCGTTGCTCTTGATGTATTTATTCAGTTTCGGATATTCTCTTTTAATCTGTGCGATGTCCTTCAGGCGCACGATGTTGCCCTTGGGGTCGGAATATACGATTTGTTCTGCCACATCCCGCTCGTTGTTGTAGGAGTCGGTGATGTGGATGGGCAGGTTGAGGTTGCCCATCTCCAGGTTTCCGCTCACGGTGGTGAAGCCCTGCAGGGCAAGGTCGTTCAGAATCTTATAGGGGCCGATGCCGTATTTGGCCAGCTTGTTCTGGTCCAGGCAGATGCTTATCTGTTCGTTTTCCAGTCCGTAGGTTCGCAGGTTCGAGATGGCATCAATGCGGCGCAGTCTGTCCTTCAGCTGGTCTATGTATGTATTCAGTTCCCTATAGGTTTTCTGCTTGCTTTCCATCGTGATGAGCAGGGCAGAGGTATCGGCGATGTCATCCACAGCCTGCAGAGCAAGGACACCCGTAGGAAGGGAGCTCTTGAAGGCCTGCAGACCATGCTTGAACTTGCTCCAGAAAGCATCCCGGTCCTCCACGTCGTCGTTGAGTTCCAGGAACACGATCAGCATGCCGTCCTTACTCTGGGTATAGGTCTTTTTCTTGTTCACCTCCTTGTATCCGAAGATGAAGTTCTCCAGCGGTTTAGCCACCCGTTCTTCCACCTCTCCGGATGTAGCGCCCGGATATACGGCTACGCAGGCACCCTGCCTGATGGTGAATTGCGGCATCTCCTGCTTGGGCATGATGCAGATGCCGAGTATGCCTAGAAATACGAGCATGCCCATCAGAAGCATCACGATGTTGTGGTTGCACATCGCCGACTCGATGAACGAGCGCTTGATGATGCGGTTGGGCTTCCTGGTGATGCGTGCCTTGATGTGGTCGCGAAGGGCGGTGTCTCTCTCCGGCTTTTTGGAATCCTCCGGTTTGTTTGTCTCTTGATTCATATCTTTTCTCTCCACTTTTTTTATCGGTTATCGCTTTTTGCTGTATCTACATTCATTCCTTCCGAAACTTTCTGCTGGCCATTGATGATAACCTGGTCGCCAGCCTTCAGTCCCGAAAGGATGACGATGCCGTCGCCTTCGAAATCACCGGTAGTTACGGGTTGCTGATGTGCCTTTCCGTTTACCACGGTCCATACGAATCGGGAGTTATCTACATCCAGTTCAATGCTTTGTGGCGGAACGGTGATGTGGGATGGGGTAGCAGCGCTACCCTGCACCTGGGCGTTGCATACCATGCCTGGGAGCAGACGGCCCTGCGGATTGGTGATGCCTACCTTGACATCGTAGGTATGCGAGATGGGGTTGGCATCGATGCCTTTTTCTGAAATCGTTCCCCGGAAAATGGCACCCGAAAGAGCGGCTACCGTCAGTTTCACCTTGTCGCCCACGTGCAGATGAGATATTTCAGCTTCGGGTACGGATACCTTGGCGTTGACTTGTGCCACATTGGCGAGTTTCAGCACAGGCTGTCCGGGGAGCACGTAGGTTCCCAAGTCCACGTTCTTGGCAGCGATGACACCTGCAAAAGGAGCTGTGAGGGTAGAGTGGGAGAGTTGCTGGCGGGCGATGCTTTCAGCCGCCTTTGCCTGTTCCAGTTTGCTTTCTATCTCCACCCATTTCATATCCGAGATGGTTCCCGACTGGTGCAGGGGCAGGAATCTTCTGTAGGCATCCTGCGCCTGTTTCAGGGTGGTGAGTGTTGCCCGGTGAGCCTCCTTCACGGTGGTAGGGTTGATGGTGGCGAGCAGCTGTCCCTTGCTCACTCTATCTCCTTCTTCCACCCGTATGGAAGTGATGTTTCCGGCTATCTCGAAACTGAGTGTAGATCCCATCTTTTCCTCGATGGTTCCCACATAGTCTTTCGTTCCCCCCAGGTTTGTATTCCCCACGGAGATAGTCTCAACTTTCACGTTTTTCTTCTCTGGCTTGCTGGATTTTTCGGTGCATCCCACCAGCATCATACAGCTGATAATGAATGCGACAAGCCATCCCGTTATAACATCTTTCTGTTTCATATTGATTACATTTTGTTGTTTTTTGAAAAGATAATGCAAAGGTATGAATTTTAGCTGAATGCATGGGGAAAATAGGATTAAAAAAAAATAAAAAACAGTTCTTCTTCTACTACTACGATTTCCACGCTGTTCATAGTTTCAATCACGTCTTCCATGGAAACTACGTCTCTGATGCATCCAACCGAACAATCTACACCTTAGACCGAGGGTTGAGTCGACTTGCTCACAAAGCTCTTGGCGACTATGGACCACTTGGTGTAAAGGTAAGCAACGATGATTTCTTGCAGTAATCATGAAACGAAGGTATTCGTATTGGAATAGGTGTTTTTTGATTCCTAAGACATAGCCAAATTTTTGAGCAGCTTTTTGTGTTAATAAATACAAAAGAGGCGTTTTGGAACATACAGGCACTACAATACCAGTAGCAGAAATGGTCAAAATTGACTTTTCTGTTACAAAATAACACGGAACTCGTTCTTTTAATAGCGTATGGCTAGATTCCTAATTAGTTATCCG
>OIXX01000233.1_pt1 | contig 41985 bp, 49 predicted proteins | sample 1588161 | NCBI WGS metagenome assembly OIXX01 (sample SAMN03283274) | human gut metagenome | biome: human-associated habitat; material: feces | host: Homo sapiens | place: Peru | collected 2012 | reverse complement strand
AGAGCAACAGCCTTCTAAGCTGTGGGTCTTGGGTTCGAACCCCAACGGAATCACGATATAAGACACCCAAAAGGGTGTCTTTTTTAGTTGACAATCAGTTAGTTACATCGCTTTTATCTGTATTTGCATAACGATTCGGGTTCATAAAAAGGCTTTAAAAGGGCGCTTTTTATGCTTTGTTATGCACCGATTTGCACCGAATTGCATCCCTTGTGATACCGCCGCATGATACCGTTTTAATTATTTAAAAAAGGAGGAAGAATGGCAAATGTAGCCAGTACGCGGTTTGTCTTTGACAGGAAGAAGACCGCAACGAGAGAGAAGAAAGGTCTTGTGCAGATAGAGGTACTCTATCGCGGACGCAGGAAGTGGATGACCACCGGCATCAAGGTCTACAGCGACCAGTGGACGGAAAAGTGCCACGTGGTGAAATGTGTTGAGGCTGTCGATTACAACAGACGTCTTGACAGCATGAAGGCGAAGGTGGACGGATATATCACCGACCTTGTGGAGCAGCGCCGTGAGTTCGACTTCGACGCCTTCACCCGATGGTATAACGCCGAGGAGGAGAAGAAGCAGACGTTCATCGAGTGGCTGGAGAATTTCGTGGCGGCACGCCGCGACATAGCCGAGAGCACGCGTACCGCCCATTTCAAGCTGGTGAGGGTGCTGGAGCGGTGGAACGTGATCGTCAGGTTTGACGAGCTTACCTTCGCCAACATCACGCGCTTTGACGACTATCTCAAGACCTTGGGGCTGCGTCAGACCACCGTCGGCAGCTACCATAAGATAATGAAGACTTACGTGCATGAGGCGCTGAGGCGCGGTCTGCTGTCCGCGGATCCTTACGCCACGATGAAGGTGGACCGCGGAAAGAGCGAATGGGGACGCTTCCTCTCCGCCGCCGAGGTGGAGAGGATAGAGAAGGCGGAACTGCCCACCGAGACGCTCGACAAGGCGCGTGACCTTTTCCTGATGCAGTGTTACACCGGGCTTGCCTACGCCGACCTGATGGAGTGCGACTTCACCAAGGCGGAGCTTCTTGACGGCATGCAGGTGCTGACCGGCGTGCGTCACAAGACGGACGTGCAGTACACCATCGTACTGACGCCACGCGCTGAGGCTATCCTCAGGAAATACGGCGGACGGCTCCCGAAGTTCAGCAACCAGCAATACAACATGCGCCTGAAGGTGATGGCGGACCACTGCGGCATCGACCGTCCCATCGCGTCACACTGGGGACGCCGTACATGCGGAATGCTGCTGCTCAACGACGGCTTTCCCATAGAGATAGTGGCACGCGTCCTCGGCCATGCCGACATAAGGACCACCCAGACAGCCTATGCGAGGATTCTTGACCGTACCGTGGCAAAGGCTTTCAAGGAAAAGGCATAACAAAGAAGACGGGAGAATATCTACAATGGCGTTCTCCTATCTTTTTGTTTGCTTCCTTCCGTAAAAAGAAATGCCCCGAAGCCGAAGCTCCGAGGCACCGTTTGCCGTATGGTCGGACGGCTGTTGCTAAACTTTTTAAACAGTGACCATTTCTATGTCTTTTGCAAGACGGCGAAGTCCTGACTTTATCTTGTCCACCTGCTTCTGTCGCGGTTTGGATATTCCGCTTGCATAATGAGACAGCTGCTTTTGGTTAATGCCGGTTATTTCCTGCAAGGCGGAAAACGAGAATATGCCACGATAATATTCAAGAAGCGTAGCTACATCGAAATTGTAGACAAGCTGATATTCGCCGTCAAATACGGACGGATATTCATCACCGTCTTCTCTACGTCCTTCAAGCCAGAAATCAACGCTTTCCTGCACGTAATTCTTAAATCCGTCTATATCGCCGCTATAGGCGACTATCCAACCGGGAATCAAATCGCAGACACAGCAATAGCCTTCGGGTGTACGCGCTGCTTTTATTACCACATTCTCCATAATCTTATTATTATAGTTTTACTTAATCATTTAAAAGTGGTGGCAGCAAAGACCGCCACCTTGCCAAACGTCAAACATTGTATCTACAGGAAACGAAGTGAGGGGAATCCACTTTGGGATTCCCCGAAGTTTAGAACTTCAGTCCCGATTGTCGTTCAATACTACTAAGAAGTTGTCCGTAAATGTCATCACTTGGATGTCCGTTTACTGTAACCGTACCCTTTTTAGTGGGATGTTGAAACTCTCGGTGGCTTCCTTTGTAACGGACTAAGTACCATCCGTCACGGCTTAAGATTTTGAGAATCTTAGAAACCTTCACGTTTTTCATAGATCACTGCTTTTTTGTTTAGCAATGCAAAGGTAGTAAAATTACTACGAACACACAAGCAAAACAATAACTATTTTACTATTAATACACAAAAACCACATTAATTTCATAAAAACAAAGTAACTTTGCAGCAAAACAAAACCGACATGCAGTTCAAGACAATAAAGAAAGACATATATGACATTGACGCTTTGATAGACGAGCGCTTCGGCAAAGAAGGAACTCCGGAGCGTACGGAAGCAGAAGAGCGTGCATACAGATTCTATAACAATAAGAAATAGGAAGATATGACAGAGTACGAGAAGAAGCTTCAGGAGCTGAAGTCTATAATGAATCTGACGGATCCGGAAAGTATGGAAAAGAAAGATAGGCTGCTACGATGGCTGGAAGCTAACAGCAACGATGACACCAATCAGGCATCGCTTGACGCATTCATAGAAAACGGGATAGCCGAAGAAAGAAAGGAGATTTCGACTATCCTAAGCAGACTGGCTCCATCCGTTTGACTTGACGGAATGTTTTCTAATACACAGCAATCCCCGAAGCGTGAGCCACTTCGGGGATTTTTTTGTTCATTTAAAACACAGCGTTCGGAATTTTACAGTCTTCCGGCGCTATACATTATATAAAAGGATTGTAGCTCACGTCCTATTATAGCCGAAAAGCCATACGATACGGCTGCTATGAGCGCCCATTACGGATGGTGTGAGGTCGCGTTCCGGATGGTACGAGACCGTGTAACATACGTAAAAAGCCTCCTATACGTCACGTACTGGAGGCTCCGAGCTCTTTCATTTATTTATACCATGTTGCCATGAAACAAAATCAATACAATACAGCGGACTGCATCTTTGCAGCAAGGCTCTTCATTCCTACTATGATCTGTTCCTTGCGGTCAGCGCTCGGTTTGCGTGCTCCCATGGCATACTGACGCATGACAGAAGGATTGACGCCTATCTCCCTTGCGAGACCTGCAATGTTCACGAAATCGTAGTAGCTGAATAGCGAGCCTACGTCAAACCGATATTCGATTTCTATATCGGGAATATCCTGACCGTCCTCCTTCAGATCCTCTTTGGCGTCATTCCAGCCGCTAAGCATATCCTTTATGGCTGCCTTCGCCGAAGACCCTATGCCGAGAACTCCGGTCTTTATGGAATCGATATTCATGTAGCAAGCGAAATTCTTCTCGCCTGGTTCCTTTTCAATATTAGCAATGACTTTCATATTGTGCGCATTAAATATTTGTAATAATAAGGCTCTCTCATTCCCGTTACCCATTCAAAAAGGGAGCCGTCCGGAACTTGCCGGACAGCTGCCATGTTAATCAATCAAGAGAGTCTTAAAGATAGCACGCTTGGTGCTTTCCTTAATCTCCTTGCTACCGTGCCTCGGAACCGCAGCTCTGCTGCCAGTCTTAGGATTAATCCAGACATCGTGCGAAGCACCATGACGCTTGATTAAGCATCCCGCTTTAATCAAAAGCCTAATTAATTCTGAATGTTTCATGGATATGAAAGAGCGATTTGTCTTGTTTTTGTTGAGACAATGCAAAGTTAACGAAAATGTTAGCATCTACCAAATATTAAGCTAACTTTTATGTTAACAAATAAAGAAAACACCCCAAAGTCTTTGTGTCCCCTTACTTCCCCTTCCTCAGCATATCTCTGAGGAACGCTATTTCGTTGTCGCGGTCTTCTATCATCTTCTTCTGCAGCTCGATGGTGGCTTGCATTGCCATTTCGCGTCCGGAGCACGTGCCGTCCGCGCCGATGACCTTCTGATGGTTGTTGTGACTGCCCGGACCGTTCTGCATGAGCACCGGGCCGGTATTGTCCGAAAGTGTTAAACTTTCTTTATCCGATGAAGAAGAACTAACGGACAATGCGTCTGAAGCAGAATTCTGCAACATCGGACCTTCACCGGTCAGGAGCCAAGAAGGAGAAATATCTCTACATTTTGTATATATAAGCTCTGAATCGAACGTTCCTCGCGTAATCCATGCGCTTATATTCTGAGCAGAGACACCCAACAACTTGGAAAACTGAGCCTTATTACCATTTGTATAATGCTCTATCATCTCTATTATCATCTTTGATTTATCCATAATTTGTTTATTTATTTACGTTTTGTTGATATTTTTCTTCTAAATATTTTGTTGATATATACATTTTGTTTATCTTTGCACCCGTAATCAATGTTATCACATTGTTACACCTTAGTATAAATTGTGTAAAGTTATTAAAAACCGCCGATACGGCAAAACCGTTGAGGCTAAAAAAGGAGGAAGAAAAAATGGAAAATTCAGATTTGGAGATTAAAGGCCGCAGGCTCAAGAGAGAGGAAGCGCTGCTTCTGCTGCTCAGCGCCCTGACGTTCGAGAATTTCCTGGAGGAAAGGGAAAACTACAAGAACGGAACGTTCACCCTTACGCAGCGCGATATGACAGCGGCGCTCTTCGGCTTCGGAAAGAAGACGATGGCCCTTTACGCCTCCGGTTCGCTGGAAAGAACAGTTGCAGAACCGATCATCGCAAAGGAGAGATCGATCATCGCCGACATGAAAGCTGCAGAAGTGAACATGGACGTCCTTCTGCAGGACTGCGAACAGGAGGACGAAATCATATAACGAGGAGGAGGAGTATGGCGACGATAATCAACACTGAGACGGGCGACAAGGTACGCATAGAGCATAGCGTGAAGCTGTGCGACTGCACGCCGACGACGCTGATGGTATACAAGCCGGAGCTGACGACGCGGTTCATCCGCATCTGGAAGCCCTACATAAGGACGATGCAGCGCTGCGTGTTCGGCGGCATGGTGAAGATATATCTCCGTCATCCGTTCGCGGTGAAGGAGAAGACCGGCAGAGAGGGAAAGCTCGACTACGTGTCCCTCGACTGACAGAGAGTGTAAACACAATCATAGATAAATGACAGAGAGAAAAGTGAACGAATACGGCGTGGTGATAGAATCGCGCATCAACCTTCCCGCAACGCTGTCTCTTCTCAAGCCGGGTGAGACCCGCGAGTTCAAGCGCGAGGCACTCGGCAGGGAGACGGCGGTAAGGAACGCCATCAGCCGCCTTAACATCAAGGCGGGCCGCAGGGAATTCACGGTGGACTTCCTGGACAACGGCGCGGGATACGTGATAAGGCGTATGAGCAGCGGACCGTCGCAGCAGCCGTAACAAAAAACAAGGAGGAAAGTATTATGAAGAAGATAATGAAATACGTGGACAGAACGATGGACATCGTGGAGGACATCGTGGAAATGATAGGCTGGGCAGTGGTAGGAGCAGTGGCTTTCCTCGCCCTGGAAGTGCTGCGCTATTAACGCTGAGGCTATGGAAAGGACAGGGAAGTCAACAGCAGCGCGTCAGCCGCTGACACGGCGAGAGGCGCGGATGATAGCAGAGGAGGTGGTGAAGCTGCTTGAGGCAAAAGGCACGCGGAACCCTCCTGAGGAATATATCGACGCGAAGCAGGCCGCGGAGTTCTTGGGCTGCTCCGTATCGTATATCTATCACAATATGGACAAGATACCCTACACAAGCGTAGGAGGCGGGCGCAGGAAGATGTTCCTCAAGAGCAAGCTCGCCCAGTACGCCAACAGGACAGAGCGGATGTAGTAGATTATATAGTAATTATAAGTTTTCATTTTTTAGAGAATTAGGTAAGTTTGAAGAATTCATCGCAACAGCGGCGCAGGCGTGCGCCGGAAAGACCGCCTCGGAGTGATACCGCCGGTCGCTTTTTTCATCTTTTAAAACAAGCACATGCGTCTCCTGCGAAGGCCGCGCATTTTAAACGCGAATCTTTGACATGATGTGACAGCGTCATCCGGACAAGGGGTCCGGGGAGACAACGACAATATAACGTTCCGGGCGGAGGCATCCGCCGGAATGCCAACTTGTTTTATTCATACGAGTATTTTGGTACTGTTTGTAAATTAATATTTTGAAAGTCTGACAGTGTCGTCAGCGGTCCGTGAGGATGCAGGGCGGTGCAAATTGACAGATAGAAGCGAATTTGAAAATTTTGAGGTAAAGGTTCTTTGACCACAGATTTAAAATGATTTTGTTGAGGCTTCCGTCCGCGAGGATAGGAGCCTTTATCGTTTCTTCCCGATCCGGCAGACCGAGACGCTGGCTATCATACAACATACATGAACAAAAATATCAGTTATGACAGAAAGAACAGATACAGCCCACGTCACAAGACGCAGGGGACGTCCCCGGAAGGGAATGAGGACGGCGGCAATCTCGCCCGACGTCTTCGACACGGTGCCGATGATGCGCCTCGCAGGGCGTTACGGCACGAAAGGCATGGCAGCCGCCGTTGTGGTGGTATGCGCAATCTCCGCCGCCGGCTACTGCCTGGAGTGGACGGAGAGGGAGAAATGGCTGACGCTGCGACGGCTGCCCGATATGACGGTGGAGGAGCTGGACGAGGTGGTGAAGGCCATGGCGCTGGAGGGCATCCTCGACGAAAGGACCTATGTACACCACGGTGTGCTGACAAGCCGTGACATTCAGGACCACTATTTCTCCGGACGCTGCGCCGATGCTGCCCTACCCTACATCATCAGCGATGAGGCCGACACCGACATCCTTCACGCCCATCAGCAGGAAGAGACAGCCTCACGGACGGAAGCGAGGGAGGACGTAAGAGTGACGGGAATAACGGCATATACACCCGAAAGGACCGTATATTACTACGGTGATATGGCAATATCCTACAATAAAGACGGATTAAACGCCGAAAAATACGGTATTTACGCCGAAAAATACGCAGACAAAGAAACAGAAAGAAATAAAGACAAAGAAGAAAGCGCCCCCACTCCCCCTAAAGAAGAAAAAGAAATAAAGAAAGAAAAAGAAACCGCAGCATTTGTGCCAAATGCTGTGTCGGCTCGCCCTTCGGACGAATCCGACGCGGCACGAAGCGCGGAAGTTTCGGAGTCTGACGGAAGGGCGGAAAGAAAGGCGGAGACGAAAAGTAGGGAGCCTGAAGTCAATTATTCCGTGGTACGCACATCCTGGAACATGATGATGGACGGCAAGGGTATTCCTAAGCTCAGGTCTGAGATAAAGGGACAGCGTAAGCGGATGTTTGCGGCACGCGTCAGGGAACACGGCAAGGACACTGTGTGGCGCGTCATGCGCTCCGCTGCGGCAAGCTCTTATCTTAACGGCGGAGGATCGAAAGGATGGACGGCGACATTCGACTGGCTTTTCCGTCCTACGAACTTCCAGAAAGTGCTCGACGGACACTACGACAACAGCCGTACTATGAGGATGCGGCGCGGCGTGGTGCTCGGACCAGCGGGTGTAAGGGCGTAATGAAGGGCGTATCATGGCTATAAAATACCGGCTTATGATGTTTCGCGGAGGCAGAAGGGCAATATCAGCCGGACTGCCTGACTACAGCGAATACGAGGCGGCCTTCGACAAGAAGCGCAACCTCTCGACGGACGACATCACGGGCATAAGGGAGATAGACATCCCTACCGGAACAACGAGGGCGCAGGACGAGCTCGTAAGGATGGTGCGGGACGTACGCTACCGGGAACGGCAGCTCACGGCACGTCATCGCGACCGCAGCGCCCGGCTTGAACTGCTTGAGAACAGACTGAAGGAGCGCATGGACACCCTGAACGACCTTATGAAGGACAAGGGAGAAGGATGGCAGCCACGCGACCGCCGCTACTACGAGTTCTATCTGCTCGTAAGAAGCTGGATACTGTGGAAAGACACGATACGCCAGGCACGCCGCTTCATCGTCCGAGCCCGTGACAATCTCTTCCCCGAAGAACTGATGCCTGTCAGAGAGGAAGACATCGACGCTATGGTGGAAGGAAAGGCGGACTGCGAGGCGAAGATAGACGCCTTCATCAGAGAGTATGACCGGGCTGCCATCATAGCGGGACAGCAACAAAGTGAACAAAACGAAACAAAGTGAACAAAACGTAATAAAATTAACAATTATGGAAAAAGAAACAACAAACGCCCCTCAGCAGGGAGGGAACATCATGGGACGCCAGTATTTCACCGACGGCCTTACGGAGAGCGAGATGAAAGAGTGGATGGAAATCCGTAACAAGTTTGACGAGGTCAGACTGCAGAACAGCATCGAGAAGGCGCAGAAGCTCGACGCCATCGACTGCGCACACCGTGGAAAGGTCAGAGGCATAGAGGAAGTGTTCCAGGAGCACAAGAGACAGTACAGGGAAGACCTGACCTTTGCCGAAGAAGCGCACATCAAGGAGGTGCGCTTTTGGAAGGTGAAGTACATGGAGAGAAACGCCAAGCTGGAGGTGGAGCGCCAGCGCGAGTACGCAAAGTTCCGCAACGCCGTAGCCCGCCGTCGCGCAGAAGAGGCAGAACGTAACAACAGGAAGACAGACGGACAATGAAGGACATAGAAACAATACTGCAAACGACGTCAGACGTCAAGAAATGTATGGCAGAACAGAACTTTGTGCCGATGCTGCCATCATCCTCCGTGATTGTGAGGACCACCGTGACGCGTACCACCGGACGCACATTCTTATGGCTGAGGCTTCCTGACAAGTACAAGACAGAGACAACGCTTAGATGGAAGGACGGCTTGGAATGCCGTCTCGACAGGCTGACCTTCGACTCGAAGAAGCGCGTCATGGAGGAAATGCAGAAGCAGCAGGAGTACGTGAAGAAGCGTATCGCGGAGATAAAGAAGAAAGCGAGGCACCAATGATGGTAAGCCGTTATGAAAATTCACCCATGCTGAGGCAGCATTACATGAAAGCCGTGGCAGACTCTGTAGGACACAGAAACTTCCTTGCCCTTGCAGAGAACAGGACAGACGAGGTGGTCAGAACCTTAGAGAAGCTCAACGGCCTGTACTTCATCACCGTCTCCTCGCTGCACAGCGTGGCTCAGGCTACGATGGTGGACGCCATGTCCCAGATGCGCGGCACAAAGTACTTCCGTCATCGTACCAAGCAGCTGGCAAAGGAGGCGATGAAGAAGTATGACGAGTGGGAGAAACACATGCGAGAGAAGCTCAAGGACCGCTATCAGTACTGGCTCGACCTTTCCGACATGGTTTACGAACAGGTGCAGGACGACATCGGGACGCTGAGATTGAAGGTGAAGAAGGTGCTGGAGGCGAACAACGAGAAGGACTGCGAGCTCAAGTCGTACGTTCTCTGCTCCATGCTGATGACAGACGTGGCTGCGTCAGCTCTTGGAAGGTTCACGGCAGAGGTAAGGGAAAGGACCGGCATAAACATAGAGCCGTTGTATCCGGAGCAGACAGCGTCATTCAAGCCGATACACCGTCTGTGGGCTGAGGCTTGCGGACCTATGCTGAACAGCGAGAACGACGAAGAAGTCAATCTGAACGACATCCCGGAGGTGGACGCTGCCATCAAGACCATCCAGAAGAAGATCTACAATCCCGAGACATACAACAAGGCGGGCGAGTACTGTCTGAAGCTAAATCTTCCCGAGGATCTGCAAAACAAGATAAGGAGTCTCGAACCTGACGCTCCGGAGTCGGCCTTCATCAGCAGCATGGGCGACAAGACGGACAATAGTGCTGAGGCTGCCCGTGAAACAGAAACCAATAACAACAAGGAAATACTTGACAGAATGAGAATATATTACGAAGTAAAGGCAAAGTATGTAATGCATGAGGCTGACGGATCCTCCAAGACTACGGAGGAGATATTCATGGTAGAGGCTGAAACGCTCACCGAAGTGGAGAACATCATAGTTGATACCATGACGGGAGAAGACGTGGACGACCTCCGTATCACGTCCTGCTGCGCAACGAAAATTGCTGAGGCTTGCGGCGACATGGAGTCCGAGGTGTGGTTCAAGGTAAAGGTCACCATTCCGGAAGAAGTGGAAGGCAAGAAAGGGAAACGCGTCAAGCATAATCCTTTCTATTACATCGTCGGTTGCCGGCACGTGAACGACGTGGAAGAGATCGTCTCACGCAGAATGGAGCAGCGCAAGATTGCGGAGTACGAGCTGAAGTCGAGCGCTCTCACCAAGATAACGGAGGTGATAGAGCACAAGAAGTAGCCACCTATGACGGCAGTCTCTAAACATAACGCCGCGCCCGGCACGGAGGAGTGTCGTCTGTGTCGGGATTCGCGGCAATGTATAAACGGAACATTCTGCGTAAGGTATGATGCATACGTGGAGTTTAGAATAATAAAACCATGCAGACAATGACAGCGAGCGAAGCGGGAGCACGCGGCGACCAGGTGACGGACGCGCTTTATATAAGAATGTTCGTGGCGCTGCGCTCCCACTGCCCGCGCACGGCAAGAGCCCGCATAAGGGACATAGTGAGACGCAGGGCAGAAATCAACGGCGAGGATCCGCAGGAAGTATACTGTGAGATCCTTGAGAGAATCAACCAAGAATATATAACCATACTTAACCGATTGGATGAAAAGGAACAATGATGAAGACTACCGTAAGATGATACAGTCACGTCACTGGGCTGAACTGCGACGGTACAAGCTGACGCAGAATCCATTGTGTGAGCGCTGTATGGAGGAAGGGCGAACGAGAGCAGCTTCTGAAGTACACCACGTCAAGCCAGTGGAAGACGCCATGACGCCGACCGAAATGCGTCGGCTGATGTTTGACGTGCACAATCTCCGCTCCCTGTGCCATGACTGCCATGTCAAGACACACACGGAGATGGGACGCTCAGGCGTTAAGCACAACAAGAGAGTACAGGCGAAACGTCTGGAACGCTTCAAGGAACGCTTCCTTGACGAAGACAACGAGAGTAAATAACATTAACACGGAGAGACAAGACACAGCGACCTTCACAGGTGCGTCTTCCTATAGACGCGTCCTTCATAGGTGCGTCTTCCTAAGGTGCGTCCTGTGACAGACATGTTGTGACATCAAAACAGCGTCAGAAAGAAAGGGGGAGGGTGTTTTTTAAAAGGGGGTATACCCTTTGTAAACCTCGCCCCGTCCTATTTCCACACGCGTGGAAATAAAAAGTGTCTGGGGGGTGTCACAGTATACGCCCAAACTGTCACACTGTGACACCTGTTGTGACACCTGGTTCAGTCTCTCCAAGATAACGGGATTACCATACCGGCAATGGATGACTTGAAAAAATCAATGCTCGAAGCCCTGAACGCTGCCCATGGCAATGTCAGCAAGGCATGTGAACAGGCAGGAGTAGAAAGAAGGCTGTACTACCGTTGGCGACGGCGTGACCCGGAGTTTGCTGCCGAGGCAGACAGTATCAGGGACGAAATGACCGACGCCGCCGAGGAAAAGCTGATGGAGCGCATCAAGGCAGGAGACACACAGGCCATCACCTTCTACCTGAAGACCCGCGGAAAGAGCCGTGGCTACAGCACCACGATGATTCGTGCCGGCGAAACGTCAGCGGACGGTACTGTAGCTTCCGTAGGCTGCCTCCAGATGGACGAGGAAGAACGGAAGAAGACGGAGAAGAAGGACAGGGAATGCGTGAGCCGGAAGAAGAAGGCGGTGAAGAACAAGAAGGATTATCTGGTGAAGCTGCTCAAGAAGCAGGGCAAGTACAGTCCGGAAATGTCCGTACAGGCACAGATAGCCGCCCGTCTGCTTGTAAGATGCGACGAGCTGGAAGACGAGATATTCAAGGCGTCACACGCAGCCGTCAAGACGGAATACTCCCGTGAAGGCAACGAACGTCAGGTGGTGGCGTCGTCAGAAAAGCTGTATATGACATACATGACCTACGCCCAGCGTGCCCTGCGTGCACTCGGCATGAACACGGACGGAAAGGAAGTGAAAGCTAACGGAGGCGACGGTCTGGACAACTTCCTCAAGGCTTTCGGCGAGGACGAATAAGGGCCGGCAGCGACCGGCGAAACAAAATTCTTTGAATGACTGAGACAGAAAAGCAACATTATCGGGATCTGAAAGAGGACGCCGTAAGAGACCTGCAGCGGATGAAGCCGGAGTACACCGGCTCGTTCGGCTATGCCCTTGCCGATACGGACAAGAGACTGCTGCAGTATGTGGAGGATGTCACGGACAATCCGGAGCAACACAACCTTTACGAGGTACTCGCTGTAAGAAGATTCTTCCGGATGCTCGGGCGTTATGAATGGAAGGCGAAGAGAGTGAAGAAGTTCTTCCGGTTCTACGAGATGCTGCGCTTCAACGGACGCAGCGGGCGAACACGCTACAAGCTTACGCCGGTGCAATGCTTCCAGTTTGCGAACATCTTCGGATTCGTTGACAAGGAAGGACGACGGCTGACACGTCAGGTATACATATTCGTGCCCCGTAAGTTCTCGAAGACCACCAGTGCCGCCTCACTTGCCGTATACGACATGTTGTTCGGCGACAACAACGCACAGGCTTATGTCGGCGCCAACTCCTACGAACAGGCGAAGATCTGCTTTGACGAGATACGTGCCATCATGCGCGACATCGATCCGCGAGAGACCAGCTTCCGCGTGAACCGCGAGAAGATCACGTTCCGTAAGGCTGGCCGCGACGCATTCATCCGCTGTCTGACGGCAAACGCAAAGACGCAGGACGGTCTGTTCGCCTCGCTGGTGATAATGGACGAGTATTCGCAGGCACGCAACACGGCATCGAAGAACGGAGCCGACCTGAAGAACACTCTCACCTCGTCAATGGGTCCGCGCCGAGAACCTCTGACAGTAGTCATTACGACGGCAAGTGAAGTGGTGGACGGCCCGTTCGCTCATGAACTGGAAGGCGTGAAGAGCATTCTGAGGGAGGAGACGCAGAACGACCGCGTGTTCGCCTCGCTGTTCATGCCGGACGTGGACGACGCGGAAGACTCTCCGCTGACATGGCGCAAGGTGCAGCCTCATTTGGGCATAACGGTGCAGCCTGACTACTACGAGGAGGAATACCGGAACGCGCTTATGTCAGCCGAGAACATGATGATCTTCAGAACGAAGCTTCTGAACGTCTTCGCCACCAACGAGCAGAAGACGTGGTTCACGTACGAGAAGGCGGCAAGCCTGTGCTCCGGATTCGACATTGACGGCGTCAGAAGCGGTCTGGACTGTGCCGTCGCATTCGACCTCTCCGTCCATGACGACTTCTCTGCGGTGTCGTACACGGTGTATTCTCCGGAAACGAAGAGATTCTACAGTCATACGGAATACTACTTCCCAGAAGGAGCACTCCGGGGGCATCCGAATGAACAGCTCTACCGGACGTGGCACGAACAGGGTTACTTGAAGTTCTGTGCCGGAGACTGCATTGACGTGAGAATGATAGCGGACGACATACAGCGCCGGGCGAAGACGCTGCGCATTATCCGTATCGGCTACGACGCATACAAGAGCCGCGACCTCGTAAACATTCTGTCCTCGGTTGGAGCCAAGCACGTGCTCATGCCGTTCTCCCAGACGTACGGATCGTTCAACCTTCCGGTCGAGTCGTTCGAGATGATGGCATGGGCGAACCCTCCGAGTATTGTCCTTGACGCAAACCCCATCAACGCCTTCTGCCTGTCCAACTGCGTGATAGACACGGACCGGCTCGAAAACAAGAAGCCGCTGAAATCGTCACAATACAGAAAAATAGACGGCACCATCACAATGCTGATGACCATCGGCCTGATGATGTCGTACGAGAGATAAAAAAACAAGAAACAGAAAAACATTATGAAAAAGGAAGACTGCTGCAGAATATTCAAAGTGGAGGACATAATGGACCTTCCGCAGGCTGTCATGGACATTGTCATGGGCGACAAGAAACGGCGCAATGCCATCTACAAAGAGCTGCTCGACATTAACGGACATGACATGAGCTACGACTGGTTCAGGCAGATGTACGAGGAGGAATTCGCGCAGCGCAAGAAACAGAAGCAGGACTTCACTCCTGTGGAGGTGTCGGAGATAGTGGCCAAGCTGGCTTTGCCCACAACCGGAACCATACACGAGCCGACAGCCGGCACGGGTGGTCTTATCATAAGCGCATGGTGGGAACAGTGCAAGCGTGTCATTCCGTGGGAGTATTTCCCGTCACGGAACATGATAACCGTCTGGGAACTGTCAGACCGCGCCATTCCGCTGCTGCTGCTTAATCTCAGTATACGCGGCGTTATGGGGTATGTCTATCATGGCGACGTGCTTGAGCGCACGGTCAAGGCCCGCTATATATTGCTTAACAAAAATGACGACGCTCTCGGGTTCAGTGATGTTGTTATCGCCAAGCCTGGAGACCGTATTGTAGAACAATAAAAGAAAAAAGGAGGAAGTAAAATATATGACATTCTTTGAAGTTTTCGACAAGTGGCTGGAGGAGCATAAGGCGGAGGTGAAGGATACTACATTCGCCAAATACAGGTTTGACCGCAATACTTTCGCAAAGGTCATCGATGCAGATACGGATATATGCTCTCTTGACGAGATTAAGATGAAAGGTGTTTTTGAGACATTTTGCGAGCTTCAGATGAGCAGCCATTATAGAACCGATTTACTGATGGTCTTCAGGATGGTAATGCGCTATGCCGATAAAAACTTAGGCATAAGCAATCTACCGTCAATAGACTGGAAGGTAAAACATGAAAAAGACAGTCGCAAGAACCCGACAAGACAACGTGTCAAGAGGTTTACTATGGATGAGTATGAGCGGATAATAAAGGTGTTTGAGAGCAATCCCACTCCTGCCGGACTTGTCATTGTGGTTACGATGTTTACGGGTATACGCATAGGTGAAGCATGTGGTCTGAAGTTCTCCGACTTGGATTTCGACGAGGGAGTCATACATATACAGCGTACATGTGTGTCAATAACTAAAGATGTTCAAAAAATACTCCATCCCAACGAAGCTTATGTTATGTCTCGACAATTGCAGTCTCCCAAGAGTGCCACGTCAGACCGTTATATCCCGATGGTGCCAAGGTTACGTAAGATACTACAGAACTATGCAAAGATTTATCCGGATGACTATTTCGTCGCTACGCTAAAAGACACACCGACTTGCACAAGGACTCTCAGGATATGGTTTCAGAATATGCTCAAGGCAGCCAAAGTACCATATCTTAAATATCATTGTCTGCGACACACCTTCGCCACTCAGATGATAGAGAAAGGCGTAGACGTAAAGACTGTTTCTTCCATCCTCGGCCATGCCGGGGTTGAGATAACAATGGACACGTACTGTCATCCGTCTGATGAAGTGAAACGTGCAGGAATACAAAAAGCATTCAAGGGAATACTGAAATGGTAAAACAATAAAGAAAAGACATGATAAGAAAGGGATGTATCTACATTGAAGAACAGCGCAATCTCGGCAAAGGCAGAGAACAGAACGGACGCGGAACAAGCGGACGATTGGTTCGTGGCGTCGGTTTTGTCGGTCAGACAAGACGCAGATGGGTGTGCGAGTTCAGTTATCACAGAAAGCGCATACGATTCCGGTCTACCTGTTTCGGAAACGTGGTCGCATGGCGACTTATGATGCAGCATAGGCTAAGCGATTAAACAAATAAAAAATCAAAACCAACAAGGACATAAAAGAAAGGAGCAAACAATGGCAACAATATATAAAGACGTCGAAGTAAGGATCGACACGGATGAGATATGGGAAGAAGTGCTTGACGAACTGTCTACGGAGGAAATCGAGGAATATCTGGAAGAACGACGTGTGAGAAAAAAAACTCCAGTCGTCTGCACATTAGAGGATGCGGAGAGTGGCTTGCTTGACATAGCCCAATTAAGGCTTTCCCCTAACCTGTTGTGCTGCAAGGACAGTGTCAAGAGAACCATCAACGAGATAATGAATGACTTGTGGTCGTAATGGCAAAAACATCTTACAACCCTATCATGGTCGAGGGCTGGCTACGAGATATACTAATGAATTTGGAGGATTGATATATGATTGACGATATAAGCAAGGATGAGCTGCTTCGTAAGTTGGCAAGCATGGATATTAAGATTGACTTACGCCGACTGCAAGAGTACTCTGCCTATCTGCAAGGTGCACGCAAAGCGGTAATGTTAATGCAAAAGCAATTTCCTGAGCTTTCTAAAGGCAAAGATGCTGTGTACAACAAGGCAGCATTAAGTCTAATCACCGACTCCCTGCGCAATACCGACCTGTGGCTGTCGGAAGTATACGAGATGCGCTTTCGCAATCATAAACGCAACAAGAAAGGCAAACTATTGTCATGTGAGGCTTATTTCAGCACTATCGTATCGTATATTCAAGAAGTAAAATAATAAACCCAAATTATATCAATTTCGTCATGAATGAAGAGCTGACAAACGAGGTGAAAGTGGAGATAGAGATAAATAAAACCGAATAATATATGAAAAAGATAATGTTCAACGACCGCTACGGTCTCACCCAAGCCGTCCTCGAAGGCCGCAAGACGCAGACAAGAAGAATCGCCTTTAAACGCGATATAGACCCTCTTATACAAGGTATAACCTCGGAATCTTTAATCGCAGCCAGGTCTCGGTACAAGCTCGGCGAAACCATAGCCATCGCCCAAAAATACGACGATCTGGTAAAGGACGATGAATTCTACCGTCTTTGTGGCATTCACGGAATGCCCTTGGAGTGCATCAAATACGAGAAAGGATGCACCAACAAGATGTTCGTCCGTGCTGACCTTATGCCCCATCACATCCGCATCACCCGCATCCGCGTCGAACGTCTGCAAGATATCAGTGACGAGGATTGTCTAAAAGAAGGGATTTGGACACGAACCGGAAGATGGTATTGTTATGACATCATAAAACGTGGAGAGGAATATTACGACCCTTATCCCGACCCGCGTGAAGCCTATTCTGTCCTCATCGACCGTATCTCAGGCGAGGGCACATGGCAGTCCAACCCCTACGTCTTCGTCTACGACTTCGAGATAGCTCCCATCCCAAACACATGGAGCTGCCTATCCCCGCTATAGCATCTATAAAACACCAACTAAATTATCATTATGAACAACCAATTAAAACAGTACACAGGTACTAAGACCGTAAAGGCACGCCCCATGACAATGGGCGAAGCCTACGAGCGAAAGCTCCTGAAAGAAGGTGTCAGACCTTCAGAGTGTGAAACAGACAAGGCTGGCTACCTCGTAGAATATGAGGGCGGCTATCAGTCATGGTCTCCTAAGGACGTTTTTGAAGCAGCCTACAAACTTTCAGAGACATTCCTTGACAGACTGATGAACGAGTGCGAGGAAATCTGCAATCGTGGCGAGAAATGCGGAGACTTTATCGAAAGCGACAATTTCGAAAAGTTGGGATATACTGCAAGAATCCTACTCGTTGCACAGGACATGATAATGCACGAATATCATGGGTTACTTCTTAACAGAATAGACGCAGCTAAAGGCGGAAATCTTTGTATGCCCTTCGACTTCGGCACAGCCGTTAACTTCCTCAAAGCTGGCGGCGCCATCCGCAGGAAAGGATGGCACAAGAAATTTGTCGTCAAGCAAGTCCCCTCGCACATCACAGCCGACATCATCCCCAAAATGCAGTCGCTTCCCCAAGTCGCCAAGGATATCCTGATGTACCACGTAAATCCTCACATTGACTACGAAAATCAGATGTTGATCATCCGTAGCGACCGCAGTGCCGACTCATGGCACCCCACCCCAGAAGACATCTTCGCCGAAGATTGGGAGTTGGTAATCCCACCCATTAACAAGTAGATCACGAATATACATGAAGCAATTAAAAGATCTGTCGCAACTGACTCCCGGCTGCACGATAACAAGGATCCACAACGGAGAGTTTCAGACTTGGGAGTATCTTATGATACATCCGCACAATAAAAAATATATTCTTGCCTTAAATGCCTGTACTCAAGAGGCTGATAAGCTCTACGTCCCCAACATGTTGGAGTGTGGACTTTATTGGGTCGGCGAATACGACTCCGATTTTGTCTTACGGGAAAGAATCAGACAATGTGAGTGTAAAATCGTTAATCTTAAAGCCCGTATCAGTGATTACGGTCTGTCGTTAGGCCAATTAGAGGAAGGGTTACAAAATGTCGCTAGTATGACTCAATAAAAATAAAAACAATTATGACAAAAAAAAGAACCAAAGAGAGCATCGCTGTCATGCAAGCATACGTAGACGGCAAGAAGATAGAGATTTTTGATGAATCTGCAGATGAGTGGATTGACATCGAACACCCGGTATGGAACTGGTACAATAAGGTATATCGCATCAAACCCGAATCCTCCTACCGTCCCTTCCGCAACGTCGAGGAATGCTGGAAGGAAATGCAAAAGCACCGACCCTTCGGCATCATGAGCAGCAAGAACAGCAAGGATTACATGTCTTTTATGTCTCTCAACGACGAAGGCTGCGACTTCTGCGGCTACGAAGGCGAAAACTTCGAGGCTGCCTTCGACGACATCCAATTCGCCGACGGCGCACCCTTCGGAGTCAAAGTGGAACAATAGAATAAACATTTGTTGAAAAATATTTGCTCATTTCCTTGCATAATCAACAAAAGTTTATTACCTTTGTATTGTGAAAAAACAAATACAATAGCATGGTAAAAAAGAATAAATCAAAGGAACTTAAAGAAAAGGAAAAAGATTTGATTTTCTATCTTGAGTATTGGAACAAGTTCCCCAGTACTTACAAAAAGATAGCACAAAAAGAAATCGACGAACTGGAAAACGACATCAAGAACGGCTGAAAAAAGAGACTCCTCCGTCACAAGGAAGGAGGAGTCTCTTTAAAAGACCTAAAAGATATATTATTATGACAGAGATAAAAGACAGAATCAAAGAACTTGCCGAGCGGAACCGCAAGGCGACAACAGAGGAAGAGCGTGCTGCTGTAGCGGCAGAAATGCAGTCTCTAAGGGATGAGAACGAGAAAGAGTTTACTGAAGCTCTTGAATCGCTCATCGAGACGACATCCAAGGAAGCGGAAGAACTGCGTATGGCAGAACGTCTCGGCGAGATTACGGACATGGTTTCGATGGCGTACATAGCGAAGACATACTTCAAGAAGTCGCGCTCATGGCTTGCGCACAAGCTCAACGGCAATACGGTCAACGGGAAGCCTGCCAAGTTCTCCGACGAGGAACTTGAGACCCTGCGTTTTGCCCTCAATGACATTTCAGACAAGCTAAGCTCAATGAGCAAGGCATTGTGATTTGTATTTTGTTTTTTCACACAACAGCCTCCGGTGTATCGAACATTGGAGGCTTTTTCGTTTCTGAAGCCCCTGATTTTGGGGATAACAATGTGATAACAATGTTATTTTGACAAGGCTTTAAAATATCATTGTTATGGCTTTGGAGTAATGCGGAATTTCGCTAAATTTGCGTCAGACAAAACGACTTCTTTTTTAGGTCATAACGATATACTTTACAACTCCGGCGAACCTGAACAGAAATTCTTTCTTCCTCCTCTGGGACGGTGAGCCGGCTTTTTCTTTTTTAAGACATGAGTCACAAGTGGTGGCAAAATATCAGGAAACTTTTCAAGCGCGACTCTGAAAGCCTGTCTTCCAGCAGCCGCAGAAGACTCGCTACCTCCGGTGACGGAAACATCCTTTTTTCTCCTTATGGTGACGGTTCGGCAATGGCGGTTGCTACTGTCTATCGCTGCGTGAAGCTTCTCGGCGATTCCGTCGCAAGTCTGCGTCTTCAGTACATGCGGCGCAAGAACGGACGCTACACTGAATACACGCAGAGCAATCTCCATTATCTTCTTACAGTGCAACCGCAGCCGGAGATGTCAGCCGTGGCGTTCTGGTCGATGGCTGTGCAGATGATGCTTGTTCTCGGCAATGCCTATATATATCCACGTCGGATAATGGGAGAGATAACGGACCTTGTGCTCTGTTCTCCGCATACGGTGTCGCATGACGCCATTAACGGCAAATACCATATCACTGACAGCTACAACGGCGTGTACGGAACCTTCGACGAGGAAGACATCATACATCTTTATCTCCATACCAGCGACGGACGCAGGGGAGAAAGCGTACTCTCGTATGCCGCGCGTACGATGCAGATAGCAGCGTCCGGCGAAAGGGAGACCGGATACCGTTTTCAGAACGGAGGAAACGTGCACGGTATCGTATCGAATGATAATACCGTGACAGGATTCGGCAATGTTCAGGACGACCAGCTTGACAACGCTGCAGAGTCGATGGACGTGAGGTTCCAGTCGGGCGAGAGAATAGTCTCCGTCCCCGGCAACGTCGAGTTCAAGCAGATTTCGCTCTCGTCCACCGACATGCAGTTCCTTGAGACGAGAAAATTCACGGTGCGAGAGATATGCCGCTTCTTCGGTGTTCATCCGTCGTTCGTGTTTGACGACACAAGCAATAACTACAAAAGCGCAGAAATGTCAAACGTGGCGTTTCTGAGCAATACCCTTAATCCGATACTCCGACGTATAGAAAGCGAGCTGGAGCGCAAGCTTATCTCAAGAGCGAACTGCTGTCAGGAGAAATTCGTGTTCGACCGCCGCGGAATATACGCAATGGATCTTCAGGCGCTCGCCGACTACCAGAAGAAGACCATCGAAAGCGGCATCTACACCATCAACGACTGGCGACGCATCGAGAACCAGCCTGAGGTGGAAGGTGGCGACACCGTGTACGTGTCGGCGAATATCAAGCCTCTGGGTTATCAGGATAATGCTGTGTCAGGAGGAGAACAATCAATGCAATAAAAGTATGATAAAGGAAAGAACAATATCAGTAATGTCCGGACTCCATCTGCGTGAAGCGACGGAGGAAGGAAAGGAAAGCCGCACGATCGAGGGTTACGCCCTGAAGTTCGGTGTACGGTCGAAGCTGCTCTGCGAATGGTGGAGAAGCTATTATGAAGTGCTCGAGCCGGGCTGCATCACCATGGACACGCTGAACAAGCAGGACATACGTCTCACCATGTTCCATGACCAGAAGATCATCCTCGGAAGAAGCAAGAACGGCAGCGGCACGCTGAACTACGAGGTTGACGAGGTGGGCGTGAAGTTCTGGGCTGAAATGCCCCGTACGGCTGACGGCGACAAGGCTCTGGAGCTGGTGCAGCGCGGTGACATCGACGGATGTTCCTTCATCTATTCAACCGATGAGGCTGACTCAGAGAATGCGGTAAGCTATGAACGCACGAAAGAGAAGGACAGCGACGGCGATGACATCCTTATCCGTCACGTGAAGCGAATTGACAACGTGTACGACTTCACCATAACTCCCAATCCTGCCTTCGAACAGACCGACGTCACACGTCGCGAAGTGGAAAGGACAGGGGTGTCGCTTGAGGATGTGCATCCGGTGGATGCGGAGAAGAAGAGCCGGGAACTGAAGGAGCTCCGAGAGGTAATAGACCGCAGGATCGACTGAGCGTACCCGTAAATGGAATCATTTTGTTTAATTTTAATTTAAAGTTTTGTTTTTATGAGTAAGGTAAAATTCAACTTCCGCGAAGCCTACGAGCGTATTGACGCTATCAAGGCTCGTCTCAAGGAGATGGCTGAAGGTCTTGAGAAAGACAAGGCCCGCAGTGAACTCACCGAAGCGGAGAAGGGAGAAAAGAAGGCTCTCTATCGAGAAATGGACATCCTTGAGATGAAGATCAAGGCCAACACCGAGAGCATCGTGGTCATGAAGCGTGAGGACGCAGAGGAAGCGAACCGTCAGATGAGAGAGTGTATTTCCCAGAACAAGCGCTTCGAGCTGAAGATCAGCCGTGCCGTCGCAAGCGACTTCGGCGGCAACACTTCCGGCTACCTCAATCCGGACGCATCGACAAATCCAGGCCCTGTAACCATGGGCGACATCGTGAAGCCTCTTTACGGCAATCTTATTCTGTCCGCCATCGGTTCTCCTTTGCTTACCGGTCTTAAGGGTAACTATCAGTGGCCGGTAGTGGAGGCATTCGAGGCAACCATCAATGACGAGGGCGCCAAGCTTGGCGACACCAAGATTCCCCTCAGTAAGCTCATCGCGAAACCGGAGCGTATCGGCGTGGCGGTTCCTATCACACGCGAGGCTCTCAATGAGACTGCGGATCTTCTTCAGACCGTAGCCACACAGTATATGCCTGTTGCCGTCGCAGCGCTCATGAACAAGATCATGTTTTCGAAGACAAAGGTATCGAACGCCACCAATCTTGTGGGTCCGTTCGTCAATCTCAAGGCAGCAAACAAGATGGAATATACAGGCGAGGTTCCGACATACAAGGAACTTCTCAATCTCAAGGGTCTCGTCCTCGGTTCCGGCATCATGCCCGAGGGTCTGTGCTACGTCATGACCGAGACGGAGAAGGCTCTGCTTGAGGGTTCTCCGAAGTGGGAAGGTTCGAACCAGGCTATCGTGGATGACAACGGCAAGATTGCAGGCGTGCCCGTCTTCTGTTCTCCTTACGTGGCAGAGGGGGATGTCCAGTTCGGTTCGTTCAAGTATGCCCCGCAGGGTATCTTCGGCGAAATGACAATCATCGTGGATCCTTACACTCTCGCCCGCAAGAACTCCATCGACTTCGTGATAAACCTCGACTACGCTCTGACCGTACTGCGTCAGGAGGCGTTCGCGCAGCTCAGCAAGCACGCAGGTTAACCAGGTGAAGACAAAAGGCTGTCATGACAACAATACCGTTAAGTCTGCTCAAGAAGCATGTCCGCGCCGATGATTTCGACACCGACGACGAGAAGCTACAGCTCTATCTCGATGCAGCCGAAGAACAGGTGGTTCTGGCAACGAACCGGACCGCCGACGAGCTTATAAAGATGGGCGATGGATCCCTTCCTCCGTCCATCGTGCAGGCGGTTATGCTGATGGCCGGCTCGTGGTACGACAACGCGGAAGGAACGCAAGGCGTGCAGCAGCACGAAGTTCCCTTCGGCGTGTCGGCACTGGTGAAACCGTTTGTCAGGATACGCCGTTATAAGGAAGGAGACGAGGAATGAAGGCAGGCAGACTCAAATATAAGCTCATAGTGAGACGCCCTGTAGTGACGGCGAACCGCTTCGGCGAGAAATCGACGGTATGGGAGCGCTGCGCTACGGTCTGGGCGGAACGCCGGAAACTGACCGGCTCGCGGTCTGACGAGGTAGGCGAAGCCTTTGCCGACTATCGGACAGAGTGGAACGTGCGGGACGCCCATCATATTGAAGAAGGCTGGCGTGTGGAACACATGGGCGGGCATCTTTACACCGTCGTCTCCGTCATTCCGAACATTGACAGAGGTTTCAATACCTTGGTCTGTGAGAGAATAAACGAATAAATATATTAAAGCATGAATCATGGCAAACAACAGAGTCACAGACATAAAGAATCCGTTCAAGGAAGTCTTCGAGGCGCTTGACCTGAAAGAGCAGCGCAAGGCGATGAAGGGTGCCATGAGACGTGAGGGAAACCGGGTAAAGAGAGCAGCCGTAGCCAATCTTTCGTCGTCTCCGGGCGGCAAGGGAGGCAGACCTCTCGGAGCCGGAACCCGTCAGAAGGTGTCGCGCGGCATTTACGTCCGTACCTATCCGGAACGCTACGGAACGGGATTCATGGTGAGCGTGAAGCCGCACGGAAGAATCAGAGGCGTCCATCAGAACCGTCAGGGATATCTCAAGCCGGTGCTCATGTGGGCGGAAGACGGCACGAGGAGCCGTAACGTAGGCCGCAGGAAGAAGTCGTTCTTCAGCAGCAGCCGATGGAGCGGAGCCAAGGTGCGCAACTACAAGCGCAGCGGTCATTCCACCGGCTATATGCGCGGTTACCACTTCCTTGAGAAGACCGAGCGCGAGACGGCTGACGGCGTGGAGAACCGCATCTTCGACGATTTCAGAAAGAACATTGACAAGGCAGCCCGCAAACGCGGCCTGTTGGATTAAGAGAACAAGGAAAATGGAAAAGGAAAGGAGTTCGCTAAGTGCAGGCATCGTCATTCGTGATGTCCTGCTGGACAATGAAAAGGTGAAGGAAATCACATGTAATATCATTCCTGTATTTTCTCCTACCGAGAATCTGATATTGCCCTACGTGACATACAGACGTCTGAGGCTTGACGGCAGAACGGCAAAGACAGACCCGCGCAGAGCGGAAAGCGTGGAGATGGAAGTGGCGTGCTACGCATCTGGTTATTCCGAAAGCGTTGACCTTGCTGAGGCTGTGCGAGTCGCTCTCGATCACAAGACGATGTCGTCCGATGGTCTTAGTCTCCGCAGCTGTACACTTGTTGACAGCAGTGAGACGTACGAAGGGGACGCTTTCGTCCAGGTTCTTGTTTTTGATGTCAGAGTATAAACAAATTTAACACATAACAATATGGCAGAAGTAAACGATTATGTAAACGGCAGCGACCTGCTGCTGAAGGTAGGCGGCAAAGCCGTCGGTCATTGTACCTCGCATACGCTGACCTTCAACACCGAGACCAAAGACCGCGCCGTCAAGCCGGCGGCAAGCGAGAAGAAGTCGAAGGGAATGTGGAAGGGCAAGGGTGTCACCGGCCTTAGTATGTCCATCAGCTTTGAAGGGCTTGTCTTCTACGGCGAGACAGAGAACGGTTACGAGGAGATTGCTCCGCTTTGGGGTAAGGGAGCCAGTGTGGAGGTGGAGGCGTTCAAGCGAGAGAAAGACACTACTCCTTACGTCAAGGGCAACTTTGTCATCGCGTCACTGGAACAGCAGGCTCCGGCGCAGGATGACTCTACCTACAGCGGATCTCTTGAGAACGACGGAGAACCCGAGATTTATCCGGGCAAGACTACAACGGGCGAAAACGTATAACAGATATGGCAAAGCTTACAATAAAGGTCAACGGCGAGGAATACCCTTGCCGTCAGACCATGGGCGCAATGCTGCGCTTCAAGGAAGAAACCGGAAAGGAAGCCACCGAGATTGACGGTAGTCTTTCTGACATGTGCGCATATCTGTTCTGCTGCGTAAAATCGGCATGCAAGAGAGAAGGCAAGGAGTTCGACATGTCGCTTATGGAATTTGCGGACAGTCTGACTCCGGAGGACATCACGGAATGGACGGAATCCATAAACGGCAACACAGAAGACCAGGAAGATGCTGGCGCTGAAAAAAAAAGTTAGGCATCCTTGAACTGTTGGGTATAGCCGTTGGAGAAATCGGCTTGCCCTACAGCGATTTCTGCATCCTTACACCTGAGGAGTTCAGTCATATATACAAGGCGTACAGCGAGGAGCGGACGGCGCAGTATCAAGACGGTTGGGAGCGTATGCGTATGCTTGCGACAATCACCATACAGCCGTACGCGAAGAAAGGACTAACACCCCACGGACTTCTACCCTTTCCATGGGAGAAGAAAAAGCCGGAGTACACGAAAGTATCCCCGGCTGTATCTAAGGAAGATGCGTTAAAGCGTTTTGAGAAAGTGTTGGAGAAGACGGGAAGGAATCAGTAACAGCCATCTGGATAGTCAAAGTAGCCTTCGTTTGGGTCTATATCCGTGGATTTCATCCAAGCGAAGAAGAATACGGCGAAACTGATGCTACAGAATAGTAACGATGATATTTCCAATCCTACGACCATGGCATAGATGATGGAGGCAATGAGGGACAATAACGCCCATGCGGCAATTGTTGACCAGCGTTCACGTCTTTTGTCGTATTTCGTTGGTTCATCCTCACCGATAATCTCAAAACTGATTTCGGCTTTGATTTCCTTTGGATGTTTTGTTACTTCATTCGTTTTCATTGTGTTGTACCGTTTGATTTCTATCGCAAAGATAGAAAAAATATCGGTTACTTAGTTGCTTATACATTAAAAATATGGCAAAAGAAATAAAGTTTAACATTAAACTGAATGTTGACGGAAAGGAAAGTCTGGTTTCTGCCACTTCTTCAGTGGAGGAATTGCGCCGTGCGATTGACGTGTCTAAGACAAGTGCTCAAAAGCTGACCTCGACTCTGGTGAATTTCAATCAGAAGGTCATGGCTTTTCAGAATATCAACAACTCGGTTTCTCAGCTGGCCGGAGCCCTTAACAGTGTTACGGAAGAGAGCCGTAGTTTCGGCGCTGCCATGAATGAAGCTAATACAATGGCAGGAAAAAGCGGCGACGATTTTTCCAATCTCAAGGAACAGGTGGCCGACTTGGCAAAAACAGTACCTGTAGCGCGTGACAAACTTGCGAATGGTCTGTATCAAGTCATAAGCAATAGCGTCCCTGAGGACAATTGGCTGTCATTCCTCAACACGTCAGCCAGATCTTCGGTTGGCGGTATAGCTGATCTTGGAGAGGTAGTGAAGGTTACGTCAACGGTAATCAAGAACTACGGACTCGAATGGGATGCAGCCGGAGATATTCAGGATAAAATACAGCTCACGGCAAAAAACGGCGTAACATCATTCGAACAGCTTGCCGGAGCTCTGCCACGAGTGACCGGCAACGCTGCTACGTTGGGCGTAAGTATAGACGAGCTTTTGGCAAGCTTCGCCACGCTCACGGGTGTAAGTGGAGATACGAACGAGGTGGCGACGCAGATGGCTGCGATTTTTACCGCTTTGGTAAAACCGTCAAGCGAAGCATGCAAGATGGCGCAGCAGATGGGTATTGAGTTTGATGCGGCAGCTATCAAGGCGGCAGGAGGTTTCAGCAATTTTCTTACCGACCTCGACAAGAACGTCAAATCCTTTGCGCAGAGCAGCGGCATGCTTGAGCAAGAGATTTACGGAAAGCTGTTTGGAAGTGCCGAGAGTCTGAGGGCGTTAGGGCGGCTTACTGGACAGCTCGCACCCAAATTCAAGGAAAACGTCGGTCTTATAAAGGACAGCGCCGGTACGATGGACGAGTCGTTTAACGCTGTAGGCAAGAGCGGTTCTGCAACCTTGCAAATTCTCAAAAACAAGTTTGCGGAAGTTACGGATGTCATATCATCAGCTTTAGGAGGCATCATGCCGTATCTCGATATCACCTCGCAGGTCGGCAGTTCGATTGTTTCGTTGCTCGCTTTAAATCAGGCGATAATGACATTTTGTGGCGTCAATGTATTGGCAAAGATACGTGTACTTGCCACTAATGCAGCCTTGATTGTATCAAGATCCACAATGATAGGCACAGCAGCCGTGACAAGAGTGCTGCAAGCTGCGTTTACGGGTGCAGCTGTCGGAGCCACTACGCTGAAAGTGGCTATCAAGTCTCTACTTATATCCACCGGCGTAGGTATTGCCATCTGGGCACTGACGGAAGCCATATCTTATCTTGCGACATCTTCTGACAAGGCAGCAGACAGCATAGACGGTCTGTCGGCTGAGGAAGAAAAGGCAAAGGCGTTACGTCAGCAGGAGATACAGCAAAGGACGGAGATTGTATCCGCTATTAATACGGATATAGCCAAGCTGAAAGAATTTAAGGGTGGCAAGGAAGCAGAAAGAAAAATCGTCGCTTCCATGAACAACACCTACGGCGAGACTTTGGGATATTATTCTACTGTCGCACAATGGTACACAGCTCTTACAGCCAACAGTAAGGCTTATTGCAATCAGATGATCAACGAAGTCAAGATACGTAAGCTCGCCAATGAAATTGCAGATCTTGATGAAGAAGAGAAGGGTGTGCTGTATGATGGCAATGGAAAGAAGAGAAAGTACAGCACAAAAAGAAAAGTACACACAGAAAAGACAACTTTTTCTTCAGGAGTAAATGGGGAGAAGGTTACTCTTTATACGCCGGTAGAAGAAGTGGGTTCCAGCGATCTTGACAAAGCTACCGCTACAGTAAAGTCAATTCGTAACAAAAAACAGACAAAGAAAAACGAGTTAGAGCGCTTAGTAAGAGCAAACAACGCCATCTCGTACAAACAGACTGCCGGATACAGTGCGGCTCCTCCGCAGACAGGAACTTCTTCCATCAACCCCAAGAACGGAACTGTAGGCGCAAAAAACGGGAATGTCACTCCTCCACCCGCAGAAGGTTCGATTGACTGGTACGACAACAAGCTTTCCGAAATACGCAAGAAAATCTCTGCTTCTACCGATGAGGCTGCTGCAAAGTCACTCCAGGAAGAATACGACAGGATAGACGCCCTGCTGAAGGAGAAGAAACTCCGTATCGGAATAGAGAAGCAGGAACAGCCGAAAGACGTGGAAGAAAAAAAGGTTGGGGACTCGTATTTCAACGAAACCGACTATCGAAGCAGAGAACCGGAATACATACGTAAGGTTTACGAGTCTGCCCAAAATAAGGCAAACCGTATACAGACGGATCTTGAGATAGGTCTTATAGATAAAGGTGAAGCCCAACGTCAGATTGATGCGCTGAACGAACAGATATCCGGATTGAACGGCAGTCTTAAGCCCCTGAAGCTGGATGTCGATGTAGACAAGAAAGGATTCGACAAGGTGTTCGGCGATATCAAAAGCGGATGGGGAGGCATCCAGGGCGTAGGCAACGGCATTCAGGGCATAAGTGATGCCTTGGAGGGTGACGGAAACGCATGGCAGAAAATAACCGGTCTGATAAACGGATTTATCTCAACGGCGGAAGGCGTACAGGGAATTGTGAAGCTGTATCAGATGCTTACTGCTGCAACAACGGCACATACCGCTGCATCGACAACGGATGCTGCGGCAACGGCTGGAGAGACTGCGGCATCGACCGCCAATACTGCTGCAAAGAGCGGAGAAGCTATAGCCAACGCCACTGCCAGCGGCGCGAAACTGCCATTCCCGGCAAACCTTATCGCTATTGCTGCAGGTGTGGCAGCTGTTGTAGCGGCGCTTGCAGCCGTTTCCGGTTTCGCTACCGGTGGTGTAATCGGCGGCTCTTCAACTTCCGGTGACAGAAAGTTCGCACGAGTCAATTCCGGGGAAATGATTCTCAACAAGTGGCAGCAGGCCCGCCTGTTCCAGATTGTCAACACCCCGCATTTTGTACCGCCTACGTTTACGGTACCTACACAGCAGAGGGTGGACATTCCCCGTATGGCAGAACTTGCGCCCAACATTCTTGATATTAAAGTAACGCTGGAAGGCAGGACGCGCGGCACTGATATAGTACATACAGCCGAAAATGTCCGCAAGATAGCCTCTAAATCCGGACGAAGGTCCAGACTTGTATAATCACGCTAAACATTACAATATGTATATACACGGAGAATTTGCCAGTACGTCAGGCAATATTATAAAGGTGGAAATACTCACCAGAGGAGACCGTTCCATCGTCAGGGAGATTGGCGTGGAAGAAGACGGCATTCTCTGGCAGGACGACCCGGTGGAGATAAACAACGAGATGAACGACACCTTCGATCATCTGTTACGTCATAGTGCGACTATACATATATCGTGTTCATCTTTCATCAGCGACTTCTACAATACAACTTGCCGTGACGCTGTCGTCAATATACGCCGTAACGGGAGGATGGTGTTCGCGGGATTCATCGAGCCTTTGGCATTTTCGCAAGGATTTTGCGAAGTATGGGACGACGTGGACCTCCACTGTATAGACGCCATATCAGCCTTGCAATACTCAAACTATCTCAATATAGGACAGGGCGGTGATACATACGACACAGCAATAGGAAAGGCAGGAATGCGATCGATGTTTGACGTTCTGAACGATACCATAGGCAAGACAGCTGCCACACTGGATATCAGCGGGGACGGATATTCCCTGCTGTACGACGGAAGCAAATACAATGATAAAGGCAACAGATGGAATGTCTTTTCGGAGATAATGGTGTCAGAACTCCTCTTTCTCGGTGACAGTGAAGACGACATCTGGACGGAAGACTCTGTTGTGGAAGAGATAATGAGATATCTTGACCTGCATATCATGCAAGAAGGCACTACGTTCCGGATTTACGCGTGGGAGACTGCGAAGGGAAATGACGGAATAGAATGGAGGGACATCCGGAGTCCGAGAGAGACGAAGGAATCAACGACGCGTAACGTTACAGACATTACTTTGGACATCGTTGATGACGATAAGACCGAGATTGAAATTGACGAATCCTTCAATAAGCTGGTTCTTAAATGCGATACCAAAACAATGGATTCCATCATAGAATCCCCTCTCGATGAAAGCAGTCTGTCTTCGCCTTTCTCCGGGAAGCAGCTGTATCTTACGGAATATTCATCCGACGGTGAAGGAATGAAGGCGTTCGCCGCCTTCTACGAAATGATACACGAAGGGACAACGGACTACGATGCGGCAAGCATAACAGACTGGTACGTGTGGGTGATGAAGCATCCTCAGTGGACATTCCGACCTCAGGTGGTCTCCACTACAGACGGCGGTGTGTTTTCTCCATATTCCGGAGAAAACAAGAGACAGAATGCCCTACCCGACCATCTCGGCATATACCCTGGCTCTGCAATCATCAAGATGGGAAAGATAGTGACAAAGGCAAAGACGAATGACAACTCTCCTACTTCGAAGGTGGATATGAGCAGCTGTATGGTTATATCAATACATGGTAACCTCAATGACAACAAAGACATAACCTATCCGAATGAAGACGTTATAAAGTCATGGATTCCATGCGCGGTCTACACTGGCAATAAGGCGGGCGGGGTCTTTTCGTCAGCGGATGAGTCCGTAACGAATTACATCGTTATCTCCGGAAACATCGTCCTGGCTCCTGTCATGAAGGTTACGGGCGAATACAAACTGCTGCATGATAAGGAAGAATGGAATAATGAATTCTCCGCATGGTGGCATAAGACCGTACCTTCACGTACTAACAAGGATGGCAGATACTACACCCGCAAGTACTGGAAGACAGAAAGACCGAATGATGAACCTCAGTGGAACGAAAGCTACGCTTCCGGTCTGGTGCCTTTTACCAACGAAGGACCTCAGAACTATAAGTTCAACTATTGTACCATAAAAGACTCGTCAGACAAAATCTCCAAAGTGGCCATTCTTGCCTGTATGCTTGTCATCGGCGACAAGTGTGTCGTTGAAAAGCGAATCGGAGAAACATTCTTTCCTGGAGACGTACCGGGAACCGGAGAAGGGAAAATAACAGACTACGCATGGAGGCCGTATAAAAAGCGTGAAGAATGCGCGAATGATGACGAGTATTACTCCCAGTCTTTCACCATCGGATTCAACCCCAAAATCGGCGACTACATCATAGGACAGGAATACGATATACAGAACAACATCAGTTATCGGATGAACATAGACGCCGAAGGTACGGCTATACCTATCAAGAGTTCTGACAAGCTGAGCGGTGCTGTAAAGTTTGAAATATTAGGTCCGGTGAACGAAGTGTGGAACGATGTTACCCGCCGTCACAAAACATGGTTCAAACGTGAGAAATGGAAGGAGAAGGACGTTTCTCTTCTTGCTCACACAGATAACATTATACTCAAGGAATTCGAAGTAAAGCTTTATAGTGACAGCGGAGGTTATGAAAGCAACAATGACGATAACGATATTATCTACATGAGTGACACTGCCGAAGGGTTTAGCAACGTCAAGGACGATCTCGAATTCAAATTGACAAGCGACCTGACTTCTGAAGAAAGACAGCTGTTGGGAGTGTCAAGCGGCATATATCTTTCTACTCCTCTTCTTGCTTCCTCCGGCAATGGATTGTTAAAAATCCGTGATTACAATACAGGAGAAGAGGCGAAGCCCGAGCAGTTGTATATAAACGCACATTACGACGACTGCCATGTTCCGAGAGTGACTTTAAAACAAAACATCAAAGACGAAGAGTGTGACGTTTCCTTGTTCGACCATTACAGGCATCCGGCTATGAATAAAGAGTTCTGGATTACCGGTTTTGGATACAATCTGAAATACGACACGGTAAATTTAGCATTACGCGAGATATGATAGATATCAAAATATTCTCAAAGCCCAAAGGCGCCAAGATATCGTCTGGAGGATCCTCGTTTGCTTCCGTTTCAGCGGCAGCTCCAACTGGCAGAGCCGCTGAGGCTGATCATGCAAAAACCGCAGATACGGCAAAAACCGCAGAACTGGCAAGACTGGCAGAGATGGCGCAGGATGTCAGTCCGGATGCCCCAGAGCTCAAGCATTATTTGCGTAAAGATAAAGACGATGAAGCTAATGGTGTTATCCGCTTCCTTCGCGGTCTTACCGTTGGAAGGACTGGGGACGGATATGGCGTGACGGGCGAGGGAGCTGCCACGCTGAGCAGCTGTGTGGTGGAGAGCGTGCGCAACGCTGAGGCTACCGACGAGGACCGAATCATCGTGGGCGGCAAGGGCTTTGACCTCTATATGGGCAAGGACGGCAAGAGCCACCTCTACATTGACTACCTGACGACAAGGACGAAATTCTTTGCTGCGAGTGCGGAGGTGAGAAAGGTGAGCTATTCGGGCGGTACTACGCTCTTCTCAAACGCTGGCAGCACAATAATGAAGGTGGCTCACGTACTGGATGATGCAGGAGTGACTGTCGGCTACAAATGCTATGCTGCTGCTGATGACGGCACAACAAGGACGGCGAACTGGTGGCATGTGGGCATGATGGTGCTGTGCCAGACCTTCAACGTGAAGGCGGGTGATACGGAGAACCTTCAGAACCGCTACTACTGGCGCCTTGTGGTGGGCACGGGACAGGAGACGTTAGAGGACGGCAAGCTATATGACTACGTGATACTGTCAAACAAGAGAATGTTCATGGGCAGCGAGGCTTGCGTGCCGGTGACATCGCAAAAGGTGATAGGCGCTGACGGCAAGGCGTTAGTGTTCGGCGACGTGATGATACAGGTGACCACAACGGGCGAGAAGCAGAGCTTGGCGGCGGTGTTCGAGGAGCAGGAGGGCAAGACTACTGACGACGGCAACAACACCATAGCAAACCGCATGTTCTTCGGCTACGAGCCAGCCGCGGACGGAGGAGAGCCTGACGTGCCGCAGCCTTACGACGTGATAGTACAGGCAGGAGACCAGATACAGTGGAACCGCTTCGGCAACCTCATCAAGCTGACGACATCTACGGAGGACGGAAGCGACAACGGAAACGCGCCCGCCATTGCGATGTATCATGCGATGGGTGCGCCTTACAAGACGGGAGACACGGTGAATCCGTACCAATGGAAGACGCTGACTTCGTTAGATTCCCCTCTCCTTGTACTCAAGAATGCCAAGAACTTCAAGTTCTTCACCGATGACAACCCTGACAATATCATCGACCCTGTGACGGTGACTTACGACCTTGTACCATCCTCGGAATACATCATCCGCAAGCCGAACTCACAGACGGCGACACCGAACGACATTACCTTCACGCTGACAAAGCGTACGGGCAACGTGTCGGAAACGATGAAGGATGGATATTTGCTGACGGCAGACTACACTACCACGGACGGTGCAAGCAAGAGCGGCGTGGCGATAAACCGACTGTCCGACATCGGCGTAAGCTTCTACCTCCTCGCTTCGGTGACGGTACGGGCAACGGTCAAGGCAGACAACACCGTCATCTCGCACGTCCTGCCTGTTCTCTCGGACGGCGATAAGGGCGACCGCGGTGATGACGGCATGGCGTATCAGGTAGTGGTAACGAGCAGTGCGGGAACGGTGATGCTGAGCGGTACGTGGAAGACGGTACTGACAGCTACGCTGCTACGCAACGGCGTGGACATAAGTGATACGGTGAGTGACGGCTCATGGTCATGGCGCAGGTTGTCTGCGGACATGGATGATGACGTCAGATGGAACGCCCTACATGACGGTATAGGGAGAATCTGCAATTTGAGCCGCGATGACATTGCGCGTCAGGCGCAGTTCGAGTGCGAGGTTTTGATATAACAAGGTAACTATTATAATAAACAAAAACAACAACCAAAAAGAGATTTTATGGCAAAAGTATTAGCTAACGGTCAGATAACCATTGTTGACCTTAACGACGGTAAAGCCGTCCAGTGTTTCACACAAACATCAAAGGGCGAGACCCAGATATTCACGCCTGATACTGGTATATACACTCCGAACTATTCGTCGAGTGCCCCTAACGTTATCACGGCTCGTGTGTATGTGACCGGTAGTTCCACCGATCAGGCACCGACAGCGGCATGTACCGCGTGGGCGTGGAAAGTGGACGGAGCAGCTGCCACCCCGGTGAGCGGAAAGCCATTCCAGCTCAACATCGTGAACAACATCCCCAGCAACGGTAGCGTGAAGAACATCGAGTGGTCATGTACGTATACGGACCCTGAAACAAAAGCCACAACAAAGTGTATCGGCTACAAGACAATATCTCTTGCGAAATCGGGCGGCGCGTTACGGACCGTACAGATAGAGACTCCAGACGGCAATACCTTTGACTCGTCGAATAGTGGCAAGACACTGCGTGCCATAGCCAAGTTCTTCCGTGGCAATGTTCAGGACACTACGCTTACAAGCATGACATGGGAGGTTCTGAATGTCAGTGCCGGCACTTGGAGTGCGGTGGCTGCTGGCAACGCAACCATATCTAACGGCGTGAGCACCTTGCAAGTAACCGCCAACGACGTACTTAACTTCCAGACTTTTCGCTGTACTGTCAAGGATGGTGCAGACACGGCTAACGCCATCGTCACGTTCTTCGACGCAAGCGACCCGTACGTCGTGGAGGTTTATTCGCTGACCGGCGATAAGATTGTTAACGGCCAGCAGTCTACAGAGCTTTTTGCCCGCCTTTGGAAGGACGGCAAGATGGTGGAGGACGGGTCAGCTGTTAAGGCAGACAGCAACCATGCGTCAAATTACATCTATAAGTGGACCAAGTATAATTCAAACGGTGTGGCTACGAACTGGAATGGCACGACAAGCCCAGTGAATGCTTCTACAAAGCCGTATGTAACGGTGGCGAACGCTGACGTGACAGTGAGAGGCACATTTATCTGTGAGGTGTCCAAATAGGATGCCTCGCTCATAAAAATGCGAAAAACATGAATATATGGCAACAATACTTGCAATAGGATTTATAACCATCGTGGAACTGAAGGATGGTGAGAAAGGGGACCGCGGTGATAAGGGGGATAAGGGCGATCGCGGTGACGACGGCACTAACGGCAAGGATGCAGTGGAGTTTATTGTCAGTAATGCTCCTCTTGTGTTCGACACAGACGAGAACGGCGTGGTATCGGCAAGTGTCAGCAAGACTGCCACAATACAAGTGATGCGTTCCGGTAAGAACATCACATCGGAGGTGAGCAATCTCTTCCCGAGCAACAGCAACATGGGCTGCGGAAAACCGACGCTGACAAAGCGGACTGACGGCATAGACGTGACGATATCGGGAGCTTCGGTAAACAAAGACAGCACGCTCGGTGTGAGTGTTACGAGCGGATACGTAATCGCGTATATGGCAATCGGAAGTACGCTATACTCTCAGCAGATACCCTTTTTGGTGAACTTGGCAAAGTTTACGGGGACGATATCGGCTGACAACAAGAAGCTGCGGACGGACTATACGGAGCTGACGAACCGTGTAGGAGCAGTGGAAACGGACGTAAACGGCATCCCCATCAAGACGCAGGGCGAGCTGAAGAAGTATACCTCGACCATTGAGCAGACGGCCCGTGAGATATCGCTGAAGGTGACGGAGGAGACAGTGAACGTGGCACGTAACTGCATCGTCGGCTCGGCGCTGAGGGAATATGACGAAATAACGCCAATCAACGGTACGGAGAAAGTGACGATAATGACGCAGGGCGTGGGTGGTACTAACTATGCCCAATGCTACTGTATAGGAGCCACTGCAAACTCTTGGACGGGCCTGTACTTCAAGGACGTGCGCGTGAAGCCGCAGACAAAATACATATTCAGCGTATGGATGAGAATGACGGCAAAGCCCGACAATGGCAGCTACGTGGCTATAAAGACATACAACACCTCCGTGCCCGTCACGGAGGTGGCACGTATCCCGTTCCCTGACAGTCAGACACTGAACGTTTGGGCATTGTACAAGGTGGCGGTGAGCGTTCCGGCAGCATGTAACCGCCTTCTGATAGAGACAGGCGTGAGAAAGAACGGAGCGATAGACCTGTGTCGTCCGATGCTGGAAGAAGGCGATACGTACCAAGGCTGGAGCCTCTCGCCTTACGACGTAACCATAGACGATGCAGTGGTGGCGACAGGCTTAGACATCAAGAACGGCATCATCAAGGCAACGGCTGATAAATTCGAGATAAGAAACAACAACGGCGAACAGACGGCTGCCGTGAACGAGAAGGGACGCTTGGAGGTAAAGAGCGGTTTGTTTTCGGGTTTTATAGTGAAGAAGATGACGACACTCACTCCTGATAACATTTCCGAATATCTTAAAAGCTCACAGAGCAATGGCTATTTAAGCATGGACTTCTCGGCAGCTGGCTCATACGTGTGCTTTACGGGCGCGATGAAGGCGAAATATGGAGACGATTATCCTTCACCTGTACTTCCTTTTTACAATATAGGCAGTATAAGTGCATCACTCGGCGTAACGGCGGAAGAAGCAATATCCTACATAGGACAAATCGTGATAATAGCGAACAAGAGCGACACGACGGTAAACGTTATTGGCGGAGGAACTATCAAGGGTGGCGGCACACAGTCGCAGTGGATAGAAACGGGCTACATGGCTGTGTTGGCTTGCGAGTTCGAGTACACATCGGTAAAGAGCTATAAAATAGTATGGAATGGATATTGTGTAAAAATATAAAATATTAAGATATGAAAAAGATACGTATAGGCAATGACATTAACTTCCGATGGACTGTCAAACGTGACGGAGAGGCAGAAAGCTTTGAGGGGAAAACTGTCAAGGTTCTGCTGCGTAATACGTATGGCCGTCGTTGTGATATTGACTGGCATACAGAACCAGGCGGTATCATCGCTGGCACGTGCTACGGCTCTACGCAGCAGAACCTTGGAGCGTACACCCTCACATTAGTTGAGAACGATGGCGAACGAGGCATGAACACTGTAGATAAAATTGACGTATGGCAGCTTGTGGCACAGCAGGATAGTTCTGTTATGGAGATTAAAAATGATTGTGCCGGTTCGCAAGTAGAAACCGTCACGGCTCTCATAGAGTCGGAAATAGGCCTTGGTGGAGCAGCGCAAGTGACAATAGATGTGGAATTAAACGAGGAGTCATACAACGCCATCGCCAATGCGTCTGTAACAAAGGCTTTCAAGGAAGTGCGTAAAGATGTTGACTCTTTGAATTCGGAAATGAAGGAACTGAAACCACGTGTTGAGACGTTGGAAGAAGTTAAATCAGAAGCAATAGACCCAAAGGGCATTGATGATGCCTTTAACGAGAGCATATAGCATTACAATGAGATTTTTACAATCTATATATCAATGTTTTATTAATTAATTTTTTTAATAATTATGGCAAAGTATTTAGACGAGAATGGTCTGTCAAGACTCGTTGTGAAGACCAAAGAGTATGCGGATAATTCTTCCGCAGCAGTGAAGACAGCTGTAGGTGACTATACCGTCAACGGCAAAAAGATTAGCACTAACCCAACGATTACAAAGGCTGATGTGGGCTTGGCTAACGTGGACGACGTTAAGCAGATACCTGCATCGGAGATGGGTAAGGCGAACGGCGTGGCAACTCTCGGCACTGACGGCAAACTTACAGCGGCACAGATGCCGGCAATGAAGACGGTTAACGGTGAGAGCGTCGTGGGTTCTGGTGACATCAAAATAGACCTGTCACTCTACAAGGTTGTCACTGACTTTCCTACGTCAGACATTGATACCACGAAGATTTACTTGAAGCTTGCTTCAAGTAAAGCTGACAAGAATGTCTACGCGGAGTATATTTATACTGGTGACACAACGGCAGCATACGACGCATCAAAGTGGGAAAAACTGGGTGAGGCGCAGACATCAATTACCGTGGATACTGCATTATCTACATCATCGACCAATCCGGTTCAGAACAAGGTTGTCAACTCGGCTATCAAGGGTTTGAAGACATCTGTAGATAACGTACAGTCTGACCTCAATAGCAACGTACAGACCCTTCAGGGTAAGAATGCGGAACAGGACAAAGAGATTGCAAAGAAGCTAAACGCGTCAGCATACGTAATTGATGCTGCGCTCAATGCCGCTTCAACCAATCCAGTTCAGAACAAAGCGGTAAATGCTGCGCTCGCCAACAAGTTGGACAAGTCATCCTATGTGGTTGATGCCGCTCTTAGCGCATCATCCGCAAATCCAGTACAGAATAAGGTTGTGAATACTGCGCTTGGACAGAAGGTAAACACCACCACCTTCAACACCGAAATGGCGAAGAAGCTCGACAAGACCACTAAGGCTTCGGACACCGTTCTCGGTCTTGTACAGACTGGTCATGTCGCTTCAGACGGTGAGCTGCCGCTGAAGGTGGACTCTGACGGAAAGGGCTACGTGGTAATCGAGTCAATGTCCACAGAGGATATTGACGCATTGTTCAAGTAGTTAGTTTCAGGGGGTATGTCAGAAAGCATCTTTTGGGCATACCCTCACTTACTCAAAACCTATAAAACGTGTAAGTATGAAATATGTAGATGAAAAAGGAATAAAGCGTGCCGTAAACACATTGTTAAGTTTAATAAGTAATTGCGCTACAAAGGACGTGGCGACACGTGAGAATGCAGGCTTGATGTCATCATGGGATAAAAGTCATCTTGACTTTATCTATGATGCTGACAACCAAAAAATTAATGCTTTTGCAATCCCTGGTGAAATGAAACAAGTTCTTGAATTTTCGGGATTTGTGAGTGTAACAGTCTTAATGAATGGTGTAGATAAGTATGCGGCAATATACTTCAATACGAAAACGAATACTTTTGTCGCAAAATCGGAATCAAACTATTATGGAACATGGGGAGGGGCTGAAAACTGGGGAAACCAAGGAATAAATGGTGTCAGACCTGTTGCTGGAAAAATATATGTCAATGGAGGAGACATGTACAGATGGGACGGTAACGCCCTGACTTTGCTCAATCCTTCTTTAACAGTTGATACATCGTTAAGCGACACGTCGGTCAACCCAGTACAGAACAAGGTAATATACAATGCTTTAGCAGATAAATCTGCAACGTCGCATACACACACCTTGTCAAGCTTGGGTATGTATGTAGCACTGTCCAGTACAACCACAGGTGGATGGGATATGATAGGCAAAGACTATGCGACAGGTGTTTGGATAAAGGCATTGAAAGGAGCCATGAATGCTCCATCTTGGTATGCGCAGAGATATGCGTCGGGGATAGCGTTTGGTGGTGGAGACATAAAAGCGGTTATATCTTTGTCAAATTCACTGCCGCAGGTGCGTTTCGCGTCAGGTGCTGGAACTTCTCCACAATGGTGGTTTGGTTTGAAAGGAACAAAAGAAGAGGAGTATAATCTTGACAATATACCGACAAGGAAAATGGCAGCGCAGGCAGAATTGTCTTCCTCAGCATCATTAACAACCGTAATAAACAAAGTAAACGCTATTATAAAAGCATTGAAGACGGCAGGAATAATGAACTCTTAAAAAGGGATTTGGCAATGAACGATGAGCCTCACTGAGCCTTTCTAAGCCTATCTGTGCCGCTGCTTAATGGGCGCAAATAAGAAACAATAACTGACAAATAACAAATAAGAAGATGACACCTAAGGAATTTTGTAAATGGATGGCTCCTGCGGCTTATAATGCGGACATTTCGCCCGTGTTTATCATTGCTCAGGCGGCACTGGAGAGCGGATGGGGCAAGAGCGCTATCGGCAAGTATAACGTGTTTGGTATAACGAGAGGCGGGTGGCCTGTAGAGAAATGTCTGCTTGTCACAACGCATGAGTACTTCAAGACTAAGACGGTGAGGTTCACAGCGCCGGAGAAGGTGGTGAAGATAGAACATGTGGCTGGCAAGGGTCTGTATAAGTATACTTGCAAGCGGCTGTTCCGAAACTACGCCACTCTTGGCGAGGCGCTGAGAGACCATGCGGCTGTACTGAAGAAATCGTGGCCTGAGGCCTGGGCGTATCGTATGAGTCCTGAGAACTACGTGAAGAAGATACAGGAGGGGCGGAAAAAGTATGCGACGGCTCCGAACTACGTGGTGACGATGGTGAAGATGTTCGGGACGGTGAGAAAGGCTATGAAGGAGGCTGGACTGAGCTGCTGAGAGACTGGGCAGCTAAGCCTCACTAAGCCTTTCTGGGCCTCTTTACGGGGCTGCTTGGTTTTTAGGAAGGATTATTCTTTTGTTTGGGATTTTTGTTAATGTAAAAAAGATTGATTGGATGGTTAATAACTTGACTACGGGGACGGGTAAGGCCGTCGTTTTGGGGACAATGGGAGGGGAGGCGCTGTCTGCGCTCTTCGATCTGAGATGGATGTTGGTGCTGATAGTGGTGCTGATAGTGGCGGACTTCTGGTTCGGCGTGAGCGAGAGTCTGCATAAACATGAGCATTTCCGCTTTTCGAGAGCGGGCAGAAGAACGTGTAACAAGGCGGTGGATTATATCACCTACCTTATATTAGGTTCGGTGCTCGGTCTGGCTATCTTCGAGCCGTTGGGGTGGACGAATCATGTGGTGACGGCGGCGGTAGGACTTGGCTTTGGGTGTGTATGGGAGGTGGACTCTATCGTCGGGCATGTGTGTGAGCTGCACGGCGTGAAGAACAGATTCTCGATAAAGCGCTTTATCATAGCGCTGATGAAGAAGAAAGACGAGGACATCGGCGAGGCTGTGGAGGAAGCGATGAAAAAAGAGTGAAGGAAGATAAAGTTTTTAAGGAGAAACGGTTATGATGGACGAATTATATAGTAAATTTGTAGGAGCACTGTGGGGGATGCTGCTCTGCCTGATGGTCAGTATGCTGGCCGGCTGCGGCGCGAAGAAGCCTGCGGTGCTGACAAGAACGGACAGCGTGAGGGTGACGAAGGTGGCGAAGGACACTGTGTACTGGAACCGCATAGTGCTGAGATACGTGGAGAGGGCGAAGACGGACAAGACGTGGAGCAGAGACTCGACGGCTACGACCGTGGACGAAGAGGGAAACGTGAAGAAGACGGAGGCTTGGCACTGGAGGGACAGGTACGTGGAGAACTCGCTGAACACGCTAATGAAGGACAGCTTAGAGACGTACAAGGCGATGGTGGATTCGATGGCGAACATTGGCAGAAAAAACAATGACGTGCCTGTGCCGGTGGAGAGAAAGCTGAGCTGGTGGGAAAGGAACATCGAGAAGCCCATCGCGTCCTGCATCGCTGTCATAATAATAGGCGCTGTGCTTCTGCTGACTCTCAGATATGCGAGAGGAAGACTGAAGAGCAGCGGGAAGAAAGAATAAAAAAAAGGAAATTGTTTGGATTATTAGATATGGTTAATGGCTTTAGTTATTAGTTTTTTAATTTAAGGTTAATAGATTTGTTTCAGGTAAGCCTTGCCCGTCCGTAGAGGATAGGCAAGGCTTTTTCTATAAATCTTCCACTCTCCTACTCCATATTGTAAAATTAAATTTTGATACTATCAGATTTATTTGTATTTTTGCAAATGTATAAGCGTATACCGTAAAATCATTAAATTTGACATGTTGAGGTATCAATGTATGCAATATGATATCGTAAATAAAACAATAAAGATAAAACATTGATAACATGATAGTTACGTTTCATTGGAAAATTCCAACGGAATCACTTTGTGACACCATGCGGGTCACATCGGAACAAAACAACGTCAAAGAGGATTCTACTTCGGTAGTATTCTCTTTGTTGGTAGTGTAAACAGAACTGTGTCACGGCTCTGATTTTTTATTCTTTCCCTCTTATTTGTGTGCAGATTTCATATCTGCATACAAATAAGAGGAGCCTTTCAC
>OIXX01000232.1_pt1 | contig 41986 bp, 33 predicted proteins | sample 1588161 | NCBI WGS metagenome assembly OIXX01 (sample SAMN03283274) | human gut metagenome | biome: human-associated habitat; material: feces | host: Homo sapiens | place: Peru | collected 2012 | reverse complement strand
CACCTCCCAGATGGTCCGCACCATCAAGTACTTCGAGAAGTTCGTCGCCTAAGTTGACGACTCCCGTCGAGTAGAGAGGGCGCGGTTCGCAGCAATTAGCCGCGGCCGCGCCTTTTTCTATGGCGGGCGGCCCACAAGGGCCTGTCCCGCCGCAGTTCGCAGGAACAAACAGAAAGGAACAGGCATGGCTTTCACCAAGAAGACCGTTCGCGACATCGACGTCGACGGCAAGCGCGTCCTCTGCCGCGTTGACTTCAACGTGCCCATCAAGGACGGCGTCGTAGGCGACACCACCCGCATCTCCGCCGCGCTGCCCACCATCAAGTACCTGGTGGAGCACAACGCCCGCGTCATTCTCATGAGCCACCTCGGCCGCCCCAAGGGCGACGGTCCCGAGCCCGAGCTCTCGCTCAAGCCGGTTGCCGAGAAGCTCGCCGAGATGAGCGGGCTGCCCGTGCAGTTCGTTGCCGACACCTACGGTGACGAGGCCAAGGCTGCCGTGGATGCGCTGGAGTCCGGCCACGTGCTCGTGCTCGAGAACGTCCGTTTCGACAAGCGCGAGAAGAAGAACGACTCCGAGATCGCCAAGATTCTCGCTTCCTACGGCGACGTCTTCGTGCTCGACGCCTTCGGTACCGCGCACCGTGCCCAGGGTTCCGTGGTGGGCCCGGCCGCGTACATCCCCGCGGTTGCCGGCTTCCTGCTCGAGAAGGAGGTCGACACCCTGACCGGCATCTTCGCCGATCCCGAGCGTCCGTTCGTGGCCATCGTGGGCGGCTCCAAGGTGTCCTCCAAGATCGGTGTGCTCGATCACCTCATCGACTCCGCTGACACGCTGATCATCGGCGGCGGCATGGCCTACACGTTCTTCCTGGCCAAGGGCTACACCGTGGGCACCTCCCTCAAGGAGGAGGACTGGGTCGAGCGCGCCGGCGAGATGCTCAAGAAGGCCGAGGACAAGGGCGTCAAGATCCTGCTTCCCGTGGACAACGTCGTCACCGACCACTTCGGCGAGGATGCCGTGGGCGAGGTCGTCGACTCCGACAAGATCCCCGATGACCGCATGGGCATGGACATCGGTCCCAAGACCGAGGCCCTCTATGCCGAGGCCATCAAGGGCGCCAAGACCGTGTTTTGGAACGGCCCCATGGGCGTCTTCGAGATGGACCAGTTCGCGCACGGCACCGAGGCCGTCGCCCGCGCCGTGGCCGACTCCGACTGCACGTCCATCATCGGCGGCGGCGACTCCGTTGCCGCTATCAACAAGTTCGGCCTGGCCGACAAGATGAGCTGGATCTCCACCGGTGGCGGTGCGTCCATGGAGCTCGTCGAGGGCAAGGCTCTTCCCGGAGTGGAGGCTCTGAACGATGCCGAGTAACCGTACCCTGCTGATCGCAGGCAACTGGAAGATGAACAACGACGTGGCCGAGGCCGCCAAGCTCGCCGACGAGCTGGCCGAGGCCCTGTCCGAGGTCCCCGCCGGCGTCGAGGTGCTCGTGTGCCCGCCGACCATCGACCTCACCACCGTGCACCAGCGCATGAGCGCCGCTGCGGTCGCGCTCGGCGCGCAGAACGTGTACTGGGAGCCCAAGGGCGCCTACACCGGTGAGTCCAGCTGCGCCATGCTGAAGTCCGCTGGCTGCACCTACTGCATCATCGGCCACTCCGAGCGCCGCGACTATTTCCACGAGACCGACGAGGACGAGAACAAGAAGGCCGCCGCGCTGATCGCCGCCGGCATCGTGCCCGTGTTCTGCTGCGGCGAGCCCGAGGAGGTCCGCGAGGCTGGAACGTACGTGAAGCACGTCACCGACCAGATTCGCGCCGGCCTGGCCGGTCTCCCCATCGAATCCGCCGACCAGATCGTGATCGCCTACGAGCCCATCTGGGCCATCGGCACCGGCAAGACTGCCACGGCCGATGACGCCCAGGAGGTCTGCGGCGCCATCCGCGAGACCCTCGCCGACATGTTCGGCGCCGAGCTTGCCGAGGGCATCCGCGTCCTCTACGGCGGCTCCGCCAAGCCCGGCAACATCGCCGAGCTCGTTGCCAAGCCCGACGTCGACGGCGCCCTCGTGGGCGGTGCGTCGCTCAAGGCCGCGGACTTCGCGTCCATGGTCGTGAAGGCGGGGGAGTAGCCTCATGGGGGAGGGAAAGCGTCCCGCGCTTCTGATCATCATGGACGGTTGCGGCCTGGCCCCTGAGGGTCCGGACAACGCCGTTGCCGCCGCGAACACGCCGTATCTGGACAGCCTGTACCAGAACTACCCGCACACCACGCTGGGTGCCTCCGGCGAGGATGTGGGCCTGCCCGACGGTCAGATGGGCAACTCCGAGGTGGGCCACCTGAACATCGGTGCCGGTCGCATCGTGTTCCAGGAGCTCAGCCGCATCAACAACGCCTGCCGCGACGGCTCCCTCGAGGAGAACCCGGTGCTCACGGCGGCCATGGACGACGTGAAGGCTGCGGGCAAGACCCTGCACCTCATGGGTCTCATGAGCCCGGGCGGCGTCCACTCCTCCATGGAGCATGCCGAGGCGCTGGTCAAGATGGCCGCCAAGCGCGGCGTCAAGACCATCCGCGTGCACGCCTTCATGGACGGTCGCGACGTCGACCCGCACTCGGGCGCCGGCTACATGGCGGAGTTCGTGGACTACCTGGCGAAGGTGAACGCCGAGTACGGTTGCGACGCCCGCGTCGCCTCCGTCTCCGGCCGCTACTACGCCATGGACCGCGATAACCGCTGGGAGCGCATCCAGCGCGCCTACGACGCCCTGACGCAGCCCGCCACCGCCGAGGTGGATCCGGTTACGGGCATCAAGGCCTACTACGAGCAGGACGAGCGCGGCGACGAGTTCGTCGAGCCCTTCACCTGCACGGGCGAGGGCGTCTCCGACGGCGACGCCGTGATCTTCTTCAACTTCCGTCCCGACCGCGCGCGCCAGATGACCCGCGCGTTCACCCAGGACGGCTTCGACGGGTTCGAGAAGGCCGTAGCGCCCAAGCTCAACCACTTCGTCACCCTGACGGAGTACGACGACAGCTTCAAGAACGTCGAGGTGGCGTTCCCCAAGACGTTCCCCGAGAACGTGCTGGCCGACGTCATCGCCGCCAACGGACTCAAGCAGCTGCACACCGCCGAGACCGAGAAGTACGCGCACGTGACGTTCTTCATGAACGGCGGCATCGAGGAGCCCAAGGAGGGCGAGGAGCGCGTGCTCGTGGCCTCTCCCAAGGTGGCGACCTACGACCTCAAGCCCGAGATGAGCGAGCCTGAGGTCACGGAGAAGCTCGAGGCGGCCATCAACGAGGACCGCGCCGACTTCTACATCGTCAACTACGCCAACTGCGACATGGTCGGTCACACCGGCGTGTTCGACGCGGCCGTGAAGGCCGTGGAGGCTGTTGACGACGGCCTCTCCAAGGTGGTGCCGGCGATTCTCGCCAAGGGCGGCTTCGCGCTCATCACCGCCGACCACGGCAACGCGGACCACATGTTCGACGTCGCCCAGGACGGTTCCAAGCATCCGTTCACCGCGCACACCACGAACCGCGTGCCGTTCATCATCGTCGACCCGGATGCCAAGCTGACGGGTATCGAGGACGGTCGTCTGTCCGACATCGCGCCCACCATGCTCACCATGGCCGGGCTCGAGCCGAGCGCCGAGATGACGGGCCGCGTGCTCGCCGAGCATTAGCGCGTCATCTGCCGTTCACCGTTCCGAGAAGGGCCGCTTTCCTGCAAAGCGGCCCTTCTTTCGTTTTAATTTGCAATGCGGCAATGGTCCCGCGCAACGCTCGCAGCCTGGCTGCGTGATGGCTCCCTGGACCTGCCCGCCTATCATCTCTTCTGCCGGAACGGCGAAATCGAGCTACATCGCAGCCATGCAGGCTGCCCGCGAGGGGCGCTTCGACGTTACACGCCCTGGGGCTGCATCGACCTCGTGTCGGCGGGATCGGGTCAGATGGAGAAGCGCTACGGGTCCATCTGCGTGGGCAAGGACGATCAGGGTGTGGGGGGGCCTGCGCTGCGAGACCGGGGACAGCTTCGAGTGGTACCGGCTCGTCATCGCGTCGAACGGCGAGGCCCTCTGATCTGTTCGCGGCGGCTGCTCTATCGGTGAGCGCCTCTCTGACGGGGCCCGCCGATTCACGTGCCACGGTCACCATAGCGGACATGGCACATCTCAACGGTATCGATCTCGACAATCACGCTTATGGTGCAAATTGTTACCTTAAAGGGAAGTTATGTGCTCAAACCTTGTGTGTCCTGTCGAGATGATGTGTAGGAATTGGCGTATACTAACACACTGTAGGTGCTCTTTCGGGGCGGAACCCGAAAGACAGACAGGAGAAGGAGGTAGAAATTGGTAGGTATCGTTATCGCGACGCATGGTGAGTTCGCTCCCGGCATCAAGCAGTCGATCGGCATGGTGTTCGGCGACCAGCCCAACATGACGGCGTGCTCGCTCATGCCCAGCATGGGTCCCGACGACATCCGCGCCAAGATCGAGGAGGCCATCGCTTCGTTCGATGACCCCGACCAGGTACTCATCCTGGCCGACCTGTGGGGAGGCACGCCCTTCAACCAGTCCAGCGCGGTGCTGGACGGGCATGAGGACACCTGGGCCGTCGTGACCGGTCTCAACCTGCCTATGCTCGTGGAGGCGTGCACGATGCGCTTCGACCCGAGCAAGACCGCGCACGATATCGCGAGCGGTATCGTCAAAGCCGCCCGCGAGGGCGTCCGCGTGAAGCCCGAGAGCCTGGAGCCGGCCGAGGAGAAGGCCGCGGCGCCTGCAGCCGCTGCTCCCGCCGGCGCGATTCCCGAGGGCACGGTCATCGGCGACGGCCACATCAAGTTCGCCGGCGTCCGCATCGATTCGCGCTTGCTGCACGGCCAGGTGGCCACCGCCTGGACCAAGCAACTGCAACCCAACCGCATCATCGTCGTCTCCGACGGTGTTGCGCACGATACCTTGCGCAAGACCATGATCGAGCAGGCGGCCCCTCCGGGAGTGCCCGCCAACGTGGTTCCCATCTCCAAGATGTGCGAGGTCGTCAAGGACCCGCGCTTCGGCGGTACCAAGGCGTTCATCATCTTCGAGAACCCGCAGGACCTGCTCGCCTGCATCGAGGGCGGCGTCGACATCAAGGACGTGAACATCGGCTCCATGGCCCACTCCGTGGGCAAGGTCGTCGTAACGAACGCCATCGCCATGGGCGAAGACGACGTGAAGACGCTGCAGGAGCTTGTCGACAAGGGCGTCAAGTTCACGAACCGCAAGGTTCCGTCCGATTCGACCGACACGATCGAGAACCTGCTCAGCAAGGCCAAGGCTGAGCTCGCTAAGGCATAAGGAGGAGTGACTACATGTCGCCTATTTCCATTCTGCTCGTTGCCATCGTCGCCTTGCTGGCTGGCATGGAGGGCATTCTCGACGAGTTCGAGTTCCACCAGCCGCTGGTGGCCTGCACCTTGATCGGCCTCGTGACCGGGCACCTCACCGAGGGCATCATCCTCGGCGGCTCCCTGCAGATGATGGCCCTTGGCTGGGCCAACATCGGCGCTGCCGTCGCCCCCGACGCGGCCCTAGCCTCCGTGGCGTCTGCCATTATCATGGTGCTCGCCCTGAACGGCGGTGCCACGGATACCAAGACCGCCATCTCGACGTCCATCGCCGTCGCGGTGCCGCTGTCCGTCGCCGGCCTGTTCCTCACCATGGTGTGCCGCACCATCGCCATCCCCATCGTCCACATCATGGACGCTGCGGCTGAGCGCGCCGACTTCGCGGCCATCGACCGCTGGCAGATCATCGCCATTCTCATGCAGGGCGTTCGCATCATGATTCCCGCTGTCGCGCTGTGCTTCATCCCCGCCGAGGTCGTGACCGCGGCCCTGAACGCCATGCCTGCCTGGCTGTCCGGCGGCATGAGCGTCGGCGGCGGCATGGTCGCGGCCGTGGGCTACGCCATGGTCATCAACATGATGGAGAGCAAAGAGGTCTGGCCGTTCTTCATCATCGGCTTCGTTGTCGCTGCCATCTCCCAGCTCACGCTGATCGCCCTCGGTCTGCTCGGCATCGCTTTCGCCCTCATCTACCTTGGCCTCAAGGACCTGGCAAAGCAGGGTGGCGGCAACGGCGGCGGCTCGGGCGATCCACTTGGCGATATCCTGAACAACTACTAAGTCGGTAAAGGAGGAGAAATCAATGGCAGAGAAGATCACGCTTAGCAAAAAGGACCGCCTGGACGTCTGCTTCCGCAACCAGTACACCCAGGGTTCCTGGAACTACGAGCGCATGCAGAACGGTGGTTTCTGCTTCGCCATGATCCCCGCGATCAAGAAGCTCTACACCACGAAAGAGGATCAGTCGGCGGCCCTCAAGCGCCACCTCGAGTTCTATAACACCCACCCCTACCTGACCGCGCCCGTTCTGGGCGTCGTGCTGGCCCTCGAGGAGGATCGCGCCAACGGTGCCAAGATCGACGACACCGCCATCCAGGGCGTGAAGGTCGGCATGATGGGCCCGCTCGCCGGTGTCGGCGACCCGGCCTTCTGGTTCACCGTTCGCCCGATTTTGGGCGCGCTCGGAGCGTCGCTCGCCATGGGTGGCTCCATCATGGGCCCGATCCTGTTCTTCGTGGCCTGGAACGTCATCCGTTGGGCCTTCCTGTGGTACACGCAGGAGTTCGGCTACAAGGTCGGTAGCAACATCGCCAAGGACATCTCCGGCGGCTTGCTCGGCAAGGTAACCGAGGGTGCCTCCATCCTCGGTATGTTCATCATCGGCGCCCTGGTGGAGCGCTGGGTGTCCATCAGCTTCACCCCGGTCGTCTCGCGCATCACGCAGGCTGCGGGTGCTTACATCGACTGGGCTAAGCTGCCCGCCGGCTCAGACGGCATCAAGGAGGCGCTGACGCAGTACAACTCGATCGGCGCCACCGCGCTCGACCAGGTGAAGGTCACCACGCTGCAGCAGAATCTCGACCAGCTGATCCCCGGTCTCGCCGCTATGGGCCTCACGCTGCTGTGCTGCAAGCTCCTGAAGAAGAAGGTCAGCCCGATCGCTATCATCCTGGGCCTGTTCGCCTTCGGTATCATCGGTCGCCTCCTCAACTTCATGTAGGTACGGAACCGAAATCGGGACAGTTCTTCGGGAGGGCGGGCCGTATCCTTATGGGTGCGGCCCGTCTTCTCTTGCGGGATACGGTGGATGCGGGGTACGGTGGTGCCCTGATCCGGTACGACGAGAGGGGAGAGCCCATGGCGCAGTCTCAAAACAGTACGGTGGAGCTTACCGTTAAGGCAACGAACCTCATGGGGCTCACGAGCAGGGGCAGCGTGATGATCGGCAACAGGGCGTTCGAGTTCTACAACGAGCGCAATCCCGAGGATTACGTGCAGATCCCCTGGGACGAGATCGACCACGTCTCGGCGGAGGTCATCGCCGGCAAGCATATTCCACGCTTTGCGATCTTCGTCAAGGGCGGCGCCCATTTCACGTTCTCCACCCGCGATAACAAGATGGTGCTACGCGCGGTGCGCGAGCACGTGGGCGAGGAGAAGCTGCGGCGCTCACCCGACTTCAAGGACGTGATCGTGGCGGGCGTGAAGAGCGTTCCGCGCGCGGTGTCCGGGCTTTTCGGGCATCGCGGCTAGCGGGATCGATGGCGTGGCAAAAGCCCCGCTGTGCGGGCGGGGACGCGCCGTCCCTCTGTCATCTCGATGAAGCGGGCTTTCGACGTGGCGGTTTGTGCTACAGTCAGTAAGTTCGATTCCATGTAAGAAGGAGTTTCCGTGGGTCCCTTTCAGTACCTCATCCTGATCGTGTGGGCGCTTTCCACGCTCGCGCTCATCGCGCTCGTGCTCATGCATTCCGGTAAGGGCACCGGCGTGTCCGATATGATCGCCAGCTCGCTCTACAACTCCAGTGCCGCCACCGGCGTCATGGAGCAGAACCTGGACAAGCTCACGGTTATCGTCGCCGTGGTCTTTGCCGTGTGCGTGGTGCTCTGCATGTTCTTCTTCCCGCAGGGTATCGTCGGCATCTAAGCGACTTCGTCTTTGGACGTCGACCATAGGTTATAGCTTTGGGGCGCGCTCTGGCATGGCCGGGGTGCGCCTTTCGTCACTCGGTGCCCGCGGCGCCGTTGCTCTGAGATGGGGAAGATGATGGATCGTATGCACGCGCGCGCAATCAGCCGCCGTACCCTTCTGGCGCTTGGCTCCGTTGCCGTGCCCGCCGCGCTCACGGCCTGCACGCTGCCGGGTCGGGGTAACTCCTCCACCGCGGGGAACGGGGAGGATACGCTGAGAATCTCCGTGGGCCAGCTCGACTCCATCGATCCCTGCCGTGCGCGCACGGGCGCTGCCCTCCAGGTGGTCTCGCAGGTCTTCGATCCCCTGATGGCGTTCGATATGGAGACGTTCCGCCCCGCGCTCAAGGCCGCCCTGATTCAGCAGACCTCGGACGACGCGCGCACGTTCACGTTCCGGCTTCGCCACGCGTCGTTCCACGATGGCACCACGGTGACCTCCGCGGACTTCAAGCGCGCGTGGGGGCGGTTGGTTGCCGCTGGGGTGGATGGCTCGGGCGAACAGGCCGGTGCGGTCGCGACCGATGTGGCGCCGTCCTACCTGCTCTCGCTGGTGGAGGGGTATGACGACGTGCGCTCGGGTGCCGCCAAGGAGCTCTCGGGCATCTCCTGCCCCGATGACATCACGTTTATCGTGCGACTCTCCCAGCCGTACGCGGACTTTCCCGCCATCTGCACGCATCCGGCGCTCGCGCCCATTCCCCAGCTCGCGACCGATGACGAGAAGACCTTTATGCAAAAACCCGTGGGGAATGGCCCCTACCAGCTGGCGCGTGCCTGGAAATCGGACGGCGACGTGGTGCTCGATAGCTTTGAGGACTATTACGGCGTGCCCGGGTCAGTCGAGCACGTACGCCTCCGTCCCCGTGTGAGCACGACCGACGCGTTTCGCGACCTGACGGCGCGCAGCCTGGATGTGGCCCAGGTGCCCGTGGGGCAGGTGCCCGCCACGCGTCGCGACATCGGCGCGCCGGACGACGGTTACACGGCCGTGGACGGCGGTCGGTTCCTGGACGGCACCACGCTCTATTCCTACTTCCTCGTGGTGAATACGGGGCGCGATCCTCTCTCCTCGCTCTCCTTCCGGCGCGCGCTCTCACGCGCCATCGACCGCGAGGGCCTGTGCAGCACGGTCTTCAACGGCCTGCGCGAGCCCGCCTTTAACATCTTGCCGCCCGCACTCTGCGAGGGGGAGCCCGAGGCGTGGCTCGCTACCGACCTCGATGTGGATGCAGCGTCCGAGGTGCTGGGTGAGTTCGCGCCCGCAAGCGGGGACGGCATCTCGCTCGGTATCCTCTGCAGCGAGGACGGCGCCCACCAGAAGGTCGCCGCCTACCTGCAGACGGCGCTCAAAGCGGTGGGGGTGACCGTTGAAATCGATACGGTCCCGGCTGGTAAATACCAGGACAAGCTTGAAGCGGGGGCGTTCGATCTTGCCCTTATGGGCTGGACACCGGATTATCCCGCGCGCGACGCGGTACTCTACCCGCTCTTCGCAAGCGGGTCTCCCCACAACTATGCGGGGTACGCGGATGAGGATATCGATGCGGCGCTTACCGCCGCGCGCCAGACCGTCGACGACGACGAGCGTGCCCGGGCCTTCGATGATATCTGCCGCCGGGTAGGGGAGGCCCTGCCCGTCATCCCGCTCGGCTACGGCGTTCTGGGTCTCGCCGTGTCCTCGAGCATCGAGCACATTTCCGCCGACCCGCGCGGCGTGGTGAGCGCCGCCTCGGCTGAGTTCTCCAAGTAGCGCCGAGGCTGCTTCTCGTTCCGTAGGCGACGGGCTAGGATTCCATGCCACGGTGTCCCAGGCGCGCGAACTTGTGCATGTCGGAATCAGCCATGCCCTGGGTCGGATCGGTGTGGCGCTTGGCGTAGAGCGGGTCGCGCTCATCTTCCCAAAGCCTCTCCGCCACGGGCCTCCATGCCGCGGCGGCCGGGGCGGTCTTCTCGCGCAACTGCTCGGGGCTCTCCGGCTCCACGAGGTCGGTGTTGTGCGCGCCGGACGCTTCGACCATCCGTCCCAGGTCGTCGGGATTCTCGAGCATCGGACAGGGCATGAGGTGGTTGCCGTTGAAGGGCTGCCCCTCGTGGTACTTCATGAAGATGGGGGAGCGGAGCGCGTCGAGCAGGCTCGCGTCGTGGATGTTGGCGTTGCTGTAGTGGATGAACACGCAGGGCTCCACGTCGCCGGCGGCGTTGATGTGCAGGTAGCGGCGACCGCCCGCGATACAGCCGCCCACGAACTCGCCATCGTTCTGGAAGTCGAGCGTGAAGAGCGGCTTGACCGAGCGCATCGCGCGAATGAAGCGGTACATGTGCTCGCGCTGCGCAGGCGTGGGGATGAGGTCGGCCGAGGCCGCGCGCCCCACGGGCATGAAGTGGAAGTACCAGCAGAAGAGCGCTCCCTTGCCGATCATCCAGTCCATGTTCTCCTCGGTCGCCACCGTGTCGGCGTTCGCGCGCGTCCAGCAACACGAGATGCCGAAGGGCAGCCGATGCTCGCGGAGCAGGTCCATGGCGCGCTCGATCTTGGCGTAGGTACCCTTGCCACGGCGGGCGTCGGTGGTGTGTTCGTTGCCCTCGGCCGAGATGGCGGGGACGAAGTTGCCCACGCGGATCATGTCCTGGCAGAACGCCTCGTCGATGAGCGTGGCGTTGGTGAAGCACAGGAAGATGCAGTCCGGGTGCATCTCGCAGATCTTGATGAGGTCGTGCTTGCGCACGAGCGGCTCGCCGCCCGTGTAGATGTAGACGTGGCAGCCGAGCTTCGTGCCCTGGTTGATGATGGAGTCGATGTCCTCCAGCGAGAGGTTCAGGGCATGGCCGTATTCTGCCGCCCAGCAACCAGTGCAGTGCAGGTTGCAGGCGCTCGTGGGGTCAAGGAGGATCGCCCAGGGAATGTTGCAGCCGTACTTCTCGCGCGCCTTCTCCTGCACCGGCCATGCCATGATGTTGCCGTCCACGATGAGCGCTTTCAGTAGCTTGGAGCGCATCTGGGGATTCAGCTGGAACACGCGCATGATAAGCTGGTACCAGTTCGACCTGCCCTTGATGGCGTCGGTGAAGGCCGCGCGCTGCACGGGAAAGACGTTGTCGGGAACCAGCTTGTTGATGAGTTCCATGATCTGGTCGAGGTGTTTCTCGGGATCGTCGTTCAGATAGTCGACGAGCTTGTTCAGCGCCGCGCGTTCCGCCGTCTGGGTCAATGTCGCCATGGCCGTCCTACCTCCCACTTATGGATGAACCATCCTGATCTGAGAAGATGCTACCCATGCGTTGACTACTCTACAACTGATGATTATTATATGTGTCAATTCAACGAAACCGTTCGTCGTGTTCCCTATTCTGCACGTGGTAAGGGGCTGGGGATTATGTCACAGCAAGAGAAACGCACCGATCGGCGCATCGTTCGCAGCAGGCGTGCCATCATCGAGGCATTCGGTCGCCTTTTGGAGGAGCGGGACATAGACAAGATCACCGTCTCCGCCATCGCGCGCGAGGCCAATATCGACCGTAAGACCTTCTACGTGCACTTCGGCACCATCGACGGGCTCCTGGATGCCTTGGCCGAGGACCTTGTGCAGACCATCGTGGACGAGGTGGAGGAGGCGCTCGACGGCAAGGCGCCGGTGGAGGAGCCGGAACGCGCGGTCCACACGTTCTTCACCACGATTAACGAGGTGGTCTGCCGCAACATGACGCTCAACCGCCGGCTCATCGAGAGCAGTCCCATGGACACGCTGCTCGAACGCGTCCGCAAGCCCTTTGAGCGCCTGATTCGCGAACAGCGGGTCGTGCTGGGCGAGGTTTCCCCCGAGCTGCTGGAGTACTACACCTCCTATGTGTTGGGCGGCATCATCTCGGTGTACCGGCACTGGATGCTCGCGGGGAGCGACGTCTCCATCGACCGCGTGGCGGACGTGGCCGACGCCCTGACGATGAACGGCCTGGCCTCGCTCGAGGGGCAGCTGCGCTAGGGCGGCGAAAAACTCCGTTCGAGCGGTCGCTGGCACCGGGTCCCGCGGGGAGCATCTATACTCTCCCTGGCGGGATGCTCGCTCCCGCGCTCATGTGAACGCACCGGGAAGGAGCGATCGTGACCCGTTCCCCGTCGCTTGCGACAACCTCCGCCTTCGAGATCCTGGGGCCCGTGATGGTGGGCCCCTCCTCTTCTCATACCGCCGGTGCGCTCCGGCTTGCCCGGGTAGCGGCGGGTTTGCTCGAGAGACCGGTCGTCCGTGCCGTCTTCACGCTTTGGAACTCCTTTGCGCATACGTATCGGGGACACGGGACCGATCGCGCGCTCGTGGCGGGCGCGCTGGGCCTTGAGACGGATGACGAGCGCATACGGGATTCCTTCGCCCTCGCGCGGGAGCGGGGGCTGGCTTTCTGCTTCGAGGTGGCCGGCGACGACGACGCGCTGCACCCCAACACCGTGGACATCGAATTCGAGGACCAGGGCGGTACGCGGGTGGTCGTGCGCGGCGAGAGCCTGGGCGGCGGCCGCGTGCGCATCTGCCGCATCAACGGCGTGGCGGTGGACGTGACGGGGGCCTACACCACGCTCTTTGTCTCCCACCGCGACGCGCCTGGCGCGCTCGCTGCCTGCGCGGACGCGGTGGCGACGGCGCGCCTGAACATCGCGTTCTGTCGCACGTACCGGATGGAGCAGGGTGGGAGCGCCTACACGGTGTTCGAGATGGATGGCGCCCCGGACACGTCCGTGCTGCCGCGTCTGCGCTCGCTTCCGCTGGTCGAGACGGCCACGTTCATCCACGTGCCGGGTTCCGCCACGGCGCTCGCCCCGGGCGTGACGGTGCCCGAGCTCATCGAGGACGCCCGGGGGCTCGAGGCGACGTGCCGGGAACGGGGTTTGACCATCGGGGGCGTCATGCGCGTGCGCGAGGAGCGCCTGCAGGGTGCGGACTTGGCGGCGGAGCAGATGGCCCAGGTGCTTCGCGTCATGCGCGAGGAGGTGCGCGCGTCCATCGAGCGGCCCCGCCCCTCGCTCGGTGGGTTCATCGGCGGGGAGGCACGAGCGGTTGCCGACGCGGCGCCGAGCGTGGGGGATGCGCTCCTGGGCGCCGTGCAGTCCCGCGCCACGGCCTACGCGCTCGCTGTGCTCGAGCGGAGCGCGGCCATGGGCGTGATCGTGGCGGCCCCCACGGCGGGTTCCGCCGGCGTGGTCCCCGGTTGCGTGCTGGCGCTCGCCGAGTATCTGGGGTCGGAGGACCGCATGGTGGAAGACGCGCTCTGGTGCGCCGCTGCGGCGGGGCTTCTGCTTTCCACCGAGGCCTGCGTGGCGGGCGCGGAGGGCGGGTGCCAGGCCGAGGTCGGCTCCGCTGCCGCCATGGCCGCCGCAGCACTCGTGCAGCTCATGGACGGCACGCCCGCCCAGTCACTCGATGCCGCGTCCCTCGCGTTGGGGAACCTGCTCGGGCTCGTGTGCGACCCTGTGGGCGGGCTCGTGGAGGTGCCCTGTCAGAACCGCAACGCGATCGGCGTCGCCGCGGCGTTCTCCTCGGCTCAGCTCGCGCTCTCGGGCGTGGGAAGCCTGGTTCCCTTCGACGAGATGACGAAGGTGATGCTCGCGGTTGGTCGAGCGATGCCGCCCTCGCTTCGCGAGACGGCGCGCGGGGGTATCGCGCAGGCGCCATCCGCTTTGGCGGCGTGCGGGGCATGCGGTGGTTGCGCGTAACGTGCGTGTGGAGCACTGACATGCTGAGAAGCATGTCAGATGGTCTGTTCGGGGTCATGAGAGATGCGCCCTGTCCGCCCAAACGGGTATAATGCGGCGTCAAGCGAATAGATCTGTCCATGAGTGAACACGAAGCGAGCACCATGACCGAAACGAACCACAACCGCACCACCCGTCCGCCGCTCAGCGCCGTTCCGAGCTTGACCGCGCCCGCCGCGACGGGTCGGACCGCGCAGCGCTCCCACGCCGCGGTGACAACCGCCTACCAATCCGCAGCCGCGCACCGCAAGGGCGCTAAGAGTGCCGGTCAGGGCAGTCACGGCGGCAAGCCCCGCCGCGTGCATCCCGCTCTGGTGGCGCTCATCGCCGTCGCCGTGATCGCGCTCGTCGCCTACGCGGGCGGCGTGGTCGCCTTCTCGAACGTCTTCTATCCCAACACCGAGATCGCCGGCGTGGACGTCTCGCTCATGACGGCCAAGACCGCTGCCGCGCGCGTGGAGTCCTCCGCGGTGAACTACAAGCTCACGATCAAGGGCAACGACTTCACGTGGGAGTACAAGCCCGAGGACTCCTCCACGCTCGTGGACGCCTCCGCCCGCGCGGACGAGATCCTCCAGGAGAACGCGCCCTTCTCGTGGCCGTTCCGCTTGGCTCGCGCGCTCTCCGGTACGAAGAGCGTCGTATCGACGGGCACCGCTGCGAGCGGTTCCGAGGCGGACCAGGCCGTGGAGGCCGCGAAGAACATCGAGCTGCCGAGCAGCTTCAACTTCGACGACTTCACCCAGCGCCTGGCCGCGGCGTGCGAGGAGTACAACCAGGGTCGCAGTGGTACCTTCGACGCCGCGAGCGCCTTCGACGCCGACCAGGGCAAGTTCACCCTGGAGAAGGCCAAGGCCAACGTGAAGATCGATACCGAGAAGGTGACCGCCGCCGCCAAGGTCGCGCTTGCCGACCTGGACACGTCCATCGAGCTCGATTCCAGCTTCTTCGACTCGCTGGCGGCACACGCCACCGACGAGCAGCTGACCCGGGCGATCGACGCCGCCAACAAGCTCGTGGCACATACCATCACGCTGACCATGGCGGGTTCCGCGGTGGCTACGCTCGACCCCGCCACGCTCGAGCAGTGGGTGACCTTCGGCGATGATCTGAGCGCGAACTTCGATATGGACGCGATGACGGCCTGGCTGCGTCAGCTCACGATCGACTCGCTCGACACCGTGGGCACCGAGCGTACCTACACGCGCCCGAACGGCAAGGTGGTCACCGTGAGCGGCGGCACCTACGGCTGGGAGGTCAGCTCCGCGGAGCTGGCAAAGCAGGTCCAGAGCGCGGTGCAGATGGATGGCGACCAGACCATCGAGGTCGCTACCACCTCCAAGGCCGATGCCTTCACCAAGCGCGGCGAGCGCGACTGGGGCGCCTTCATCGACGTCGACCTGACCGAGCAGCACGCCTACCTCTACGACGCGAGCGGCAACCTCCTGTGGGAGAGCGGCATCATATCCGGCAACCCCAACAAGGGCGACGACACCGCCACGCCCACGGGCGTCTACCGCATGCTCCAACCTTCTCGCGACACCACGCTCATGGGCAAGAAGGACGAGTCCGGCAAGCCGAGCTATCAGACGAAGGTCTCGTACTGGATGCCCTTCGTGGGCAGCGCCATCGGCCTGCATGACGCGAGCTGGCAGGCGTCCGCGAGTTTCTCCAACCCCTCCGCGTACCTGAGCGTGGGCAGCCACGGATGCGTGAACCTGCCGCCCGCCAAGGCAGCCGAGCTGTACGACAAGGTCGCTTCCGGCCTGTGCGTGGTGGTGCACTGGTAAGTCGCCCCGTCCCGCGCGCACTCCGCAGCGAACTGAGGAAACCCTACGGGAAAAGCGCTGGAACCGGCAGCGGCTACGTCTCGGATTCAAATCCCGATGACATTGTCGTTCTGTCGGTTCCAGCGCTTTTCCCGTAGGGTTTTCCAGTCTCGCGAGGACCCGCACGGGCGCCCCGGTCGGCACCTCTCGCGGGGCGGGGCGTCGACCGGGACGTCTGTTCGGTATCTGGTTACAGCGCCATCGTGCGCGCGCGGGCGATGCGGGCTATGCAGTCGTCCTTGCCGATGAGCGCCATCGTCTCACCGAGCGGCGGGCTCACCAGGTTGCCGCAGACGGCGGCGCGGACGGCCTGGAACACGACGCGCTTCTTGGCATCGAGCTGCTCGGGCAGCGGCTCCAGGGCAGCGTCCACGGCCTCTGCCGTCCAGCTTGCGGCGGGGATGGCGTCGAGCGCCTTCGCGGCGGCGTCGAGCACGGCTCCCATGCCCTCCTTGGCGAGGCCCTTGGAGACGGCCTTCTCGTCGTAGACGAGCGTGTCGGCGGTGGCGAAGATGGGGGCGGCGACCGTGGCGGCGTCGGCGGGCATCTTCGTGCGCGGCTTCACGATGGCGGCGAGCTGCTCCATCCAGGCGGCGGTGTGCTCGGCACCCTCGTCCAGCAGGCCCGCGCGAGTGAGCTCGGGCACGAGGATCTTACGCGCGAACTCGGCGTCGGTCATCGCGTTGATGTACTCGGCGTTCATCCAGTCGAGCTTCTTGGGGTCGAAGGTGGCCGGGTTCTTGGAGATGCGGTCCAGCGAGAAGCGGCTCGCGAGCACGTCGCGCGGGATGACCGTGGTCTCGCCGTCGAGCGACCAGCCGAGGAGCGCCAGGTAGTTCACGAAGGCGTCGGACAGGTAGCCGGCGTCGCGATACTCCTCAACCGACGTGGCGCCGTGGCGCTTGGAGAGCTTTTTGCCGTCGGCGCCGAGGATCATGGAGATGTGGGCGAACTCGGGCACGGGCGCACCCAGGGCCTCGTAGACCATGACCTGACGCGGGGTGTTGGAGAGGTGGTCGTCGCCGCGGATGACGTGCGTGATGCCCATGGCGGCGTCATCCACCACGGTGGTGAAGTTGTAGGTGGGCGTGCCGTCCGAGCGGATGATCACGAAGTCGTCGAGCTCCTTGGCGTCAAACACCACGTCTCCGTGCACGGCGTCGTGGATGTGGACGTCGCCGCGGTCCTCGGGCACCTTGATGCGCAGCACGTAGGACTCGCCGGCGTCCATGCGCGCACGGGCCTCGGCGGGGTCGATGTGACGGCAACGGCGCTGGTAGCCCTGGAAGGGGTCCTTGCGGGCACGGGCCGCCTCGCGGTCGGCCTCGAGCTGCTCGGGCGTGCAGAAGCAGGGGTAGGCGCGGCCCTCGGCGAGCAGGCGCTCGGCGGCGGCATGATAGATGTCCAGGCGCTCCATCTGCTTGTAGGGGCCAAACGGGCCGCCGATGTCGGGGCCCTCGTCCCAGTCGAGTCCGAGCCACTTCATGGCGCGAAGGATCACCTGGGTGTTCTCCTCGGTGGAGCGAGCCGGGTCGGTGTCGTCGATTCGCAGGATGAAGGTGCCATGGTTCGCGCGGGCGAAGGCCCAGTTGTAGATCGCGGTGCGCGCACCGCCGATGTGCAGCTTGCCCGTGGGCGAGGGCGCGAAGCGGACGCGGACGGGACGGTCTGGTGAGGTCATGTGAGCTCCTTGCTCGAAGTTCTCGCTGGTGTTTCTGGGTAATAATAGTGCAATTGGCAACGGGTGTGAAATCGCCCGAACGGGTGTCGGGGTGCGGCGCGACGCAGGTTCGCCGCGCCGAGGGAGGCCGGAGTGGCTGAGGCGGATATCTTGGTGGCGGCGCGCGATGCCGGGTACCGGCGCGGGAGCGCCCCCTCGTTCGAGTATGTGAACTTTCAGGCGCGTGCGGACGCGTGCCTCGCCCTGATCGGGTCGAAGGCTGCCGCGGTGCGCGACGTGCTGCTGGCAGTGGCGGGCGTTATCACCCCGACCACGGGGTCGCTCGTGGTGCGCGGCGCGGAGCTGTCGGCGTCCCATCCGGCGGGCGATGGAGCGGCTGGCCGCTTGCACGCCCTGCTCGCACGGGGTCGCGGCGCGCGGATGCCGCGCGGGAGCGTGGGGCTGGGCGTCGTTTCCGGCGCCTTCGAGGTGGAAGGCGCGTTCACGGTGGAAGAGGCGGTGCGCCGCGAACGCTTGCTTCGCCGCGTGCGGAATGCCGGCGACACCCTGGAATATCTCTCCTACTTCGGGCTCGCCACCTATGCGGACCGAACGGTCGCCAGCCTGCCTCCCGAGGGCCGCGCCCGGCTCTCGGCGGCGCTCGCGTGTGCGGGTGGGGTTCGCGTGGCCTGCGTCGACCTGGCCGATCCGTTCTGCGCGGGCATGATGCGGGCATCCGCGGCGCGCGTCGTGGGCGACCTGGCGCGTATCGCGCGGGAGCAGTCATGCGCGCTCGTGGTGGGGACCGTCGAACCGACGGTGGCGGTCGCCGCGGACGAGGCATGTGCGCTCGATCTGGACGCGGCGGACGCTCTTGCCGCCTGCAAGGGAGCTGATGCCCGATGACCTGGTTCAAACTGCGCTGGAAATCGCTCACGGGTGCATGGCGGGGACGAGTTGCCCTCGTAGCGGCACTCATGGTTCCCGCTCTGGCCGTGCTCGTCCTCGCGCTCGGCGTGGCCCCGGCGCTCGACCGGACGGACCGCATTCCTGTGGCGGTGGTGAACCAGGATACGGGTTCCGAGGGGTCCGCGCTCGTGGACGACCTCTTCGATACCGCCGAGCTCGCCTGGAGCGCGGTGAGCGAGCGGGATGCCCTGGCGGGGTTGGAGGACGGCGCCTTCGCCCTGGCCCTGGTCATCCCCAAGGACTATTCCCAGCAGGTGGCGAGCGTCTCGACCGACGAGCCCGAGAAGGCCGTGCTGGAGCTGGTCTCCGACGGCGGGGGCAACGTACTCGCCACGCGCGCTGGCTCGGCGGTCATGCGGCAGGTGCAGGCGCGGCTGAAGGCGCGGATCGGCGAGGACTACCTGCTGAGCGTCCTGAACGACGTGCGCGGGCAGGCGACGCGCCTCACGGTGACCGCTGACGGCTCCACGATGCTCGACCAGGGATTCCAGGCGCTCTCCTCGGGCATCGACACCATCGCCGCCGGGCTCGATCGCGTGTCCGAGGGCGCGGGACAGCTTTCGGACGGGCTTTCGCAGACGGCCTTGGGCGCTCAAGCCGCCGGTACGGGTGCCCAGGCGCTGGCCTCGGGCCTCTCCACCGTGCAGGAGCGCGCGGTCGCCCCGCTCTCCCAGGGTGCCCAGGCCCTCGCGAGCGGGCTCTCCGCCACCGCGGACGCCGCCCAGGCGCTCGGGCAGGGCGTCGAAGGCACCTCCCGGCTCGTGGAGGCCGCCACGGCCGCCACGGAGCGCGGGATGACGGGGGTCGACGGCTTGGCCGGGGCGGAGCGGTCGCTCGCGCGGGACGGGCAGACGCTCGCCGCTGCCCTTACGCGCGCGAACGTCGCCCTCGGTGCGGCCGGCGCCGCCATGGACGGCGCCACCGCGGCGGTGGGGGATGCCGCGCGCTCCGATGCCGGAGCCGTCGCCTCGGGGCTCGACCAGCTTGCGGGATCGCTTTCGTCGGGCGCGGCGGATGCACCCGGTTACGCCCAGCGGGCGGGGGGCATCGCCGATGCGGTCGACGGCTCCGCCCAGACCGTCGCCGCGTTCCTCGCGTCCGATGCGGGGCAGGCGCTCTCCTCTGAGCAACGGGAGGCCCTGCAGGGCGCGGTGGCCGGCCTGCACTCCTCCAGCGCAGACGCCCGCGTCCTTGCCTCCGGATTGGGGGACACGGCGCGCGAAGCCTCCGAGCTCGCCGCGACCGCGTCGGATGTCTCCACGGGTATCACCGCTGCCCAGGGTTCTGCCGACGCGCTCGCGGCCGCGCGCGCGGAGCTTGCCCAGGCGCAGGCGGATGCCGCTCGGGCCGCCGCAGGCATGGGGAACTCGATCGACGGCGCCCGGGAGGATGCGCAGACGGCTTCCTCGGCGCTGGCCACGGTGCATGCCATCCTCTCCGGTCAGGCGACCGCCGCGCAGACGGGCGGTGCGGCCGTTCCGCTCGCGTCCACGCTGTCGAGTCTGGGCGGCGGCGTCTCCGCGATCGGCGTTCAGCTGGGGCAGGAGGGCGCCGTGGGCCAGGGGGCCCAGGGCCTCGCCCGGGGAACCGCCGCGCTTGGCCAGGCGCTCGCCCCGCTCGCCCAGGCAGCGAGTGGCATCTCCACCGGCGTCACCGCTCTCGGGGAAGCGCTTTCGGGAGTGGGCGCGGGGGCGTCCGGTCTCGGTTCGGGCGTCTCGGCCATGGCGACGGCGACGCGCCAGCTCGGTGAGGGCGCGGGCACGCTCGGGAGCGCGACCTCGCAGGTCGTGGATGCGGTTGCGAAGTCGGGAGACGCCCTGGCGAATATCTCGTCCGCTCGTGAGGAGCGCGCCCAGGTGGCCTCGAGCGCGGTCACCGTCACGGCCGTGCGCAAGCACGGGGTCGAAGGGTCCGTCGGCTCGCTCTCTCCGGCCATCGCCGCGCTGGCGCTTGGTGCGGGGGCCGTGCTCTCGCTCGCCCTGCTGCCCGCCGTGGATTCCCGCGCGGTCCTCGCCGGCCGCCTTGTGCGGGCGGTGGCCGAGCCCTTCGCCTGCTACGCGCTGCTCGGCATGATCCAAGCCCTGTTCGCGGGTGCGCTTCTTACGGTGCTCGGCGTGCGTCCGGGGAATCCGGCGGCGTTCTGGGGCCTGCTCGCGCTCGGCGGCATCTCCCTGGGTGCGCAGGCCCAGCTGCTCCACCTGGCGCTGGGGCGCCGTGCGGGCATCGCGGCCGGCGTGCTTCTCTGGGCGCTCCAGGTGGCGTGCGGCGGCGTGATCCTGCCCGCTGCGCTTGCGGGCGGGGTGCTCGCGGTGCTCGGCGACGTACTGCCCGTGCCGCTTCTCGCGCGGGGCCTATCCGGCGCGGTGGCGGGCAGCCTCGCCGGGGTCGCCCCCGCTGCGGCCGCGCTCACCGGCCTCGCCGTGCTGAGTTTGGTGCTGACCGGTCTCATCGCCGCGCTCAGGAGGTTTCCGCTCGATGTCCGCGCACTCGCCGTGCGATGATGCCCCCGGTTTCCGTTCGAAAGGAGTTGGACGGCTTCGAGCACAACCAGATCGAGATCACCGTCTAGGGAGCGTGCGGTACACCGGGTTCCGCCCGTCCCGGCACGACCCATACTCTTCTACATCTGTGGAGAAGCGCGGGCACCGCGCGATACGGTGGGCGCTGTCCGCGCTGCGGGGTATACTCGGGTATCGATAGCCCGGCGGAATGGTAACGGTCGCCGGGCGCTTATATGAAAGGGGCTATTATGCCAGACACCATTCGTTCCATTCAGGAACCAGCAGCCGGGTCGTTCGTCTTCACCTCGGAATCCGTGACCGAGGGGCACCCGGACAAGATTGCCGACCAGATCAGCGATGCCGTGCTCGATGCCATCCTCGCCAAGGAAATCGAGCTCGAAGCCCAGGGCTACGTTGCCCCGGACGGCGTCCCCGCCAAGGTGGAGAACGTCCGCTGCGCCTGCGAGACGCTCCTTACCACGGGGACCGTGGTGGTCTCCGGCGAGATTCGCACCGAGGCGTATGTGGACGTGCAGGAGATCGCGCGCAACGTGCTTCGTCGCATCGGCTACGACCGTGCCAAGTATGGGTTTGATTGCGAGACCTGCGGCGTCATCAACATGATCCATGGTCAGAGCCCGGACATCGCACAGGGCGTGGACGAGTCCTTCGACGCGCAGGCCGGCCGCACCACCGACCCACTCGACCTCATCGGCGCCGGCGATCAGGGCATGATGTTCGGGTACGCCGCCAACGAGACGCGCACCCTTATGCCGATGCCGCACTACCTGGCGAGCCGCCTGGCCGAGCGCCTGGCCGCCGTGCGCCACGACGGCACCTTCCCGTACCTGCGCCCGGACGGCAAGACCCAGGTCACCGTGCGCTACGAGAACGGCAGGCCGGTCGAGGTGACCACCATCGTGATCTCCACGCAGCACGATGCCGCGGTGGACGACATGAACGTCATCCGCGAGGACATGGAGCGCCAGGTGATCGCCCCCGTCATGGAGGCCGAGGGCATGGCCTGGGAGAACGCCGACGTGTACGTGAACCCCACCGGGCGCTTCGTGGTGGGCGGCCCCATGGGCGACACGGGCCTCACCGGGCGCAAGATCATCGTGGATACGTACGGCGGCATGGGCCGTCACGGCGGCGGCGCCTTCTCGGGCAAGGACTGCACCAAGGTGGACCGTTCCGCCGCGTACGCCGCGCGCTGGGTGGCGAAGAACGTGGTCGCGGCGGGCCTCGCCGACCGCTGCGAGGTGGAGCTCGCCTACGCCATCGGCGTGGCGCGTCCGCTCTCCGTCTACGTGGACACCTTCGGCACCGCGCACGTGCCCGAGGAGCGGATCCAGCAGGCGATCGACCAGGTCTTCGATCTGCGCCCCGGTGCGATCATCCGCGATCTTGACCTGCGTCGCCCCATCTTCGAGAAGACGGCCGCCTACGGCCACTTCGGGCGCGAGGATCCGGACTTCACCTGGGAGCGGACTGACCGCGTGGACGCGCTGCGCGCTGCCTGCGGTCTGTAGGGGCCGAGCGCGTGCCGATTCGACGGTAACGAATGGGGGGCCGAGACGCCAGCGTCGAGCTGCGTCTCGGCCCCTTTTTGCTGTCTGTTTGCCGGCTGAAGATGCCCGAACGCGCCTGCTGCTACGCGAGCGGGTGCGCGTCGACGATATCGAGCACGCGCAGCAGGTTCCGCTCGTCGATATGGAAGGGCGCGGCCTCGCGGACGGCCGGCTTGGCGCAAAACGCGATGCCGATGCCCGCGGCGCAGATCATGGGGATGTCGTTCGCGCCGTCGCCCACGGCGATCGTGCCGGGAAGGCCGCAGCCCACCCGCTCGGCCCACGCCTCGACCGTCTGCAGCTTGAGCTCGCGGGTGACCACGGGCCCGATGGTCCGGCCGGCGAGCTTTCCGCCCTGCTGCTCCAAGCGGTTCGCCAAGCAGAGGTCGATGCCCGCGTCTGCCTGGAGCCGGTCGGCGATCTCGTGGAACCCGCCTGACACCACGCCCACGGTCCAGCCGCGCGCGTGCGCCGCGGCCACGAGCTCGCGGGCGCCCGGCGTGAAGCTCACCCGCTCGTACACGCGGTCGAACACGGAGACGGGGAGTCCGGCGAGGAGTCTCACACGCTCGGCGAGCGCCTGCCTGAAGTCGACATCGCCGCGCATGGCGCGCGCGGTGATGCCGGCGATGCGCTCGCCGATGCCCGCCTCATCGCCCAGCAGGTCGATGACCTCTTGGTTGATGAGCGTGGAGTCGATATCCATGACGATGAGCCGCGCGTTCATGCGGGATTCCTCCTATGCGTTGACGACCCCGTTAGCATAGCCCTCGCCACGGTGCCCCGCTACTGTTTGGCGAAGAAGGCGAGCGCGATGGCGCCCGGCCCCACGTGGGTGCCGATCGTGGCGCCCACCGTGCCCACTTCCAGCTGGTCGCGGGCAACGTCGTGTTCCCACAGGGCACGGGAGTCGTCGATGTACTTCTGGAGCAGGTGGTCGGAGAGGCCGGTGTAGCCGAGCGCGAGCGGGCGCGTGAAGTCGATGCCGCCGGCGCGCTCAACCTCCTGCGTCAGCAGGTTGCGGCCGTTCTTGGAACCGCGCGCCTTGCCGCGCACCACGACCTCGCCGTCCTCCACGGCAACGACCGGCTTGATGGAGAGCAACTCGCCGAGCGCCGCCGTGGCGGCGGGCACGCGTCCCCCGCGACGCAGGTACTCGAGCGTGTCGAGCAGGGCCACGAGCCGCACGCGCCTGCGCTCCCGGTTGAGCTCCGAGGCGATCTCGGCCGCGGTCCGGCCGTCGTCCGCCAGCTGCAGGGCGCGCTCCACCAGCACGCGCTCGCCCACGGTGGCGTTCAGGCTGTCCACCACGTAGACGCCCGCGCCCTCGCCGTCCGCCTCGAGCGCCGCGATGCAGGCGCTCTGGTTGGTGCCGGAGAGCTTGGAGGAGAGCGTGACGATTACGATGCCGGCGTCAGGATCCGCGTCGCGAACCTCCCCGATGGCCTGCGAGAAGGCGAAGGGATTCACCTGGCCCGTCGTGGGCAGGTGGTCGCTCTCCACGAGCATCTCGTAGAAGCGGTTGTTATCCAGGTCGACGCCGTCGCGATAGACGGTGTCCCCGAACGCGACGGAGAGCGGTAGGACGGTGAGCCGGGGATGGGCGTTCGAGGAAAGGTCGGACGCGGAGTCGGTGATGATGTGGACGGCCATGGAAGCCCCTTTCGATTGTTATCGATATTGGACATTCTAGTTATTTATGTCCACTATCACAGGAGTTGCACACTGCCGTGCGCACAGAGAAGCGGGGCGGGCACCCTTGCTTGGCAAGCGCACCCGCCCCGCCCTGCGAGAACTACCTTTGTGTTGCCGCTACTTCGCCATCTGCGCCTGCACCGCAGTGATTGCCACCACGCCCACGATATCGTCGGCGGAGCAGCCGCGCGAGAGGTCGTTCACCGGCTTGGCGATGCCCTGGAGCACCGGTCCGTACGCCTCAGCGCGGCCGAAGCGCTGTACCAGCTTGTAGCCGATGTTGCCGCTCTCCAGGTCGGGGAAGACAAGGATGTTCGCCTTGCCCGCCACGGTGCTCTGCGGTGCCTTGAGGTCGGCTACCGTCTGCACGATCGCGGCGTCGAGCTGTAGGTCGCCGTCGAGCGCGAGACCCGGCTCCTTCTCGTTGGCCAGGTTCGTGGCCTCCTGCACCTTGGTGGGCACCTCGCCCTTGGCGGAGCCCATGGTGGAGAAGGAGAGCATCGCCACGCGCGGTTCCGCGTCGTCCATGAACGCGCGCCAGCTCGCGGCGGACGCGAGGGCGATCTCGGAGAGCTCCTCGGCCGTCGGGTTGATGTTCAGGCCGCAGTCGGCGAACAGCAGCGTGCCGTTCGCGCCGTACTCGGGCGTCTGCGTGCACATGATCATGAAGGCGCTCACCAGCTTGGTGCCCGGGGCGGTCTTCAGGATCTGCAGGGCCGGGCGCAGCGTGTTGGCGGTGGAGTGGCAGGCACCGGAGACCAGGCCGTCGGCGTCGCCCATCTTCACCATCATGGTGCCGAAGTAGGTGGCGTCGTTCATCTGCTCCATGGCCTCGGGCAGGGTCACGCCCTTCTTGGCGCGCAGCTCGGCGAACTTGGCGGCGTACGCGTCGTGCTGCTCTGCGGTGCGGGGGTTCACGACGGTGGCGCCGGGAACGTCGATCGTCTCGGGGTCACCCAGGATCACGATGTTCGCCAGGTCCTCGGCCACGATCTTCTTGGCGGCCTCGATGGTGCGCGGGTCCTCGCCCTCGGGCAGCACGATCGTCTTCTTGTCGGCCTTGGCGGCGGCCTTCATGCGGTTCAGAAACTCGCTCATGTGCGGCACTCCTTGCTCGCTCATGCCCAGCCTCCGGTCCCCAACCGTTCCTCCCGCGCGGACGCCTGCCATGAAAACGCGAGGTAGAGCCAGGGTATTCGGGTGTTGAGCTTTCCTTGTGTGGCATCGCCCATTATACGGCGCGAGCGCTATAATCTGCACGATATTCGGCGTCCACGCCGAGTCGGTTCGCATTAAGGAGCGATAAGGAGTGTCGATGCACATTAGCTCTGGCCTGCCTCAGGGCTTCAACCCGCAAGCGTACGATATGGTCGTCGTGGGAGCGGGATACGCCGGTTCCGTTTGCGCCCGCCGTCTGGCCGAGACCTCGGGGTTCCGCGTCTGCGTGCTCGAGCGCCGCAACCACATCGCCGGCAACGCCTACGACTGTCTGGACGATGCGGGGATCCTCATCCACCTCTACGGGCCGCACATCTACCACACCACCTCCGAGCGCGTGAACAGCTTCCTCTCGCGCTTCACCGATTGGACCGACTACCAGCACAGGGTGCTCGCCGATATCTACGGCACGCTCATGCCGGTTCCCTTCAACCACAAGAGCCTGAAGCTCGCGTTTGGCGAGGAGAAGGGCGAGGCCCTCTACCGTAAGCTCGTGGAGACCTTCGGTGAGAACAAGAAGGTTCCCATCATGGAGCTCCGTAACGCCAACGACCCCGAGCTGGCCGAGGTGGCGGACTACGTCTACGAGAACGTCTTTTTGCACTACACCATGAAGCAGTGGGGCCAGACGCCCGACCAGATCGACCCCTCCGTGACCGGGCGCGTGCCCGTGTTCGTGGGCGACGACGACCGCTACTTCCCGCTGGCGACCTTCCAGGGCATGCCGGCTAAGGGCTACACCAAGCTGTTCGAGAACATGCTCGACCACGATCTCATCGACGTCTTCTGCGACGTGGACGCGCGCGACATCCTCTCCGTCGACGAGACGCACGTGCTGCTGTGCGGCCAGCCCTACGGCGGCGAGGTCGTCTACACCGGCCCGCTCGACGAGCTCTTCGGCCTGGATCTGGGCGCGCTGCCGTACCGCACGCTCGACATGCAGTTCGAGACGCTCGACCAGGACCAGTTCCAGCCCGTGGGTACCGTCAACTACACGGTCTCCGAGGACTTCACGCGCATCACCGAGTTCAAGAACATGACCGGCCAGGTGGTGCCCGGCAAGACGACCATCATGCGCGAGTACAGCCACGCCTTTGAGCCCGGTAGCGGCCAGACGCCGTACTACGCCATCATCGACCCCGAGAACCGCGCCCTGTACGAGCGCTACCTCGAGCGCGTGGAGGGCGTGACGAACTTTCATCCGGTGGGCCGCCTCGCGGAGTACCGCTACTACGACATGGACGCCGTAACGGAGTCTGCGCTCGAGCTTTCGGACGAGATCATCGCCTGTCATGCGTAACACGCAGGCCGCCGAACGCGGTACGGCGAGTGCGGGCAAGCTCATCACCTTCGGTATCCCGAGCTACAACGCCGCCGCCGACATGGACCATTGCATCTCCTCCATCTTGGAGGGGAGCTCGATGGCGCCGGACGTCGAGATCATCATCGTTGACGACGGTTCCCACGACGAGACGCCTGCCAAGGCCGATGAGTGGGAGCGCCGCTACCCGGGCATCATCCGCGCCGTGCACCAGGAGAACGGCGGCCACGGCATGGCCGTGCTCGCCGGCCTGCGCGAGGCGCGGGGCACGTACTACAAGGTCGTCGACTCCGATGACTGGCTTGATGCCGCCGCGCTCTCGACCATGCTGGATATCCTGCGCGGTCTCGTGGCGCGCAATACCCCGGTGGATCTCTTCATCTCGAACTACGTGTACGAGAAGGTGCACGAGGGTACGCACGCCACCATCAGCTACCGCCACTGCCTGCCGCGCAAGCGGATCTTTGGCTGGGGCGACATCGGGCGATTCCTGCCGAGCCAGAACCTGCTCATGCACAGCCTGTGCTACCGTACCGAGGTGCTGCGCGGCCACGACCTGCCCTTGCCGGCGCATACCTTCTACGTGGACAACATCTACGCGTACGTGCCGCTGCCCCATTGCGAGACCATTTACTACGCTGACATCGACCTCTACCGCTACTTCATCGGCCGCGAGGGCCAGAGCGTGGCCGAGGGGACGATGGTCCGCCGGCTCGACCAGCAGTTCCGCATCACGCGCATCATGATGAACGCCTACCATCTGCGCGAGGACGTGGCGGAGCCCAAACTGCGCGCCTACATGCTCGGTTACTTCGAGATGATGATGGCCATCATCAGCGTCTTCTCCAAGCTCTCAGACGACCCCGAGATGCCTAAAAAGGCCGAGGAGCTCTGGTGCGACCTGCGCGCGTTCGACCCGTGGATGTATCGTCGCGTGCGGTGGAGCCTCGTGGGCGCCGGTACCAACCTGCCGGGCACGGTTGGTGGCAAGGCGAGCGTGGGCCTCTACCACATCGCCCAGATGATCTTTAAGTTCAACTAGTGAGCGGTTTCTCCCCCTGACGGCCCACGCCGTCAGGGGGAGAGCTGCTCCAACTGGGTATAAGGCTCATGGTGTTCAGACCTCGCCTTGAAAGGAACCGCTATGTCTGCCGTTGCCGTACTCGCCGCTGATGGATTCGAGACCATCGAGTGTCTGACTGCCGTCGATGTGCTGAGGAGGGGAGGCGTGCGCACCACGCTCGTCTCCGTGATGGACACGCGCGATGTGGTGACCGCCCAGCAGATTAGCATCACCTGCGATGCCACGTTGGACGAGGTCAACCTAGATGAGTACGACTACCTGATGCTTCCCGGCGGCATGCCCGGTACCCTCAACCTGCGGCGCGATGAGCGCGTGTGCGACGCGGTGCGCGATTTTGCCGAGCACAAGCACGTTGCGGCCATCTGCGCCGCACCGAGCATCCTGGGCGAGCTGGGGCTCTTGGTGGGGCGCCGCGCCACCTGTTTCCCTGGATTCGAGGGATCGTTCCCGGCGGGGACCTTTGCGGGCGAGAGGAGCGTGGTCGTGGACGGCAACATCATCACGGCGAGCGCCATGGGGCAGGCCCTGCCGTTCGCGCTGGCCATTTTGCAGGACATCGCCGGCGAAAAGGCCGTCCAAAAGGTGAAAGACGGCATTCAGCTGTAGAAAGCACCACGCTATCGACCGTTCGAGTGGAACGTTCCGCAATATTCGTTCGGTAGTGCGGGGTTTTGTTCGTAAGGAGCGTTTTCTTGATCCTCGCCTCGCAGTCGCCGCGTCGTATCGAGCTGATGCGCGAGGCCGGCTTTGATATCGACGTGCGGCCGGCGGACATCGACGAGTCCGCACAGGTCGGTGAGAGCCCGTTTCACCTGGTCGAACGCTTGGCGCGGGCGAAGGCAGCGGCTGTTGCGGCCAAGGTCCCCGCAGGTGAGGTCGTGCTCGCCGCGGACACCATCGTCTCCATCGACGGCGAGCTGCTGGGAAAGCCGCGGAGCGAGGAGGATGCTCGCGTCATGCTCCGCAGGCTCTCCGGCAGGACGCATCAGGTGGCGACGGGTGTGTGCCTTATGCGCGCCGGAGCTGGTGCCGATGGGGCCAGCTCGTTTGTCTCGGTGACGGACGTGTCGTTCTACCCGCTCACGGATGAGCAGATCGCGCGCTACGTTGCCACGGGCGAGCCCATGGATAAGGCGGGTGCCTATGGCATCCAGGGCGTCGGCGGCCGTATGCTGGTGCGCAAGATCAACGGCGACTTCTACAACGTGGTGGGACTGCCCATCGCCGAGGTCGTGCGCCGCCTGCACGCCTGGTCGACCGTCGCGTAGGGTTCGTTACCATGCTGTCCAAAGCGCTTACCAGGAGGTTCCCGATGTCTGATTCCCCACTTGCCCCTATGGCCGTCGCACAGGTCGATGGGTTCCGCTTCGGCCACTGGACGGACCTGGAAGGCGGAACGGGATGCACGGTGATTGTGTGCCCGAAAGGCGCCACGGGCGGCGTGGACGTGCGCGGAGGCGCGCCGGCGTCGCGCGAGACCGATCTACTCAGGCCCGAGGAGACGGTGGACCAGGTGAACGCCGTGGTGCTATCGGGTGGCTCGGCGTTCGGGCTCGAGGCGTCCTCGGGTGCGGCGCGTGAACTCGAGCGTCGCGGCATCGGCTTGCCCGTGGGGCCCACGGTGGTGCCCATCGTATGCTCGGCGTGCCTCTTCGACCTGGCCTTTGGCGATCCGTCGGCGCGTCCCGATGTGGCGGCGGGGGAGGCGGCGGTGTCAACCGCGCTCGACAACGAACCAGGTGAGTTGGCCGAGGGCACGGTGGGCGCGGGCACGGGTGCCACCGTCGGCAAGCTGCTCGGACCCGACCATGTCATGAAAAGCGGTCTCGGAGCCCGGGCTTTCAGGCTCGGCGAGCTCCAGGTGGGTGCCGTCACCGCGGTGAACGCCTGCGGCAACGTGGTCGATCCCACCTCGCTCGAGCCTATTGCCGGCGTGCGCGCGACGCCCGAAGGTGCCGAGGTCCTCGATATGGAAGAGCTCATGCTCACCCAAGCGGCGCAGATGAGCATGCCGCTCGATGCTGCCCATGCCCCGCGGCAGAACACCACCATCAGCTGCGTCGTCACCAATGCGCGGCTCACGAAGGCTCAGGTAACCAAGGTGGCCCAGATGGCAGCGGACGCCTACGCCCACTGCATCCGACCCACCCACACCACGAACGACGGCGACACCATCTTCGTCCTCGCGTCCGGCGAGCTGGCGGAAGAAGCGTCGGCGGCCTACCCCCTGGACCTGATCGGTCTTGTTGCCACCAGGGCCCTGGAGGCCGCGGTCGTCGCGGGCGTTACCGAGGCGGGCGGTCTCGCCGGCGTGCCCGCCGCGGGCGATCTGGAGCCTACGCCCGCGTGAGGTGCACCACCGTCTCGCAATGGAACGTCTGGGGAAAAAGGTCCACGGGCGTGGCCGAGACGGGGCGGAAGACGCCGGCATCCACGAAGCGCCTGAGGTCGCGTGCGAGGGTGGCGGGGTCGCAGGACACGTAGGCCACATCGCGTGCCGCGGTGCCCGAGATGAGGCCCACGGCCTCGGGGGCGAGTCCCGCGCGCGGCGGGTCCACCACGAGCACGTCGGCCTCCTCGTCGGGGAATTCCCGCACCGCGTCGCCGCCGATCACGTCGACGGCATCTTCCAGGCGCGCGATCTCCACGTTGCGGCGCAGGTCGCGCACGGCGGGGCCGTAGGCCTCCACCGCCGCCACATAGGCGGCGCGCCGGGCGAGCGGGAGCGTGAAGGTGCCGGCGCCGCAATAGAGGTCGATCGCCACCTCGTCATCGCGGGGGTCGAGGACATCCATCACCAGCTCCACGAGCAGCTCGGCGGCCTTGGTGTTCACCTGGAAGAACGACGGGGCGGACAGGCGCATGGTCTCCGAGCCGATCTTCTCGGACCACGAGCCCTCGCCGGCGAGCGCCTCCACGCCCGCGATCTTGCGGGCCGCCCGCTCGCCCTTGGTCATGACGCGGACGACGCTCGTCGCTCCCGGTACGGCGTCGGCGAGCACGCGGGCCACCTGGGCGCGGGGGAAGCCGCCTGTGGGGGTCCAGAGCGCGAGCTCGAGGGCACCCGTGCGCCGGCTGGCACGCAGTCCCACGCGCTCGAGCTCCAGGTCGCGCGAGTTTCCCAGATAACCGAGGGCGCCCGCCACGCCCTTCACGGCGCGGGGGAACTTCTTCTCAAAGAGCGGGCAGGAATCCACGCGGATGATCTGGCTGGCATCGCGCCCGTGCATGCCCAGGTGGAACTTCCCGTTCCGCTCGCGCACGGGGGCGAGCTCCACCTTGTTGCGGTAGCCCCAGGCGTCCTTGGCGAAGCGGATGGGGCGCACGAGCTCGGCAACCTCCTCGGGGGAGAACTTGCCGATGCGGGCGAGGGTGCCCTTCAGGTTTTCTTCCTTGGCGGCAAGCTGGGCGCTGCGCGAGAGCGCGGCCCAGGGGCAGCCGCCGCAGATGCCGATGAAGGGGCACGGTGCCTCCACGCGGTCGGGGGAGGGTTCGAGCACCTGGTCCACCTGGGCCCGGGAGAAGCTCTTGCCGTCTTCCACCACATGGGCCTCGACCACGTCGCCGGCGACACCGCCGGATACGAACACGGCCTTACCGTCGTCGGTATGGGCGAGGCCGTCCGGCCCGTACATCATGGACTCGATCTTCAGCTGCATGGAACCCCCTCGTGTGTGCGTTCGAACCAGTGTAGCAGCGGACCCCGCATTCCACGGAGAATGCAGGGTCCGATTCGGTGCTATGGGACGTACGGAGGCGGGGGCTATTCCTTGCGACCGCCGCGCTTGCCGAAGATGGTCTTGATGCCGAGTCCGATGAGCGCGATACCCGTTGCCAGGCGGCTACCGCCGCGCACGACGATCTCGCGGGTCGTCTTCGTCGCAGGCGCCTGGGCGCTGGTCGCTCCGGCGTCCGCGGGCGCCGCGCTTGCGCCGTCGGGGTCGATGATGGTGGCGCGCACGCGCTTCGCCTGCTCAGCGGGCTCGTTCGGCGCGGGTACAGCCGCAGCCTCGGCCGTGCCAGCCGCGGCGGCCTTCTCCTCCGCCGTGCTCACCGCCGTCTGGGCGACCAGCTCCTCGGGCGTCGCCACCTGCTTATCGACCGGTGCGGCAGCCGTCTCCGGCGCGGCGTCCCGTGCGGCCCGCACGGCGCTCGCCGCAACCCGTGCCACGGCGGCAGCGCCCCCGGCAACGGCCTGCGCGCTCTGGCGACCGCTCGTGAGGATGCGGCGGCGCGCCTGCTTGCGCGCTGCCGCCTGGGCACCTGCCTGAGCTTGCTCGTAGGCCTGCTCGAGCAGGACCTCCTGCGCGCAGAAGGGCGCCGCGTCGCGCGGGGCCGGCACCTTCTGCCAGGTGCCGGCGCTCGTGAGCTGGCGCGCCTTCACGTTATCGGCGAGCTGCATGTCCATGTAGCCGCGGATGCGCGCGCGAAGCGACGCGTCCAGCACGGGGAAGGCGATCTCCACGCGGTGCTCGGTGTTGCGCGTCATCATGTCGGCGGAGCTCAGGTAGATGGTATCGGCATCCTCGCCAAAGGCGTACACGCGCGCATGCTCCAGAAAGCGCCCGACGATGTTTCGCACGTGCACGTTCACGGTCTTGCCCGGAATGCCCGGAAGCAGGCACGAGATGCCGCGGATGATCATCTGCACCTCGACGCCCGCGCGGCTCGCTTCAGAGATCTTGTCGATCACCTCGCGGTCGGTAAGCGAGTTCAGCTTGAAGAACACGCGCGCCGGCTTGCCGAAGTTCGCGCGCTCGATCTCGCGGTTGAGGCCGTTCATGATGAGCGGCTTGAGTCCCGCGGGCGCCACGCCCAAGTAGCGGTAGTCGCCCTTGAGGTTGCCGAGCGCCAGGTTGCGGAAGAAGGCGTTGGCGTCCTCGCCGATGCCCGGATGCGCCGTCATGAGCATGAAATCCGAGTACAAGCGGGCGGTCTTCTCGTTGAAGTTGCCGGTGCCGAGCAGCGTGAGGCGGGTGAGCTGCACGCCGGAACTGTAGGTGATCTGGCAGATCTTGGAGTGGCACTTGAAGCCCTCGGAGCCGTAGATCACGGTGCAGCCGGCCTCTTCCAGCCGCTCCGCCCACTCGATGTTGTTTTGCTCGTCAAAGCGGGCGCGGAGCTCCATGAGCACCGTGACCTCCTTGCCCGCTTCGGCCGCCGCGATCAGGCTCTCGCACAGGCGCGACTGCTTGGCCACGCGGTAGAGGGTGATGCGGATGGAGATGCACTCGTCATCGTGCGCCGCCTCGGCCACCAGGCGCAGGAAGGCGCCCATGGACTCGTAGGGGTAGAACAGGAGCTTGTCGCCCTCGATGACCTGGTCGCGCATAGGGCGCTCGGGGTCGATCGCCGGGTCGTTCTGGGGCTCGAAGGGGGCAAAGAGCAGCTCGGACTTGAGCGCGGTGGGGAGCTTGCCCTCCACGGCGAAGACGAATCCGAGGTCGAGGGGCATATCGACGTCAAACACGGCGCGCGAGGAGAGGTTGAGCGCGTGCCTGATCGTCTTGAGCGTGGTCTTGGCGAGCTGGCCGTGCACGGAGAGGCAGATCGGCTGCAGGCGGAGGCGTTTCTTCAGCACCTTCTTCATGTGCTGGCGGTAGTCCTCTTCCTCCTCCACGCCCTCGCCGTCCGGATCGATGTCGGCGTTGCGCGTCACGCGGATGACCGCGCGGTCGGCCGGCTGGTACACGCCGAAGCAGCCGTCCAGGCATGCCATGATCACATCTTCGATGAGTACGTAGCGAAGCGTGCCCTCGGGCGCGGGGAGCTCGAGCACGCGGGGGAGCGAGGGCGGTACCTCGATAAGGCCCACCAAGCCCTCCTCACCCGGCGCGCTGACGGTGGAGACCAGGTAGAGGGCCCCGTTGCGAAGGTTGGGGAAGGGATGGCGCGGGTCGATGACGAGCGGGGAGATGATGGGGGAGACGCTGCGGCGGAAGTACTCCTCCACAAAGGTGCGGTCCTCGCCCTCCAGGCTCTCCGCGCCGAGGCGCTCCACACCGCGGGCGAACAGCTCGCCCTCGAGTTCGCGGAAGCCCTGGGTCGCGCGAGCCGTCATGGTGGGTAGCGTGGCGAGCACGAGATCGACCTGCTCGGACGGCGTGAGGTTGCTCTTGTTGTCGCGCGGCTGGCGCTTCAGGCTCGCCAGGTCGGAGAGGCCGCCCACGCGCACCATGAAGAACTCGTCCAGGTTGCTCTCGAAGATGGACACGAACTTCAGGCGTTCGAAGAGCGGCACGGTCTCGTCGAACGCCTCGTCGAGCACGCGGTCGTCGAAGCGCAGCCACGAGAGCTCACGGTTCTGCGTATAGCTGAAGTCGTAGCGATCCGCCAGGGAGACGGACCCGGTGCGGGCCAGGTTGCGATTTCCCTCTTCGGCCTTCGAGTCCCTGCCATCCTTTTTTGCCATGGTTACCCTTTCCTTACTGACCTTCGTGCCATCGGCACGACGTTTCTACTATAGGACGCGCGCTTGCGGGCGGATGCATAAAACCAATACCTTTACCAACCGTTTGCACCCCAATCGCTCCGACCTGCAGCGCAGACGGCGGCTTCCTGCCCGTGAGCAGATGCTGTATCTTGAAAAAGTGAATAAATCAATACAGCTGATGAATATAAGTATGAAATGAAAGAGCCACTCGAACGTTTTCATAGTATTCACTAGATACGACAGAGTATGCATAAACACGTGAATATGTTCATATCAAACTCAAATCTACAGAAGGTAAACTACAATAAAAAGCGACGTAGAACACTTTATCTTGCGACAGTAACATAGTGGAGACATCACATTCCTATACCGTTCCCGCCCCAATTGTTACCGTTTGGCATTCACGGAAACAATGAATCAGAAATCGGATATAACTATGACTGTCCGGCAAACGGAAAACCCCTTGCGGAGGGAAAGCGGTTGTACGTGGAACCCAGATGGGGTTCCAGGAAAGAAAGGTAGGAGGCAATGACGAAAGGTCTGCATGTCACTTCCGAGATCGGGACGCTGAAGAAGGTCTGCCTGCATCGGCCCGGCGAGGAGCTGCTCAATCTGCCCCCCGACGAGCTCGAGCGACTGCTGTTCGACGACGTTCCGTTCCTGGAGGTCGCCCAGCAGGAGCACGACACCTTCGCTCAGACCCTGCGCGATCAGGGTGTCGAGGTGCTCTACCTCGAGGAGCTCGTGGCCCAGGTCTTCGACGCGGTCCCCGAGGCCCGAGACGAGTTCCTCGACCAGTATCTCCAGGAGGCTGGCATCAAGGGCAAGCTCTTCGTTCCCGCCGTGCGCGAGAAGCTGAACTCCATCAAGGACAACCTGGAGTTCGTGAAGAAGACCATGGCCGGTCTGACCAAGTCCGAGGTCGAGCTTCCGCTGACGAGCTCCGTCACGCTCGACTCCATGGTGAACAGCGAGTCCGAGTCCGACCTCATCATCGACCCGATGCCCAACCTCTACTTCACCCGCGACCCGTTCGCGGTGGTCGGCACCGGCGTCAACCTGAACCGCATGTACTCCGTCACGCGTAATCGCGAGACGCTCTACGGCAAGTTCATCTTCAAGTACCACCCCGACTACAAGGACGTGTCGCTGTACTACCGCCGCGGCTCCGCGTTCCACACCGAGGGTGGCGACGTCCTGAACATCAACGAGAAGACGCTCGCCGTGGGCATCTCCCAGCGCACCCAGGCCGCGGCTATCGATGTCATGGCGCAGAACATCTTCTGGAACTCCGATTCCAAGATCGAGCGCATCCTCGCCTTCGACATCCCCGTGAGCCGCGCGTTCATGCACCTGGACACCGTCTTCACGCAGATCGACTACGACAAGTTCACCATTCACCCCGCCATCATGGGCACCCTGCGCGTGTACGAGCTCACCGCCGGTAAGAACCCGGGCGACGTGAGCATCAAGGTCATGGAGGATAGCCTGGAGCACATCCTGGCCGACGCCACCGGCCAGCCCGCCGTCAAGCTCATCCCCTGCGGCGGCGGCGATCCCATCGCGGCGGCCCGCGAACAGTGGAACGACGGTTCCAACACACTCTGCGTCTCGCCTGGCAAGATCTGCGTCTACCAGCGCAACACCGTCACCAACGACGTGCTGTACAAGGAAGGCCTGGAGCTCCTGGTGGTGCCCTCGGCCGAGCTGTCCCGCGGTCGCGGCGGCCCCCGTTGCATGAGCATGCCCTTCTGGCGTGAGGACATCTAAATATAATAGGTGTTTCGGCGGCGCATCCCGAGCGATGCGCCGCCACGCTGCCGCCGGGCAGAATGCTCGCGGCATATAGTGCACGGACTATACGAAAGGAATCTGAACCATGGGAGTCAACCTCTCCGGCCGCAGCTTCATCAAGCTGCTTGACTTCAGCACCGAGGAGATCGAGTACCTGCTCGCCCTCTCCAAGAACTTCAAGGACATGAAGCGCGCCGGCGTGCCGCACCGCTACCTTGAGGGCAAGAACATCGTCCTGCTGTTCCAGAAGACCTCCACGCGCACCCGCTGCTCCTTCGAGGTCGGCGGCATGGACCTCGGCATGGGCGTCACCTACCTTGATCCCGGTAGCTCCCAGATGGGCAAGAAGGAGTCCATCGAGGACACCGCCCGCGTGCTCGGCCGCATGTACGACGGCATCGAGTTCCGCGGCTTTGCCCAGGAGGACGTCGAGGACCTGGCTGCCAACGCCGGCGTGCCCGTGTGGAACGGCCTGACCGACCTGTGGCACCCCACCCAGATGCTCGCCGACATCCTGACCGTCCAGGAGAACTTCAACTACGACATCAAGGGCAAGACCCTCGTGTTCATGGGCGATGCCAAGAACAACGTGGCCCGCTCCCTCATGGTCGTGTGCTCCAAGCTCGGTATGAACTTCGTGGCCTGCGGTCCGAAGGAGTGCATGCCCGCCGATGACGTCATCGACGCCTGCAAGCCCATCGCTGCCGAGAACGGCTGCACCATCACCCTGACCGAGGATCCCAAGGAAGCCTGCACCGGCGCTCACGTCATCTACACCGACGTGTGGGTGTCCATGGGCGAGCCGGACAGCGTCTGGACCGAGCGCATCAAGGAGCTCACGCCCTACCGCGTGACCACCGAGCTTATGGCGCTTGCCGATCCCTCCGCGATCTTCCTGCACTGCCTACCGGCGTTCCACGATACCAACACCACCATTGGTGCCGACATCGCCGGCAAGTTCGGTGTCACCGAGATGGAGGTCGAGGACGCGGTCTTCGAGTCCAAGCAGTCCAAGGTGTTCGATGAGGCCGAGAACCGCATGCACACCATCAAGGCGATCATGTACGCCACCCTCAAGTAAGTTCGCTTGAGTTTTTCCTGGTGGAGGACCCTGCCCGGTCCGCCACCAGGGTTCTTTGGTTCCATTTCGCCTTCCGTCCCAAGCACGGCACGGACCGACGGAAGCGGAAACAGTAGTTTGACAAGAGAAGGGAGGGTGAGATCAATGGCTGGAGCAACCAAGAAAAAGCGTGGCATGCTCTCTTCGTTTACGATTCTTCTCATCCTGTTGGCCGTCGTGGCCCTCGTAACCGTTATCGTTGCCGGCACGACCTCCGATGTGACCGCGGCCTCTCTGCCTGATTTCTTCATGGCTCCCGTGCGCGGTTTTTCCGATGCTCTCTCCGTGTGCCTGTTCGTGATGATCCTGGGCGGCTTCCTCGGCATGATGACCGAGACCGGCGCCCTGGACAACGGTATCGCAACCCTCGTGAAGCGGCTGAAGGGTAGGGAGACGACGCTGATCGTCATCCTGATGATCATCTTCTCCGCCGGTGGCTCCACCTATGGCATGTGCGAGGAAACCGTTCCGTTCTACGCCCTGCTCGCCGCTACCATGATGGCCGCCGGCTTCGACCCGATGGTCGGTGCCGCCACCGTGCTGCTGGGCGCCGGCTGCGGCTGCCTGGGCTCCACCGTGAACCCGTTCGCCGTCGGCGCGGCGGTCGACTCCCTCCGCAGCGTGGGCATCGAGGTCGAGCAGACCATCATCATCGGTCTGGGTCTCGTGCTCTGGATCGTCACCACCGCTATCTCCATCTTCTTCGTCGTGCGCTACGCCAACAAGGTGAAGGCCGACAAGGGCTCCACGATCCTCTCCCTGCAAGAGCTCAAGAACGCCGAAGAGGCCCACGGCGCCGCCGCAGCCGAGGTCACCAAGGACATCGTGCTCACCGGCCGTCAGAAGGGCGTGCTCTGGATCTTCGCGCTCACCTTCGTGGTCATGATCATCGGCTTCATCCCCCTGGGCGACCTGAACGCCTCCGTGGCCGATTTCTTCAACGCCGGTGCCACCTACGAGGAGGTCACCACCGAGGTGACCGGCGCAGACACCGTTGATGCGTACAACGAGGCGAACGACACCGCCCTCGAGGCGCCCTCCGACATGGCCGACGAGGTCGTGGGCGACTACACCACCGAGAAGCAGACTTCGCTCGGCTGGAGCGCCTACATCACCGGCGCGCCGCTCGGTACCTGGTACTTCGATGAGGCTTCCACCTGGTTCTTCATCATGGCGATCGTCATCGGCATCGTGGGCGGCCTCTCCGAGAAGAAGATCGTGAACACGTTCATCGCCGGCGCCGCCGACATGATGTCCGTCGTGCTCATCATCGCCCTCTCCCGTGGCGTGTCCGTGCTCATGTCCTCCACCGGCCTTGACGATTTCGTGCTGAACGCCGCTGCCAAGGCGCTCTCCGGCGTCTCCGGCTTCCTGTTCGCTCCGGCCAGCTACCTCGTGTACTTCGGCCTGTCCTTCCTGATCCCCTCGACCTCCGGCATGGCCGGCGTGTCCATGCCCATCATGGGCCCGCTCGCCGTCAAGCTCGGCTTCTCGCCCGAGGTCATGGTCATGATCTTCTCCGCCGCCATCGGCGTCGTGAACCTGTTCACGCCCACCTCCGGCGCCATCATGGGCGGCCTTGCCCTGGCGCGTATCGAGTGGACCACCTGGCTCAAGTTCGCGCTGAAGATCGTGGTCGCGATCGCCATCGCGTCCGTGATCATCCTGACCATCGCTTGCGTCATGATCGTGCCGTAGGCGGTCCCATTCCCGTCGTCTAATCCGGTGTGGGTCCACCCGCGCCGGTGAGGACCTACCTTTCTGCCCCCTCCCGTTCCGTGCGCGGGAGGGGGCGGTTTTGTCTTGATGACCACCGGTGGGGTGCTGGCCCGAAGCTTCTGGTGGTTTGGTTGAGCGCGATGGCGTGAACGGTGCCGTGGGGTATACGGTGGGGGAAACGTTGAACGATTGTGGTTCGGAGGGATTGCCATGGCCAAGGGGGAGAAGGTCGTCAAGTTCGGCTTCTGGCCGTTCATCATCATTGCGGTGCTGGCTGCCGTGGTGGGTGCGCTCGTGCCCACCACGATCCAGCGCGTGTTCGCGCCGGCCGTGAAGCTGGACACCACATCCGTCTCGGAGCGCTTGGAGGGGTGTCAGGACCTGGTGACCGCCAAGCTCGACTACCGCGGCCTCGTGCGTTACGAAGAGGGCGATATCGACTTCATCAACAAGAAGGCCTTCACCATGATCTACGACGCCCAGGTGAGCGCCGGCGTCGACCTCTCGCAGGCCAAGGTGACGGTCTCCGGGCGCGAGGTGCAGGTCACCCTGCCCGCGGCAACGGTGAAGTCAATCGAGATCGACCCCGATTCACTCGAGTTCTACGACGAGAAGTTCGCGCTCTTCAACTGGCAAGACCGCACCGACACCGCCGAAGCCCTTAAGCTCGCCCAAAAAGATGCCGAAGCCAAAGTGGACGAATCCGATTTGATATCGACCGCCAACAAACAAGCCAAAACCGTCGTGGAAACCCTGCTCAAGCCCCTCCAGTCAGATAACGACCCCTACACCGTAAACGTAACAGTGGGATAGGATTTCAACGGGCTCTTTCCTATAAGCCACGGACGGGCCTTCGCAGCCGAGCGAGCGCTAACCGTGGTAGAACGTGTGGCGCTCGAACTTGGGCTCGCAGCACACGTTGATGCCGAGCTTGCGGTACACGCGCTCGTCCGTAGCCGAGATGATCACGGAGAAGAATGCGTCGCAACCGGCGAGGTCGGGCAGGCCGCCGATCACGCGCTTGGCCGTCTCGCTCGCGCCGCTCGTGATCGAGAGCGCGATGAGCGTCTCGTCGGAGTGCAGGCGGTGGTTCCGGCTGGCCAGATGCTCGGTCTTCAGGTGGCAGATGGGGTTGATGGCCGCGTCGTCGATGACGTTCTGCTCGATGTCCACGCCGGTGATGGTCTTCAGGGCGTTCATGAGCAGCGAGCTGGCGGCTCCCAGGCGCTCGCTCGTCTTGCCCGTCACCACGCGGCCGTCCGCGAGAATGAGCGCGCCCACGGGACCGCCCGTCTCCTTCTCGCGCTCGAGCGCGGCCCGGCGCGTGGGCAGGTAGTTCTTGTCGATACCGGCCTTCTGCATGATGGCCTGCAGGCGAGAGACCTGCTCGGCGCCGCTTCCCGTGCGCTTCACGGTCTCGGCGGCGGTGAAGTAGCGGCGAACGATCTCGGCGCGGCTCGCGTCCCGGCAGGCGTCGTCGTCGGAGATGGCGAAACCGACCATGTTGACGCCCATGTCCGTGGGGCTCTGGTAGGGGCTCTCGCCCAGGATCTTCTGCATGAGCGCCTTGACCACGGGGAACGCCTCGACGTCGCGGTTGTAGTTCACCGTGGTCTCGCCGTAGGCGTCCAGGTGGAAGGAGTCGATGATGTTCGCGTCATCCAGGTCCACCGTCGCCGCCTCGTAGGCGATGTTCACGGGGTGGGAGAGCGGCAGGTTCCAGACGGGGAAGGTCTCGAACTTGGCGTAGCCGGCCTCAACGCCGTGCTCGTGCTCGTGGTAGAGCTGCGAGAGGCAGGTGGCGAGCTTACCGGAGCCGGGGCCGGGGGCCGTCACCACCACGAGCGGGCGCGTCGTCTCCACGAACTCGTTCCTGCCGTAGCCCTCGGGTGAGACGATGAGGTCCACGTCGTGCGGGTAGCCCTCGATGGGGTAGTGCAGCTTGCAGAGGATGCCGAGCGCGGCCAGGCGCTGGCGGAACGCGTCCGCCGCCGGCTGGCCGGCGTACTGGGTGAGCACGACGGCGGCGATGCGGAAGCCCTCGCCGCGGAAGACGTCCGCCAGGCGCAACACGTCCTCGTCGTAGGTGATGCCGAGGTCACCGCGGGCCTTGTTCTTCTCGATGTGGCCCGCGTTGATGGCGATGATGATTTCCACGTCCTCGCGGAGGTTCTTGAGCAGGCGGAACTTGGAGTCCGGCTCGAAGCCGGGGAGCACGCGGCTCGCGTGGTAGTCGTCGAAGAGCTTGCCGCCGAACTCGAGGTAGAGCTTACCGCCGAACTGCGCGATCCGCTCCTTGATGCGCGTTTCCTGCAGTTCCAGGTACTTCTCGTTGTCGAATCCTCGGCGCATGGGACGACGTCTCCTCTCGGGGCGGGGCAATGTCATGAACGGCAGTATACCGGAGGAGATGCGGGCTCCAGGCGAGGGCGGCGCGCGGGCGGGGTATAAGCCAACGGAATGACCATCGGCAACGATGCCGGGAAGCATGCGATGATTGGAGAGGGTGTTCGATGGCAACGCCGGAATTCATCTTGAAGCTGCGCGAGAAGATCGGTCACGACCCGCTGTGGCTCATCGGCGTGACGGCTTTTGTCGAGGACGGCCGGGGGCGCGTCCTTCTGGGCCGTCGGGCCGACACCGGGGAGTGGGCGCTCGTCTATGGGATCAACGAGCCGTGCGAGGAACCGGCGGCGACGGTGGTGCGCGAGGTGCGCGAGGAGACGGGGGTGGACTGCGTCCCCGTGGCGCTCGCGAGCGTGAAGGCGGGGGAGCGGCCCGTCACCTACGCCAACGGGGACGTCTGCCAGTACCTTGACCTCATGTACGCATGCCGCCTGAATATGGATGGCAACGGGGATCCCTTCGTGGGCGATGACGAGAGCCTGTCTGTGGGGTGGTTCGACCTGGATGCGCTGCCGGAGCCGCTCGCGGCAAGCACGAAGGAGCGTCTGCGCCGTATGGCGGAGTTTCGTGCGGCAGGCGGGTCGGCGACGCTGTTCTCGCTGTAGCGCCGACCGGGCCGCGGAGGCTCCGCGCGGCTCGCGCAACTGGTCGTTCAGCGTCGTGTCTCCACAGGCTGTCCATAAGCTGCCGAGTTTGAAAAAAGGTCTTGCCACGACTGCAACCCTCCCGTAATATATTTACCTGCGCTGAGGAGCGCAGATGCATCGATTGGGATGTCGTCTAATGGCAGGACAGCGGATTCTGGTTCCGTCAATGGGGGTT
>OIXX01000230.1_pt1 | contig 42263 bp, 39 predicted proteins | sample 1588161 | NCBI WGS metagenome assembly OIXX01 (sample SAMN03283274) | human gut metagenome | biome: human-associated habitat; material: feces | host: Homo sapiens | place: Peru | collected 2012 | reverse complement strand
AGTCACTCAATATTAACTTAATAAAAGATTTGTCCAGGATTCTGGGTACACATCATAAGGCTCTTTTTTTATATGATAAAACTATTTATTTGCTTTCAACCAATCAATCGCGGTCTGGGCATAGACACCGGAACCACCGGAAAGGATTTCTTCATCAGCTGTAAAGTTATTGCTATGGTTAGAATATACGGCTTTGCAAGCTGGATTATACGTGCCGACCAACATAAAGCTGCCGGCTTTCTTTTCTTGGTAATACGAAAAATCTTCACCGCCCATGACGAGGTCATGTTCTACGATTTTATCTTTGCCTAAGACTTCAGCAACGGCATGTCGAACAATTTCCGTGCAAGCGTCGTCATTGATTGTCGGCGGAACGATGTATTGGTAGTCTAATTCAGCAGTTGCTCCATAAGCAACCGCTGTAGACTGCACCATCCGTTCCATCTTTTCTTGTATTTCTTTGCCAAGGCCTCGTTCAAAATAGCGTGTCGTCCCTTCGAGGACAGCTTCACCGCCGACGATATTCCAGCGGTCGCCGCCTTGAATTGTGCCGACTGTGACGACAACTGGTTGGACAGCACCAAACTGCCGCGAAACAAGGGTCTGTAACTGCATTACCAACACAGAGGCTACGACGACGGCATCGACACCGGCTTGTGGCTGAGAACCATGGGCTTGTTTACCATGAATTTTAATGACGAACTTATCCGTTGCTGCCATGAAGGCACCATTGCGGACACCAACCGTACCAGCAGGGATATCTGGCCAAATATGACCGCCAAAGATCGCACCTACTTTGTCAAACCAATCGCCAAAGCGCATCATGTAGGAGGCCCCAATACCGAGTTCTTCTGCAGGTTGGAAATCTAAGTACACAGTTCCATAGATTTCGTCTTTCATATCAAGCAGCATACGAGCTGCACCGAGGAGCATCGAAATATGCGTGTCATGGCCGCAAGCATGCATTTTCCCTGGATGTTTAGAAGCAAAGGGTAGCCCCGTTGTTTCCGTAACAGGCAAAGCATCAATATCGGCACGAAGGGCCACAGCTTTCCCAGGATGATTGCCTTTGATGACGGCAACAAGGCCTGTGTTTTTTTCTGGGTCAATCGTATAGGGAATGCCCATTTCATCTAATTTAGTAGCAATACGTTTCGTCGTTTCTTGTTCTTCCATACTTAATTCAGGATATTGATGGAATTCACGCCGTAATTGACGAACAAATTCTTTATATTTCGGTACTAACTCTTTGATTTCCATAGAAATCACTCCTTTTATAAAAGCTTCAAGAAAACTGAAGCAATGATAACAGATGCTACTGAAACAGTGGCAAAACCGCCAACTAACATTTTTGGTAAAATATTGTCTAATAAAAACTGTTCTTCTTCTTTCGTTTTAGCTACGTTATGGCAAACTTCTGTCGTCAAAATATAATCTGCCGGGAAGCCAAACAAAGCGGTCAAAGAACACGAAAAAGCCATATACCAGCTCATACCAAAAGGCTTTGCTAAAATACGGGAAGCAATAAACATGCCAATAATCCCTAAGACGAGCAAAACCAAAATCTGAATAACCATAGCTAAGAAATTCGTTGGATCGGTTACGCTTAATTGACTAAAGACGAAAGCCAGCAAGCCATACATCAACCAGTTAAAGACACCGGCTTTATTCAGTGCCTGGCTTTCCAAAAAGCCTAATTGATGGGCAATAACACCAAAGATTAAGCAAATAACAGCACTATTTAAGGCACCATGGAGAAGCTGTGAAACGTACGCACTCAACGCAGCAACAACTGCAACTTTCACTAAAATATAGGCAGACGTAACGTATTTTTCCGGTAAATTTAAGTCTAACAATTTCCGTTTTTGCGGTTTTGTTTCGTCTTCTTCTTCAGCCCGTTTATCAAAGGCATTGGGGTCGTCAGTTACTGTGCCGTCATGAAGTTCTTTTAACAATCGCCGCCCTTCTTTTTTCAACAATACAGACGTAAGGGGATAGCCTAATAAAGAATGTAAAACGAACATAGACACAGGCAAAGCGACTAAAGACATAATGCCAGCTGCTTTTAAGCCATCAGCCATTAAGACAGCAGCAACGATACCACCAGTCAAAGGCGGCACAGCAGCCACAACGGTATGCCAGTCAAAAATGGCCGTGCCAATGGTCATAGTCAGCAAAATCGTACCGCAAGTCCCCAGCAAGGCAATACAGACAGCTTTCCATTGACGCAACAATTCTTTGAAACTCATAAGCGTCCCTAAATGAACTAATAATAACATGATACATGTCGTCGTAAATTCTTTACCAAACGATGCATTGACGACGATATTCTTCGGCATGACCGTCCAGAATCCAATCGTAAATAAGACCCCTGTAACAAAGACAGACGGAATCCACGCTTTTGTTCTCGTTGCTACCATTTCCCCAATGAGCAGCAAGAGCATAACTACTAAAAACGAAATAATATACTGCACTATACACATCTCCTCTAAAATAACATTCTACCCCTCGTTAATACCTTTTTGGAATAGGTATTAACGGCTTTATAGTAACACGACTAGTTTAAATGTCAAATAAGAAGAACTAATATTTTTTATAAATCAAAGGTATAGCCTATAAAAATCAGGAAATACAGAAAATTCGTGACACCTTGTAAAAATAGTGTTATTCTAAGGGAAATGAATGGATTTCTGCAATATGTTTTTAGAGTTATACGTTTTAGTAATATAACCCCCTATAAAAGATGTACATTTTCTATTCATTTATTATATTTATACTATAATATCGAGGTGTTTTTCTTGTCTATAAAAGAAGAAATCAAAGCCTATGCAACGAAGATGTTGCCCACATTTTATCCTTATTTAGAGCTGCCCAGTATTTCGGCTGAAGGAAAATCCATTACCGAAACGGCGCAGTATTTACAGCAAACGTTCACCACATTCGGTGCTGCTAAAACGGCAATCTGGACCGATTGCGGTGGCCACCCAGTTGTCTTTGCTGAATTTAAAGGAAAAGTCAATAAGACCGTCCTTTTCTACAATCACTATGACGTACAACCGCCTGCTCCGTTAGATGAATGGGAATCGGAACCGTTCGTGCCGACAGAACGAGACGGCAAAGTCTTCGCCCGTGGGGTCTGCGATGATAAAGGGGAACTCATGAGCCGGTTAACCTTAATCAAGTATTACAATGAACACGGCGGCCTGCCCGTTAATATGAAATTCATCGTCGAAGGGGAAGAAGAGATCGGCAGCCCTCATGTTGGTGAATACGTCAAAGCCCATGCAGATGAATTGAAAGCAGACGTTTGCATTTGGGAAGGCGGCGGCAAAAACGAAGAAGAAAAATTCCAGATTACATGCGGTATGAAAGGCATTGTGAGCCTGGAATTAGATGTGACGACAGCGAAAAAAGATTTGCATTCATCCCTTGCATGCTACGCCGATAATGCAGCATGGCGTCTTGTCCAAGCCTTAGCCTCGTTAAAAGATAAAGACAACAACATCTTAGTTGACGGCTTCTATGATGATGTTGTCCCAGTAGATGCGACAATGCAAAAAGTACTGGACGACTATCATTTGGACGACGAAAAAGTCAAAGAAACAAACGGCCTGTATCGTCCCTTTGTTGCCAAAGACCCAAAGAAAGCCCTTATGTGTGGCTGCACCATGACGATTAACGGCTTATCTTCCGGCTATGAAGGACAAGGAACGAAGACAATTATCCCTAAATTTGCCAAAGCAAAATTAGATTGCCGTCTCGTCCCGAACCAAGACCCCAAGAAAATTGTCGATTTAATCCATCAGCAACTCATCAAAAACGGCTATGACGACATTAACGTCACTTATGGCGTTGGCGAATCGGCTTTCCGGTCGGATTTAAATGACCCGTTCATTCACCTTTGTGTCGATACAGCCACCTCTGTATACGGCAAAGCCAATATTGTCATCGTGCCGAACATGCCCGGCGGCGGTCCTGGGAAACAATTTGTCGATACTTTGCAGGTGCCAGTCGTCCTCGTCGGCATTCATTATGCTGGTTCTGGCCCGCATGCACCAAACGAAAATATCCGTATTGCCGATTACGAAGACGGTACATACTACTTATATGAACTCTTAGAAAACTACGCTAAAGTCTAATATATTCTAGCCATCAAAAAAAGCTCTTCTCCGAGAAATGTTCAGAGAAGAGCCTTTTTATATGCCATTACACTAAATGAGTTTTACCTGTTTTCGTCAGTTTACTTACAACTACAAAAACAATCATATTAACCAACAAGGCAACGAAACCAGCATTTAAGTGTTCACCCATGAAGGGGAATGGATCCAGTTTATTAAGCATTAAATAGAAAACTAAAAATTCACCTACAACGAGTCCGCAAACAGCTGCTTTTTTACTTGCTTCTTTCCAGAACATGCCAAGTACTAGCAAGGGGAAGAACTGAGTAACACCAGAATAGCCAGTTAACAGTAAGTTAACAAGCAAATTCGAATGAAAAATAGATAAGTATAAAGCAACAGCCGTCAAGACAAGGATTAAATAGCGGGCAATACGCTTCATGTGTTCCGGCGAAAGGGATTCATCACCACGCCGAATGCCTTTGATATAAATATTACGAGAAATCAAGAGCGACGTAGAAAGCAACAAATCTGCTGCCGGAATCATGCAAGCCAAGGCACCAGCACCGCCAATAAGGCCTAAGACCCATGTTGGAAACGTATCTTTAACAAGATATAAGAAGGCCATATCCGCAACAGGAAGAGGTGTATCCGCATAGACAACAACAGCTGTAAAGCCAACGAGTACCGGGAAAATCAAGAACAAGTGGCAAACAGGCAGCCACACAGCGTTGTGTTTCGGTACATCTGAATCTTTCGCACTGAACGTATTCGTTGAAAAATGAGGCCACATATAGAACCCTGCAGCCATAACGACCAAGGTCGACATAGCCCAGACGACATCTAAGGTCGTCGTACCACCAGGGAAAGTCAAGAATCCCGGCTTTAACGCTTCTACTTGATTGAACATTTCACCAATACCACCACAGTAATGATACGGGAAATACAAGCCAAAGAAGAGCATCGACCCAATCATCATAGCATCTTTGACAACAGCTGTAGAAGCAACGCCTTTAAGACCGCTGAGAAAGACGAAAATAGCCACCATTACGAAAGCAATGAGCATGGCTTGTACACGCGTAATCGCACCCAGGGACGTAACTTCTACAATAAGCCCTAATGCCGTCAGCTGTAACTGTAAATACGGCAGTAAGAAGGCTACACCAATACAAGCGACAAGAATCCCTAAGGGACGGCTGTTGTAGAGATATTCTACTAAATCCCCTTGGGTAACGAGCATGTGGCGATGGCCGTACTCACAGATTTTTGGCAAAATATGAAAGCCAACCATATACCCAATAGCACCATACCCTAAAATATAGAATGTCGGGCCCCCTCTAGAATAGGCCCAACCACTAGCACCTAAAAAGGCAAAGGCTGTATATACTTCGCCAGCCATGATAAACCAGTTCATCCAACGGCCAAAATTACGACCGCCAACAGCCCAGTTTTCTGCATTCATATGCTTATCTTTTAGGCCCGGAACGGCACCTAAAATAGCAATCCCAATAATAAAGACAAATAATACCACTAAAGCAACAGAATTTTCCATTCTATGTTATCCCTCTTTTCGTTCTGCTTCTTCTTTTGCTTTTTGCTTCTTTTTATCTAATTCCCATAACGTATGAATACAGAACACGGATACGACAACACCGAGTTGAATCCAAAACGCAATGAAAGGCAACCCTAAGATTTGCGGATGAAATCGATTGACAAATGGTAATGCTGCAATCATCCACAAAAAAGGTACTGCCGTCAAAAAATAGTGCAAATACTGCATGTCTTACTCCCCCTTTACACTGTATCTTAAATATAAAAAAAAGATATGTAACAAGGCATGCCTCATTGCATATCTTTTGTATATATTATAAATACTTTGTAAAATTAAATCAATACGTGTTTTACAAATAAATTAAAGAAAAACTTTTAACCTTTTCTTGTCAAATATGTTAGAAAATACCTTCTAAATGAAGCATGATTTCTGCCATAATAGTAGCACATAAGAAGGACCCTGTTGCAACCATAATGGCTACAGGAACAATACGCCACGAAAGACGTTTAAATGCGGGAATATCTTTCCCTAAGGACAAACCGCCATAGGCTAAAATCGGCGTCGTCGTAGCTAAGAAGTTAAAATTCTTCGTATATTCAACAATAGTATCTGTTCCTGGAATCCCCGGTACAGAACAAAGAACAGCAAAAATAGATACCCAGAAGACAACAGGCAATTTGCAGAAGCCTGGTAAATGAGCAATATTCACGCCAATAAATGCAATGACAACGAGAAAGGCTGCGCCAACAAAACTATCTTGCACGGAACCAAAACCGCCAACCCAGTTGCCAACAAAACCGAGAATACCGGTAACGATAAGGATAAATAAATCATCTTTCCGCGTTAAGCTCCGTTCCACTTTGAGAACTGCTGCATCTTCTTCAGCTTGTTTAGCTTCAGCAGATAATTTTGCAGCCTTTGCGTCTTCTTCAGCAGAGATTTCTTCATGACGTTTTTTACCTGTAATGAGTTCGTATACTTTAACTGTAACAGGTAAGGAAATGAAGAGGGCGAAATAAATGCCAAGAATGGTGGTCATCAAGTTTGCAGCACCAGCATAGGCCTGGATTTTCTGTGCTTCTTCTGGGAAGACGGCTACAATCGAACCAACAGAGGCAGCCATCATACTCGCACTGCCAATGCCGCCGCCCATGGCTAACGCATAGGGATGGAAAAAGCCAGTTTTGGCAACGATACCGGCTAAGACCGAGACCCATAACGCACCGAATAAGGTGCCGCAAATGTACATGCCCATAACGCCACGGCCTTCTGGTGAAAACATACCGTATTTTTCGGCAATAATGGCGACGTTCGGTTCGCGGTCAATAGAATAACAAGAGCCAATGGCTTCACGCCCCATTTTCAGCAACAAAGCCATAGGCAAGCCAAAAATCAAGGTGCCAAAGAAGTGACCAAATTCTTGCATAATCAAAGCTAATCCCGAATTAAGGAGCATATGCAAATTCGGCCCAATGCCCAGACCAATCTTAACTAATAAGAAGAACATAGCCACCGGCATAAATACACCGGCTAATTCCATTTGCTTATCCGACATAATTTTAAATTTCGGATAACTAATAATGCCGCCAATTAATAAGGCGTAAAATAATGGCAAGAAAACGACTAAACCAAATTTCTGAATGCCAATGCATTCGGCGATAATGACAATACAAAATGCAAAGGCATGTATGCGCCATTCACGCATGAGTTCCATATATGTATCCCCCTTTATGAAAATAAAATATTTCGTAAAAATATAAAGTTAGTAATTATATTCTTACAGTAAGGCCGTTCTTAGTCTTACATAAAAAGATATAATTTGTCAAGAAAATTTTAACCATTTGACGAAATAAAAACTACATTCTATAATAAAGCCAGTTTTTAAAATTTAGATATGATGAAAGGAATTGAGAATATGGATATAAAAAAATATGTCGAAGCCGAAACACCACGGCTAATCGAATTGCGCCGCTACTTCCATGAAAATCCGGAAGGCTCGCAAAAAGAATTTAAAACGATGGATTTCATTGAAGGGAAATTACAAGACTTAGGTCTAACGGTTACGCGCGTTCCTCGCGGTGGCTTACTTGCTGTCATTGATAGCGGCAAACCGGGCTACACCGTCTTAATGCGTGCCGATATTGATGCCTTGCCCATTAAAGAAGACCCAGTAAACTTAAAACAACCGAAAGTAGCTGTCTCCAAAAACGAAGGCTATTGCCATGCTTGCGGCCATGACGGCCATATGTCTATGCTCTTAACAGAAGCCAAAATTTTGGTAGAACACAAAGACGAATGGGAAGGAAAAGTCATTTTGATGTTTGAAGAAGCCGAAGAATTTGGCGACCGTGGCGGTACGCATTTGATGAAATACTTGCAAGACCACAACGTCCATATTGATGCTTGCTTTGGCACTCATGTACGCTGGGATATTCCCGTTGGCAAAATGGCCGTTCTCGACGATGGGGTCATGGCTGGGGGCTTCTTCTTCCGCGTGACCTTGCACGGTCATGGTGGTCATGGGTCGCGCCCGGATTTATCGATTAATCCGATTGAAACCTTCTTAGACTTTGGGGCAGCCCTTCGCTCCATTCGTATGCGCGCTGTTTCTCCTGACCATTGCCTGACTTATTCATTTGGCGCACTCCAAGCTGGGCAGGAACCAAATATCATTCCGGATACATTGAAATTTGCTGGCTCTTGCCGCTTCTTTAGCAATGAAGATGGCAAAATATTCCAGAAACGGTTCCATCAGATTTTAGAAAATATATGTGCTGAATACGATTGCACGTACGAAGTCACAGAAGAACAGTTCATTCCAGTTACGGTCAATGATAAAACCTGCACTGCTATTGCCCGCCAAGGGATTACAGACCTCTTGGGCGCAGATGCGCTCTATCCGACAGAACGTTGGATGGCTTCAGAAACATTCTCCTTGCCTCTTGCTATGTATCCCGGCATCTTATCCTTTACAGGTATCAAAGACGATGAAGTCGGCAGCGGTGCAAACCACCATAATGCTAAATTTGATATTGGCGAAAAAGGCCTTGTCACCGGTGTAGAAAGTGCCTTGGCCTATGTCTTAGCCATCCTCAAAGATAAACCAACCTTCCATGACTTTAAGCCAGCTGATTTAGATGAATTATTAAAATACATGTAACAGCCACTGCAAAAAAAGTGCTGCCCTTTGTAAAGGACAGCACTTTTTCTATACCTATTATAAAAATAGTTAAATCCAATGTACCATAATGCCTGCTAAGACACCGGACACGACGGAAACAGATACAATACCGGCAATGACTAGTTTCGGCATCATGTAGTCTAAGACTGCTTTTTGTTCTTCCGGCGTTTTGCCGCAATCCCGTAACACTTCTAAGGAAATCAAATACGTGCCTGGAAAACCGAAGAATGCCGTAACAGCCATGGCAATAGATAATTTCCAATCGAAATGAACGATTTTCCTTAAAATGACCGCTACAACAGAGCAGCTAATCGTCCCGATTAGCAATACGATCAGTAACGGAATAATCATATTCACTAACATATCTGGTGTCGTATTTGTAAGTCCTACGAAAATCAGGGCAATCGCGCCAGCCATGACAAAAGCCAGGCCATTAGCCTTTGTTAAACAATTTTCTTCAAGCAAGCCCATTTCATAGAGCAATACGCCAAAAATCAGGCCAAAAATCAAGAAACTTAAGCCAGTCCATTGTCCCAGCAATGTAGAAAGATACGAAATAACGGCCAATTTACATAAAATAATATTGGGTGTGCTGAATTTCTCAGGAATAAAGAATAATCGGAAGGACCAATGCTTTTCTACTTCCTGTTCTAGTGGGTTCTTCGTGTCACCAACGGCACCGCTACGATATTCTTCACAAAACCGATTGCTGTCTTTTTTTACAAAAATAACTAGCAATAGGAATGCCCACAAAATTTTGTAACACTAACACTAAAATAGCAAAAACCTGAATATCTGGTCGTTGTAGCAAGTCGCCAATAGGAGCCATAATCAAATACGCTACTACACCGCCAGCGAGGACAGGTGCACCGACTAAGGCATAGTACGAATCAATAAACAACCGGCCAATAAAAAACACACCACCTGCTACGGCTGTCGTCGCAAAGAGTGTAACAAAGACCGTTTTCCATTCTTGCAAGAAATCACGGATGCGAATAGCTGTACCAATATGAATTAAAAACATACATACGGTCAGCTTCGCAAAGGGAATCAATCCAGAGTCTACAAAAATAGATTTCGGCAAGCCGCACCAGAAACCGACTGTAAAAATAATAGCGCACACGAGCAGCATAGAAACGAAGGCTTTTGTCTTATCTGCAATAAAATCACCAATAGAGTAAATAAAAAAGATAATTGCTAAGGCAATCAGAGCATTCATCGTCTTCGCCCTCCTCGGTCAAATATACTTACTGAAATCGTTCTACAACTTTCAAATACACAGTCAGCATATAGGCTAAGGCTTTAGGCAAACCAGCTTCATCATCAATATAGAATTGTGGGCTATGATGCGGTGTAGGTGCATGCTTACCAGTCGGGTCAGCAATACCAAACCACCCGATAGCAGTTGGCTTTTCTTGACTGAAATAGCCAAAATCTTCTGCTCCTAAGTTAGGTGGTACATCGAGTACTTTTATGCCCATATCTTTTGCTGCATCTTGCATGACTGCGGCGCACACAGGATTAACGACACAAGCCGGGTAGCCATAGACCATAGAAATATCAATATCGCACTGATGGGCTGCACAAATCGTCTTCCCTAAACGTTCGATTTCTTCCATAATGTCTTGGCGAAGAGCCGTATCCAGAACGCGAATGCAGCCACCCATGCTGACCTTTTCAGGAATAACATTGGCTACGCCTTCGACACCGCAGTGAAGATAGGTCACAGAAACAGTAGCACTCTGTAAGGGGTCGCATTTCAAGGCCGGAATGAGGCTAATATCTTTAATCAATTCACTTGCCGGAATTAAAGGGTTATTCGCCTTATGAGGGAATCCGCCATGACCACCTTTACCAGTGATTTTAAAGTCGAATGTACCAACAGCAGCAAAGCGCACACCTTCATAAACGTCTATCGTACCTACTGGATGCAAAGCATCTACATGGATGGCAAAAATATAATCAATCTTCTTCATAATGCCATCTTTAACAAGTTGTACCGCACCGCCTGGCAAAAATTCTTCGCCTTGTTCAAAAATAAAATAGACTGTCCCTTTGATTAAGTCTTGATGTTTTGCCAAGAGTTCTGCTACAGCCATAAGCGTCGCTGTATGGGCATCGTGACCGCACCCATGCATAACGCCTGGATTGGTACTTTTAAAGGGTAAATCGTTATCTTCTGTTAATCCCAAGGCATCCATATCTGACCGTAAACCAATAGACGGTCCCGGTTGTGTCCCTTTTAGATAGCCAACGGTGCTATTGCCACTAATGCCGTCCAACGTAGGAATACCAGCTTTTTGCAACCGTTCCCGCACCCACGCAGCTGTATTCGTTTCGTGGAAAGATAATTCTGGATGGGCATGTAAATATCGTCTATTATCGACGATTTCATGTCCATATTCTTGTACTAATTGCTCTACTATTTTTAGCATATGTACACCTCCTAAAAAATGTATGTATATAGTATATGGTACGCTTTTTTATTATTCTTTTCAAGCAATCCTATAAATTTCAGTTATATCTACAGATTACATATAAATTTTTATACACAACAAAAGCGCATGCCCCATGACATGCGCTTTCATCATTCTCTTCTATTATAGAAATTATTTATGCTTCTTCCATTGCTTTTTCTAATCGTCTTGCAATGGCTTTACCTGTTTCCGTCTGAGCGAGACCGCCATCAGACGTTTCTTTTAAGGCTACGGGCATAAGACGACCGATTTCATTCATCGCTTCAATGACTTCATCAGGCGGAATGACGCTCTTCACGCCAGCTAAGGCCATTTCAGCAGCTGTAATGGCCATCACGGCTAGGCATGCATTACGCTTGACGCACGGCACTTCGACAAGGCCTGCTACAGGGTCACAGGCAAGGCCCAACGTATTTTTCAGGCACAGTGCAAAGGCATGGAGAACTTCTTCATTCGTACCGCCAGCCATTTCGGCAACAGCAGCGGCAGCCATACCGGCAGCTGTACCGCATTCGGCCTGGCAGCCACCGACGGCACCGGCCACGCAAGCATTGCGCGAGACGACGGCACCAATACCGGCAGCTGTAAAGAGGGCATTGACGGACACGTCTTTCGCCGTGCCTAATTCTTCGGCAGCAGCGGTCATCACAGCAGGGACGATACCACACGAGCCAGCTGTCGGGCAAGCGACAATTTTAAACATCTTCGCATTGGCTTCGCTGACGGCTAAGGCATAAATAGCTGCTTTTCGGGCGAGAGGGCCCAAGAGTTTCGGTGTTCCTTCGAGTAGTTTGTGCGCATCGCCGCCGACGAGACCGCTCACGGATTTACCGTTATCGGCAAGGCCTGCTTGGATAGATTCATGGAAGACATCGAGGCGGCCCTCCATCAATTTGCGAACAGCTTGTTCACTCTGGCCGGACGTTTCCATTTCGTGACGCACCGCAACTTCTGACAGGGAAATCTTATTTTTTTCACCCTGTTCTAGCATATCATGCAATGTTTTATATTCGTATTCGTACATGGAGTCCTCCTATAAAGGCAAGAGTGTAATAATACTTTCAATAGCGGCAATATTTTTCATCATATTGACCATTTCCGACGGCACCGGGCTGTCCGTACAGACAATCATGACGGCGTTAGCATTTTTTTCGCTCCGGAATACTCGCATGTTCGAAACGTTAATGTGACCAATGGCCATAATCGTTGTAACTTGGGCAATAATGCCGGGTAAATCTTTGTGGAACGTAATGAGCGTGTGTTCTTCACCACTCAAGACGACAGATGCGCCATTGATTTCACGGATTTCGATTTTGCCGCCGCCTAAGGAAACACCGACTATTTCGACTTCTCGTCCATGCTGGCCTACCATGGCAATGCGCACCGTATTGGGGTGGTCTACTTCCGCATCAGAACGGTGAAAATGAATGGTTACGCCCTGTTCTTTGGCAATGTCAAAAGACGTGCGAAGCCGTACATCATCGGCTTCAATGCCGAGCAAGCCAGCCACTAAGGCTTTGTCTGTACCGTGGCCTTTATAGGTTTTTGCAAAAGACCCATAGACGGTAATGTTCGCTTGTACAGGCTCATCATTTAAAATTTCGCGAGCCATGAGGCCAATACGAGCGGCCCCGGCAGTATGCGAACTCGATGGCCCGATCATGACCGGACCGACAACATCAAATACTCCCATACGTACCTCCTTGTGTACTTAAAAAGATATGGTTCGTCCTAAATGAAAACTATATATACATACGTCACGAATGACAATATGACCAATTTGTTCAACAGCACGCTTATACATGGCGAGCTGCACAGCGTAGCGTGCTGTAAACGCCTCTGGCGAATCGAGGCGGTCTGTCTTGTAATCGACGAGGACCCATGTCTCGCCTTCGCGGAAAAGGCAGTCAATGACACCTTGAATAAGCATGTGTTCCCCTTCTTCGACAGTAGGCAAATAGTTGCCACCCGTAAAGAGCACTGTAAAAGGATATTCGCGGCGTATGTCTGTCGTCTTGGCCAACCTCTGGCCTAAAGGAGAATGGCAAAATTGCAGAATCGCCGGAATGTAAACGGCTTCGACTTCTTCTTTCGTAAAGAGGCCGTCTGCTTCCCATTGGCCTAGTTGGGTCATGACATCGCGGCGCGTCATCTCAGGAGTAATGACGAGATACTGCATGACTTTATGCATGACTGTGCCCCGTTTTGCCCCTGTAAAGACGGGCTGTTCTTCAACAAGCCACGGCGGCGTAGCTGCAAAGGCATCGTCTTCTTCTGGTGCCGTATCTGCATCTACGAGTTGCACAGCTAACGCATTTTCTGCTTGGATTTCATCAGCATGGAGCAAGCCGTATTGCCGTTTGATTTCAGAAACGGAAAATTTCGCTGCTGTCTCGACGGCCTTGGGGTACGCATATTGCCACGAAAGAGCTGTGTCGAGCCACTCCGGAATGGGAGTGCCCGTTTCCCGCCCATCGCGCAGGCGCGCAAGCCGCGGTTCTTCGGCTATAGCTTGGTCTGTTATAGCCGGGCCAGCAACAGGGTTGTGAATGGTCACTTGCCAAAGGCCAGAAGTACACGTCCAATCATCGTGGACAGCTAAGGCACGGCTGATTTCGTCCAGCCCATCTTGACTTGCAATGACAGGCATGACCCAATCAAAGTAAGATTTGGCTTGACTGGGTGTAACGCCATCACACCACCGCTGCCAATCGGCTTCGCCGTGATTGCTATGGCCGACGAGAATGAGATTATCCCGCGCTCGCGTCATGGCCACGTATAAGACACGCTCTTCTTCGGCTGTGCTTTCAAAGGCTAACTGGGCGGCAATGCCGTTCCAAATGCACGTCGGATAGGTCATGCGCCACACTGGGTCGTATTGCTTGAGGCCAATGCCCAAGGTATTGTGCAAGAGCACAAGGGACTGCATGTCTTGACGGTTAAAGCGTTTTGCCATGTCGGCAATGACGACGACTGGAAATTCTAAGCCCTTACTTTTATGAATACTCATGACGCGTACCACGTCTTCTCGTTCCCCAAGGACTTTCGCCGGTGCTAAATCGAGGCCGTCTTCTTTCATCTTGTGAATGAGCTGTAAATACCGGAAAATGCCGCGGAACCCAGCGTTTTCATACTGCCGCGCCCGTTCATAAAGAGCCTGCAAGTTCGCTTGCCGCACTGCACCACCGAGCATACCGCCAACGTAATCGTAGTATGCCGTATCGTGATAGAGCTGCTGAATGACGTCAGCTACGCCATGGCGACGGCTATACGTGCGCCACCGTTCGAGGAATTCGTAAAATCGTTGGAGCCGACTCTTTTCGTCAATATCTTTAAGCTGTTCTAAATAAAGGGGCAAGGTCTGCCAAAGCGTCCCTTCGCCAGTCAGGCGTAATGCTGCTAAGGCCGTTTCGCTCATGCCCACAATAGGCGAGCGCAAAACCGCCGCCATGGGCAAATCTTGTTCCGGGTTATCAATGCATTCGAGGAGGGACAGCATAATCTGTACTTCAATGGCCGCAAAGTAGCCGCCGTTTTGCTCGGCATAGGCCGGAATGCCAGCTTCTTCTAAGGCTTTGAGCAGTACGTCCGCTTTGCCCGACATGGAGCGTAAAAGGACGACCATGTGCCGATACGTGATGGGCTCCATAGTGCCGTCTTTTTTCTCTACGAGGGAGCCACTAGCTTTTAGTTCTACTAAGCGGCTAGCAATATAGCGGCATTCTTGTTCAAACGCCGTCAATTCCCGTGCGTCGTCGTCCTCTTCTTCGGTTGCACTCGTTTCACCATCCGTCAAGACGAGATGCGCTTCTATAGGGCCGCCAACCCAATGGTCCGCTGTCGGCATAGCGCGGCCAGGATAGAGCATTTCCCGTTCGCCATAGCCCATACCGGCTGCATCGGGCGTCATAATAGCTTGAAATACTTCGTTTACAGCGGCTAAAATATTTGGTGCACTGCGGAAGTTACGGGCTAAATCAATGCACCGTTCCGTAGCCTTTTCATCGCGGCTAAAGGTCTTGTATTTTTGTAAAAATAAGTTTGGATCAGCCAGGCGAAAGCGATAAATACTCTGCTTAATATCGCCAACCATGAAGCGATTATCCTTACGAGAAACGAGCTGCATAATCAGTTCTTGTACGCCGTTCGTATCTTGGTATTCGTCCATCATGATTTCTGCAAAGCTTTGGCGTAATTCCTTCGCCGCGGCTGACGGTACAGGAGTCTCCGGCATCGAAGACGGGTCTAATAAAATAGCCAGGCAAAAATGTTCTAAATCACTGAAGTCAATCCAGCCTTTTTCTTTCTTCGCCTGTCTGTAGGCTACAGCAAAATCCTTCGTTAGCGCAACGAGTCCCGTCATGACCGGAGCCATTTGGCGCATACCTTCGAGCCAGTCCCCTTCGGATACAGAAAAATACACGTCCCGTATAGATTCAGTCAATTCTTTTTTGACCGAACTTCGAATAGTTTTGCACGCTTCCCATAGGTCTTTGTCCGACATATCGAGACCGCGCAAGCCCGGCAGCCGCTGAAAGTCGAGAGATTTCACAGCTTTTTCTATATCGTGCCATGACGCGCCTTGCGTAATGACTTCGATACTGCGCAATTCTGCCGTCAGCATGGGCATGACTTTTTCAAAATCAGGCCGTGCCGATAAGGTCTCAACCATGCTTTGATAGCGTTTCGCGTCTTCTTGAGCGAGACGGCGAATTTGGTCTTTCATCGGCGCGCCCCACGGCATGTCATCGATACTAGCATCGTCAGGAATAACGTAGGCCTTAGCTCCTTCGTCGAGCCACACGTCAGGCCAAGCCATGCTGCGCGAATAATCATAGAGACGGCTCACTGTGTCCATCAAGATGTCGTCGCCATGTTCATTGCCAAACATATCAGCTAAGGGATAGAGAATCTTCGCTTTTTCATCATCTTCATAATAGGATAAGAAAATGTCTTCTAAGACCGTACGCCGCAAAAGGTTGAGTTCTTCTTCCCCAGCAATGGTAAAGGCCGGGTCCACGTCAATCGTATAGAAATACTGGCGAATCACGTCTTGGCAAAACGAATGGAGCGTCGAAATATGGGCCGCTGGCAAGAGGGCTAACTGCCGTTCAATAGCCGGGTCATCCCATTCTGCCAAGGCTGCCGTCAAAGCTGCACCGACGCGCTGCGCCATTTCTGTAGCGGCTGCTTTCGTAAAGGTCACGACGAGGAGTTCTGTAATATCGATAGGATGGTCTTTGTCGAGGAGACGGCGAATAATCCGTTCCACAAGGACAGCCGTTTTCCCAGATCCAGCGGCGGCAGAGAGCAAGAGACTTTGACCGCAGCTCGTAATAGCTGCTTCTTGTTCCTTAGTCCAAGCCATGGTCATCGCCTCCTTCGGTATATAGCTGCTGGATTAATTCATCTTTCGATGTCTTACGGACCACATCATACGTATTTTCATTGTGCGCATCAAAGCGGCACACACTATGATAGGGACAATAGCGGCACGGACTAAGCTGCCCTAAAAGGACGGGCTCAATGTCGATTTGTCCGGCATCGAGTTTGGTCGCAATGTCTTTAATGCGCTTCGTCGCCAGCTGCAAGAGCTGTTGCCACCCTTCTTCGTTGTACATATTCTTCGACTGATTGCTTAAGGTGCCATCTTTTTTCATGCGCACATTGAGAAAGGCCGAGTATCCCGACATAGACGTATCGAGGGCTTTCATAATGTCGCTGTCATCGAGGTAAAAGCCGCTGAGCTTGCTATTTTTATGATACAATTCCGCTCTTTCATCGTCTGGAATAATATGCTTTAAATTTGTCTTGTCATTACGGACATAGCAGTACAAGACCGCTGCTGGTGCTGCATCTTCGCCCATATTGAGGATGGTCACGTACATATACGTCAAGAGCTGCAATTCGAGGCCCGTAAAGATTTGCGTTAAATCGAGGTTCTTACGGCCCGATTTATAGTCAATAATGACGATGTATTTCGTCGAGCCTACGCGGAGCGAATCGATACGGTCAATTTGTCCATTGATAATGACTTCAATGCCATCTGGCAAGGTAAAGTGGAATGCTTCCCACGTACTGCCACTACGGCCAAAGGATTTTTCCAGGCCTTCCATTTTAAAATCAGAAGCTTCACTAAATTCACAAAGCCGCCGTACAGTCCGCACGAGGGTCGCAATAAGCCGCTCTTTGATTTGTGCAAAATAGGCATTAGACATGAGAATATCTTGCTGTACATAGGGAGCTAACCGTTCTGTTGCATCCCGGCACAGGCGCGGAATGTCGTCGCGCTGCAGGTCTTGCCATTGCTTCCCTTGGTCGAGCAAATCATCACCTAAAATTTTCAGTGCCCCATGGACAAGCATCCCCAAATCAGGTGCGGCAAAACGGTACAACGGCCGTTCTTCGAGGCCTAAGCCATAGCGCGCAAAGTACGCAAAAGGACACGACCGATACTGTTCGAATTTCGTTACAGACCCACGCAGCACTCCGTCTGGAGCGTACAATTTCCGTACTAATTCATGAGGCAAGACTTGAGGTAGATTCGTATGGAACATGCCTTGTACGGCTTGCATCGCTTCATACGCATAGCCATGGCCATAGGCCCAATCGTAGAGAGCCCACCATACGTCCCGTACAGGCAGCCCCTCCACAGCAGGACGGAGCATAACCGGCACATAAGACAAGGCCGACGGCAGGCCTAAGATATATTCGTCTTCTTGCCCAGCCGGAATGGAACCCGTCTCACTTTGCACAGCCGAGACATAGCCCTTTTCTGCCAACTGTCTCGCCCAGACAGACGGTTCTAAGGCATTGCCATCAGCATCTGCTAAGGCATAGGACAAGTAGATTTTCTCTGTTGCTCTCGTTACAGCCAAATAGAAGAGGAATTTTTCTTGGAACGACCGGAACTGATGGCTTGGCCCCAGTTTAATCCCTAAATTCCCTAATCGCTGTCGTTCGGCATCACTGAGCATGCCTTCTTCACCGCTATGCTGAGGAAAGACACCATCATTTAAGCCGCAGATGAAGACGATTTTACTATCCATCGTGTAGCCTCGTTCAATGGCCGTAAACGTCACATGGTCCAATGTCGGCGGAATCAAGCTAAATTCCAAGTCCTCCAGGCCATCCGTGACGACTTCACCAAATTCAGACAGACTTAGCCAGTCTTCACCACACAGACGCACCACTTCGTCCAAGAAAGCAATGACTTTTTTCCACACTTGTTCATGCTCTTTAGCTTCTGTCGCCTGGCCAGCAGTCTCATCTTCGGTCTGCCACGTGCGCAGCGTATTGGGCACATCCATGGCCACGAGCCACTGATACAACAAGGTGCACCATTCAGTTACAGAATGGTTTTCTTGGGCAGCCTGCCATAAAGGCAGTAAAATATGGAGAATTTGTTCGCGAATGGTGTTAATGTGAGCCAGTTTAGCTTCTTCTGCTTCGTCGACAATCTTTTTCTCATCTAAAAAACGATTTCGTCCGTAAGTCCATTCGTGCCCACTGAGCCAATATTTCCCTTGGATGCCAAAGGCTAAACAATAGTTTTCTAAGATATCTACGTCATGACGGCTCATAGGAAATAAATCCGTTTTCAGTAGTCTAAATAAAGGCTCGTACGACCAATGAGACTGGAAAACATCGAGCAACGACGCAATGGCTTCAGCCACAGGATGTGAGGTCATAGGCCGCCGATAGTCGCTAAAACACGGAATCCCGTAAGCCCGGAAAATCCGCTCAACACTATGCTGATAGACTTCACTAGACCGGGCTAACACGAGCATATCTTTGTAGCGATAGCCAGCCTTGATGAGACGGCAAATCTGCCGTGCTATGGCATCGATTTCAACATCACGATTACTGCACTCAGTCAAGGTCAATCCTCGTATTGGCGACGCACACGGCAGTGGAACAGGCCGAAAGAAATCGGTATATAAAACCTGTAGCGGTGTCGTCTGCTCTGCATGAATATGCGTTGTCTCAGCGTGTGGAAAGATACGCCGTATGTCACGATACACTTCATAGGCCCGATGAAATAAGGCTGTTTCTCGTGCTTGCCCTGGGATATTGTCGCCATCCATAGTCAAGGTAATCGTCACGTGTGCTGCAACGCCTTCGAGGACGTGCAAAATTTCTAACTGCTGCGGCGTAAACCACTGAAAGCCATCGACCCAAACGTATGCATTTTTGGCAAAAGCATAGTTCGGCAACTCTTTGGCGAGGAGCGTCATCGTATCATCAGCACTGCCGTAATGTCCATCTAAAAACGACAAATACCCATCGTAAAGGAGAGCAATATCATGCAATTTTCGGCCTAACGTCGAATCTCCTAGAGTAGCAGCGGCTTTTTGTAAGACCTCCGGACCAATGCAAAAGGACCGGCATTCGGCAATGAACTGGCCTGCTGTGACGGCGAAATTAGCCTGCCGCGAGGCCGTTTGTAAGAGCGAAAAGTCATCGTGATACTGCCGCAGTAACCGCTGTAAAATGACGTTTCGCGCCAGCTCCGATACAGACTCATGCTCTTTGCTCCGTGCTTGAAACACTTGGTACGCAAGCCGCGAAAACCCGACAATATGGACGCCCATGAAGCCTTTGCCCGGCATGGCTTCAGCAAAACGCCGTTCGACGCCGTACGTCGCCTGGTCCGGCACGATGTAGAGAATCTTTTGACCCGTTGCAGCCGCTTCTTGAATCTGACGTACACAGGTTGTAGTCTTACCAAATTTTCCCATTCCTAACAGGACTGTTACTGCCATAGTGCACGCCTCCTCGTGTATCCTCACAAACTACATTTCATTAATATTGTATCATATTTAAGGACATAACCAAACAATAGAGCTATATCAATGTCGGCATATTGCCTAAAAAATTTATAAAAAAACTACGCAACAAAGCCCATCGCTCCATTGCGTAGTCTTACTTACATTGCTTAGAAAGAACCTTCGTAAGCTGTGCCAATCGTTTTTAAATGTGCTACGTCTTCTTCTGCCCAAGGTACGACTAACGTATCTTTTGTTTTCGTCGTTTCGACGACTTTGTCGAGAACAGTTGCATTGGGATAGAAGATTAATACATAATCATACTGTTCCAATGCATCTTCACTGAGGAAGACGACAGGAATCGCCATCGTTTCGGAAACGACGAGTTGCCGGCCTTTAGCAATCCCTTTGATGACTTCATCAGCAAAGCCGAGGCTTTTAAAAATGCCTTCAAAAACGTTTTGATTGCCAAAAATAACGGCTTTTTTTGCCTTTTCGTCTTGCTGGGCAAGCCAAACAACCGCTTCTTTCGGGCAGTCTGTGCTGTGCGTCGTATCAGGAATATAATAAATCATTGTGTGCACCATCCTTAACCATAGAAATGAATTGAATTTCTTCTCTATTGTAGCGAATTTCTTGACGTAAGGCAATCATCTTTGCTATAATATTTCTTGTCTTATGGAAGGGTGTCCGAGTGGTTTAAGGAGCTAGTCTTGAAAACTAGTGATACCGCAAGGTACCGTGGGTTCGAATCCCACCTCTTCCGCCACACGAAAGAGAGTCAGCAACGTATGCTGACTCTTTTTTATTACCCTTGCAAAACTTACTTATTGTTGTTCGTGCTTATGAAAAAAATGTGGTGAATCGCCCCATTTGCCAAAGCCAACGATATCGCCGACAGAAGCCACGCGGGCACTGAGGCAATTCTTACATTGCTCTGGTTTGTCTTCGACACAAGGTTTATTATCATACAGCAAATATTGAGGCCGGAACTTGGGCACTGTCACAATCGGCATGAGCACGTTGGCTCCAGCCTTGAGGCCGAGTTCACGGCCTAGTGGATGGAGAGCCTGCAAAGCTGTCGTGGACGCAATATTGACATCGGGCAAAAAGAGCCGCGTCACAGCAATCATCTTCAGGCCAAGCTGCAAGCGCCGTAATTGTTCTGCTTTAGAGTTCAGGCCTTGTTCCATGACTTCGATGCCAATAGGCGTATGATGATGGACTACATAGGGACCCATGCCAATCATGTCGATGTCCATGTCGCGATAAAAAAGGATATCGTCGGCCAGGTCTTCAATGGTCTGCCCAGGCAAGCCGATCATATCGCCTGTACCGACTTGATAGCCTACGCGTTTCAAGGCCTTGAGACAGTCGCGCCGCACAGTCCATTCGTGATGGCCGTCTTGGGGATGCAGCGTCTTATAAAGGTCAGGATTGCTCGTTTCAATACGGAGCAAATAGCGATGGGCACCGGCTTCAAACCAACGGCGATACGTGTCCTCGGTCTGTTCGCCTACACAAAGGGTAATGCCTAATTCGCCATTACTGAGTTTTTTAATATCATGGACGAGGCCTTCGATGTAGGCAACAAATTCTTCGTCTTGCCGTTCACCGGACTGGAGCGTAAGTGAGCCGTAATGGCTGTCGTAGGCCCATTTCGCCATATCCAAAATTTCTTGATGCGGCGTGTCGAAGCGTGTCACTTCTTCATTGCCCCGACGGATACCGCAGTATTTACAGTTTTTAATGCACCGATTAGAAAATTCAATGAGCCCGCGATAATAGACGATGCGCCCAACAGTCCGTGATTTGACGGCATAGGCCGCATCATACAAGGTTTGCATATCGTCCGGATTGGTCAGGCTCAAAAGGGTAATCAAATCGTCACGAGTAAAGTTTTTTTGTTGTACTAATGTCGTAATGTCCATGTTGTATCCTTTCTGCAAAACTGCACATTACGTCGACGGAAATTGGCTCCGCCCTTCTTCTAAATTATGCGGTTCAGCTACCACCTTACGGTCGAGCTGGCGCAATCGGTCTTTATAATTTTCTTTGGCAATCTTTAAAAGAAAGGCTGCAGCCGTAACGTTGACCACAAGAGAGGTGCCGCCGTAGCTGACAAAGGGCAAGGGCACGCCGACAACCGGCAAAATACCGCTGACCATGCCAATATTGATGAAGCCTTGACCGCCAAAGTATAAGGCAATACCAAGAGCTGTAAACATACTGAATGAATGCTTACTGTTCCAAGCCGTAAAGATGCCAAAGTAAATGATGACGCAGAAAATGGCGACGACGAAAATCGAACCGCGCAGTCCCCATTCTTGCGCTAAAATAGCAAAGGCAAAGTCCGTATGTGCTTCTGGGAGATAGTCAAATTTAAAGGTCCCTTCGCCAATGCCCTGACCCATAATGCCGCCAGAACCAATAGCCGTCAGACTTTGTACGGTTTGGTAGCCCAAGGTCTTCGCATAAGCCCACGGGTCGACCCAGGCAACGAGACGGTTGAGCCTGTACGGAGCCATTAAAAAATAAATGACCACGAGGACCGCACCGCCCAGCATCCACAGCTTGACGCGCATAATATGGGCACCGCTGACGAGCAGCATAATCACGGGCATAGCCATGATGACAACACCAGTCCCACCGTCAGGCTGCAAGAAGACGAGAACCATCATGACCAATGGAGCCCACAAAGACGAATGCGGTACTTTTATCCTCTTTTTCAGCCACGACGTACGCTTTGGTTTAGCATATAAATGGTGGAAAAATTCGATGTGATGCTTCTTGTCGACGGCTTTGGCAAGATGCGATGCCGTGTACAAGATGCCAATGATTTTAGCAATTTCTGACGGCTGGAACGTAAAGCTCCCTACACCGAGCCAGCGTTTCGCCCCATTGACATGAATCCCGGCTACGAGTACGGCGACGAGCAGCAGTACCGTAATGATGACACCAATGCCAATGTAAGGCCGCCAAAAGGTCACGTCTTTGCGAAAAATGCAATACGCTGGCACGAGGCCGACGACGAGGAAAACGATTTGCTTGATTAAATGATCGTACGGATTGCCATTAAACCCGTCTGTAACAAAGGTCGTACTAAAGACGTTGGCAACACCGATGACGATGAGGAGCGCAAAGGCACCGCACAAGGCCACATAGGCCCATTGTAGTTCTTTAAGCTTCTTGTCCTTCACCATGAGACATCACTTCCAATGGACGCGTTGCTACGCAGTGAAAAATGGGCTGGCCTTTGCCGCTGAATTTAGCTTCGTATTCGGTCATAGCTTCATTCAAAATATCGCTATGATGGAGGTCATAAGTCACTTCTGACAAGGGCCATTGCCGTTCCTTAAATTCTTCGAGTGTAAAATCAAAGAGACCGGCGTTGTCGGACTTAAAGAAAATCTGGCCGTCTTCTTTGAGGAGCCGCGCATATCGATCGAGGAAAAGCCGATACGTCAAACGCCGTTTCGCATGGCGGCTCTTGGGCCAAGGGTCACAGAAGTTAATGAAAAATCTGTCGATTTCGCCAGGTGCAAAAATATCTTCGAGCCGTGCCACATCAAAGCGCAAGAGCTGAACATTATGCAAATCAGCAGCAGCGCATTTTTTCCCGGCATAGTAAATGACACCGATTTGGATTTCAATGCCAATAAAATTTACTTCTGGGTGAAGTTCTGCCATTTTAGAAATAAAATTGCCTTTCCCTGTGCCTAATTCGACCCACAAGGGTGCATCCGGATTAGCAAAGAGCATGCGCCATTTACCTTTATATTCTTCTACGTTTTCTAAGTGTAAAAATGAATCGTATTCTTTAATTGCTTCGTCAATCCAAGGTTTTCTACGTAACCGCATGTATATCCTCCTAGTGATAGTATTACTGTGTATCTTATAGTATATCCTAAACGCCGCCAGATTACAAAACGTAAGCCTTGCAAAATTAGAACGTAGTCATATCTTTTATATCTGTAATCCCCATTCCCGGTGCTTCGGGCATAATGATTTTGTTTTTGTCATACTGAATACCGCCGACGATGGGGTCTGCTGCCATCAAGTCTGCTGCATCTAAGTCATTATGGACAATGGCACTACTCCCGGCCGACAGGCTCGCTGCAGCCGTAATGCCGACTTTGCTTTCGAGCATACAGCCCATCATGCATTCCATATCCATGGCTTTGGCCATAGCTGCAATCTGCGCAGCTGGTGCTAAGCCTCCTGCTTTCATGAGCTTAATGTTAATCAGGTCGCATGCGCGCATAGCAATGAGTCGGAACACATCGCGCGGACTAAAGGCTGCTTCATCAGCCATAATAGGCGTATCCACATGATTGGTGACGTTTTTTAAGCCATCTATATCGGCCGCAGGAACGGGCTGTTCAATAAGTTCTATATCAAGGCCTGTGTCTTCCATCTTACGAATCGTGCGAATCGCTTCTTTTACGCGCCACCCTTGATTGGCATCGAGGCGAATCGTAATCGCTGGGCCAACAGCTTCACGAATAGCTTTGACGCGCGCCATGTCGATGTCGGCACCAACACCAACTTTTAATTTTAAATTTCTATAGCCGCGCGCTACGGCTTTCTTTGCGTCTTCCACCATAACAGCCGGATTGTTGACACTAATCGTCAGGTCTGACGTAATCGATTTTGTACGACCGCCAAAAAATCGCCACAAAGGCAAGCCATAGTATTGTCCAAATAAATCATGGACGGCTATGTCCACAGCTGCTTTAGCCGACGTATTGTGCACCATAGCATGTTGAATCTTGTCCGTAATAGCTTCTCTATCGCGAATATCCATACCCATAATGTCTGGGCCAATAGTATTCTTAATAGCTGCCGCCACGGACTCATGGCTGTCACCTGTAATGACGACCGTTGCTGGTGCATTACCATAGCCAACAGCACTATCGTCAGTCACGACTTTGACAATCAAGTCTTGTGCCGTATCGACGCGGCGTAGTGCCGTCTTAAACGGCGTCTTTAAGGGAATGGAAATCATGCCTAGTTGAATGTCTGTAATTTTCATGTGCTTTCTCCTGTATTACAAAACGGATTGCCTCGAGAGACAATCCGTTTTTTTCTTTAGTATACCATTATTTTAAGATTTCTAAAATATCTTCTACTGTCTTCACGACATAGGGCACGTGTTCCTTCGCAAACATAGGCCGTGCTAGTTCGCCGTCGAGACCGGTCAGCGTGCCAATCATGACCGCCCCCATGGCTTTAGCGCACCACACGTCAGCCAAGGAATCGCCAACAACGTAGTACGTGCCACGTTTATATTTTTCTGGATGATTCACATAATCGACGTAGCGATCCGGATATTTCCCGAAGGCCCCTAAGTAGTACGCAAAAGGATTCGGTTTATCGAGAGACATGTGGAGCTGTTCTTCCGCTGCCTGTACGTCAGTGTAGGTCGCGACATAGACAGGATTAAATTCTTCGAGCCAATGGAAGGTCTTAAAGGGAACCTCTACTTCCGGCTGGGAACGCCCTGTGGCAATGGCAATATCATAGCCTCTTGCTTTCAAAGTTTGGAACATCTTTTTAATGCTTTCCGGTGTGCCAAAAGGCTGTTCCCGTTGGAGGAAGCCCGTTTTCCCTGGGGCAACCGGTTTCTTGCCGTACGTCTTTTCATAGAGGTCATCGCCAAAGTACCATTCTTGGAAGTCTTCAAAATGAAGCTGCCACAACGGCGACTGGAGCGGTGTCCACTGGGTCGAAGCTCTGCCTAAAGACGATTCGACAGCTTTCGTTAAGTACGTAAAGACTTCGTCTTTGCTCGCCCGGTCCGGAACGACAGAAGCCATGCGCTGATAGACTGCATCTGCCGACGGCGGTGTATAGCCTTGGAGGAGGGACCCTAAGTACTGGACATCATCAATAGATTTAATCTGCGTATTCGCCCGGCCATGATCATTGACATATTCTTCCATCATGAGCCAAAGCGTAACGACAATGCGGGCATGCACCATATCCCAGTTATTGTTGACGCCGTGCTGTTTGAGCCACGTCAAAATTTTGTCGTCGTACCAAATGCGCGCGCGAATAGAATCGATTTCGGCATTGGACAAATCAGGCTTGACGTCTTCGTGGCCTAAACGCATATAGGAAGGGCTATAAAACCATTCCCATACGGTTAATGCAGACACATCAAAATATCGTTTTTCACTAAGTAATACACCATCTACATCAAAAATGACTTTTTTCATCATAGTCTCCTTAGAAGGTCTTGTCTAAATGACCTACTTTCTTTTTATTTCCTTCTTTGTGGGACCGTTCTTCCAGGACTTTCATGACATCATTGACTGTAATGCCCGTATCTTCCCAGAGGACGGCTAAATGGTAGAGTAAGTCTGCCGATTCGCCGGCTAAGAGGTCCCGCAAGTGGGTGGCCTCGTCTGATGTATCGTTGGCAACAGGGTCGGCATTTTTCGCGGCAATAATGACTTCGGACGATTCTTCGCCAATTTTTTTACCGATTTTGTCGATACCTGTTTGTAATAAGTAGGCTGTGTACGATTTTTCTGTAGGATGAATCCGTTTTTCTTTGATTTCATCTTGCAGTTTCGCCATCATCGAGAGCTGACCTGTGTAAGTCTTTTCCCATTCCGTCATAGAACGGAAGAAGCACGATTTATGGCCTGTATGACACGCAGCACCTACTTGTTCTACTTCGATGAGGAGCGTATCGGCATCGCAGTCGACAGCAATAGAGAGGACATGTTGGAAATGGCCCGACGTTTCGCCTTTATGCCATAGTTCTTGGCGGCTCCGGCTGTAAAACCATGTGTCGCCCGTTTCCACAGTTTTCTGCAACGATTCGGCATTCATGTACGCTACCATGAGGACTTCACCGCTGCGCCCTTCTTGAATGACTGCCGGTACGAGGCCGTGAGAATCAAATTTTATATCTTTCATACTAACTGTTTCCATCTTATTGTTCTGCCCCTCTCATGGGAATACCTTCGCCTTGTAGATACTGTTTTAAATCAGGAATATCGATTTGACCGAAATGGAAGACCGATGCTGCTAAGGCCGCATCGACGCCGACATCGAAGACATCTTTAAAGTCAGACATTTTGCCAGCACCGCCAGAAGCGATGATTGGCACAGGCAATTCCGTAGCTAAGCGATGATTTAATTCTAAATCAAAACCCGACTTTTCACCGTCTGAATCCATGGAATTCATGCAAATTTCACCGGCACCGAGAGCCACGCCTTGTTTGGCCCAAGCAATGGCATCAATGCCTGTATTCTTGCGGCCCCCTTCGACGTAGACTTGCCAGCTTCCTTTGCCGTCCCGTTTGGCATCAATCGAAAGGACGACGCATTGGCTACCAAAACGCTGGGCTGCTTCGCGAATCAGTTCTGGTCGAAGCACAGCAGCAGAGTTAACCGACACTTTATCGGCACCAGCACGGAGGACTTCGTGGAAATCATCAATACTGCTAATGCCGCCGCCAATAGTGAAGGGTATGTTAATCGCTTCGGCTACAGCGCGGACGACATCGATAAAGAGGTGCCGTTTTTCGTGGGTTGCTGTAATGTCATAGAAGACTAATTCATCGGCCATTTGGTCAGAATAATATTTCCCTAATTTTACAGGGTCATCGACATCTTGTATATGTTTAAACTGTTTGCCTTTGACGACGCGGCCATCGCGCACGTCCAGGCACGGTACAATTCGTTTTGCCAGCATCTTACGCGCCTCCTAGTTCTCTAATTTCTGCCATCGTAATCTTGCCTTCGTAGAGGGCTTTCCCCGTAATGGCACCGTAGACACCGAGTTTTTGCAATGCTTTTAAATCATCAATACTGCTCATGCCACCGGACGCAATGAGGCGAATATAAGGCAGCTGCTGTAACTGGGCAAGCATATCCATATTCGGCCCTGTCAGCATGCCGTCGCGGCTAATATCCGTATAGACGATAGTGTTCACGCCAATGGATAAAAGGAACTGCGCAAAAGGCAAGACTTTCTTATCACTGCCGTCGACCCAGCCGCGCGTCGCGACGACATCGCCTTTGGCATCGATAGAAACGGCTAATTGAGAGCCGTATTTTTTCGCCATAGCCGTAATGAAGTCGCTGTCTTCTACGGCTTTTGAGCCAATAATGACGCGATTGACACCGCGGTCTAAATAGGTTTTAATGGCTTCTTCATCGCGAATACCGCCGCCAACTTCGACAGGAATATCGACAGCGTCGCAAATCTTGCCAATAATATCAGCATTAATGCGTTTCCCTTCAAAGGCACCGTCTAAATCGACGACGTGGAGGAATTGTCCCCCTTCGTCGCACCATTTTTTTGCTGCTTCTACAGGGTCGTCAAAGTAGGTCGTACTATCGGATTCAACGCCTTGGCGCAAGCGCACAGCGTGACCGTGTTGAATATCTATAGCTGGAAATACGATCATAGTTAGAGTCCTTTCTGTACGTGCGTGACGACGTTTTGTAAAATCTGTTCGCCTACTTTACCGCTCTTTTCGGGATGGAACTGGAAGCCGACGACGTTGTCTTTACCGCAAATAGCCGGTACAGGCTGACCGTAATCGGCCGTAGCAATAACGTCTGGCGTATCGACTGGCGATTTATGGTACGAATGAACGAAATAAACGTACGGATGAGCTGGTAAGTTTTCTTTCAGCCAATGGTCTTGGCGAAATTCCAATTCATTCCAGCCCATGTGAGGCACTTTTAATTTCGTATGGAACGGCACGATTTCACCGGGTAAAAAGCCAAGGCCTTTGTACGTGCCCCCTTCGTAATCTGTTTCAAAGAGAGCCTGCATACCGAGGCAGACACCCACGAAAAATTTTCCCTTTTGCACTTGTTCTTGGAGCACCGGAATGAGGTCAAATTTTTCTAAGTTTCCCATAGCATCGCGAATAGCACCGACACCGGGTAATTCGACAATATCCGCATCGTCAATGACGGCTTTGTCCCGTGTAATGACCGGGTCCATGCCGAGACGACGCCACGCATTGTAGACGTTGGCAAGGTTACCAACTTCATAGTCAATAATGGCAATTTTCATATTACAGCACTCCTTTAGTCGAGAGCAGTTTATGTCCTTCTACATGGACAGCTTCTGCCAATGCATGGCCTAGGCCTTTAAAGATAGATTCGACGATATGATGGGCATTTTCGCCATACAAATTGGCCACATGCAAGTTCATTTGTCCATGAACGGCTAAGGCGTAGAGGAAATCTTTCATCATTTCCGTTTCAAAGGTGCCAATCCGTTCGACATGGAGCTTAACATCGTACACGAGGTACGGACGACCGCTGAGGTCGATGACGATGCGCGTCAAGGCTTCGTCCATAGGGCAATAGAACATACCATAGCGTTGAATGCCTTTTTTATCGCCCAGAGCTTCAGTCAGGGCATCGCCCATGACGATAGCTAAATCTTCGAGGGTATGGTGATTATCTACTTCTAAATCACCGTGCACATCGATAGCTAAATCTAAGTTGCCATGGCACGCCAAGAGATTGAGCATATGGTCAATGAAACCAATGCCCGTCGTCCCTGTAAAGGTGCCATTGCCATCAAGATTGAGGTCGACTTTGATTTGCGTTTCTCCTGTAACTCGTTCTACATGGGCTTTACGCATGACGGCTCACCTCTTTCTGAAAGACTGCCACGACTCGTTCCATCACGTCTTGCGTCGTCACTGTAATGCGCACGCAGTTTTCTAAGTCTTTCGCTTTATAGAAACGGACGCAAATATCGGCATCGCACAAGGCCTGCACCATCGCTTTCGCATCTGGCACATGGACGAGGACGAAGTTCGTCACACTGCGATAGGGCGTAATGCCCGGCAGTTTGGCTAATTCTTTCACCAAATATTCCCGCGCTGCTATAGTCGGCGGAATATTGTGCGTCAACACTTCGTCGCCATGAGCCATAGCTGCCAAGCCCAAGCTTTGCGTGAGGACGTTCATATTATAGACGAGCTTCGTCAAAGACAAGGCATCGATGAGTTCTTTCTGAGCTACGCCATAACCTAAGCGTGCACCAGCCAGGCCAAAGGCTTTCGACAAGGTGCGGATGACGATGACGTTGTCGTACTGGTCGAGTTTCGTAATGATACTGTCTTGATTGGCAAATTCTAAGTATGCTTCGTCAATGACGACGATATTTTTTGCAGCCTCAATGACTTCTTCGACGTAAGAGAGGGGTAAAATTTCACCAGTCGGGTTATTAGGATTACAAAGGTACGTAATCTTTGGCTGCAGTTCTTTTACTTTTCCTAAGAAGGTCTTCTGGTCTCGTTCATAGCCCGGCAAATCCGGCACGGCTACGACCTTCGCTCCTAAGACTTCGGCATCAATAGCGTAAATATCAAAGGTCGGCGTGTGAATCAAAATCGTATCGCCTGGATTTAAAAAGGTATTACTAATGAGGCTAATAATTTCGTCACCGCCGTTGCCGACGAGGACGTTATCTGTCGGTCTGCCAACATAATCGGCTAAAGCTGCGCGCAGCTTCGACGCATAACCATCCGGGTAATGGTAGACTGGCATGGATGCAAGATTCTTTAAGAAATCTTCTTTTACAGCCGGGAAGTCTTCTAAAATATTATAAGGGCTTTCGTTGGCATTAATAACAGTCGATTCTTTAATGACTGGAATTTGGTACGGTTCAAACTCACGGATTGTCGTGCGGAGCCAATTATTTTTCATCAAGTCTCCTCCTTACAGAACGGCCATGTGCTTGGAGGCCTTCGACGTTAGCAAAGGTTTCTACTTTTTCAGCAATCTTTTCAAAAGCTTCTTTGTTGTATTCTAAGAGGCTGCTCCGTTTGACGAAATCATAGACACCAAGGGGCGACGAGAAAGCGGCTGTACCCATCGTCGGCAATGTGTGGTTTGGACCAGCGAAGTAATCGCCAATCGGTTCCGGCGTATATTCACCCATGAAGATAGCACCGGCATTTTGAATCTTATCGACATTGCCTTCCGGGTTTTGGAAGGCAATTTCCAAATGTTCCGGCGCAATGAGGTTCATAATTTCTACAGCTTGGTCATTATCTTTCGTAATGAAAATTTTCGAGTGTTTTTCAATGGATTCACTCGCAATTTCTTTGCGCGGTAATGTGTCCAATTGTTTCTTTACTTCTGCTTCGACTTCGCTCGCAAAGGCAGCACTCGGCGTAACGAGGAAGACTGCAGCCCGTTTGTCATGTTCTGCTTGGGCCAATAAATCAGCAGCTACCCACGACGGTTTTGCCGTGTGGTCTGCCAGGATGCCGACTTCGCTCGGCCCGGCAATCATATCGATACCGACAGTCCCAAAGACGAGTCGTTTTGCCATAGCTACGTAGGCATTCCCAGGGCCGACGATTTTAAAGACTGGCGGAATGCTTTCTGTGCCAAAGGCTGCTGCTGCAATCCCTTGGGCACCGCCGACTTTATAAATTTCCGTAGCTCCGGCGACGTGAGCTGCTGCTAAAATATACGGATTAACCGAACCGTCTTTCGCAGGTGGTGTGAAGACCGCAATGGACGGTACACCAGCTACGTGTGCCGGAATCGTATCCATGAGGACGGTCGACGGATAGGCCGCCGTACCACCAGGTACATAGACACCGACGCGCTGAATAGGTGTAAATTTCGCACCTAAACGCACGCCTGGACGGAACGTATCGAGCCACGTTTCTTGGAGCTGCCGTTTATGGTACGAACGGATATTATCTGCTGCTTCTTCTAAAATAGCCATAAATTCAGGGCCTACTTTTTTCGTGGCTGCATCAATCTCTTCGGGCGATACGAGGAAGCTGTCTAATGTAACACCGTCAAATTTTTCCGTTAATTCCCGAACAGCTGCATCCCCTCTATCTTGAACAGCCTGTAAAATCTGTTCTACACTGGCACGGATGTCGGCATTTTCTGCCTGATCCCGTTTCGTAATCTTACGGATTTCCCGCAAGCTCAGCCCTTCACTGGGCACATCTATCCATTCCATACTATCTTCCCCCTAGTTCTTACTGGGCCATTTCTTTTTGTTGAATGACCTTCATTAACTGCTTAATTTCTGTATATTTCATTTTAAACGAAACAGGATTACAAATCATGCGCGCACTAAAGTCCATGAAGTACTGAATGACTTCGAGGCCATTAGCCCGCAAGGTGTTGCCTGTTTCGACAATATCGACGATGACGTCGGATAAGCCTACAATCGGTGCTAATTCGACGGAGCCGTTTAATTTAATAATGTCCACGCTGTGGTGGTTTTCTTCAAAGAAGTGCCGTGCAATGCGAGGATACTTCGTACCAACGACGATACGCTTGGACATATCTACTTTCTTGCCTTTAATACCGGCTACAGCCATGCGGCACCGGCCAATACCCAGGTCCATGACTTCATATACGTCGGCACCAGAGGCTTCTTCAATGAGTACGTCTTCGCCGACGATGCCGACATCGGCAGCACCGCGTTCGACATAGACTGCAACGTCCGGCGATTTGACGAGCGTTACTTTTAGCTGATGCTTACTATCTTCAAAGATGAGTTTCCGGCTTTCTTCGGAATATGTTGGGAAATCGTAGCCACTTTCTTGCAAGTACGTCATGACTACTTTGTGAATCCGCCCTTTGGCCAGGGCAATATGAATTGCCATTGCTTACAGCCTCCTCATCAATTCTTCTAAATCATCAGACGTCAAGGCCTTGCCGTCTTTATAATAGGTGCCATTGCGGTAAATAGCGTGAATACTGTAATCCTTGCTGTCTACAAAGGACGCATCCGGGTAGGCTGCAACGCGGAAACCGCGCGCACGCCAGTTCATAAGGTCGCGAACGACCGTCTGGTCACTCGACGTGTAGGACACAGCGAGTTGGAAAGACGGAGCTGTATCTTCTAAAAGGCCTGCATCACTCATGAATTCATATAATAGATTAATATTCATGCCAAAGCCGCAAGCCGGACGGTCCACACCGAATTTCGCCGATACCGTATCATAACGGCCGCCGTCGATGACATCATAAAGGGCACCGTCTACATAGACTTTGAAAACCATGTCTGTGTAATAGCCTAAGCGGCTGGCAAAACCGAAATCGAGCTGTACTTTATCAGCAAAGTCGGCATATAAAATATAATCATATATACGTTCTAGCCGCGATAAAGCATTGAGCATACCGCTATTAATGGATAATTCCCGCGCTTTGCTCAAGGTCTGCGCATACGGGCCAAAGAGGACCGGCAAAGCTTCGAGGACACGTCGTGCATCCGGCGAAATCTGGAGGGTAGCAATACATTTCTTGCACGCTACGAGATTACGCGCCGCCATGTACGTACGCAGTTCGTCTTTCTGTTCTTCACTAATAGGCAAGCTATCGAATAAGGCCTGCGTATATGCCGCCGTGCCTACGTCGATGCGAATGTTTTCGACGCCGACGGCTTTTAAGATTTCTGCAGCCATGACGATGACTTCACCGTCACATTCAGGACTCTTGTCGCCAAGGATTTCAATGCCCCCTTGGAGGAAATCTTTGCCGTACGTACTGCGTCCGTAGTATTCGCGGAAAACCGTACTAACGTAGCCAAATTTCAACAACTGGTCTGGCCGGGGAAATTCGCGTGCTGCCGTTTCGACAATGGGCAGTGTCACGTCTGGCCGCAGGACTAAGACTCGTCCGTCTGTATCAATAGTTTTAATCATCTGATGCCGCAGATGAGGGAAAAATTCTTGATATACATCATAATCACCAAAACTTGGCGTTTCAATGATTTTACAGCCGTGATTCATAATAACGGAAATAATTTTACCTTGAATGCGGTCGTAATTGCGCATTTCATCGTGATGGAGCATTTTTACGCCATCTAAGGTGTTGTACTTCATGTGCTGTATACCCTCCTAACTTAGGGTTTGCTTTATTTCTTTATTCTAGTAAAGAGCAAAAGGATTCGCTGTGCTAAATTATAACACAAAGTGGAAAAAATAAAATACCTTTCTTCACATTTTTTCCACTTTATGAAATTTTTACAATTCTTTTGGCGTTTCTTCGCCTGTTTTCAAGATTTTCTTAACAGCCTTTTCAAATTTAGGCCGTGGTATCATGACGCGATGACCGCAGCCAGCACACCGGATGACGAAGTCCACGCCAATACGCAATACTTCCCATTCATTAGAACCGCACGGATGGGCTTTCTTCATTTGTACAACATCGCCTACGTGGTAACGGACAAAATTTGCCATAGTATCACTCCTTTTCCTTCATTATATAACTGAATACAGTAAAAGCATAGAGGCAAGGTCATCATTTCCAATATGTCATACGCACTATCGTACATATGAACGGTATTCCTGTCTTGTAACCCAGTAGGCAGTGTGTTACTATAGAAAGGACAAATAGAAAAAAGGAGGAATGGTTGTGACTCCCTTACGGACACCTCAACAATTACGCTATCTTTATCGTCTCTGTTACGGCTTAGGCAGTCTTTGCACCCTGGCTACACTGGCCCTCTTAGGTTGGGTGGCGTACTGCATTGCCATTGAAGCGGCACCGCTCGCATCCCTTGCGATGTTACCGGATATGCCCGTGTGGTGCGTCTTTCTCCTCATTGCCGTCGTCCTCATCGTGAGCATTGCGGCTTGGCAAGGAGGCGCCCATTTCCACCAACAATACGAAGATACGCTTCGTAACAAATAGAAAGGTGATTCTATGCGAAAAACAGAATTCATGGACCTTTTGAAGTATTATTTCCGCAAGGAAGACAAAGGGGACTTGAAAGGCATCTTAGAAGATTGTGACGAACAATTTCGCCTCGGTGCCAAAGAAGGAAAAACAGAAGAAGAAATTTGTGTCAAACTAGGACACCCGAAAAATATTTATCGTTACTACATCGGTAAGCCCATCGTCCCAGAAGACAATGAAAGCCTCAAAGAAGCGACAGTCATGCCGGACTTTGATGACCCGCAGGACACGCAAGACGCGCAGGAAGACTCAGCCTTTTGGGGTGATGACGACGATATACCGGCCCCGCCGCAGCCAGCACGGCAACGGCAGCCTTACGGCAGAGACCAAGGTTACGACAATCGCCCTTATACGGCACCACAACAGGCAGTCGACCAAGAAACAGGGAAAGACTTCGACTGGAATGACAGCGATTCGTCTGTACCGCAAGCAGCCAAAGCCGTGGCCAGTCCGTTCCTCGATATCTTAGGGACCCTCTTTAGCATTTTGAGCGGCTTCCTTTATTTGGGCGTGGCCTTAGCCATTTTGGCGTGCATCGGCATTTCGGCCTTGCCGTCATACTTATATACAGATTTATTGCCCTTGCCGACGCTTTCCATAACGACTATGGTCTTTACAGTCTTGGCTATTCTCTTTGCGGCCCTGACGGCAACCTATGCGGGCGAAGCCTGTCATGACGCAGCGCGTCATACATCAAGCAAAAGGAGGCGTGCATAATGGCTAAAACACTCATTTGCCTCGTCTTAACCTTGGTCTTTTCCTTCTTAGGCTTCCGTTCATTCATGAATAATGATTACGGTCCCCTCAAAGAATGGATGGCCTATTACACCGAATATAAAGCCCTGCAAAGCGCCCTTAATGAAGGCAACGCCAGCAAGGCTGAAATCTTAGATAAATTAAAAGCCATGTATCCGGAACGGGCTAAAGAATTAGAAGCAAAATTTAAAGCCAAATACGGCGACCTCAAGGACTCGGCTCAAGACACGCAAGACTCGGTCCAATCGAGCCTCAATGATACACTGAATAAAATCAAAGAACAAAGTACTGTGAGCCAAGAAGAACGGCAGCAATCGCAAAGTGACAACCGCCGCGTCGATACACCGAGCCGCGATACGACCTCTTCACAAAGTGCGACTCCATCCCACCACAATGACGATAGCAGTACCCATACGACATCCTCTCACAGTGGCAACAGTACAAGCCGCAACCAATAAAAGCATATAAAAAATCCTCCTACCTTGCAAGTAATCGATAATTATCATTAGTTAGAAATTATTTTAAATTAATTTTAATTGTCTATTGATATTTAATATGATATGTGTTATACTATGTTCAACAGGAGATGAGATGCATCTCCACCAAGTCTGATAGACATATGGGTATATTGTATTAGAGATAGATAACACGAATAGGAGGATTTTATTATGGAATTAAAAGGAAGCAAAACCGAAAAAAACTTACAAGCCGCATTTGCAGGCGAATCACAAGCACGGAATAAATACACGTACTTTGCAAGCGTAGCTAAAAAAGCAGGTTACGAACAAATCGCAGCATTCTTTGAAGAAACAGCTGGTAACGAAAAAGAACACGCTAAAATCTGGTTCAAACTCTTAAACGGCGGCGAACTTCCGAACAACATCGAATCCTTGAAAGAAGCAGCAGCTGGCGAACATTACGAATGGACCGAAATGTATCCGACTTTCGCAAAAGAAGCTCGTGAAGAAGGCTTTACGAAAATCGCATTCTTATTCGACAAAGTAGCTGAAATCGAAAAACATCACGAAGAACGGTACAATGCGCTCCTCGAAAACGTCGAAAGCGGCAAAGCATTCAAACGTCCGGAAAAGAAAACTTGGATTTGTCGTAACTGCGGCTTCATCTACGAAGGTGAAGAAGCTCCGAAAATCTGTCCGGTTTGCGCTCATCCGCAATCGTTCTTTGAAATCAAAGCCAATAACTTCTAAGTGTCCCATCGTTCATTACCATTACCAACTACTAAGACACGACACTAGCAGTTATGACACTATCCCCACTCCATCCCTTCACTGGAGTGGGGATTTTTGCATGCGAAAAAAGGGATGGCAGTGTATTTCCTGGGCCGTTTCGAAGATCCCGGCTTAAGGAAATACACTGCCATCCCTTTCGTATACAGTTGATAGTTACGGCATATCGCCGCGGAAGCGATACCCATTGCCCCACACCGTTTCAATGGCTGTGAACTCTGGTTTCACTTCATTGAGCTTATCACGGAGACGGTTCACATGGACTGTGACCGTCGCCATTTCGCCTAAGGCATCAAGATGCCAAATCATTTCAAATAAATACTTCTTCGAGAACACTTGGTTTGGATGAAGTGCCAAGAAGACAAGTAAATTAAACTCTTTCCCAGTCAAATTGATTTCCTGTTTGCCTCTAAACACTTGATGGCGTTTAATGAAAATCCGCAAATCAGCAATTTCAATATCTGGTTTATTCTCATCCACAGCCTGCGAGCGCATGCCCAAGAGCCGTTGATGAATATCTAAATGCGCTTTTACACGCGCTGTCATTTCCGACGGATTAAAAGGCTTGACGATGTAATCATCAGCACCTAAGCTCAACCCTTTGATTTTATCATCGTCATCGCCATGAGCGGTAACGAATAAAATCGGCACATGACTGATTTCCCGCAACCGCTGGCACAGAATAAAGCCATTCGTATCGGGCAGGGCCACATCTAGTAAGACCGCATCAATCGTTCCCCCATCGAAGATTTTCATACCTTCTTTGCCGGTCTTGGCAACCGTGACCATAAATCCATGAGCTTCTAAAAAATCTCGTTCTAATGCAGCAATCATGCTGTCGTCTTCAATGATTAATACATGTTGAGCCATATCAACATCCCCCTCGCTTATGTCTAAATCAGACTGCTATTTCCCCGTTTGCAGTCTCCGAAAACCATAATCTAAAATCTTTGGTGCATCTGTCCAGCGGTTGTCGTCATTATAGAGTACGAGTACCAACGTATGACCATCCCGTGTGGCCGAAGCTACGAGGCAGTCCCCAGCTGCCTGTGTGTACCCTGTTTTGACACCGTTTGCACCAGCGTAACCAGACGTCAAGAAGAGATTCGTCGTCGTTACGTGTTTCGGTGCGCGGCCATCTAAATACTGAACGTCGTACGCAGGAAGGCTGACAATTTGTCGGAATTCGGGATAATTCTTCATGCCATACGCTGCCATTTTCGCCATATCAATGGCTGTCGTGTAATGATGTGCTGCTGTCAGGCCGTTCGGATTAACAAAATTCGAATGAGAAGCCCCCATTTTAATTGCTTCTACATTCATCATCCGTGCAAATTCGGATACAGACCCGCCAATCGTATCGGCAACAGCCACAGCTGCGTCGTTACCAGAGACGACCATCATACCTTTTAAGGCTTCGCGGACCGTCAGTTTATCGCCCGGGCGAATGCCGAGGGACGACGGTTCCGTATTAGCTGCATCCCAAGAAATAGACAGAGGCTGATCAAGCTTATCTTTTCCTTGGTCTAAGGCCGTCAGGAGCGTAACGATTTTCGTCGTACTTGCCGGATGGACCCACTTCGTCGGATTGACTTGGTACAAGACCTTGCCCGTATCGACGTCAATCATACAGGCCGATTCGGCAATCGTTCCTGGTACAGCTGCTTCGGCTGTCGGTGCAGCCGCTGTAGCACCGGTAATGAGCATTGCCATCATGACAACACTGAGCAAAATATGTTTGATGTAAAACCTCATGGCTACACTCCTTTGCTACATTACAATATTCTTTTATAATAATTAATTATCTGTCAAATCTAAAACAATGTCAATCATGTCTAACAAAAAAATAAATAAAAGGTCTTACTATACTTGCAAGTATACTATTAATCCCACGCAAAAACGCTGTCAGTACAAATGTACTAACAGCGTCATTGCCTTACGCAGAGATACTACGTAGTATGGTTTTATTTTTTGCCGTGACCAAATGCTTTAAAGCCCGGATAGATTGCAGCGCAGCCCAATTCTTCTTCGATTTGGAGGAGACGGTTGTATTTTGCAACACGTTCGCTACGGTTCGGAGCGCCCGTCTTAATCTGTGCCGTGTTGAGGGCAACAGCAAGGTCAGCAATAGTCGTGTCTTCTGTTTCACCAGAACGGTGGGAAACGACAGCGCGGTAGTTCGATTCGTGAGCGAGTTTAATAGCTTCGAGAGTTTCCGAAACAGTGCCGATCTGATTGAGTTTAATCAAGATAGCATTACCTGCGCCGACTTCGATACCTTTTGCCAGGCGTTTCGTGTTCGTTACGAATAAGTCATCGCCAACGAGCTGTACTTTGTGGCCCAATTTTTCCGTAAGGAGCTGCCAGCCTTCCCAGTCTTCTTCATCAAGGCCGTCTTCGATGGAGTAAATAGGGTACGTATCAACTAAATGTTCCCAATGAGCAACGAGTTCCGGAGTCGTGAATTTCGTGCCTTTTTTCGGGAGAACGTATTCGCCCTGTTTTTCGCCTTTCCATTCGCTCGCAGCAGCGTCGATAGCGAGAACGAGGTCTTCGCCCGGTTTGTAACCAGCTTTTTCGATAGCTTCGACGATGTATTTAATAGCTTCTTCATCACTGCCGAGGTTCGGTGCAAAACCGCCTTCGTCACCAACGGATGTAGCCAAGCCCTGTGCTTTTAAGAGGCCCTGGAGAGCATGGAATACTTCCGTGCACCAACGGAGAGCTTCGCGGAAGGACGGAGCACCAGCCGGCATAATCATGAATTCCTGTACGTCTACAGTGTTTGCTGCATGCGCGCCACCGTTTAAGATGTTCATCATCGGTACAGGGAGTTTATTACCATTCACACCGCCTAAGAAACGGTATAAGGGAATATGAAGAGCCTGTGCAGCTGCTTTTGCGGCAGCAATGGAAACAGCGAGGATGGCATTCGCGCCGAGTTTCGTTTTGCCTTCTGTGCCGTCAGCGTCGAGCATCGCTTTATCTACTTCATACGTGTTGAACGGGCTCATGCCAACGAGAGCGTCTTTAATAATGGTGTTGACGTTTTCTACAGCTTTGGAAACGCCTTTGCCGCCGAATTTGGATTTGTCCCCATCTCGTAATTCAAGTGCTTCAAACTGACCAGTCGATGCGCCGCTCGGCGATGCACCACGGCCAACCGTGCCGTCTGTTAAAATAACATCAGCTTCTACAGTAGGATTACCACGGGAATCAATAATTTCTCTAGCAATGACGTTTTCAATTTTAATATCTTTCAAAATCATGCCTATCGAGCCTCCTTAAGCTACGTAATCGAAAAGTTTTTCCAACCTGGTCCATTTCTTGCCGTTAAGGACAGGCTGTCTTCTTTTCATTATACCGTACAATAAGGGTAACGTATAGTATATTTCTTGTAAATAGTGGAACTAATTTGTTACCACTTGGACATTTCTTATCCCTATTTGATTTGTCCTATATATTCTATATACGGATATTGCTATTCCTAACATAACTCACTATAATGAGAGGGTATACGAAATCAGTTGTATAAGGAGGAAGGACCCATGGAAATCTTAGGTGTCATTTGTTTCATGGTTATTGCCACATGCTGTATCAATATTATCCCTCACTATACAGGTAAACATCTCATTTTAAAACGCATCCGCGCCTACAAGACGATGGATTTGCCCCAGACTGTAGTCATCCGCAATTATGATTCGTCACGGCAAATCATGCTGACTGTATTCGCTGGGATTATTGCCATTGTCTGTCTCTTTTTCTATCCCCAGTGGTATTACGTCATCTTAGGCTGTTACGCCGCCTTCGTCATTATAGCGTACTTGCTGACCCGCAAAATCGTCTTGCCAAACCAGCAAATGATAGAAATCAACGGCGATTCGCTCCGCCTCGTCGATTGGAACGGCATTGCCAGTCCCGTCGAACCCAAAGAAATTCGCTATGCCCATTTCTATCAAAGCCGCTCGTCAAAAGGCTGGACGGAACTGTATCCGCGCGTGACCCTCTATTGCAATCGCCCGGAACATCGCCTGGCCTATGCCCAGTGCCGTTCGTCCCTCTTTGGTGCCGAACACGGCCTCGGCCACGAAGGGATGGAATATATTAATCATCTTCACATTACGCCGAAAGAATATGTGATGCTCCTCAAATACTGTATGCGCCATCATATTCCTGTCGAAGACGATTACGCTACGAAGATGCTGTTATCGTAAGGAGCGTATAATGATTTTATTTTTAGCTATTCTCTGCGGTATTTCCGTTGCCAATCTCTATTATATTCAGCCTTTAGAAGTACAGGTTGCCTTGACCTTTGGCGTGTCCCAACAAGCTGCCGGTATGACGGCCATGGCAACACAACTTGGTTATGCAGTCGGTCTCTTTTGCATTACGCCCTTAGGCGACCGGTGGGAACGACGGCAGTTGATTTTCATTATGCTCGTCATTTCTGCGTTGACGTTGCTCTTGACGGCTGCAGCCCCTATCTATGAAATCGTCTTGCCCGCCCTCTTTCTCGTCGGCGTGACGAGCATTATGTCCCAGTTAATCATTCCTTATGCAGCACACTTGACAGCACCGGAAAAACAAAGCCAAGTTATTGGCCTCTTATTGAGCGGCCTTTTAACAGGGATTTTACTTTCTCGTACGGTCAGTGGCTTCATCGGCTCTTATTTCGGTTGGCGTTGGGTTTATGTCTTTGCGGCTCTCGTCGTCCTTGCCATGGCCTTGATTGTCCATTATCGCTTGCCAAAAAGCACGGTCACGGCGACTTTATCACTGCGGCAGCTCTTCGGCTCCTTTCCCTCTCTCATTGCGTCACAGCCCATTTTACGCGAAGCCAGTTTCAATGGTTTTTGCATGTTTGCTTCGTTCAGCGCCTTGTGGACGTCTCTCATTTTCTTATTAGAATCGCCATACTTCCAGTTAGGCCCAAAGGAAGCAGGCCTTTTTGGTCTCTTAGGCATTGGCGGCATCATCGCGGCTCCGTACATCGGCAAAGTGGCCCACGACAAATCACCGCGCCTCCCGATTAGCATTGGCATTTTATCCATAGTCTTGGCATACATCGTTTTCCTCATGGGATCCCATTCTCTCATTGCTATCGGCATTGGTGTTATCCTTTTAGATTTAGGGAATCAATGCGGTCAAGTATCCAATATGGCTCGCGTCCAAGCCTTAGGCGATGCTATGCGCAGCCGTAACAATACAGTCTTCATGGTCTCTTATTTTCTCGGTGGCGCTGCTGGCTCTTACCTCGGCACAGGAGCTTTTGAATCTCTCGGCTGGGGCGGTGTGTGCTTCGTCGGTTTTTGCTTCCAAGTCTTAGCCGCTCTCGGCCATTGCCTTTTGTTTGCGCCAAAAGACACAATGAAAGCGTAATATATACAAAGAAACGGGGCTGTCGCACAAAGCATTTATTTGCTTTTGCGACAGCCCTTTCGCTATATTC
>OIXX01000229.1_pt1 | contig 42631 bp, 37 predicted proteins | sample 1588161 | NCBI WGS metagenome assembly OIXX01 (sample SAMN03283274) | human gut metagenome | biome: human-associated habitat; material: feces | host: Homo sapiens | place: Peru | collected 2012 | reverse complement strand
CAAAGATCGAATGTTAAACTAACATAACCCATGAAGGGACTTTTTCAGTGCCCTCCCTGGGCTAGGAGCTTCTGCCCTTTCAGGGCGTGTGGGGAAAACCAAAACGCGATGCAGGGCGTGTGGGATTAAACCTTATTTCCCTCTTTAGGGAAAACCACGGTAGGCTTGAAGGTCTTAGCCTCCTCAAAGTCCATCAGGGCATAGGCGATGATGATGACGGTATCACCCACCTGCACCTTGCGGGCTGCTGCACCGTTCAGGCAGATGCAACCGCTGCCACGCTCACCCTTGATGATATAGGTCTCCAGGCGCTCGCCATTATTGTTATCCACAATCTGCACCTTCTCTCCTGCTATCAGGTTAGCTGCGTCCATCAGATCCTCATCTATCGTGATGCTACCCATGTAATTCAGGTTAGCCTCAGTTACAGTCACACAATGGAGCTTACTCTTCAATACTTCAATCTGCATTGTTCTGTTATTACTTTTATCTATTACGGATTAAACTTAATAAAGAAATCTATAGTGGAATTATCCTTTATACTTGATATGGTCGATGAGACGGATAGGAGTCTTGCCGCAATATACGGTGATGCAACCTACCACGTAGGCGCTATCCTCCCATGATGCGACATCCTGCAGGCTGTCGCCATCCACAATCTGGAAATACTCCACCTCCAGACCATCCACGGCATTGATGTCGCTCACTACCTTGTCATGAGTTTCCTGCACAGTATGATTCTTGGCAAACTCTACGCTCGCCTTCAAAGCCTTGTAGATATTCGGTGCGATGGCACGCTCATCAGCAGAGAGCAATGTGTTGCGGCTGCTCTTAGCCAAGCCATCCTCATCACGGATGATAGGACACTCCACAATCTGCACATCACTGTTGAGGTACTTCACGAGCTGCTTGATGACAGCAATCTGCTGCCAATCCTTCTCACCGAAATAAGCACGGTTAGGATGAACGATAAAGAACAGGCGACTAACTACCTGGCATACACCATTGAAGTGGCCCGGACGCTTGGCACCCTCCATCACGGTACTTACCGGAGGGAACTCGAAGTGGCGGGTATCCGGTGTAGGATACATCTCCTCTACAGAAGGAGCAAACACATAGTCAGCGCCACAAGCCTCGAGGAGCTTGCAGTCAGCATCAAGTGTACGTGGATAACGCTCCAGGTCACCCTTGTCATTAAACTGAGTAGGATTCAAGAAAACGGAAACTACCGTAACACCGTTTTCCTCAACACTGCGCTTTACCAGAGAGGCATGACCCTCATGAAGCGCGCCCATAGTTGGCACAAGGCCGATTTCCTTTCCCTCCTTGCGACGATCGAAAAGTTCGTTCTGGAGGTCAACAATCTTATTGATTACTTTCATCTTCTTATCTGTTTTCGGGTGCAAAATAACAACTTTTTTCTCAAATAAGAAAGAAAAAACCTAAAAATATGCGAATTATTGCCGAAATTATTGAATTTCAGAAGAAAAATACGCTTTTTTGGAGTTTTTTTTGTACCTTTGCACCTAATTCGTAAGAATAATAATTAAATTTATGGCAAAGAAAGTATTATTTATCAATCAGGAGATCGACCCATACGTAGCCGAGACCCACATGTCTATCATGGGACGCGAATTACCTCAGAAAATGCAGGAAGCAGGCTTTGAGATTCGCACCTTTATGCCTAAATGGGGCACCATCAATGAGCGTCGCGGCCAGCTGCACGAGGTGATTCGCCTGTCTGGTATGAACCTTATCATCGATGATACAGACCATCCGCTAATCATCAAGGTTGCATCTATACCAACAACACGTCAACAAATCTATTTCATTGATAACGACGATTACTTCACCCGCCGCCAGATGGCAGCCGACGAGCAGGGTGTGGAATATAAAGATAATGGGGAGCGCGCCATCTTCTTCGCACGCGGCGTACTGGAAACCGTGAAGAAGCTTCGCTGGCAGCCAGACGTCATCGTATGTCAGGGCTGGGTAAGCGCTGTGGTTCCTTTCTATATCAAGACGGCATACGCTGAGGAGCCTTCCTTCGCCAACTCAAAGGTGATCATCTCACTCTATACCAACGAGCTGAAGGGCGAACTCGGCACACACTTCAAGCGCTGCGTGGAGTTCCGTGATGCCAAGTCGGAACTGCTCTCTGACTACAAGGAGGACTTCGATTTCATCGAGTTGGGCAAGATGGCCATCGACTACAGCGACGGCGTGATTGAAGGCGAAAGCCTGGCAAACAGAACTCTCTTGGATTATGCCAATGAGAAGAGCAAGCCAACCCTCGCTTATCCTGGCGATGACTTTGCGGATGCCTACAAGACATTCATCAACGAAGTATGCCCTGACGAGGAGTAAACTTCAGAAATTAGACACATTTCAAGGATAATGAAGATTTTAAGACTATTTACAGCGTTATTTATAGCAGCGATGACTATTGCTGCATGTGATGACACCACCGACAACATCGGATCGTCGATCACCAACGACGTTGATAACATCTCTATCAAAGACCAGGTGTTCAACGTCACCTCACGCTCCATCGTTCCCGGCCCGGTTCTGAGCCGAAACAATACGGGTATGATCGGTATGGTGAAGGATCCTGAGACCGGTACCTACGTGGCTGGCGACTATATGACCCAGTTTGGCGTACTGTCATCATTCAGTCTGGACACTTTGGAGTACATCCGCAATGCACACGATGGCAAAATTGAGGCGGACTCATGCTATCTCCTGGTATCATACAAGACTACATACGGTGATACCCTCGCACCGATGAAGGCTACTGCCTACGAGATGAGCAAGCCGATGAGCGAGAATCAGGAGTATTACTCAGACTATGATGCCTTCAAGGACAACTGGGTGAGCGAGAACAACTATAAGTCGAGCACCACCTATAACCTGAACAGCACGACGATGGCTTTCAAGATCTATCTGAACAAGAAATATACGGCAAAGGATGGCAAGACCTACAAGAACTATGGTTCTTACGTGATGAACACCTTCGTGGATCACCCTGAGTACTTCAAGACCAACTGGGATTTCCTCAACAAGGTTTGTCCGGGTTTCTATATCAAGAATGCCGGTGGTATCGGAAACGTAGCCAATATCTGGAATACCGAATTGCAGTTCTACTACAAGATCCAGAAGACGGTGAAGAACTCTGCGGGCAACGACAGTATCGTAACAGGTCTCGCTTTCAACCGCTTTGACGGTACAGAAGAGGTGTTGCAGCTCAACAAAATTACCAATGACACCACGACATTGGCTAATCTGGCAAAGGATGATAGCTGCACCTACCTGAAGTCACCAGCCGGCATCTTCACAGAAGTAACGCTGCCAGTAGAGGATATCATGAAGGGTCATGAGAAGGATACGCTGAATACAGCCACCATCTCTTTCCCAAGAATGAATAATGTAGATAACAACAATAACTATCAGTTCAGTGTTCCTTCTACTATTCTGATGGTACAGAAAGACAGTCTGGATGCCTTCTTCGAGAAAAACAAGCTGACAGACAACCGCACCTCCTATACGGCTTCTTACAACAAGAACTCTACAGGCGTGAAGAATGCCTATACCTTCTATAACATCAGTAACCTAGTTACTGCGATGTACAGGAACAAGGGCAAGAGTGAAAACTGGAACAAGGTGGTGCTGGTACCTGTGACATTGACCACAAGTACACAGAACAATGCTACCGTGATTACCAAGATTAATCACGATATGCAGCTCACCTCTACCCGACTGATCAAGGCGACGGATGATCCAGACAAGGATTACACCACCAAGGACGGCAAGCGGGTGGCTACAGGTCCTGTTCAGATCAAGGTGATCTACAGTAAGTTCAAGGAATAAATTCATGGCAGATAATTTCCTTGAACGCCACCGTGAAGATTACGAGCAGCGAAAGGCTGCCTGGCTGAGACGCAAGAAGCATCTTCCCAAAATCAAGAAGCCTGCCATTCAGCGTCCTGATGATGAAACTTTATAAAAGATTCTATATGAAAAAATCCCAGCTGGAAGTTCTTTTCCAGCTGGGATTTTTTCATATCCTCAGTTTTATCTTCTTTCTATTTTCTATGAGAGAATGGTGAACTTGGCAAACTTCAGAAGCAACTGCTTGGTTCCTGCATTCTGGAACTCTACGGTAGCCTTCGTGTTCTCGCCGGTACCTTCTATCTTCAATACCGTTCCTATTCCAAAACGCTGATGCTCGATTCTACAGCCCTCGCTGAGAGAACCAGATGATGCAACAGAAGCATGAGAAGCTGAAGAACCAGCTGATGCAACAGATGAAGAGCTAGCGGTATCACCCATGATTCTATGTACTGCATTTACAGCTCTTACAGATTTAAATCCTGGTTTAGGATCAGCCATGAACTGCGAAGCTACAGGCTTAGCGTTCTGATAATTACGACCATAGCCTGACCGGTCTCTATCCCATGGCATTCTTCCACCATAGCCACCATCAGAACCATAGCCACCAAATGAACTTCTTCCCCCACCGAATGAAGATTCAGGAGCCTCTTCTCCTCCCTCTATCAGACTGGCATCAATCTCATCGATGAAGCGGCTCGGATTATCAAATTCCATTTTGCCATATCGGAAACGGTTCTTGGCATTGGTCAGGATGCAATGCTTCTCGGCACGGGTAATCGCAACATAGAGCAGACGACGCTCCTCTTCCAGTTCCCTGACAGAAACTGCAGCAAGCGGACTCGGGAAGATATTCTCCTCCAAACCTACTACGAAAACAGTAGCAAACTCCAGACCCTTTGCCGCATGAACCGTCATGAGCGAAACTCTCGGTTCATCCTTCTCTCCCTCACTGTCCGCATCCGTCAGCAGCGCCACATCCTGCAGATAATCTGTAAGATAAGCTTCATCCATTCGTCCCTCCTCCTGGCGTCCAGCCACGAAGGTCTGCATACCACTCAGAAACTCCTCCAGGTTTTCCTGGCGAGCCAGGTCATCGGCATTCTTGCCCGACATGATATCCTCACTGATTCTACTCTCCCTGATGATGGCATCACCCAGTTCATAGACATCCAGGGTATGCGAACGGTCGATGAACGAAGAGATGAGCAGACGGAAATTCTCGAGCTTCGTCTGCGTACCCTTGTTGACATTCAGTCCGTAATGCTCCACATTACCTATCACCTCCCAGAAACTCGCCTGGTTCTGATGGGCACAATCGGCAATCTTCATCACGGTAGTAGCACCGATGCCACGAGCCGGATAATTGATGATACGCTTGAAAGCCTCCTCATCGTCAGGGTTGGCAACGAGACGGAAATAGGCGATGATATCCTTGATTTCCTTACGCTGATAGAAACTCAATCCGCCGTAAATACGATATGGAATGCCCTGCTTTCTGAATTCCTCCTCAAAGCTGCGGCTCTGGGCATTGGTACGATAGAGAATGGCAAATTGATCGTATCCGCAATCATCCTGCCGCTTGATGCGCTGGATATTCTTTGCCACAATCAGTGCCTCCTCCTTGTCGCTGTAGGCAGGCTTATACAGAATCTTCTCTCCTTTATCATTTTTGCTGAACACCTCTTTCTGAATCTGATTGCGGTTATGATGAATCAGACTGTTAGCTGCCTCCACGATGGTTTGAGTAGAACGGTAGTTCTGTTCCAGTTTAAAGAGTTGGGTTCCAGGCAATTGCTTCTGATAATTCAATATATTGTCGATGTTGGCACCACGGAAGCTATAGATGCTCTGCGAATCATCACCCACGGCACAAACACGCAATTTTTCCTTACAGAGCTGCATCACAATAGACATCTGTACATGGTTGGTATCCTGATACTCATCCACCAGGATATAATCGAACCTGCCGGCATACTTCTGTCTGATATCCTCGTGATCTCTGAAAAGCTGGAAAGTAAGCATCAGGAGATCATCAAAGTCCATCGCATTCGCCTGACGGCAACGCTGCACGTATGCCACATAAATCTTTCCGATGGCAGGCATCTTGGCACGCTTGTTCTGCTCCAGGATGGCAGGGTCGCTATCGTAGGCTTCGGCAGTTACCAGGTTGTTCTTTGCCATCGAAATCCGGGCGTGAACGGCAGCAGGCTTATAGGTCTTGTCATCCAGTCCCATCTCCTTGATGATTGCCTTCAGCAGTGAGCGAGAGTCACTTTCATCATAGATGGTAAAATTATTATTGAAACCGATATGCTCAGCTTCGGCACGGAGAATACGGGAGAAGATGCTATGGAAGGTACCCATATAGAGATGCTGGGCGAGGTCATCACCTACCAGTTTTCCGATACGTTCCTTCATCTCCCTTGCCGCCTTATTGGTAAAGGTAAGTGCCATGATGCTCCAAGGCTTCATGCCCTGGCTCAGGAGATAAGCAATCTTATAGGTAAGCACACGCGTTTTGCCCGAACCTGCACCGGCAATCACCAGCGAAGGTCCGTCAATATACTCTACCGCAGCACGCTGCGCATCATTCAAGTCGTTCAATAAATCCATTAATCAATATTTGCAGGAAAAACTATAAACTATCAACTGTTAACAAACAATCACTTCCCTCTATATCCTCCTACAGCCGTGCTTGGGTCGTAGTCTTCACCCTCACGAGGGAAGGAAGGGATGAATTTCATCTGATGTTCAATCTGTCGCTGGCGCTTCTTCATATAAGCACTCGGATACAGGGAACTGAACTTTCTAGGATTAGGCAGCGTAGCAGCTATCAGGGCACACTCGCCACGGAAGAGATCCTGTGCTTTCTTGTTGAAATGATACTCAGCCACGGCATCGACACCATAGATACCCGGTCCCATCTCGATACTGTTGAGATAGACCTCCATAATGCGCTGCTTGCTCCACATCATTTCGATGAGAAAGGTGAAATACACCTCAAATCCCTTGCGGGTCCAGGAACGGCCCGGCCAGAGGAAAACGTTCTTGGCGGTCTGCTGACTGATGGTACTGGCACCATGCACCTTACCGCCACGGGCATTGTTCTTGGCAGCACTCTCGATGGCATTGAAGTCGAAACCATGATGCTTGAGGAATCGGGCATCCTCGCTCGCCATCACCGCCACAGGCATGTGAGGGGATATCTTATCCATCGAAACCCAGTGATGATGCAAGGTAATACTTTCACCATCAGCCACTTGCTGAAAACAGCGGATAATCATCAACGGAGTAACATATACCGGAATAAAACGGTAGGCTACTACAGCAAGAATGGTGGTACTGAAAAACAGCACCACCACCCATCTTACGATATTTCTGATCTTTTTTAGAATCATCTATCTTCTTTTTCCCTTATCGGGAACCTCATTCGTTTTTACTTCAATGTACCATTGTTAGCAGCATTCACCATTGCCTGGCTAGCATACATGTAAACCTCTACACGACGGTTCTGAGCGCAGGCAGCTGTAGTATTGACCACAGGATTAGCTGAACCCAAACCCTCTACGCTCTTGATCTGGCTGCTGGTAACACCGCATGACTTCAAGTAGGTAGAAACGGCATTGGCACGATTCTGGCTCAAAGGCAAGTTGATGCCATCATTACCAGTAGCATCGGTGTAACCCTTGATAGCTACCTCGCAGTCGGCATTGTTCTTCAAAACCTGGGCAAACTGAGCCAAGTCGTTCTTAGCGCTTGCATTAAGCGCATATTTGCTGGTCTGGAAGAGGATACCAGAATCGAAGGTTACCTTGACAGCTGTCAAACCATTGGCATCTTTAACGGTAGAAACCTGCGCATTCTTCACAGCCTCTGCCTCAGCCTTTACCTTATCCATGTGCTTTCCAATCAAGTTACCCGCTGTACCACCAACAGCAGCACCGATGGCAGCACCTACCACTGCACCTGTACCACGATGGCTGTTATTGAGCAAACCACCAACCAAGGCACCAAGAGCAGCACCAGCACCTGCACCAGCAGCTGTACCAGTCTTCTGACTAGTTCCACAACTCCCCAAAACGAGCAGCATTGAGAGCGCTGCAGCAGTAAATTTCATCTTTTTCATACTATAATTCTCCTATATTTATGTTATTTAAATGCAAAGATACGTCTTTTTTCTCCAATATGGAGGATTTTCTAATATTTTTTTGTAATTTTGCATACAAATTTAAGGGTATTTGTCCAAATGGCGAAAGGAAATCGCCTATTTCGGGGCGGAAATTCCCTATTGGTCGTGTTTTCACGCTCAAGATACATCGTGTTTTCATGTTCAAGATATATAGCAGAATTTAAAAACAAAATATATAATTAGTAATATGGCTAAAGAACTTAAGAATTTAACCAAGCGCGCTGACAACTACAGTCAGTGGTACAATGATTTGGTAGTAAAGGCTGATCTCGCTGAGTTGTCACCAGTTCGTGGTTGTATGATTATCAAACCATACGGTTACGCTATCTGGGAGAAGATGCAGCAGCAGCTCGACAAGATGTTTAAGCAGACAGGTGTACAGAACGCATACTTCCCTCTCCTCATCCCGAAGAGCTTCTTCTCTCGTGAGGCTGAGCACGTGGCAGGTTTCGCCAAGGAGTGTGCTGTGGTTACTCACTATCGTCTTCGTTCTACAGAGGATGGCACAGAGGTTGAGGTGGATCCTAATGCCAAGCTCGATGAGGAGCTGATCATCCGCCCTACTTCAGAGACCATCATCTGGAACACATATAAGAACTGGATTCATTCATGGCGTGACCTCCCTATCCTCTGCAACCAGTGGTGTAACGTGATGCGTTGGGAGATGCGTACCCGTCCATTCCTCCGTACTTCTGAGTTCCTCTGGCAGGAGGGGCATACTGCTCATGCTACCAAGGAAGAGGCAGAAGCAAAGGCTCAGGAGATGCTGAAGGTATATGCTGAGTTCGCTGAGAAGTATATGGGTGTGCCTGTATTGCAGGGTGTGAAGAGTGAGACAGAGCGCTTCGCCGGTGCTCTCAACACTTATACCATCGAGGCAATGATGCAGGATGGCAAGGCGCTGCAGAGCGGTACTTCTCACTTCCTGGGTCAGAACTTCGCCAAGAGCTTCGATGTTACCTATCTGAATAAGGAGAACAAGCCTGAGTATGTATGGGCTACTTCATGGGGTGTTTCTACCCGACTGATGGGTGCCCTCATCATGGTTCACAGCGATGACAACGGTCTGGTATTGCCTCCAAAGCTGGCTCCTATCCAGGTGGTAATCATTCCTATCAACAAGGGCGACGAGCAGTTGGCTCAGATTACTGCCAAGCTGCAGCCAGTTATCGACCAGCTCCGCGAATTGGGCATCAGCGTGAAGTATGATGACAACACAGCTAAGCGTCCTGGCTTCAAGTTTGCTGACTACGAGTTGAAGGGTGTACCTGTTCGTCTGGCTATGGGTGGCCGTGACTTGGAGAACAACACCATCGAGATCATGCGTCGTGATACCTTGGAGAAGGAGAACGTAAGCTTCGACGGCATCGTAGAGCGCGTGAAGGACATGCTGGAAGATATCCAGAAGAACATCTTCGAGAAGGCTCGTGCTTACCGTGATGCTCACGTATATGAGTGCGACAACTACGAGGAGTTCAAGGAGCGCGTGAAGGACGGCGGTTTCTTCCTCTGTCACTGGGACGGTACAGCCGAGACCGAGGCAAAGATCAAGGAGGAGACTCAGGCTACCATCCGTTGCGTGCCATTCGCTTACGAGCAGACTCCAGGTGTTGATATGGTGAGCGGCAAGCCTGCCGTAGCCCGCGTGATCATCGCAAGAAGTTATTAATTCACATCGGTGTCTGGGGGAACAAATCCTGACACCCTATATATTATAAAAATATGAAGCAGTTGATACTTTACATCATTTTTCTGATGTCCATGGTCTTCTCAGGCTATGGAGAGGTATCTGCTGCTTCTATTTCTTTATCCCATCAGGATTCTTTAGCTGTAGAAAATGCTGATGCTGCGCACAAGAAGGATGGATCGTATGCGGCAGAAGCCGGTCATACGACGAAGGATAGACTTGCCAAGGTTACCCCTCACCAGCAGGAGCAGGATGCCCAGCTGGAAGATGCATCCAATGCCGCCTATCGGGTATGCAGCAGTCGTCCACAGCGTTTGTTGCCAAGTGGCAACATACATGGCAACCCATCTGCAAGTAGTAGATTGCTAATCCATAGAATCCGATTTTTATCATCCCTTTTATCAGTCATAGAAGGTGCGAAGGAGCCTTTCCGCCAGGAAACTGCCCCTATCCACTTTGATGTCGCCAGCAAATATTATGTCATTTGCCTGCGGCATCTCATCTGTTAGTTTTTCTTTATATATATTATAAAAGGTGTAAAGCTTTTGCCCTTACAGGGCGACAGGTTTGTGCCCTTAAATACCCAGGGTGTTGCCCTGGGCTAAGAGCTTCTACCCTTTCAGGGCGTATGGAGCCATACTAGCAAAGAATCGGCATATAATAAGGCGTATGCATGGCATACGAATATTTACAAAAAACAGATTTATATATATTTTTAAAGAAGAAATAAGATTATGGCTAAGATTAATCATTTAGATATGGGTGCAGAAGTATTGGCACTCGAAGATGTACAGGTAAAGAAGGGTTTCATGGGTTTGACCATCAAGTTGATCTATAAACCAACCAACAGTGCAATCAAAATCAAGGAGAAGGAATACTCTGCAGAGGATGGAAAGAAGCTCATCAGCATCCTTAACTCTGCCCCTAGCGAGGTAGAATCTTCTATCAAGAAGTTTCCAGTATCAGCCATCAGTATGGGTAATATGAAGCTGCAGGCATGCCTCTCTGACGACCATCAGTTTGTAGCCACTCAGCTCCTTGCCTTCAAGGATTTCGGCTACCAGCCAGTTACAGAGATGGTAACCTATACCGGCAAGACAGCTGAGGCATTCGCCCAGCTGTTCTAATATATTAAAAACCCTAGAGAAGCATTTCTCTAGGATTTTTTTGAAAATGATTATATATGAAAAAAGATGCACTTCACTATAAGTAGAGAAGTGCATCTATTATTTATAAATCAGCCTATTCTTCTAAATAACTATCCATTAGTTGAAGATGTAACGGATAGAGAACTGTATAGAATAGGTAGAGTTGAAGCTTGTGTTGTTGGTGTATGTCTTTGACAATACATTCTTACCATTCTTCTGGAACTGGAATGAACCCTGAGCACCATTCTTGCCAGCTGTATAATTCAACAACTTGGTGTTGTTAACTGTCTTGTAGAGACCCCAACTGTTGTTCAACAGGTTAGCCAAGTTCTTGATATCAACACCAAACTGGAGAGTATTCTTCTGACCTGCTACGTTGAGATAGAAGTTCTGGTTGAACTTGAAGTCCAACTGATGATGCCAAGGCATCACAGCACCACCACGCTCAGCATACTCACCCTTGTGATTCTTCAGGTAATCATCCTGGTTGATGTAAGCCCAGAAGTCATCCTTCTGCTGCTCAGCTGTATAGCTTCCATTATCCTTGAAGTTCCACTCGTTCAAAGCCTCGCGGGAAGCTGGGATGTAAACCAAACCGTTAGAACCATAGTCGCCTACAACGTTGCTTGTCAACTGGTAGGTGTAACGTGTGCAGCTGTAACCGTCAGCATAACCCATATTCATACCTTCGTAGATCAAGCCAACCTCAGAACCGAAGTTCTTGCCGTAGTCCTTCTTGTAAGAAGCAGAGATGAGCAAGCGGTTAGGAGCCACGTAGGTACCATAACCCAACTCCATATCGTTGTTACCGTTTACAGAGTAACGGTTGTTATAGTATGCAGAAGCAACCTGGTCGCCTATACCATCACCATAAGACTTAGCCTTAGAATAGGTATAAGAAGCAGAGAGGTTCAAACCGAAGTCGAACTTCTTAGCCAAAGACGCTGTGATCGAGTAGTAGTATGCCTTATGACCAGCGTTTGTGATCATGTAAGGGTTGTTTTTATTACTCTGAGAGAAGTAATGACGCTCATCACCAGGAGCCAACTTCACTGTCTTTCCATCCCAGTAGCGGCTGAGATTGATGACAGTAGCAGGATTGAACTCACGGCTGTAGATACCCTCCAGAGAGAAATCAACATCGTAAGGCAACTTAGCATCCAATGCCAGAGAAGTCTTCCATGTAGCGTTCATCTTCAAGTCCTTGTCGATGATGGTAGGAGAAGAAGGAGCTGCTGCATCCTCACGGTTAACAGCCAAGCCCTTCTGCTGCAATACCTTCACCTGCTCATCACGGCTAGCATAGAACTTATCCATCAAATAATTAGCACTCTTGTCAGATGGAGTATTATAATAATAGGTGTACTGACCGCAACCAGCGTTGCTTACAGCAGATACGAGCCATACGAAAGGCAGACGACCTACGAAATAACCTGTACCACCACGGAGCACCAACTTGTGGTTACCGAGGATATCCCAGTTGAAACCTACACGAGGAGAAACAGTCAAAGGAGCATCAGGAAGCTGATCGGTAGAGTAGCTATGCTCATTACCAGCATTATCCTTATACTTCAAAGCAGCGAAAGCCTTGTTGTAGCAGTTCTCCAACTCTGGATAGATAGGCAACTCGAAACGCAAACCTGCGGTGAGACGGAAACGGTCAGAGAAGTTAACCTGATCCTGAACATAAGCAGAGAACTGGTTGTACTTCATGGTAGCCTGGAACTGGCTTGAACCATCCATAGGGAAGGTAACGCCATAGCTTCTAGGAGCCTTGCCGTTCATGAAGTCGTCCATAGACTCGAATACATAGTAACCGGCAGAAGCAGCACCGAAGCCGTTGGTAGCCTTGTTGGTCTCAAACTGGAGACCAGCGGTGAAGTTCTGGCTACCCATAGACCATGTAGCCTCATCAGTAGCAACGAAAGTCTTTACCTGACGGAGGTTACCCTCAGTAAATGGATCAGGACCGAAGCCCATATAGTAAGAACCATTCTTCAGGATATCCACTGTTGGGAACATACCGCCCACATAAGTACGTGGCTCATCCTGATAAGAGTATGTAGCACGGAGTACATTGCTTACAACACCCCACTTAGAGTTCCACTCAGCAGCGAAAGAAGTAAAGTTCTTCTCCTGATAATAGCGTGCACTCTCGAAGTAGAGACCTGCATTAGCTGTACGACCCGACTGAGACTTACCACCTGTAGCATCATCACCACCAGGATAGATGACAGAATCCTTGAATGGAGTGGTTGAGCTAGATGGAGATGAAGAATCCTTATCGTGGCTCTTAGAGAAACGGAAGTTCAACTTGTTGTTCTCGTTGATGTTCCAGTCAATACGAGCCAGGAACTTGTATGATGGAGTATCAAGAGAATATCCCTGATAACGACCTGGGTTGTAACCATAGGTCTTGTTGAGGAAGCTGAGCATATTGTCCATATCGCTCTGCAATGGGCGATGAACAGTACCTGATGATGGAGACCACTCATCTGAAGCATTTACACGAGCTGTGCCAGAAGGACCCGCAGAGATGTTGCTCTGATATTCACCGTTGGCGAAGAAGAACAACTTATCCTTGATGATAGGACCACCGAAGCTGGCACCCCAGGTAGTAGAGTGAGACTGGAGACGGTTCAACTCATAATCACTTACCTTGTTACCACGCAAGTGAGAGTTGGTAGTGTACATATAAGCTGTACCCTTGAATTGGTTGGTACCACTCTTGGTTACGGCGCTGATAGCACCACCTGTAAATCCACTCAAACGAACATCGTATGGAGATGAAGATACAGAAATCTGATCCAAAGCATCGAGAGAGATTGGAGATCCGTTACCAGGGAGGTTACCACCAATACCGAAAGCGTTGTTGAACGCAGCACCATCCACAGTAACGTAAGACTGACGGTAGTTACCACCACCTACAGAGAAACCGCTACCTACGTTGGCACCCTGAGGAGTCAACTTCAAGAGGTCGTTCATGCTACGTGATACGGTAGGAACAGCCTCAATCTGATCTGCATTAATGCTTGTTGTTGCACCAGCGCGGTCAGTACGCATGTTATTGTTACGATCAGCAACAATCACTACGTCTTCCAACTGGGCAGCATCCTCAGATAAAGTCTCGTTCAAAACTGTGTTCTGACCAAGAGAAAGAGAAATGCCCTTCACCTGCTTGTTCTTGTAGCCCACATAGGTTACTTCCAAGACATAAGGACCACCAGGGCGCATACCCTGAATAGAATAACGACCATCAATGTTGGTCACAGCACGATAGACTGTACCAGAAGGTTGGTGAACAGCCTTAATCGTTGCGCCAATAACATCTTCGCCATTGGCTGTAATTTTACCACTAACGCTAGATGTAGTAATCTGCGCCATCGCTGTGGTTACCATAAAGGCCAGCAAAGCCACTAATAAATGCAATCTTTTCTGCATACCTTATTAAAAAATTAATTAATAATACGGGGAAATATTCCCTTAATATTGATTTCGAGTGCAAATATAAACAAAAAAATCGATATAAATGTTACATCTGCATTAAAAATGATGTTTTATAACACAAAAAAAATCTGCGTTAAGCAAATAACGCAGATTTTCTTTAAATTGATATTAATAACGGGGGTTTGCTTATAGTTTTTTTGAGGGTATGGGCGCGAGGGGACAGGCGATGGAATCGCCTGGAACGGGGGTATGGACGGCTACTCCTTTCGCTGCCAGATACTCATTACCTTGCGACGGATGGCTACTATATTCAGAACCGAAACTACCAGGAAGAGAGCAAAGCCTAAGGCTATGGCTGGCAGCATCGTTCCCTCTTCGATGTCCGGGAAGAGTGCCTCGATGAAATCCATATAGTATCCTCGCAGGAAGAAGAGGATGACCCAGGCGATGAGCAGAACCACGATGTTCAGAGAGATGGTGAGCACCTGGTATGGCTTCGCAACATTGCCCGGACTGTAACCTATCAATAGCAGATTCTCCAACTTGGAAGAGTTCTTCTGCACCAGGAGATAGATGCTGAGCATCAGGATATAGAAACTCAGAACAGAAATCACAAGGCCGATAATCATCACCATCGATACCATCATACGGAGGAAATAGGTGGTTTTCTCGGCATCGAGCTTATCAGTCTCTACCTCATAACCGTTGTCATCTAGATATTTGGTGATATTCTCATCGCCCGGATTGCCTACCTCCACAATCAGACGGGTAGGATCGCTCTTCTGGTTAGGCGCAAACTCCTGGTTGCTCCAATCCATAAACGCCTGTGGCACGAGAATCGTGTTGAGACGGGAGGAGAATCCAATGACCTTTCCCTTGAACAGTTCTTTCTTGCCACCAGCCTGAATGCAGATATTGAAATCAATCATTCCCATCAGACCATCACTGATCTTAGGAAGCGAATGGCTCTGGGCGAATCCGAAGTTATACATATTAATATAGGTACGCGGGAGGATGATTGGCACCACCTTCTCGCCAGGTGTATATTTCCAATCCTTGAGCGGAACATCCACGAAACCATCAGGAACACTCTCGAAGAAAAGTTCACTGTTCAATACATTCACACCATTTACGCCCATCTGCGCATCTACCTTGTACTCGGTAGAGGTAAACTTGCCTATCTTCTTCACGAACTTCTGGTCGCTGACATCATCCATCTCAGCTCCCGAAAAGGTATTGGAGCGACCGCTGATGGTATTGCCCATACCTATTTTCTTGCTCATGATGAGATAGTCGGCTTTCATAAAACTGTCTTGCTGGGTGAAGACAGGCAGCACATCCTGATAAAACTGAAAACCGAAAAGTACGATGAGCATACCGAAGAGATTAGCAAAGGCGAAGCCTGCAAACTGTGGTATGCTGATATGCTGACGAAGTAACTTCCAAACGAGATTCATAATCTAAATATATGTTCATAGTTTAAGTCCATGTGCTTACCGATACTGGTCACGATGACGCCAGCCCCCTGCTCCTTCGCCTCCTTCATCATGATTTCGCCCATGATGCGGGAATTGTTGTCGTCGAGGTGACTGATCGGCTCATCTGCAAGAATGAAATCGAAAGGCTGGCAGAGGGCACGCATCATCGCTACACGCTGCTGCTGACCGAACGACATCTTCCCTACCTTGGCATCCACCTTGTCGGCGATACCAAGCATATCAAACCACTGCAGAATCTGCTCGCGGCTCTTGAAACCGGTAATCTTGTTCTTGATCTCAACATTCTCCATCGCCGTAAACTCTGGAAAGAGACGGAGTTCCTGAAAGAGATGACTGATATGACGCTTTCGCATCTCTACCCAATCGGAAACCTTATAATTGGCGGTAACATCATTATCAAACATCACGCTTCCGCTGTAGTCGTGACGATAGCCGAGCACGTAGCTGCAGAAAGTACTCTTTCCGCTACCACTCTCAGCCTCTACCAGATAGAGATGACCTTTCTCGAAGGTAACATCCTGCTTCCATATCTCCGAATGAAGGTCTTCACGCTGGGCGAAAACCTGAGGAAGAACGGAATGAAGCTGAATCTTTTCCACTTTATTTTATTGTTTAATGTTTTATCTTTTTACCTTTAAAGTATAAACCACAGAAGTAAGATTTCCGAAGACTGGAGCAAGCAGACCAGTAACAGTTGAGATGGCATCATCCTTGCCTGTGCCGCTGCCATCAGAACTCTTGGCGAGATTGATGACCATCGCCAGCTTCTGTCCCACGATAAGCTTCTGTATCTTGGCATCTATCGGATGATTGCTTGGCTTCACCGCATACCGAGCTGTCAGCTCATCGCTTCCGCTGAAGAACTGCTTATCATCGGTTACGCCGAAATAGAAGGAAGTCTTGCCATCGGTATAGAAATAGGAATTCTTACCCCAATTGGCAATCTTAGCACCAGCAGGACATGAAGTCTTCCAGTAATCTACATCACCCAACCACTTGCTATGCGCCAACTTAGCAGCCATCATCATCTTCAGGTCTGCATCGCCCAGTGTAGGCAAGACGATAGCCATATCGCCATCTACGCTTCGCATAATGTTATCCATATCCACCGCCTGGTTGATACCCATCAGGAGGGTCTGAAGACTGCGGTTGCTCTGCATCATCGGCAGGAACTGTTCACCATTTACATTCATGAAGATACCTGCCAGGGCATCATCCGGCATCGATTTCACATAACTGCCCTTGATAGGACGATAGTTTTGTGCCGCCTTCTGCAGCGCCTTGTCGATGGTTTCATTAAAGGAGAAAGTCTCACCCTGAATCTGCAGGATGCCATCCTTCACCTCCATATCGGCAGCGATGACCACCTGCGAAGGATCGGTATCCTTAGGAGCACCCAGGGTAAATGGAGCTACGAACTTCTCAGGCAAAGCCTGTGCCTGAGCCACCATAGCCATAGGAGAAGTGAGGGTCTGCAGACGTTCGTACATAGGAGAAACGGTGATGCCATCCTCCTCTTCTGCTTTAAGATACTTTACCATCTGCTGCTGGAGCTGAGCCTGGGCGTCAGCCACCACAGGTCCCATCACGAGGAGCGCCTGACCGGAGAAGCCTACAAGCCACGAATCCTTCAAGACTGCGAAATGAAAGCCTTTGCGCTCCTTCACTTCCGAAGCAATGCACTTCTTGGCAAGCGAGGCAAGCCAGTCTTCCACATCCCCCTCATCGATCACCTTGGCACAGAGACCGAGGTTGCCATCGGCACTCTCGAAGAGATAAAGTTTTTCAGAGATATCGATGCCACACTTATCTACATCATCCACGTGGAGCAGAGACTTGAGCATACCCGCCTTGTCTTCCGCATTCTTATCGGAAGCCATCTGCTGCAAATCCACCGAGATAAGAGCTGTACTTTTCTTAGGAATGGCATTGAGATAATCGCTGCCAGAGCATGAGCTTAACACTACAACGAGAAGTGCTAAGCTCATCAAAACCAAATTCTTATACAATCTTTTCATTATACTAACACTCATATAATCTTCTTATATTCTTCTTGCAATATGCGCCATGTGAACAGCTACAAGTCCCGCCGTTTCCGTGCGAAGTCGGCTGGTACCCAGCGATACGCTCTCGTAACCATTCTCCAAGGCAAGACGAACTTCATCAATAGAGAAATCGCCTTCTGGACCTACCAATACCGTGATATCATCAGCACCGGATTCCTGGGATACAGATGAATCCTGAGATGCATCAGAATCCATACTGCACGAATTGATTTCCTGAAAGAAATCCTTCTTCTCTACTTCTTCGTAGCAATGACAGATAAACTTGCGACCCGGACGAGGAGTCTGGATAAACTCCTTGAAGCTCTCCAACTCATTCACGACCGGTTTCCACGCCTTGTGACTCTGCTTCACGGCAGAGATGACAATCTTATCTATTCTAGGAGTCTTCACCACCTTTCGTTCAGAAAATTGACAATTGAGGAAAGAGAGTTCATCGAACCCGATTTCCGTAGCTTTCTCAGCCATCCACTCTATACGCTCCATCATCTTGGTAGGTGCGATGGCAAGATGGATATGCCCCTTCCATGCACGTTTCTGAGGCATATTCTCCTTGATTTCATAAAGACAGCGCTTGCTGGAGGCTGCTGTCACCTCTGCACGATAGAAAGACCCTTCCCCATCCATGAGGAAAATCTCATCACCACCCTTCAGTCGCAACACTCTCAGCGCATGGGTAGCCTCCTCTGCGGGCAATTCCACCTGGTTTGCCGCATCCGGCACATAGAAATATCTAACCTCTTTCATTCGTTATCAATTATCTATCATCAATGATCAATCAGTCAAGTTCTTTTCATCCTTTTCTTCCTGGCGGCGCTTCATCTCATCACGGATAAAGGAAGCTCCCTCGTAGTTTTCTTCTTCTACCGCTTTCTCCAGTGCTTTCTTGAGAAGTGAATCCGGTAATCCCACGATAGGAAGTGCCACACTCATCACATCCTTGCGGAAAGGTGTAGTGAATTTCTGAAGCACCTCCATATTGGTAAAGATCTCCAGACCAGCGGCCAACGCCAGCAGGACAGCCTCATCCTGAGGAAGAGAATACGCTGATCCAGAAGTTGCATTCACCAGTTTTGCCTTAGGACCTATGTTTCCATTAGCCTCGAAAACAACGTGATAGGCTTGAGGACCCTGTTCACAAATCATTCTAGCCAACACATCTACCAGATGCGGATGCTTGACATCCTTATCAAGCTGACGAAACTTGATTTCATTAGCCATCGGCTTATCTGTTACAATGGAGAGTGCACGTTCCTCCTCGGCATCAGTAAGAGTGACAACACAAGCCTCCTCTGCATCAGGAATTGCAAAAGCTCCCTGATAAACTAATTTTATTTTTTCCATTTTCATTATCCTTTCTTTGGTCTAAACAATACGGCAAAGGCTACACCGACCACGAGTGCATAACCTGCGAAGATAAACCAGCAAGTCTGCCAATCGCCCATCAAATACCCATTCTCCCAATGACAATAATGGTTGATAACCAGTCCTGCAAGAATTGTGCCAACAGAGGCTCCCAAACCATTGGTCATCAGCATGAAAAGTCCCTGGGCAGAAGCACGCACCTTAGGCTCGCACTTCTGATCTACGAACAATCCACCCGATACATTGAAGAAATCGAATGCCACACCATAGACGATACATGAGAGTATAAAGAGGGTTACGCCTGGGAAAGCAGGGTTACCCAATCCGAAGAATCCGAAGCGGAATACCCATGCAAACATAGCAATGAGCATCACTACCTTGATGCCATAGCGCTTGAGGAAGTATGGAATCAGGAGAATGCAGAGTGCCTCTGCCACCTGGGAGATAGAAACCAGGAGAGTGGCATTATTGGCTGCAAATGTATCCAGCATGGAAGGATCACCCTTGAAACTGGTGATGAACGGAGTAGCATAACCATTGGTTACCTGCAGGCTCATACCCAGCAGCCCCGAGAAGATGAAGAACATCGCCATCTCGCGGCTCTTGAAGAGCTTGAAGGAATCGAAGCCCCAGGTCTCCATCCAGCTGCGTGCCTCTTTCTTCACCAACGGGCACTGTGGCAGGCTGAAGCAGTAGAGGAAGAGGGCGATGCCCAATACTCCAGATACCAGGAACTGGAAGTGGGTATATTGGAACTTATGTGCATTCTCGGTAAAGAGGAACATAAACGAACCGTTATCCCAGGTAGCACAGTTGACAATCCACATGGTAAGGATGAATCCTACGGTACCGAAGACGCGGATTGGAGGGAAATCCTTCACGGTATCAAGTCCATGATTCTTCAGAATGGTGAATGCCGAAGTATTTGACAGCGCCAGCGTAGGCATATAGAAAGCTACGCTGAAGGTATAGATCGTCATGAAGACAGTCTCGTTAGGAGTAGCACTCGCCTCTCCCATCAGGAAAAGAGCTATCATCGACAAGCCGGCCAGGAGATGGCAATAGCCCAAGAGGCGTTGCGGCTGCACATACTTGTCAGCAACAATACCCATCAATGTAGGCATGAAGATAGAAACTATACCCTGGATGGTATAGAACCAGGAGATTTCAGCACCCATCCCGGCCTTGCCGAGATAGTTGCCCATAGATGTGAGATAGGCTCCCCAAACTGCGAACTCCAGAAAGTTCATCAGCGCCAAGCGAACTTTTAGATTCATTTTCTTATTATTATATTTCCTTATGGTTTTAATATTCTTTTTCCGTCTGCTGCGTCCTCCTTCTCAAGGGATACGCCATTGCAGATTATATCTTGCAAAGATACACAAAATCTCTTAAAGAACGCAGATTTTTTAAGAATATCCGCCAAAAAGCTAGTTTATTTAACAAATAATATGTAATTTTGCAGCCGAAATCAAAACAAAAGATAAAATGTTATTAAAGTTTTTCCTAACGTGTAATAAGATTGGTGCCTTTACGCTAGGTGGAGGCTACGCCATGATACCTATCATGGAGAGAGAATTCGTGGATAAGAACAGATGGATGGACAAACAGGAATTTATGGACATCATGGTGGTGGCTCAAACTACCCCGGGCATCTTCGCCATTGATATGGCGAGCCATATCGGCTACAAGATGAAGGGTGTATGGGGCGGCATAGTGGGAGCTGTCGGCATCGCCCTGCCTTCTATCATCGCCATCCTCATCATCGCCATGTTCTTCCAGCAGTTTAAGGATAATTACTGGGTGGGCAAGTTCTTTGCGGGCGTTCGTCCTGCCGTGGTAGCGTTGATTGCGGCTCCCTGCTTCAAGATGGCAAAGACGGCGAACATCAACCGCTACAACATCTGGATTCCGTTTGTATGCTGTGCGCTGATTGCTGCATTCGGTATCTCGCCTATCTACATCATCATTGCTGCCGGCGTGCTTGGCTGGCTTTATGGCAAGTACAAGAAGCAAAGCTAATCATAAAGTTCAACGCTAAAAGTTCAAAGTAAGAAAAATGCTATTTCTAAAGTTATTTATCATATTTACCAAGATTGGTACATTTAATTTTGGTGGTGGATATGCGATGCTTTCGCTCATCCACAACGAAACCGTAGTAAAGAACCATTGGCTCACCAATGCCGAGTTTACGGATATCGTGGCTATCAGCCAATCTACTCCGGGTCCTATCGGCATCAACTGCGCCACATACGTGGGTTATACATCCTGTCTCCATGCGGGTTATCCTGTCTGGGCAGCCTGGTTGGGCTCCTTCCTGGCATCCCTCTCCATCATGTGGCTGCCATTCATCATCATGATTCTCATCAGCCGTTATCTGATGACTCACAAGGATTCCAAGATTGTGAAGGACATCTTCTCAGGTCTTCGCCCTGCCATCATCGGACTGATTGCTGCAGCAGCTGTGCTCTTGATGAATAAGGAGAATTTTGGATCGCCAACAGAAGATCCATTTGCTTTCAGTGCCAGCGTAGCATTGTTCCTGGGTGCCTTCTATTTCACCAAGGCCAAAAAGGCAAATCCGATATTGCTGCTTTTCATCTGTGGAATCATTGGATTGTTTATCTTCTAAACAACCCAAACACCTTCAAATAGGCACAAAAAAAAATTGATTGTCTCCCGACAACCAATCTTTTATTAACCTTAATAATCTAATACCATGAAAAACACGTTGCAAAATTACAAATAATCCTGCAACTTTCCATATTTTATTGCAAAAACCTACAGAGATTTAACTCTCTTTAAAGGTTTCTCCATTCCATTTAAAGCTTCTTTGCAATTTTATTGCATTTACTGCCTTTTTATCTTCAGCAGAGAGCAATGGCAAAGACAGGCGTACAACCAGCGAGTTTTCGTTCTGCAAAAGCAAGGCGCTCACCATTCTTGGTTCTATCATCGCCTTCAGTTCTGCAAAGCGAGTTTCGCTCATCGTATCCGGTTTCTGGATAAGGCTTTCTGCCAAATCCTCCATCCGCTTACCATCCAGGAGCCGAGTGGCATCCATCTTCTTCCAATCCTGATTGTAGAAATAGAGCTCACTCTCCTTCTCGGGACCAGCGAAAGTCTTGACTACACAGAGCAAAGAATCTCCGTTTTCCACAGGCAGCTTCTTCATCTGCAAGGTAGAAGCCTTGGTCATACGGATCTGCACGAAGTCCTGGGTCAGCGTATCCATCACGCTCACCTCTTCCAGGAGATTCTTCACTTCAGCCTTCACTCCCATCTCCTGCAACTCAGCAAATTCGAGTCGCATGTTCTTGTTGAGACAAGGCATTACTTCATCAGGCATCGAAACCAGCAGGTCTTTCATCGACTTGGCTTCCATGCCCAAGCTTGCCATCATCAAGCAAGCCATCATTATATATTTTATCTTCTTCATTTTTACAATTCCTTAGACCATTTCTTTCCCCAAGGGGTAAAGAGCCATGCAAGAAAGGCCAATGCTACTATTGAGCACACAGCAAAAGTTAAAGCCAATGTATTCATTTTTGAAGCCTTTAAATTATTTACTAAATTTCGCAAGTAAGCCCCATACGCCCTGAAAGGGCAGAAGCTCCTAGCCCAGGGCAACACCCTGGGGATAATATAGAGATGGTAATTACGCCCTGTAAGGGCAAAAGCTTCCATACTGCAGCTATATTTTTAAAGCTTTTGCCCTTACAGGGCGCAGAGCTACAACAACTATTACCCAGGGCGCTGCCCTGGGCTAGGAGCTTCTGCCCTTTCAGGGCGTGCCGGGAAATCGTCGCATAAATCATAACCAATCCTTCCATATTTCTCTATTTTCCGACAAAAGTACAGAAAATAATTGTAATCTGCAAGTTTTTTCTTGTTTTTCTATCCAATAATCGCTAAAAAAACGAAAAAGAGGAAAGTGCTTCCTTTTGAAACACTTCCCTCTCAAATTGTCTAATCTATTAATCGTACTTATCTTCTTCAGAAAAGATTTACTCCTCAACAGCAGCCTGCGCCGCAGCCAAACGTGCGATAGGCACGCGGAATGGAGAACATGAAGCATAGTTCATACCAACCTTAGCGCAGAACTTAACTGATGAAGGCTCACCACCGTGCTCACCGCAGATACCTGTGCGGAGGTTAGGACGGGTAGCACGACCATTCTCTACTGCCATCTTGATGAGCTGACCAACACCCTCCTGGTCGAGAACCTGGAATGGGTCAACCTTCAAGATCTTCTTCTCCATGTATGCAGGGAGGAATGAAGCGATGTCATCACGAGAGTAACCGAAGGTCATCTGTGTCAAGTCGTTAGTACCGAATGAGAAGTACTGAGCCTCCTCTGCAATCTGACCTGCAGTAAGGGCAGCACGTGGAATCTCAATCATTGTACCGATCTCGAACTCTACCTCTACGCCGTACTCGATGAATACTTCCTTAGAAGTAGCGAGGATGATAGCCTTCTGCTGCTTGAGCTCCTGAACGGTACCGATAAGAGGAACCATGATTTCTGGACATGGGTTGTAACCTTCCTTCTTCAACTCGCAAGCTGCACCGAGGATGGCACGAGTCTGCATAGCTGTAATCTCTGGGAATGTGATACCGAGACGGCAACCACGGTGACCGAGCATAGGGTTGTTCTCTGCCAGAGAGTTCACACGCTTCTTGATTTCCTCTATACTTACGCCCATTTCCTTAGCCATAGTCTCCTGACCAGCCTTATCGTGAGGTACGAACTCGTGGAGAGGTGGGTCGAGCAAGCGGATGTTCACGTGGCAGCCATCCATAGCCTTGAGGATGCCGTAGAAGTCAGCCTTCTGATATGGGAGGAGCTTGGCAAGAGCCTTCTCACGACCCTCAACAGAGTCTGCCAGAATCATCTCACGCATGGCAACGATCTTCTGATCATCGAAGAACATGTGCTCTGTACGTGTCAAACCGATACCCTTGGCACCGAATGCACGAGCTACCTCAGCATCGTGTGGAGTATCTGCATTGGTACGGATCTCCATCTTTGTATATTTGTCGCAGAGGTCCATCAGCTCCTTGAAGTCGCCTGAAAGCTCTGCAGCCTTTGTCTCAATCTGTCCTGCATAAACCTGACCAGTAGTACCGTTCAGAGAGATGTAATCACCCTCCTTGTAAACTACGCCCTCAATCTCAACAGTCTTAGTCTTGTAGTCAACGTTGATAGATCCAGCACCAGATACACAGCACTTACCCATACCACGAGCTACAACGGCAGCGTGAGAAGTCATACCACCACGAGCGGTAAGGATACCCTCGGCAGCCGACATACCAGCGAGGTCCTCAGGAGATGTTTCGATACGAACCATGATGACCTTCTTGCCATCCTCGTGCCACTCCTGAGCATCGTCAGCGTGGAATACGATCTGACCGCAAGCAGCACCTGGAGAAGCAGGGAGACCCTGAGTGATGACCTTAGCTCTAGAGAGCGCCAGCTTATCGAATACAGGATGCAGAAGTTCATCGAGCTTCTGAGGCTCACAGCGGAGGATAGCAGTCTTCTCGTCGATCATACCTTCGTGGAGGAGGTCCATAGCAATCTTCACCATAGCGGTACCTGTACGCTTACCGTTACGTGTCTGGAGGAACCAGAGCTTACCTTCCTGTACGGTGAACTCCATGTCCTGCATATCGTGATAGTGGTGCTCCAACTTATCCTGGAGAGCGTCGAGCTCCTTGTAAAGCTCAGGCATAGCCTCTTCCATAGAAGGATACTTAGCTACGCGCTCCTCCTCAGAGATGCCAGCACGCTCAGCCCAGCGCTGAGAACCGATCTTTGTAATCTGCTGTGGTGTGCGGATACCAGCTACTACGTCCTCACCCTGTGCATTGATAAGATACTCACCATTGAAGAGGTTCTCACCATTACCTGCGTCACGAGAGAAGCAAACACCAGTAGCAGAAGTTTCACCCATGTTACCGAATACCATCGCCATGACAGAAACTGCAGTACCCCACTCATCAGGAATACCTTCCATCTTACGGTAGAGGATAGCGCGCTCGTTCATCCAAGAACGGAACACTGCGCAGATAGCACCCCAAAGCTGATCGATAGGATTGGTAGGGAAATCCTGACCAGTCTGCTCCTTGATAGCAGCCTTGAAGAGCTCAACGAGCTTCTTGAGAGACTCTACAGAGAGGTCCTTGTCGAGAGTAACACCCTGCTCTTCCTTCACCTTTTCGATGATAGCCTCGAATGGATCGATGTCTTCCTTGTTAACTGGCTTAAGACCCATAACAACATCACCGTACATCTGCACGAAACGACGATATGAATCGTAAACGAAATGAGGATTACCAGTCTTCTTGACCATACCCTCAGCCACCTCATCATTCAAACCAAGGTTGAGGATAGTATCCATCATACCTGGCATAGAAGCGCGAGCACCTGAACGTACTGAAACGAGGAGAGGATTCTCTACGGAACCGAACTTGCAGTTCATCAAAGCCTCTGTATGAGCTACAGCTGCAGTTACTTCGTCCTGAAGAAGTTCCTTGATTTTTTCCTCACCCACCTCATAATATTCATTACATGTATCGGTTGTGATGGTGAAACCTGGAGGAACAGGTACACCAATAAGATTCATCTCAGCGAGGTTTGCGCCCTTACCGCCAAGAACTTCACGCATCTTCGCATTACCTTCGGCTTGTCCATTACCGAATGTATAAACTCTTTTTTCGTTCATTTTGTTATAGGTTCAAAAATTTTATATAATTCTAGTTATTATCAAACTGCTTTGATGATGCAAATATACAACATTTCTCTGAAACTACCAAACTTTTATACTCTTTTTTGCTATCTCGAGATTACATTTTAAGCTGTTGTCGCACACACGCAGATATTTTTAACAATCCCCAAGAAAAAAGTGAAAAATGTAGGAAATTTAAAAGCGGACCAAGTTGGCGATTCCCCCCAAACCTCATGTAGCAGAGTCGCAGGTCACCCCACCAGACAGCCCATACTATCCCAAGTAACCAATATAATAATGTACGCGCGAAAAGGTACCAGATTAAAAATAATCGGGACAACTCTTTCGTTTCTCGCAAAAATGTATTAACTTTGCAGCCATAAAAAAACAAATTTGAATTATGGCAAGAAAACGTAAACCATTACCTCTCTTGGAGAACATCACCATCGAGGCCGTAGCAGCAGAGGGTAAGTGCATCACTCGCGTAGATGACCAGGTCATCTTCGTACCTTTCTGCGTACCTGGCGATGTTGTAGATTTGCAGGTAGTTAAGAAAAAACATAAGTATTGCGAGGCGAAGGTAGTTCGCTTCATCAAGAAGAGCGACGTAAGACAGGAGCCTATGTGCGAGCACTTCGGTATCTGTGGCGGTTGCAAATGGCAGAACCTCCCTTACGAGGAGCAGATCAAGGCAAAGCAGAAGCAGGTGGAAGACCAGCTCACCCGCATCGGCAAGATCGAACTCCCTGAGTTCCGCCCTATCATGGGCAGTGTGAAGACACAGGAGTACCGTAACAAGATTGAGTTCGGATGCAGCAACAAGCGCTGGTTTACTTCTGAAGAGTTGGCTCAACTTCCTCAGAAAGAGGATGATACCACAACTTCACTCAAGGAGCGTCACGCACAGAATGCCATCGGCTTCCATATCACTGGTGCCTTCGACAAGATTTATCCTATCAAGAAGTGCTGGCTGATGGATGACCTCTGCAACGAAATCCGCAACTTCGTCTTCGAATACGCAGACTCTCACAACTATACCTTCTACGATCTTCGTGAGCAGCACGGATTGCTCCGCGACATGATGATCCGCAATTCGAACACAGGCGAGTGGATGCTCGTATTCCAGTTCCACTATGATGAGGAGGGTGATGAGCAGAGAGCATTGGAACTGATGCAGCAGGTGGCTGACAAGTTTCCTCAGATTACCTCACTCATGTATGTAGATAACCAGAAGGGAAATGATACCATCAACGATCTGGACCTCATCCTCTTCAAAGGCAACGACCACATCTTCGAGCTGATGGAGGACCTGAAGTTCAAAGTAGGTCCTAAGAGTTTCTATCAGACTAACACCGAGCAGGCTTACCACCTCTACTGCGTAGCTCGCGAGTTTGCCAACCTCACCGGAAACGAGTTGGTCTACGACCTCTACACCGGCACGGGAACCATCGCCAACTTCGTGGCTCACAAGGCAAAGAAGGTGATCGGCATCGAATACGTGCCAGAGGCTATCGAGGATGCAAAGGTGAATTCTCAGGTGAACAACATCGAGAATACCCTCTTCTATGCAGGCGATATGAAAGATATCCTGACCAATGACTTCATCGCCCAACACGGTCGCCCAGATGTCATCATCACCGACCCTCCACGTGCCGGAATGCATCCTGATGTAGTGAACGTCATCCTGAATGCGGCTCCTAACCGCATCGTATATGTAAGCTGCAACCCAGCTACCCAGGCTCGCGACCTGCAGTTGATGGACGACCACTACAAGGTGGCTGCCGTTCAGCCGGTAGATATGTTCCCTCATACTCCTCACGTAGAGAACGTCGTTTTGCTCGAGAAGCGCAGCGATGCTGAAATCAAGCAGAAGCTGAAGGAGCGCCGAGAGCGTGAAAAGGCGATAGCTGAAGCCAAGGCTGCCAAGGAGGCAGAGAAGCTCGCTCTGGAAGCAGCCAAAGCGGAAGACCTGACAGAAGAGGAACTCGCTGCCAAGAAATAAACCTAGAAACAAAATAAAAATAAGATGAAAAAAGGTATCATCCTGGCGCTCATGGCTTTGACCACGGTCTCAGCCAGTGCACAAAAAAAGCAGACCATCGAATTGCCTTCGTGGTTGAGCAACGTAAAACTGTCGGGTTATGGAATGACCCAGTATCAGTACAACGGACAGAAGAACGCTGAGTCCAACTCATTCAACATCCGAATGGGCCGTATCGCCTTGGAGGGTCGCATTGCAGAAGACTTCTACTGGAAGACCCAGATTCAGTTTAACGGTAACACCTCCAACCTGGGGTCCAGCCCAAGAATGGTGGATCTGTTTGCTGAATGGCAGAAGTACGACTATTTCAAGATGAAGATTGGTCAGTTCAAGAACCCATTTACCTTCGAGAATCCGATGCATCCTATCGACCAGGGCTTCATGGGTTATTCCCAGAACGTGAGCAAGTTGGCAGGCTTCAGCGACCGTGCCGGCGAACACGCTTCCAACGGTCGTGACATCGGTCTGCAGCTCCAGGGTGACTTCCTCAAGAATGCCAACGGCCGCAACCTGCTGCACTACCAGATAGGTGTATTCAACGGACAGGGAACCAACACCAAGGACGTTGACAATCAGAAGAATGTGATTGGTGGTGTATGGGTAATGCCAATGAGCGGCATGCGTATCGGTGCCTTCGGATGGACGGGGTCTTATGCAAGAAAGGGTAACTGGACGGAAACCGTAGCCGACCCAACCTCTAGCGTAACTCCTGGCGCAGCAAAAGAGATTACTCATACCAACGAGGTTCGCAGTCTGAACCAGAACCGTTACGCCTTCTCTTTCGAATACAAGAAAGACGGATGGACTGTTCGTTCTGAGTACATCCACTCTACCGGCAAGGCATTTGCCAAGAGTCTCACCAGCTTCAACGATGCCAATTCCAAGGATTGCAGCATCAACGAGAAGATTGGCGATAAGGCTCAGGGTGTATATGGCTTGGTCATTGCCCCATTGGCACAGCTGCCAAAGAACAGCCGTATCGACGTGAAGGCACGTTACGACATGTATCAGCCTAACGGCAAGAGCAACATGCAGAAGACCCAGTATGAGGCAGGTTTGAACTTCCACATCGGCAAGCGAATCAGCATCCTCACCGAGTATGCATTGGTGAACGACAAGACCCTCGCCAAGCACAATTACTCCATGGCAGATGCTGAGTTCTGCTTCCGCTTCTAACACGCCCTGAAAAGACAGAAGCTCCTAGCCCAGGGCAACACCCTGGGTATTAAGGATATATATACAAAAGACGCCCTGTAAGGGCAAAAGCTTTCTGATATCTTTAAAGCTTTTGCCCTTACAGGGCGTCTTGTTGAATGCGCTTTTTTACCCAGGGTGTTACCCTGGGCTAGGAGCTTCTGCCCTTTCAGGGCGTGTGGGGCAAACCATTACAGGGCATGTGGGGCGATCTCTCTAGAAAGAGTAAGAGAATCCGATAGACATGAACTCCTTAAACTGCCAATAGCTCTGATCATCCTTACGCTGCGCTCCATCATCGAAACGAGGATAGAGGAAGATATTAGATGAAATATAACGATTGAACTGGAAGGTAATCGTGTTTTCCCACTCTATCTCAGCACGCTTGAAGGTAGTATATCCCCAGAGACGAGTCTTCCACTTCAGGTTATCCATCACCTGCCAGGTCAGATCGAAGGTACACTCAGAACCGTAATCAGTCATACCATGCTGTCCCTCCTTCAAACCGTATCTTGTGGCAAGATCCTCACGACCCACATACTTCCAGTTGAACGCCAGAGGAGCCAGATGGGCACTACCCTTCAGCCTGTGATTCAACCAATCTACCGTATAATCCATACCGACAGAGATATTCAGGTTGAATGGTGAGAAGAAATCGGAATAAACCATTTTGTCATTACTCTTGTAACCATGGGCAAACTGCGTCTGCGCCACCATCTGGATGGTATAATACCATTTTCTGGATGCCTGAAGGCCCAACTTGCTGGTGTATCGGATCAAGTCGTCGGATGTCTTGAGCGAATGCACCGAGTCTCCCTTGGAAGTCTGGTAGCCCAATCGCATCTCCAGCTTATTCTCCCACTTCACCTTCTGCTTGTTGTTGTAATTCGCCAGCATCGTTACGCGTCCCAGCAGAGAGTAGTTGCTCTCACCACCCTTGTACCAGTTGTCAGACACATAGTTTTGCAGGAACTGCAGATAGTAATCTCCGCCGAAAGTCCAGAAATTAGGTTTGAGGATCACGATATCCGATGGCGCAGTTTCCGGTTCGAAGACCTTAGGTGCCACCTCTTCTATAATGTCGCGCTTCGGCTTCTTGGTCTTTGAATCCGCCACGATTGGAGCGCCCACCTCTTCCAGATGTCGCTGCGTAGTCTTCACCAGGTCTGGACGGTTGAGATAGACGTCCATCAGCGTCTTATCGAGCATCACACCAAGCGAATCGTCTAGCTCTCCCTCAGGACGGAGGCGCAGAAAATGATTGGCAGGTGAACGATAAAACGTGAGTGGAGTGAAGAGCATGGCATATCGGGAGTCATCCGAAGACATCTCAGTAGAGTCGATACGTTCCCTGATGTGAGCCAGCGAGTCCACATAACTCTCCACCATCGATGGAGTTTTCACTACCACATTATGCTTACGGGAACGTTGGGCACCAGCCGTCACAGAACCCGCAACCAAAGCTAAAATGAGTAATCCAAATCTTATTTTCATACCTTCATATACTAATTTGGGCACAAAGGTAACAAAATAATTCTAAATTCAGCGCCATTCTTTACAAATATTTTGGCTAATTCATAATTTTATAGTAACTTTGCACCCAAATTATTCTAATTATAAATTATAAACATCGTGGCTGAAACAAAGTACATCTTCGTTACTGGTGGTGTGGTTTCTTCTTTGGGTAAAGGAATCATATCTTCATCCATCGGTAAACTTCTTCAAGCAAGAGGTTACAACATTACTATCCAAAAGTTTGACCCATACATCAACATCGACCCGGGTACGCTGAACCCGTACGAGCATGGTGAGTGCTACGTAACGGTAGATGGTATGGAGACCGACCTCGACCTCGGACACTACGAGCGATTCACCGGCATTCAAACTACAAAAGCGAATTCTCTCACCACTGGTCGTATCTACAAGGCAGTCATCGACAAGGAGCGTCGTGGCGATTATCTCGGCAAAACCATCCAGGTGGTGCCTCACATCACCGACGAGATCAAGCGCAACGTGAAGCTGCTCGGCAAGAAGTATCACTATGACTTCGTGATTACCGAGATTGGTGGAACCATCGGCGACATCGAGAGTGCCCCATACATGGAAGCTATCCGACAGCTGAAATGGGAGCTGGGCAAGAACGCCGTCAATGTGCACCTCACCTACGTGCCTTATCTGAAGGCTGCAGGCGAGTTGAAGACAAAGCCTACCCAGCACTCCGTAAAGGAACTGCAGAGCGTAGGTATTCAGCCAGATGTTCTGATTCTCCGCACCGAGAAGCATCTCGAAGAGGGAATTCTGAAGAAGGTGGCAAGCTTCTGTAACGTAGATTTAGACTGCGTGATCCAGAGCGAAGACCTTCCTAGCATCTACGAGGTGCCTGTAAACATGCAGAACCAGGGTCTCGATACCGCTATTCTCCAAAAGATCGGCGAGCCTATCGGCGAAAAGCCAGCGCTGGGTCCTTGGAAGGCATTCCTCGACCGCAGAAACAAGGCTACAGAGGTGGTAAACATCGGTCTCGTAGGAAAATACGACCTGCAGGATGCCTACAAGAGCATCCGCGAGAGTCTCTCGCATGCCGGCACCTACAATGACCACAAGGTGAAGATTACATTCATCAACTCTGAGTATCTCACAGATGAGAACGTGGCTGAACAGCTGAAGGGTCAGGACGGCATCGTCATCTGTCCAGGATTCGGCCAGCGCGGCATCGAGGGCAAGATCATCGCTGCCCACTATACCCGCACCCACGACATCCCTACCTTCGGCATATGCCTGGGTATGCAGATGATCGTGATCGAGTTCGCCCGCAACGTATTGGGCTACAAGGATGCCAACTCGCGTGAGATGGATGAGAAGACTCCACACAATGTCATCGACATCATGGAGGAGCAGAAGAACATATCAAATATGGGTGGAACCATGCGACTCGGCGCCTACGAGTGCGTACTGAGACAGGGCAGTCGCGTGTTCAACATCTATAAGAAGGAGCATATCCAGGAGCGCCACCGCCATCGCTATGAGTTCAATAACGAGTTCCAGAAGGAATTCGAGAAACACGGTATGATGTGCGTAGGCCGCAATCCAGAGAGCGACCTGGTAGAAATCGTGGAGATTCCGGGCTTGAAGTGGTACATAGGAACACAGTATCACCCAGAATACCAGAGCACGGTTTTGAAACCACACCCACTGTTTGTTGACTTTGTAAAGACCGCCATCGCTAACCAGAAATAGCGGCAGGCTGGCTTCAGACAGCATAAAGGCATAGAGTTTGCTGTCTCTTCAGAGAAAATAAAACAATAAAAATAAGAATGAATAAAAACAACATTTTCGGTTTCCTCCTGATTGCCGTAGTGCTGATAGGTTTCAGCTGGTACAACCAGCCATCAGCCGAAGAACAGAGAACGGCATTCGTTCAGGACTCCATCGCCAAGGCTAAGCACGCCGAGATGGAAAAAGCAAGCAAGGCTGCCGCTGATAAGCGCCAGGCTGATGCAAAAGCAAAAATCGAGGCAGACTCTACCGCCCTCTTCTACTCGGCTTTGAAGGGACAGGCTAAGACTGTAACGCTCGAAAACGAGAAAGTGGCGCTTACTCTCAACACCAAGGGTGGCACTGTAGAGAAAGCTGTAATCAAGGGGTATGTGGGTCACAACCTCCAGGTGAAAGATGGTTCTGCCGACCAGAAGGACGTTACGCTCTTCGACGGCAAAGACCAGTGCCTCAAGTTCATGCTCGAGGCAAAGGAAGCAAACATCATCACCAGCGACCTCTACTTCACTCCATCCAACGTTACCAAGAACTCTGTAACCATGACTGCTGTGGCTGCCCCTGGCAAGACCCTCAGCATGACTTACACCCTGGGCAAGAACTACATGCTCCACATGAGTCTGCAGACAGAAGGTATGGCAGGACTGTTCTCACCTAACTGCAACAAGATGAGCATCGACTGGAGCGACAAGGCGCGCCAGCAGGAGCGTGGCTTCATGTTCGAGAACCGCTACACCACCCTCACCTATCATGACGCAGAGGGCGGCACCGACCACCTGAACGAGGGCAGCGAGAAAATCGACGAGAAAATTGAAGAGACTATCGACTGGGTATCTTTCAAGAACCAGTTCTTCTCAGCCATTATGGTAGCTAAGGACAACTTCGACAAGGATGCCTTCATGACCTCTATTCCTCAGGAGAAGGGTTCGGGCTACCTGAAGCAGTTCCAGGCTAAGATGAAGACAGCTTTCGACCCAACCGGCAAGAAGGCATCTGAGTTTGAGTTCTACTTCGGTCCTAACGACTTCCAGATTCTGAAGAATACTGAGAAGGAGAGCACCTTCGGCAAGGACCTGGAGTTCCAGAAGCTCGTTTATCTGGGATGGCCTATCATCCGCTGGATCAACCGTTTCTTCACACTCTACGTGTTCGACTGGTTGAGCAATGTATTCCCAATGGGTATCGTATTGATTCTCATCACATTGCTCCTCAAGCTCATCACCTACCCTATGGTAAAGAAGAGCTATATGAGTTCTGCCAAGATGCGTGTGCTGAAGCCAAAGCTCGAAGCTACTACCGCTCAGTACAACAAGCCTGAGGACCAGATGCAGAAGCAGCAGGCGATGATGGCAGAATATGCCAAGTATGGTGTTAGTCCACTGTCTGGTTGCTTGCCAATGCTGATTCAGATGCCAGTTTGGGTAGCGATGTTCAACTTCGTGCCTAATGCCATCCAGCTTCGTGGAGAGAAGTTCTTGTGGATGAACGACTTGAGCACCTTCGACCCAATCTTCGAGTGGAACACCAACATCTGGTTGATTGGCGACCACTTGAGTTTGACCTGTATTCTCTTCTGCGTAGCCAACCTGTTGTACTCATGGATGACCATGCGCCAGCAGAGAGACCAGATGGTAGGTCAGCAGGCTGAGCAGATGAAGATGATGCAGTGGATGATGTATCTCATGCCATTGATGTTCTTCTTCATGTTCAATGACTACTCAGCAGGTTTGAACTTCTACTACTTCATCTCATTGTTCTTCAGTGCCGCAATCATGTGGACCTTGCGCAAGACCACCAACGACGAGAAACTCCTCGCCATTCTAGAGAAGCGCTATCAGGAGAACAAGAACAACCCTAAGAAGGCAAGCGGCCTTATGGCAAGAATGCAGGCCCTCCAGGAGTTGCAGCGCCAGCAGCAGGAAGAGATGCAGCGTAAGCAGGCAGAACTGAACGAGAAAAAGAATAATCTCGGAAAATAAAGTTTTCTAGATAATAATTAAAGCGTAATGATTACCACCGGTAAAGGTATTCGTTACGCTTTTTTTATTTCCCAAAGGATTCATTACGGATTTACCCCCGAAAAGGTATAATTTGTTAAATGATATTATAAATTATACCTTTTCGGGGGTATTTTCATTTTTTATTCGTATATTTGTCCCCGAAAGGGTATAAAACAAATAAAATATGAGCAATGCATTATCATCATACGTCAAGGAGATGCGCAAGCAATTCGGATTGACCCAGGTAGATCTGGCGGCGAAATCGGGCGTAGGCCTAAGATTCGTAAGAGAACTGGAACAGGGAAAGGAAACGCTGCGACTCGACAAAGTAAACCAAGTCCTCCTCTTGTTCGGTCAGGAAATCGGTCCCGTTCCCATCAGAAAAGAATAAAAAAACAAGATACAATGAAGAAAATATTATTATCATTTTTAGCAGCTATCGGCTTATCAACTACGGGCTGCTCAGCACAGGCAAGTCAGGCAAGTCAATCAGCCACATCTGATTCATCCGCAAAATCAGCCCCATCCGACGGCATCATCGTATTGGCTCCACAGGCCTTTATCAACCAGGCAAAGGCGGATACCACCAGCTTCCTCCTCGATGTACGCACCCCAAAGGAATATGCAGAAGGTCATCTGGCAGGTGCCCAACAACTGGATTACCTCAATCCCGAAACATTCGATGCTGGCATTAAGCAGCTGGATAAATCCCGCACCTATTATATTTATTGCAGAAGCGGAAAGCGGAGCCATGGTGCATGCCTGAAAATGAAGAAGCAAGGCTTTAAGGTCTATGATATGGAAGGGGGAATCCTCAACTGGACAAAGCTCGGAATGCCGGTGGAAAGATAAAAATTACCCCCGAAAAGGTATAATTAATCAAATCTCGCGATTAACTATACCCCTTCGGGGGTATTTTATTTTATTCGAATCTATTTCTTCAACAGAATCCAATCCAAATTTACTTCTTCAATACCGGCTCGCAGGTGATGCTGACACCAAGCTTCTTGAAAATCTTCTGATCCACATCACTCAGCATCACGGTGCAATGAGCCTGGCAGCCACGGAGTTTTGGCAACTGCTCCAAAGCTTTCTTGCAGTTATCATCATTCTCTGAGAGAACAGAGAGGGCTACAAGAACCTCATCGGTATGAAGACGAGGATTATGACCACCGAGATAATTAATCTTGGTATGCTGGATAGGCTCAATCATCGACTGAGGAATCAACTTCAACTCGTGGTCGATACCAGCCAGATGCTTGGTTACATTCAAAATCAATGCCGCACTACAACCCAGCAACTCGCTGCTGTGACCGCAGATAATCGTACCATCCTCCAATTCAATCGCAGCAGAGGTATGGCCTGTCTCCTTCTTATGATCCTTAGCCGCTACAGTCACCTTGCGATAAGCCGTGGTAATATTAGCCTGCTTGAAAAGCATCTGAATCTTGCTGATCTCCGCCTCGTTGCACGCACCGGCAGCCAACTTGTTGGTAGCCGCATAATAACGGCGGATGATTTCATTCTTGGATGCCTCGCAGCAAGCCTCATCATCAGAGATGCAGAAGCCCACCATATTCACACCCATATCGGTAGGTGACTTATAAGGATTACTTCCGTAGATACCCTCAAACAGCGCATTGAGTACTGGATAAATCTCTACGTCACGGTTGTAATTGATGGCAATCTTATTGTAAGCTTCCAGATGGAATGGGTCAATCATGTTCACATCGTTGAGATCGGCAGTAGCTGCCTCGTAAGCGATGTTCACCGGATGCTTCAATGGGAGATTCCATACAGGGAATGTCTCGAACTTAGCATAGCCTGCACGCACGCCACGCTTGTTCTCGTTATAAAGCTGGCTCAGGCAGACAGCCATCTTACCGCTACCAGGACCCGGAGCAGTAACAATCACCAGCGGACGCTCAGTCTCCACATAATCATTCTTGCCGAAGCCCTCATCAGAAGCAATGAGATCTACATCATGAGGATAACCCTCGATGAGATAATGGCAGTAAGTCTTGATGCCCTCACGCTCCAAGCGCTGCTTGAAGGCAATGGCTGCAGGCTGACCGTTAAAATGAGTAATAACAACAGAACCCACCATAAAACCACGTTTTTGGAACTCACCACGCAGGCGAAGCACATCCTCATCGTAAGTGATACCCAGATCGGCACGCTTCTTGTTCTTCTCAATATCGGCAGCACTGATTACGATAACAATCTCGATGCTATCGCTAATCTTCTGAAACATGCGCAGCTTACTATCAGGCTGGAAACCTGGCAAAACGCGGCTGGCGTGATGGTCATCGAAAAGCTTACCTCCCAATTCGAGATAAAGCTTTCCATCAAACTGTGAGATTCTCTCCTTGATATGTTCGGACTGAATCTTCAGATACTTCTCGTTGTCAAATCCTATTTTCATTGTGTTTTATATATTTTGCGTGCAAAATTACAAAAAAAGTATCGTTCTAACAAATCTTTTATCCGAAAAAACAGAAGAGAGCTGCTACACGTAGGCTTTCAGCAACATCTCACCCCCTATCAGGAAGGCAAAGACGAGGAAGATAAATATATACAACTGCTCCTTGAGGACAAAATCCAAGATATGAAAATGCTTGTTGTCATACTCCTCAAGATAGTTTTTATAATCCATCCACATCAGGGAAAAAGCCCCCAATGCAATGGATAAAATAATACATACATCTACTATATCGGCTAGACCAGTCGATTGAAATAAAGAAAAGCCTGTCATTTTGCTGTTCATTTAAAAGTTAATAAGAATCATTATCATCTACTAGTATTTAGCGATGCAAAGATAATGAAAATCTTATAACTTGACTGTTTCATTGCTCTAGAAAATAGTTTCATTCCTATCAAATAGGTGTTTCATTGGTAGGAATGAAACTGTTTTTCGCTGCATTCTACCGGTTTTTCCGAACAGAGTCTCTCCATTGTCCTGGCGTAAATCCCGTCTTAGCCTTGAAAATCTTATAGAGATGGGCGTGGGATGAGAAGCCGCATTCTGAAGAAATGGTATCATTGCTGTACCTGCGTTCTTCCAGCAGCATACGCTGCGCCTCCTTGAAACGGATATCGCTGAGCCAAATTCTGAAACTGCTCTTCAGACAATTCTCGAAATACATACTCAATTCATTGCGAGGAATGCCCAACTTAACAGAAAGCATCGGCATATTTACCGTACAGTCTCTGTAGCCACCCTTGTCACACCAGCTGGCAAGCATCGATTCTATGATAGAGATTTTCTCAGAACCCAATCCCACTTCCTCACTCTCTTCCATCACCTCAAGAGGTTCATCGGCTGTTTCCAGTTCCAGTCTCACCTCCGCAGGAATCATATTATAGCCATATCCCAGGAAACTGACGGTAAAGGAAATCAGAGAAAAAAGCATCAGCGGTGCCACGCAATAAAGAAGCGGACGATAGCAGATAGCACCTACCATCGCCAAAGCCAAAAAACCCACCATACCATAACTGGCATAGGCGTATCTATCAAAAGGAAGCAAGTCTTCCGTGGCGTTTTCTTCGATAATCTTTCGATGATAACGCATCTCGATAACCGTGGTATAAATGCTATATATGATGTTAACAGCAAACAATGCGAGCATCACATAAAGACATTCGCCCATGTGCATCCCCCTAGGAGTATCATTGTATCCGAAAAAGAAACAAATCAATATCAATGCATAACTCACACATCCCAGCAAGACAAACTTTTTCCGCCCGCTACGATAACAAATTAAGTTATAAGTGGCATAGGAAATAAAGAAAGAAACAGGAGAATAGAAGAGAACATTGACAACAGCTCCAATCTCATCGCCTTTAGCACGGAAACCACAAACCATTTGCAAGACATAATGCCATGCAAGTACAAACATAGAAAAAGCAAGGAGCCAACGAGACACCTCGTAACGACGGTTGGACCAGCGAATCTGAAACCTAGACAAAACCAATATCAAGCCCAACATCGACACTATAATGCAGCAAGCAAACTGCACAAGAAACAATGTATTCATTTAGTAAATATTTATATCTTTACTTATATTCCTGAAAATTTAGCATTGAAAGCTAAACTGTATCATTTCAGTTGCAAATATACGAAAAAAAGCGCAGACTCCAGTAAAGAAAGAAGAATAATTTTGTTATCTCATTAATTTTCTGTAACTTTGCACGGAATATTCTGAAGATTGCAACAAATTATTAATAATATCTAAAAATATGATTAAAGCGATGATTTTGGCTGCAGCAGCTCTCACCATGGGAGCAAATACAGCCGATGCACAGACTATGATTGAAAAGAACAAAATCAAGGTGGAGAACCACCTGATGACCCCAGAAGCTCTTTGGGCGATGGGTAGAATCGGTGCCGCTGAAGCTTCGCCTAACGGCAAGCAGGTGGTTTACCAGGTAGGTTACTACAGTGTAAAGGAGAACAAGGGCCACCAGATGCTCTTCATCATGGATGCCAATGGCAAAAACCAGAAGGCACTGACCACTGATGCCAAGAGCGAGACTGATGCCGCCTGGATTCAGGGCGGACAGAAGATTGCCTTCATCCGTGGCGGACAGCTCTGGAGCATGAATCCAGACGGTACTGGCAGAAAGCAGCTCACCAACGACGAATTGGGCATCCAGGGATTCCGCTTCTCTCCAGATGGCAAGAAGGTAATCCTCATCAAGGAGTTGCCTTATCACGGAACCATCAAGAAGAATCCTTCTGATCTTCCTCTGGCTACAGGTCGTCTCGTTACCGACATGAACTATCGCCACTGGGATCACTACGTAGAGAGTATCCTTCATCCTTTCGTGGCTGATATTGCTGAGGATGGCACCATCAACGCCGGCGAGGATATCCTGAAGGATGAGCCTTTCGAGTGCCCTATGGCTCCATTCGGTGGCATCGAGCAGTTGGCTTGGAGTCCGGATTCCAAGACCATCGCCTATACCTGTCGCAAGAAGGAGGGCTTGCAATATGCCATCTCTACCGATTCAGACATCTACCTATATAATATAGGTACGCGCGAGACCAAGAACCTCTGCAAGGAGGCTGGTTATGTAGAGCCTAAGATTGATGCAACCAAGAGCATGAAGAACCAGGCTGTAAATGCACCTGAAAATCTGAAGAACAATCCTGGTTACGACATCAACCCTCAGTTCTCTGCCGACGGCAAGTACGTGGCATGGCAGAGTATGGCTCGCGACGGATACGAGAGCGACCGCAACCGCCTCTGTGTCTATGAGCTTGCGACCGGCAAGAAGAACTATGTATCAGACAAGTTCGACTCCAACGTAGAGGGCTTCGTATGGAACAAGGACAACAAGAGCCTCACCTTCATCGGTGTATGGCACGGAACCCTGAACCTCTATCAGGCTAACTTCAAGGGCGAAGTAAAGCAGATTACCAACGAGTGGGCAGACTACGGAAGCATCGCTCTTGCCAACAACGGCAATAAGCTTCTCGCTACCAAGGCTAGCATGAGTCACCCTACCGATATCTACATCGTAACGCCAGGCAAGGATGCCAAGAGTACCAAGGTAGAACAGATTACCCGTGAGAACGACCACATCCTGAGCCAGTTAAACATGGGTAAGTGCGAGCAGCGCTGGGTAAAGACCACCGACGGCAAGCAGATGCTGGTATGGATCATGTTGCCAGCTAACTTCGATGCCAACAAGAAGTACCCTACCCTTCTCTTCTGCGAGGGCGGTCCTCAGAGTCCGGTCAGCCAGTTCTGGAGCTATCGCTGGAACATTCAGATCATGGCAGCCAACGGTTACGTCATCGTATTGCCTAACCGCCGTGGTCTTCCAGGTTTCGGAAGTGCATGGAACGAGGAGATTTCAGGAGACTGGACTGGTCAGTGCATGAACGACTATCTTTCTGCCATCGACGATGCAGCCAACAATCTTCCATACGTAGATAAGGATCGCCTGGGCTGTGTAGGTGCCAGCTTTGGTGGTTTCTCAGTTTATTATCTTGCAGGTCATCACAACAAGCGTTTCAAGGCATTTCTCGCTCACGATGGCGCTTTCAACCTTGAGAGCATGTACACTGATACCGAGGAGGCTTGGTTCTCTAACTGGGAGTATGATGATGCTTACTGGAACAAGGATCAGAGTGCCAACGCTAAGAAGACTTACGAGAACAGTCCTCATAAGTTCGTTGATAAGTGGGATACTCCAATTCTCTGCATCCACGGCGAAAAGGATTACCGTATCAATGCCAACCAGGGCATGGGCGCCTTCAATGCAGCCCGCATGCGTGGCATCCCTGCCGAGCTTCTTATCTATCCTGACGAGAATCACTGGGTATTGAAGCCACAGAACGGCGTACTCTGGCAGCGCACCTTCTTCGGCTGGTTGGACAAGTGGTTGAAGAAATAACATATACAAAAAAGGCTTGCTTCGGAAATGAAGCAAGCCTTTTTTGTATATGATAGAATGTATTAGCTTACGCGATTCAACTTCTTGATGATAGAGAAGATGAAGAGGGCTGAAACCAGGCAGATACCTGCGAGAACACCCCAGATGGTAACGAGGTTGAAGTTCTGACCCCACATGATACCAGGAACCATAACCAACTGGTTACCGATGGCTGTTGCACCAAACCAGAGACCCATCATCAAACCTGCATACTTTGGAGGAGCTACCTTCGATACGAATGAGATACCAATAGGAGAAAGCAGAAGCTCAGCGAAAGTAAGGATGAGGTATGTAGAGATGAGAAGGTTTGCACTTACACGTGTTCCCTCTGTAGCAGGATTGCCCTGTGCCAAAGGAAGCTCAAGACCCATAGAACCTACAGCCATCCATACGAAGCCGAGAGCTGCAACGAGCATACCCAAACCAATCTTCTCAGGAGATGTAGGCTCCTTGCCAATCTTGTTGAGCCAAGAGAACAAAGCAACACTCACTGGTGTCAATGCTACTACATAGCATGGGTTGAACTGCTGGAAGATAGGAGCCTCAACTTCTACGGCACCTTCAAGGTTGTTATACTTGTAGAAGAGGAAAGCAATAGCTACAACGATAACGCCGAGCGAGATTCCCTTACCCTTGCCAGTCTTGCTCTGTGCCAAACCGAAGCTACCATAAACAACGAAGATGCAGGCTACGAGGTTGGTAACGTCGAACGCCATTGACTGCAGGCCCTCAGAAGTCTTCAGTGTATAGTCGCGTGCAAAGAGTGTCAAGGTATTACCATTCTGGTGGAAAGCCATCCAGAAGAAGATAACCACAGCAAATACGAGACAGAGGCAGATGATGCGCTCCTTGGTCTCAGCCTTAGAAAGCTCATTAGTCTCCTTAACCGGAGTCTTATCGTCCTTACCCTTGGTCTCAGAAGCAAGCACGTGCTTGTATGTAAAGCTGAAGGCATAGTAGATGGCGATACTAATGATAAGCGAAGCACATGCCACAGCGAATGCAAAATGGTATGAATCCTCTACAGATACACTCAGACTCTCCTGCGCCCACTTCATGATTTTAATGGCTGCTGTAGGAGCGAACATGGCGCCAATGTTGATAGCCATATAGAAGAGAGAGAAACCGGAATCACGGTTGCTGGCATACTGTGGCTCGTCGTAGAGACGACCTACCATCACCTGCAGGTTACCTTTGAACAAGCCGGTACCCAAAGCGATGAGGATAAGCGAAATGCCCATGGCAGCAATGGCAACGGTGTCCTTGCCAAGAGGAAGCAAGAGTACCAGGTAGCCGATGAACATAATGAAGATACCCGTAGTAACCATACGTCCAAAGCCAAACTTATCAGCTGCGATACCGCCGATGATAGGGAGGAAATAAACCATCATCAGGAAGGTAGAGTAAATTGTACTTGCCAATCCGGTTTCAAAACCGAAGTTAGCCTGCAAATAGAGCAAGAACACAGCAAGCATGGTATAGTAACCGAAACGCTCACCCGTGTTAGCCAAAGCTAAGGCCCACAGACCTTTTGGTTGATTTTCAAACATAATTTTTTGTTATTTTATAATTTTATTATTTAGTTCACTACTGTCCAATAAAATAGGGCAATTCGATCTTTGAAATAGTTGATTTATAGTCTTTTATGCCGTATTTTGC
>OIXX01000228.1_pt1 | contig 42635 bp, 26 predicted proteins | sample 1588161 | NCBI WGS metagenome assembly OIXX01 (sample SAMN03283274) | human gut metagenome | biome: human-associated habitat; material: feces | host: Homo sapiens | place: Peru | collected 2012 | reverse complement strand
AGACCACCGGAAAAACCCCGAAACACCCCACCGCAAACCAACATCCGGGCGTGTCACAACCGCACTATCTCGTTTACAGTCAATCCCCTAAGCCAACCCATCCGAAAAACCTCCCAACTGAAAGCTGAAATAGAAGAAACAAAAGAAAAGCAGATAAACGAAACCGCACCACCGATCGTTGTCCTGAACAAATTCAGATCTCAACTGATCGAAAGTGCGGTTTCACATATGCGTGCGCAGGCGACGACAAAACAAAGCAGCGCAGCCAAAAATCGATTAATCGGCGCAACCGAAACGGTAGAGGGCCCAACCCTGGCCGTATTGCGAATAATCGGCAACCTTCACCAACGTGCCGCCATCCACATACGCATCAATCAATTCCTCATTATGGAAGGAATCGTATTGGGCGCGATACGGAAACGACTGCAAGCTTTGCGCCTGGCCGCCCATCGTGAGGAAATACTCCGGAGCGTCAGTCAGCGGACATACCGTGCCAAGCACCTGCTGCGCATCGCCGGAAGCAAACGCGGTCTCCACTTTGCCGAACGGAGCGGATGGCACATCGGTGCGCGCATTGATGATCGGATACAGCATGTTCGCGTTGAACAGCGTATCCGCATACATCGAACCGTTCAACGGATCGGAAATGATGGTGGCCTGAGTGCCAGTACGTTCCGTGACCTTGCGCAGCACAGTGATCTTCTGCTCGGTGAGCTGCTCGTTGGGGTCGCCTTGGTTCAGGCTGGAATGCGCGATGATCGTGTCGCGAGCCGCAGTGCGAGACGGGCATACGATCTGCGCGGAAACCGCAAGTATCGCAATCACAAGGAATGCGGCAATTGGGCCGATCCAATTGGAAGCGAAAGAAACGTTCCTTACAGAAGAAACAGCAGACGCAGAAGAAAGGGAAGGAACGGAAGAAGAGGAAGAAGCACTATTCTTCGTGGAAAAGGAAGATGCAGAAGGAGCGAAAGAAGCGGATGCGGCGCACACGGAAACGCATTCGGAAAGCGCGTTGACGCCAATGACAAGCAACGGCAACGCAACCAGGGGAAGCATGGTCATAATGCGGTTTTCATCGCGATACCAGGGAGCGCTGATGATATTCGGCAGCGCGCCAACCAACGTGACCGTGCACACATATACCAGCGTGACCAGCAGAAACGCGGCCGTCAACGCAATCACGTCACGCAGGCGATCGTTGCGGCGAGGTCGAGATGGTTCGGACGATGCGGATAAGGAGACGTCAGCAGCATCGGAACACGAAGCAGCCGGTAGACCGGAAGTGGAAACCGGGGAAACATCAGGAGCGGAAACCGCAGTATCGGAAGCCGAAGCATCAGCATCAGCGGAAAAATCGGGAGCCACAGTGGAAACAGCAGCCGAAAGCGAATCCGCAGAGCGCATAGCAGCGCGACAGGAGGCGCAAACGAAAGCGGCAACGGTTCCCGCAATCAGCAATAATGCGAACAAAATCGCAGGAAAACCGTCAAGACCATCCGTGAAACAGAACGAAATCGACTCCCACAAATTCTTGGACGGCTGATGGCTATGAAACCAGGAAGCGGGATTCGCCCAACGGTCCGATTTGAACGACGTAAGCATCAGAGCCACAAACGCAACCGCGCCGACACACATGGCGATAAACGCACCCAGAATCAGCTTCCACGGCAAACGCAACACAATGAACGGCACCAGAATCAGAGCATACGTGAATGCGATACGCGGGTGCGCAACGAGGCAAACCACGCCTGCGATAGCAGTGATCGCAAGCCATTTCACTATATGTTCGCGTGCGGCGATCGCGTCGAACAAGCGCAACGTGGCAGCGATAAGAAACGGCAGCAGCGACGTGGCGAAACCGAATGCGATCAGCGGACCGGCATTCAGCAGTCCGTACGGGTGGCACACCGAGCTGACGGCAAGCACCGGCACGAACAGTCCAATCAGATTTCGCAGAACGAAAGTAGCGTCGAAAGTAGCGTTATATTGCCGATTCACAGCTGACGATACCCGCTGATTTAAAACATTCGACGATTCAGACACGGACGACGATTCAGACGTAGACGATGCTTGCGAAATACGTGAAATTGGATTGCCGCGATTCCAACGCTGCAGGAAATACCTGCATAATACCAGCATTCCGGAAGGGAAAATCACGCCCGAAGCGATGATCCACGTAATATTGAATGCCGCATAAATCGAACATTGCACGCCGAACAACGCCGCGATTTTGATCACGAAATAAGCGCAAACATGGAATAACGGCGGATAGAACGAATTATGCGGCCACAAATGCAGCGCTGCCCCCAAACCTTCGTCAAGCAGGCGGCGAATGAAATAGTAATGCGCGGGGGCATCGCTGCTGACAATCGGCGTATTCCACACCGTAGAGGGGAACCACGCAATCACCAGGCATAGAGCAAACGCGATGCCGATAATCGACGTAAGCCACGGCAATAACACACGGAGCGACGCCGGATGCAGCATCGCGGGACGCCATCGCAGGCCGCATTTCCGCTCGGACGGGCAGCCCTTGACCGAGTCGTTCTGCCGAGGCTGAGTCTGCGCATGCGTCTGAATCGAGCCGTGATCGGCCGTTACGGAACCGGTATTCGCAATCTGTTCGGAAGTCATCGATTCCATCGTAGCGAGTGCCGCAACCATGCTCAACGTTCGATTTTCAGGAATCATTCAGACTTCATGCAGGGGTATAACAGTATTGCGCAAGAAAACAATCACGTTGGAAGCCCAAGATGATTTCACGGGACGCACCATGCGCTACGGGCCTGCCTTGCTGCGGAGCGCGCGTCCCGGCCAACGCTGACGTCGGCATGCGCCGGCGCGCAATAACAGAGAACTGGAGAAGTACCGCATGTTCGTTCTCAAGAACGCATGGGCGGCGCTCGGCCGCGTCAAATGGCGCACCGCGCTGATCGCCCTACTCGCACTACTGGTGTCTTTCTCGGCTACCGTGGATCTGGCAGTCATACGAGCAGACGACACCGCCAATAATGAGACATACCAGTCGCAGAAAGCCACTGCGGTGATTCGGCCGACCGCGCAGACCAAAGCCAAGCGCGACGGTGCCGATTCCAGCTATACCGACAAGTACTTGACGTGGGAAAAGTACAGCACGTATGCAACGGCCGCACAGAGCAACAGAGTGACTTTCAATTACACGTTGGCAACGTCAGTGCCGGTGCGCGAAAGCAAGTCGTTGCAGGCAATCGCCGCGAAAAACGATACCAGTGAAGACAAGACCGGCGGAAATCTGACCCTGCAGGCGTTCTACACGTTGGACGCCGCGAAAATCAACGATTACGGCTACTACAAAGTGGTCAAAGGTAAGCATCTGAGCTATAAGACGCAGAGCGACGGCGTGCTCATTTCGCAGGCGCTGGCCGATAAGAACAATCTCAAGATCGGCGACAAGGTGACGGTCGGCAATCCGTCGAAGGCTTCCGAAACGTACACGTTCACCGTGCGCGGCATTTACGAATATGACAGCGACGTGCCTGAGGGCAACGGTTCCGACGCGAAATACGCAAAAGACAATCGTGAGAACGTGATCTACACGACGTATATCAACTTCGCCAAGAACGGGCTTGACACGACGGAGGCCACGGGATGGGGCGTTCCGAATCTCAATATCGTGTTCTCTCTGGCGAATCCTTCCACGTACAACAAGTTCGTGCGCTCGGTGAAGAAAGCCAAGTTGGACACGAAGACGTACGAGATCACCTCGCCGTCGCTTACCGCCTATAAGAAGTCGATCGAGCCGCTTGATTCCGCCGCTTCGGCCGCACGCACCGTGCTGTTGGCCATGACGATCGTCGGTGGAATCGCGTTGCTGGCATTGATTGTGTGGGCGGCGGTCGGCGGCCGTCGCGATGAGATCGGCATGGCAATGATCACCGGCGTGACCAAGGGCCGTTTGGGATGGCAGTTCATGCTGGAAACGTTCATGATGACAGTTCCGGGTTGGATCATCGGCTTGGTTGCCGGCGCGCTGTTGGCGAAGCCGATCGGCACCGCGTGGGCCGGCGGGCAGGCTGTGGCGATTACGTCCGCTTCGATATGGAATGTGATCTGGTACGGCTTGGGCGCATGCCTGGTGCTTGGCATCGTGGCGTTCGTGCGCGTGGCCTGCTTCAACCTAAACCAACTGTTTGAGGAACGCTCGGAGGTGACGGCATGAGCGACAATATGAACGATAAGAACGATAACATCGACGAGACCGTGGTTGACGAGACCGCTGAATCCGCGGCAAGCAAGACCGTCGATGATGCGGCAATCGACGATATTGCAGCTAACGCATCTTCCGCAGATTCCATTGAATCCATCGACTTTACGGTGGTGTACGACGATGACAATGCAGCGGCTGCAAGCAACGATACTGCAGATGCCGCCGAAACCGCCGATGCTGCAAATAACGCTGCGGATACCACGAATGACGATCCGGACATGGCGGCGAATAACGCGAATCAAGTGAAGGAAACGCTCGCTTTGCGTTCTTCCGACGAACCGACCGCACTGGAATCGCATGAAACGGTGAAAGCCGATTCCGCAACCAGCGTTTCGTCACAGCTTGACAACGAAATCAAGCGCAATCGCAAAAAGGATGCGTTCTTCTTCAAAGCGAATCCGACGTTCGCACTCGATCATGTGACCGTGACCAATCGCAAGACCGGCCGCAATATTCTCGACGACCTGTCGTTGTCGTTCCATGCGGGTGCCACGCATGCGGTGCTCGTGGACGCGGAGGATCGCGAACAGCATCAGGCATTGCTGGCCACCATGGTCGGCATGGTGCGCACGGACCGCGGCAATGTGATGCACAAAAGCGCCAACCTGAGCGACGTCGAACCGGTCGAAATGTTGGGACACCGCATCGGATTCATTCCGCAACGTTTCGCTTTCCGCCCTGACCTCGACGCGGAAAGCAATGTACTGTACGCCATGGATGCGTCGAACCGCAACTTCCTCAAGCCGAAGCCTATAATCGCCCGCGAACTACTCAAGAGCGTGGGCTTCGACGAAGTGACGTCCGGCCTGGCAGTCGGCGAAGTAAGCGAACTGAACCAGCGTCGCGTGGCCATCGCCCGTGCGCTGAGCTGCGAGGCTGAAGTGATCATCGCCGACGAGCCGACCGCTGGATTGGATGCCGACGATGCGGCCGTGGTGTTGGATCTGTTGAAAAAGTTCAAGCGCGATGCCGACCGCAAGCGCGCCATCATCGTGGTGACCGCCAATCCGGAGGTCGCCGATGCGATGGAGCACAGCGTGGAACTCGACTAACCGTCTAATGCAACGGGCGCACGAACATAGACTCTTTCGCGCGCCTATAGGTAAGCCCTTTGAAATTCTGGTTTTTAGCCAAATTCCAAAGGGCTTACGTGTTCTGGAAACGGTCTGTCCTACTCCGCGATACGCATGTGGTACTGCTCGGCGAGCGGCGTGACGTCAAGCACACCATATCGTTCGAGCAGCCGCAGCCATTCGCGCCTGTTGCTTTCGCCGAAACGGGCCGCCTTGCGCGCATAGGCTTCGGCCGTCAGGAACTTCGGCGGAATCGACTTGCTGTTGTACTTATCGGCCACCATCACCACTTCCTGCTCAAGATTCATGGGCACATAGTCGGCCGGAGGCAGCGGCAATCCTTGCGATTCGATCGCTTCTTTGGTGAGTCCCACACCGGTGTGGTTGCGAGCGAACTGCGCGATAGACTCGTCAACACCCTCATTCAACAAATATTCGTAGCCTTTAAGCCCATGCCGCACGTAATTCGGACCGTCGAATTTCAGCGGCCCACCGTCGGAACCGTCTTGCTTGAGCAGAAAATACGTGCCGATATCATGCAGCAGACCACCGATCACCACCAGATGCTCGTCGATCAGCCTCGGCGGAACGGTTCCGCCCGTAAGCCCGTCCGATGATGGAATGGAAGGGATGCGAAGCATGCCGAACGATTCGCTTCCATTGCCGTCTTGCGTAAGCCTAAGGCCGAAATCGCCTACTTTTTCAGGGGCATCGTCCGGTAGCGTGCAGCGACGGGTGAACAGTGCGTTCTGCCTACGCGCCATACGACGTGCGATGTCGGCAACGACTACGCAATGTCCGTGAATCAAATCGTATGCGGCTTGCGATTGCGCGATTTTTCGATGCAGCTCGTCAACTTGGGCGAGTGTAGGAATATATCCGGTTGTCATACCGCCTATCTTAGGCGCTGTATGACGATTGCCGCATGCTGAATCCGATCGAAAAAAATGTCTGGAAATCCCAGATGAAAGTTTCAGTCGAAAATTCCGAAATACGGATTTCAGATTACGGATTTCAGATGGAACGCACGCGGAATGCGCCGGTACGGTTGGAAGCGACGATCATCTGATTGTTTTCCAAACGAGTCCAGCCATCTTCGGCACACTGATCGAAACCGGAGCTGGCCACAACCACGCCCTTCGGCTGGCCTGCAGCCTGATCCGCTTCGGATTCACCGAGCGTACGATAGCGCATCACACGATAGTCATGCGCCTGGTCGCCACGGCCGTACTGGTCGTAGATTTCCACAATGCGCTTGGACGTGACCTCACGACCGGCCGCGCACAGAGCGATGAACTGGTCTTGGCTCTGGATCATGCAGTTGTAGCTGGACTTCGGATAGCTTTTGCGCAGTTCGCGCACAGCCTGCGCGACCGCCTCGTCAAGCGCGAAACCAAAACCGATGTACTGCAGGATCACTGCGAAGAAAATGGCGGAATCGGAACGGCCGCCGGTGGACTGCACGATGTTCGGGTCGACCGGGAACGCACGGTTGGTGATGATGTTGCGGCCCTGATCGTCGGAAATATCGCCATTGTGGATGAAGCTCAATCCGTTGGCGTAGAACGGCTGCTGGTTCTCGAGAATCAGCGGCAGGTTCGAGCTGGCCAAACGCAAGTGCCACAGGCCTCCACGAGCCGGAGTGTTGGCAAGCTCGTCGAAAATCGGATCATGGCGAGCCGCAATCGTGTTCTTGTAGATGGCGGTGCCGGTTTCCGGAGTGGGAGCGCCACCGTCACGCAGGTACGGCGACTCGCTCGGCACGGTGACCAACGCGGAACCCCAGCCATCGTTGTGGATTTCGCTCAGATTCCGGAAATCGCGTACGACCTGCATGCCGAGCACACCATTGAGACTGGTGTTGCTTCCGGCTGCCGCGAATCCAAGTAATCTGCACATGGTTGATTACTCTACAGGGCTCGTAATGCAACGCGCGCATATGGCTATCGACATTGCTTATAGCGTGCGAAAAACAGCGGGATTCCAACGATTCTTCGCGATAAGACCATGCAAAAACCTACAAAATACCCTACGAAAACGGGCTGCGCGACGATGGCAGATACGATCGCCATCATCGCGCAGCCCGTTTCACGGCTGGTTTCACACACGCTTTAGCCGCGGAGGACGCTGAGTCGCGAGGAACAGCGGCTGTATCTCAATCAGCGGATTGTAAGGCGCAAGGCCGAACCATTTAACCGGAGATCCCGCAAAACGACGAATCGCATACTTGACTTCCAAAGAAATCGCACCACGCTGCGACACCTTCGACTCAGGCATAAGCGCCTTGTGTATCAGCACATATCGAATCGGACCGATATTCGGATCAGCATCAAGCTTCGGATAGCGGCTTTCCTGCCTCGGCAGATCCCCCGACTTCGACAAATCGTTCATGATCTGATGAATGTAAGCTGGAATCGACTGAGAAACCTTGAAACCAAGTCGAATGCGAACACGGAACATATAATCCGTACCGAAATTCTCAACCGAATACTCGCGGGTGAACGGCTCATCGGCAGTTTCGACGGAAACCGCCCACCAAGCGCGGGCACGTTTTGGATGGTCGGCGAAAATCGAGAAGAAGATATCGGTATCGATACGCTTCGTTTCCGGATCCGACGTGAGGTAGACGATATTGTCGGCAAAATACGGAATCGTATCGTCATCATGCAACCGCTTCAGCACCGGTAGGCATTCGGCGGGCTGCATATGGCGACGCTGCGCACGTTCCAGCTTCGTGCCTTCGTTCCACGTGTACATAACCAGCAGAATCGCGAAGGTAAGCAGCATCGTGAACCAACCACCATGCAGGAACTTCGCCATGGAAGCGAAGAAGAACATGAATTGGATCGCAAGGAACAGCATGGTGAATACGACCGCTCCGAGACGACGCCCCGAATGCCAGATGTAGACAGCAAGCAGAATGGTGGTGGTGATCATGGTGATGGTCAACGCCAGGCCATACGCCGCAGAAATATGCTCGGAATCACGGAATAGCGCCAAAACCAACAGCGTGGAAACGCAAAGCACCGCATTGACCACAGGAATGTACAGCTGACCGCGGGTACGGGCCGGGTAACGGACCTGAAGATGCGGCATCCAGTTCAGATGGGTGGCTTCAGACACCATCGTGAACGCGCCGGTGATCAACGCCTGCGATGCGATAACGCCCGCGACCACGGAAAGCACGACGGCCACGTAACGCACGCTGGGTGTCATCATTTCGAAGAACGGGTTCAAACCGTGCGTGCGGATATAAGCCGAATCATCCCAATGATTGAGCATCCATGCGCCTTGGCCGAAATAACAGAGCACAAGCGCGATTTTGATGAACGGCCACGTGAAATAGATGTTGCCACGGCCAACGTGACCCATGTCGGAATAAAGCGCTTCGGCACCGGTGGTTGACAGGAACACCGTACCCATGATGGCAAGGCCAGCGGCATTATGGCTGCTGAACAGGAATCTGACACCGTACATGGGGTTGAGCGCCGCGAACACGCTCCAATACTGACTGAGGTTCACCAAGCCGACAACCGCCAAGAATGAGAACCAGACAAGCACGACCGAACCGAACGCCTTGCCGATACGCTCGGTGCCACGCGACTGCACAGAGAACAGCATCAGAATGATGGCTGCGGTGATCATCAGGGTCAGCTGCTTGTTTTCAGTAAAAAGTTTTTCAAAAGCTGGCAGCGTTTCCAAGCCTTCCACTGCCGAGCTGATGGACACAGCCGGGGTGAGCACGGAATCGGCGAGGAACGCGGCACCGCCGAGCATGGCAGGTATCGCAAGCCACGCACCGTACTTTCGAACCAACGAGTACAGCGCGAAAATGCCGCCTTCGCCCTTGTTGTCGATACGCATGGCGATCAGTACGTATTTGACGGTGGTGATAAGCGTTATTGACCAGAACACCAACGAAAGCACGCCGAGCACGGCTTCGCGATCGGCATGCGCAAGTCCGCCCTGCCCGTTGAGGAACGTCTGCATGGTGTACAGCGGCGAGGTGCCGATATCGCCATATACCACGCCCAACGCCACGATCGCCATGGCGGGCGTGATTCTGTTCGGACCGGATTGCAGACGGCTCCACCAACGACCGACGGGACCCTTGCTGGCCACCTGGTCAAGTTTGGCGGCCTCCTGCTGCTTCTCCTCGTGCTGCTTGATCAGCACCTGTCGCTCTTCCTTGGTCAGCACCTTGTGCGAAACCTTCGGCGCCTGCGTGTATGTAGCTGCGTGAAACAGCGGCTCATCCTCGTTCGGCTCGTTAGCCATAACGCTACCTCCAAGTGGCGGGCCTTCCAACCCACTCCCCAAAATAAACGCAAAAAGGCACGTTAGGAGCCTTACGAAGTCTTGTCAAATCTTCACATTGTTTCTTGCGATTCTTGATCTCGCACGAAGTAGACTTTTTGTGGGTTTCTTTTTCTTATTTTACCTCTTGTTTTTCTCTTATTCTCTCTTATTTTCGGATAAATCGTTTCCGTCCTGTCGATTTTCGGAATTTGTTCAGATTCCGTACACCTCGCGCGTGGTCTTTCGTGTTGCCTGCGCGACTTCCGTCAGCGGTTTATCGAGATAATTCGACAACGACTGCAGGGTGTAGGGGATCATGTATGGCGCGTTGGTACGGCCACGATACGGCATCGGACTTAGGTAGGGGGCATCGGTTTCGACCATGACATGACTGAGTCCGACAATGCGCGCCGACTCGCGGATACCATCGTTACCCTTATAGCTGGATGTGCCCGAAAGGCTGAGATACCAGCCATTTTCGCGCGCGATTTCACCTATTTCGGCATCACCGGAATAGCTGTGGAATACGGTCCGTTCGGGAGCGCCGTCCGCCAGCAGCGTTTCGATGACTTCCTTATGTGAATCGCGATCATGGATCTGCATGGGTAGATTGAGTTCCTTGGCGAGCGCGATGTGCGCGCGGAAAGCTTCCCGCTGAAGTTCTTTGGCAGCTTCGCCGGTACGGAAGAGATCCATGCCGGTTTCGCCTATGGCCACAACCTGATTGGGGTAGGTGATGGCAAGACGGTGCACTTCAGCCATGGCGTCTTCGAAGCTGGTGTCGTGCCAAGGTTTGTATTTAAGCGGAAGGCCGTCTGGTCCGGGCACTCCGCGATGGCCGTGGAGCACGGACTCGTTGGGGTGTATGGCGATGGCCGCGTGCACGGTTTCGGGGTGTTCGCGTGCCATATCAATGGCTGTCATGAGGTTCGGTAGTTCGCATCCGCAGTCAATGACGCCTTCGACGCCGACTTGTTGCGCTTGGTTCAGCAGTTCGTCGACGCTGTATACGGGGACTTCCGGCTGTCCTTTTTCTTGCGCTTCATGGCTCATGGCCTGCGAGAACGGCACGACGGACGCCACATGCGTGTGGTTGTCGATGACGTGCGCGTTCTCGGGAAGTGGTTGCGGTGCTGGTGCCCAGCTGCGGTCACGATGGTGTTTGCTCATGCCTCCAGCCTACGCTCGATGGCAGTCTTGCTTGATCGCAGGCTTTGGCGTGCGACTAGACGCAGGCTCTTGCCTCAGCGCGGTTCGAGTATGAACCAGAGCACGCCGTGCGCCAGTATGGCGCCACGGATGTGAAGGTGATCGGGTTCACGGACAGTCAATCAACCAATCAGCCGCGGCGACGGATCGCGAAAATTCGGGCGGACGGACGCTTGGAGGTGGTTGCGTTCAGACGAACCGTTTCCGGATCCATGCGTTCGATGGTCCATGGTTCGGCGTCCGGCGCATGATCAGGTTCGTCCGGATTCGGGAAGACCTGCTCGATGGTCCTGCCGGCTTCCAGCGGTATGTTCACCGAGGGGGTGCCTCCGCGACGCCATACGATGATGTAATCGGGTTTGTCTTCCTGCTGAATCTGCTGGTCGTTCTGCTGATTGGACGAATCGGCGTTCTGCCCGTTCGAGGCGTTGCAACCGAGCATATGCTCGTCGCACATATCCGTTTCGACGTGGCGCAAACCGACGGTAAGCCAATCGCCGTCGAAATCGGGAAGTCCAGACGGCCAGAACGGCACCATATGCTGCTGGTCGGCAAGTACACAACGGTGTAAGGCGATGGCGTCGCGAACGAGCGAAAGACGCGGCTCGGTCATGCGATCGATGAAACCAGACAGATACAGTCTGCCGAGCACGCCCGTGGCGAGCGTGAAGACGGCCGTCTCATCGTCCATCTCCTGCTGGGCGTAGCTCCAATTCCCCTGCTGTTCCGGCAGAATCGTCATGCCCGAACCGGCCGCAATGGCTGCGTAAATCAGCGGATCGCACTGGTCGGAAGTGGATTGCAGATCCAGGCGAGACAACTGCGCATAATCGGCGCGCATGGCGCCGGAGCCGCAATTTTCGATCATCACGTCCGGGTGACGGCGACGCAAATCGTCAAGCCAATCCAAATATGCACGGCAATGCTCAAGCAAGCCGTCGCCAACGGATTCGGCATTCAAATCAGTGCCGACGCCGGGAATGGTGTTGTAGTCGAACTTGAAGAACACCGCGCCGAAATCGTCGATTAGACGATCAACGATACGCGTAACATGCTCGCGTGCTTCGGGGGAACGGAAATCAAGCAAATATCGGCCCGAATCACACACACACACGCCATGGCGTTGGAAGAACGCAGAATCCGGCAGCGTGCTTGCCAGCGGTGATTTCACGCCGATCACTTCAGGCTCGAGCCACAGGCCCAAGCCCATGCCGCGCGCACGGATGTTTTCGGCAAGACCGCGCAAACCGGCGTCACCGAAACGGTTGGTGGAAGCCTGCCATTCGCCGACCATATCCCACCAGCCGCCGTCCGTGCTGTCGTACCAGCCGGCGTCGATGCAGAAAATATCCGCGCCAACGCTTGCCGCGCCTTCGACCAGCGGCAGTTCCTTCTCAATACGGGGGTCGCCGAACAGCGTGTTCATGTAATCGTTGTAGACTACGAGACCTTGCGTGCGCTCGAACTGCTCGATGCGGCCTAGTTCACGGGCTTTGGCAATGCGCAATGCGCGACGCTGCAACGTCATTTCGGCGACGGCCTGCTGCCAATCGCCGGCCGCGATGGCGAACGACACGGGAACCGACTCGAAATCGTTGCCTTCACCGAGATTGGTGAACCAGCCGTGATCCTGATATTCCGGACCGAATGCACTGATGTGCAGACCGGGATCATCCTCACCGACCTCCCACTCCCATGGGCCATTGTGCTCAATCTGCCACATTATGGAGAAGTCGCGGGCGCGGCGCATGGAACCTTCGACCTGTACGATGCCGGCCGGCTCATGCACCCCTGTGCTCCATGTGGAGGTGGAGCTCATGGCGAATCGCGAGCTGGACTGGCCTGGATTGATTTTCTGATTGCGGTTGCGCACCTGGGTGTCTCGCAGCGGGCGGACACGCCAATCGTTTTCCACGGCCCAGGCGGCGTCGCCCCAGAAAATATTCGAACGATGGACTTTGCCGCAGTTGACGCGCATGGGAACGGTCAGGTTCAGCGACGACACCGCTTCGATCGGCAGTTGTTTGGCGGACTGCAGGCGCGTGTGCGTGCGCACCGAAGAAAGATTAGGGAACGCTTCGAACACGGAGGTGACCACCAGACCCTCATGTGGGTCGGCACAAACCGTTGCCGGTGCGGGATTCGCGGCAGAGGCAGCCGCATCGCGCTCACTGGCGGTCGGCTCGAATTCGCGGCCTTTCGGCTCAAGATCGGCATACGACGCGAACTGCGTGATCTCCAAACGGAACGGATCGGCGGAACCCTGCTCAGGTTCGGACGCGAGCGCGGAAACGAAGCGTAGTTTGCTGCCGGCGACCGTGGCGATCAGCGCGAGGCGGTTGTCTTGCGAACCGGTGTTCGCGGCGAGCACCTCCACGATCGGGCGGGGATCCTTTTCCACTACAGGCTTTCCATCGTCGGATAGGCGACCGTCAATGGGAATCATGCCTCGCCCTGCAACGTTGCATAGACGGACGGGAGAATCCCCCGCGATGTCGAACAGCATGGACACCACGCCATTGCCCCATTCGAGACGTCCATCCTGACGAGGAAGTAGGGGGTTCAACATGCCGGCTGCCATTGCCATCTCCTTCGGGCTTCGAATACCGCCTGTTTATTGACGTGTATCGTTTGACGTACCTTCACTAGCTTAAACGGGAAAACGAGGCATGGCGCGCATGCGTGTCTACAGGCATTCAGGAAACGTTCAGCAACAGGATTTCGGCAAATGCATTTTTCGGCAAAGCAAAGACACAATCATCGCACGAATCGCATGCGCGTTCCCCGAATCACACGAGTATTGCGCGGGCAATCAAGCCAATCGAGTCAAATCAGCCCAGACGAGATTAGCCCAGTCAGCCTTAATCAGCTCAAGCCATGATCAGACCCTGATCATGGCGTATTGGGAGTCGTAAAGGCGGTAGTAGGCGCCACGCTTGGCGAGCAGCTCGGCGTGGTTGCCTTGCTCTACGATCTGCCCATGGTCGATGTAGCAGATCATGTCCGCGTTCTCGATGGTGGACAGTCGGTGCGCGATGATGAAGCTCGTGCGCCCCTTCAGTAGGTGGTTCAATCCAGCCTGAAGCGCCTCTTCGGTACGGGTATCGATATTCGACGTGGCTTCGTCAAGAATCAGAATGCGAGGATCGGCCAGCAGTACTCGCGCGAACGCAATCAACTGGCGCTGACCTGCGGAAAGCGTGGAACCACGCTCCTCCACCACCGTGTCGTATCCGTTCGGCAAATCCATAATGAACTCGTGCGCATGCACCGCCTTCGCAGCCGCTTCGATCTCGGCATCGGTCGCATCCAACTTGCCGTAACGAATGTTCTCACGCACATTGCCGGAGAAAATGAACGTATCCTGCAGCATGACGCCCATCTGCCGACGCAACGATTCCAACGTGACCGAACGCACGTCATGCCCGTCAATCGTCACCGATCCTTCTGCAACATCGTAAAAACGCGACAGCAGGTTGATGATCGTTGTTTTGCCGGCACCGGTCGGGCCGACCAACGCAACAGTACTGCCTGGCTCAACATGCAGATCGACCAGATTGAGAATATTGCGACCGTCAGGCTCGTAACGGAAGATGACATCGTTGAAATCGACGCGGCCTTCGATTTGCGGCAGTTCGGTCGCGTCAGGCGCATTGCGGATCTCCGGCTGCACGTCAAGCGTTTCGAAAATACGCTCAAGATATGCGGAACAGGTAATCAGCTGATTGTAGAAATTGCCGATACTGATCACCGGATTCCAGAAATTATTCGCATACCCGACGAACGCGATCAGCACGCCGGTGGAAACGTTCACCGCGCCGAAGCCCGTAACGCCCACATAGTAGATGAACGCGATCGTCATGACGGAAATGGTCTGGATACCCGGCCACATGAGGAACTGAATGTGCACGGCCTTCATCCAAGAGGCGCGCACGTCGTTCTGCTGCTCCTGGAAGGTTTTGAACTGCGCAGTCTCCTGAGCGAAGGTCTGCGTGGTTTTCACACCGGCGATCGACTCGTGGATGAACGCGTTGAGATTGCTCTGCTTGTTCGACAACACCTGATACGCGCGACGCTGGAAATGTTGCAATATCAGCACCCACGCGATCAGGAACGGGAAAAGCGCAAGGCTGAACAGCGCGAGCCGCCAATCGACCACAAACATGACCACCAGGGTGATCAGAAACGTGAACACGTCGGAAATCACATTAATCAGACCGGAACTCAACGTGTCGGAAAGGGTGTTCACATAATTGACCACGCGAATCAGGATTTTGCCGTGCGGACGCGAATCGAAATAGCTGAACGGCAGCGTTTGAATATGCGTGAAAATATCGCGACGCATATCTTTCAACATGAGCTGACCAACTCGAGTAATTTCAACGGTACGATAGCGCAATCCAAACTCGTACATCACAATAAGCACTGCCATCAATCCCGTTAATTCACCAAGCAAGGTGAGATTTTTTGACGGAATCGCACTATCGATCATGATTTTCGTCAAATATGGCACGACTACCGCAATGCAGCTCATCATTACGACGACGGCAAGAATGCGTGCGATACGTGACATATATGGTTTTAAATAGACTCCGATACGCAGAATATCGTGCAGATTAATCTGCTCTTCCAGCTCTTCGTCTTCACGGAATGTATTACGTTTTGCCATGGGTTTCCTCCTCTCTTGCCTTGGTTGCGTTACGCTCCGAAACCATGGGAACGACCCGCTTGCAGGCCGAGCTGCTTGTAGTAGATCTCCCAGTAGCGGCCATGTGCGGCCACGAGTTCGTCATGCGTGCCGCGCTCCACGATGCGACCGTGTTCGAGCACGAGAATCAGATCGGAATCTTTCACCGATGAAATACGGTGCGCGATGGTGACGATGGTTTTCTGCTCGTCCAGCTCGCGCAGGTGACGTTGGATTTCCGCTTCAGTTTCCATATCGACGGCGCTGGTCGTGTCGTCCATGATGAGGATCGATGGATTGTCGGCAAGCGCGCGGGCGAGGCTCAGGCGCTGTTTTTGGCCGCCGGAAAGGCCGACGCCACGCTCTCCAACCACGGTATCGTAGCCTTCCGGCATGCTGCGGATGAAGCCGTCCGCGCCGGCGATGGTGGCCATGCGGCGAATGTATTGTTCGTCGTATTCGCACTGTTCGCCCGCACCGAAGCTAATGTTGCCGCCGATGGTGTCGGAAAACAGGAACGTGTCTTGCGCGACGACGCAGACTTGCGAACGCAGTGTGGCGAGCGGCCAGTCTCGCGCGTCGACGCCGTCAATAAGCACGCTGCCTTCAGTCGGGTCGTAGAAACGGGAGATGAGGTTGACGAGGGTGGATTTGCCTGCGCCCGTTTCGCCGAGAATGCCGAGTTTGGCACCTGCCGGAACATGGAAATCCACATCTTCAAGCACGGGGGTGTTCGGTTCGTCGGGGAAGGCGAAGCTGACATGTCGGAAGTCGATGCTTCCGACGATGCGGGTCGTGTTAATCGTTACCTGTGTTGCCTGCGTCGCTTGTGTTGCCGCTGTTGTAAACGTTGCCTGCGATTGCGAGGCGTTGCCAGTTGCATCGTTTACACCGTTGGCATTGTTCGCATTCGTAGTTGCGGCGTTCGCGCTTGCGCCGACTCCCGGCTTTTCCGTGATGTGCGACTGAGAGGTGAGCAGTTTGCGGATTTTGATGCAGGATGCGTTGAAACGCTGCCAGTCGTTGATCAGCCATCCGGATTGGCGTACCGGCCCGTCGATCATCCACAGGTAGGAGTTGAACGCCACAAGATTGCCGAGCGTCATACGCCCGGTGATCACCAGGAATCCGCCGAGGCCGAGCGTGATCAGCTGCAGTGAGAAGCCGAGTCCGTCAAGCCACGGCATGTATTTGCGGCTGTTGTAAGCCTGAGCCATGTTGCGTTGCATGTAATCGTCGTTGCGTTCGTCGAATTTTTCGGTTTCGTACGGTTCGCGTACGAACGCTTTGACCACGCGGTTGCCTTCGATGTTTTCTTCGACCATCGAATTCATTTCGGCGAGCGAATTGCGGATGGCGAAGAACAGCGGTCTTGCGTGCGTGGAAAGTCCGCGCGTAAGAATGAAAATGAACGGCGTGACGCATGCGAGCGCGAGTGCGAGACGCCAGTCGATGGTGAACATCATGGCGAGCGCGCCGACGAACATGACCACGCAGTCGAGCACCTGGTAGCTCACCCAGCTCAACGCGTGACGGATGGCGTCGGTGTCGGAGGTCATGCGGCTCATAATGTCGCCGGTGCGTGTGTGGTTGAAATATGTGAAGTCAAGTTCGTGCAGTTTCTCGTATTCGTCGCTGACGAGACGAAATACGGAGTTCTGTCCGAAACGTTCCATCCACATTTGATAGCCGTAGCGTGAGGCGACGCGCACGATGGTGAACACGATCATCATGATGCACAGTCGTGTCAGTTCGTCGACGTGTCCTTGCACGATCACACGATCCACAATGAGGCCCGACAATAGCGGAATGATGAGAGCCATGGTGTTGTTGACGCAGAATAGCACTATCGCGCCGGCAACTCGCGGCAGGTCGGGTTTGCAGTATGGCAGGATCCATTTGAGGTTGCCTGCTTCTGTATTTCGATTCGGATCGACGTACATACGTAGCGTTCCTTCAGATTGTTTGCTTGGGTATTTAGGTTTTCGTGGGCTGTTGTTGCGTTGATTCGTTGCTCTTACGGCTATTCGTTGCCGTTACGATTCACGTCCGTCGTTCGTCGAGCGTCCCGTTGCCGTCTCTCTCGGTCGAAACCCCTGTTCGGATTCGCAAACGCGACTCATTCTATGCGAACCGTTTTTCGATGCAACGTAAGTGGTTTCGGCGTGTCGTAATCGCAATAAAATCAACGCATGCACCGTTACATAAATTCGCTGTGAACGCAATGAAATATGGATGATTGCAGTCGCACTTTCCGTATAAAACCGGTACGATATATCGAGGTGCGGCATTCCGATGACGGCAACGACCGCAATCGTATGAACAATCACGAAAGGACGGCAATGATGGCGGATGAACAGGCGATCATCGCGCAATATGCGGAAAAATATGGTCTTACTGACGAGATGATCAAGCATGCGGAACGTTGGACGGAAACCGACGGCGATCTTGCGGGACTTTCCGAAAAGCAAATCCGAGGCATTCTTGACCTGCGTTTCAGCGCGATCGCGGTTGACACCCCACGTTCCGAGCTGTGGCATACGCCGGACACGATCGATGTGATCGAGGACCTTCCATACCTGCCTGACGGCGGTTACGACACGGAAGCCGGGCAGTGCCGCGGACACTTGCTCGATCTGTATCTGCCGCATGATGCTGTACTGCGCGCCGGGCATACGACACCGGTGTACATCGATATACATGGCGGCGGTTTCACCTATGGATATAAGGAACTGAACCGCAATTTCAACGTGCATCTGGCCGATATGGGATTCGCCGTGTTCTCACTGAACTACCGCCCGGCCCCGCAGACCGATCTGAAGGGTCAGCTGGCGGATGTGCAAGCGGCATTGCGTTGGATCAAGGCGCATTTGGCCGATTATCCGGTCAATCCGAACGCCGTGTTCCTCACCGGCGATTCGGCCGGCGGCGCATTGACCATGCTGACGCTGGCAATCGAGAACAGCGCCGAAGCTGCGGCCGCGTTCGGCATTGACGCGCCTTCGGGCATCGGTTTCGCCGGCGCGGCTCCGGTGTGCGGCGTGTACAGCTTGGCTTCCAAGCAGGCCGCCGACGAAGCCGGCTTAGGTGTTACCGCGTTCGCACCCGATACGCGAATCGCGCTCGATGAAGCTCTTGGCACGGAATTCTTCGCCGGCCTCGAAGCGGCCGATCCGCAATTCCTCACCGCGGAAGGACTCGTCAACAACGTTGATCTGCCGCCGCTGTTCATCACCACCTGCAGCGACGATTTTCTGGAGGCAGACAATCTGGCGCTTGCCACGGCCCTATCGCGCAAGGGTGCCGATTTCGAACTGTTCGACCCGAAAGCGGGCCGTCACGAAGCATTGGGGCACGTGTTCGTGATCGGCATGCCATGGCTGACGGCCAGCGTGGATTGCCTCGAACGCATCCGTGATTTCTCCTACGACCGCTGCTGAATCACAAACGCTAACACGCAACCACGCATAATCACAGACCGCCAATGGTCGACCATACGCAAACAAGCGCAAGGCCGACCGTTTCTTTCAATGCGCCTTTTACCCAACCGAAAACACCAATCGCAATCACATGAATCCTGTTCAGAAAAGAAGAAAGCCGGCGGAGAGAAAGGCCGCCGGCTGAGAGAGAGAAGAGAGAAGAAGGGTTCAGTTATGGGGTTCTTCAGGAACCTCGCCAGCTGTCGTAACCGCTGACATGTTCTATATAACCGCCCAAGTCTTGGAGGAATGATGCGTGTTCCTGTCAATTCGCTGGGAAAAATGTATCGGACATGTGAGCGGAACATACACATTCGTGAATTCCGTCGAATGATCGCAACATTACTTCCGATTTGCCCAATCGCACGTCCATATCACTCACCCACTCTGCAAAATCATCCATTTCACTGGATGATTCTGTATTTCACGCAAAATCATCCAGTAAAATGGACAATTCTGCAAAAATCGCAAAATCATCCATTTCACTGGACGTTTTCGACATATCATGGATAACATCAACATCATTTCAGCAGGACAGAGGTTCCACATGGTCACCAGTGAGCTTATCGAGCGACCGCAGTACACCGATTGGCTTCAACGGTGGAAAGACCGGGATGTCATCAAGGTGATCACCGGTCTGCGACGTTGCGGAAAATCCATGGTTTTAGAGCTTTTCCGCCGTTCGCTGGTTGCGAAAGGCATTGCAGAAAGCCGCATCATTTCCATTAATTTCGAATCTCTCGACGCACACTATCCAACCGATTACCAGTCTTTATACGATTACATCGTTGAGAGACTGCAGCCGAACTGCACCAACTATGTTTTTCTCGACGAAGTACAGCACGTCGAATATTTCGAAAAAGCTGCGGACGGACTGTACGTGCGCGATGACGTCGATTTGTATATCACCGGATCGAACGCGAATCTGCTTTCCAGCGAATTGGCAACACTCCTCACCGGACGATATGTCGAACTTAAGATGCTGCCACTGTCTTTCTCGGAATACCGAAATGCATTGCAATCAACAGCAAATGACAATGCGCTGTTCGACCGGTATCTCACATATGGAGGACTCCCCTACGTCACGCAGCTCACCGAAGATCGGGACATCGCCGACTATTTGGGAGGCGTGTTCAACACCATTCTTGTAGCGGACATCGCACAGCGGAACCCCCGTATGGATATGCGGGCATTCAACGATGTAGCCGCATTCCTCGCCGACAATGTAGGTAATCTTGCATCACTGAAAAGCATGGCCGGAGGCCTCACCGCAAGCGGCCGCCGCATTTCCCCCACCACAATCAGCGGGTATATCGAAGAAATGGTTCGTAATTACCTGCTTTTCGAAGCAACCAGATACGACCTGCAAGGCAAAGCGTATCTGCATAGCGAATCCAAATATTATTTGGGCGATATGGGATTTCGATTCTGGCTGCTTGGCAAAAGGCAAGGCGACCTCGGACACCGCATCGAAAACGTGATCTACTTGGAATTGCTGCGACGGTACAGCACCGTTTCGGTCGGCAAGCTTCGGGGCGGAGAAATCGATTTCGTCGCATCCGATGCCAACGGCCCGCACTACTATCAGGTTTCGCAAACCGTGCTTGACGAGTCGACACTTGCGCGGGAACTGGCACCATTGCAGACGGTGCGCGACAATCACCCCAAGACGCTGCTCACTCTAGATACCGTCGGTCTCGGCGACTACCAAGGCATTCAACACCGTAACATCCTCGACTGGCTGCTCGAGTAAGTGTGCCGGATTGCGTTTCCCGTCTGCACATCTTGCGCCCACGGATCACAAGGTACGAAAAATAGCGGGACCAAATAGTTCCTGCATAGCGTGCGCCGTGTTCCACCTATGATGGATATATGAAATATTTCGAATATGAAATTTCCGGCATCGACGGCAGCGCAGCGAAATTCGTCGGATATTGCCTTGATAACAGTGAAGAAATCGTTCCCGATCGTGTGCGTCCGTCCGTTCTCGTGATTCCGGGCGGCGGTTACGAAATGACGTCGGATCGCGAGGCCGAGCCGATTGCAATGCAGTTTCTTGCGGCCGGTTTCAACGCTTTTGTGCTGCGATATTCGGTGAAGCCTTCCGTTTTTCCAGTTGCGCTTTTGGAAGCCGCTGATGCGATGAAGATGATTCGCGAGCATGCAGCCGAATGGCATGTTGATCCGGAAGCGATTGCCGTGATCGGTTTTTCCGCAGGTGGTCATCTGGCTGCGAATCTCGCCACGTCCGCCAGCGACGACGTGCTCGCCGCCCATGGCCACGATCCGGATGCGGTGCGCCCGAATGGTTTGATGCTTGCCTATCCGGTGATCACGTCCGGCCCGCTCGCGCATCGCGGTAGCTTCGACTCGCTGCTTGGCGGGCGCCGAAACGATCCGGAAACGCTCGAATCCGTATCGATCGAACACCATATCGACACTAAAACACCGCCGGTGTTCGTATGGCACACCGTTCCCGACGAAGTCGTGCCATATGAGAATACGCTGATGCTGATCGACGCCTGCAAGAAGGCTGGCGTCAGTGTGGAGGCGCACCTGTTCCCGCAGGGCGGTCACGGACTGTCGTTGGGCACTGCGGAAACCGCATGGCAGGGCATCGACGGCATCGAACCGAGCATGCAGATCTGGACACAACTGGCTGTCGCGTGGATGCGCAGAACGTTCGCACGATAATCAGCGCCGCAGACGCCGTGATATCTAACCCCATCTGCACAAGTCGCATTTCCCGTCTGCACAACCCGCACCCTGCGTCTGCACCACCCACAAAATCGGGTTAAAACCCGGGTTGTGCAGGCACAGAACGCAAGTCGTGCAGACAGCACAACACCCCCGAACCGACCGGATAGACCGGAAATCACAGGTTCGGGGGTGAAAATCAGCGGGGCTGACGGAAGTGACGATCGCCAATCGGATCGAACGGCGCGTGCGGCTCGAGCTGATACCAGTACGCGACGGAAGCGACGTCGTCCTGACGTTCGAAATTGCCACCCTCTTCAGTGCCGATCTGCTGCCATTCCACGCGCAAATCATGCTCGAAATAAATCGGATCGGGAATGTGCCAGCGATATAGTCCGCGGGTCACAGGGGTATTCACATCCCAATACGCGCTCTCGCGATGCGAGGCGAGACGCTGCGAGTAGAACGGGAATCCGACGTACGGCGCACAGAATGTCTGCTCATGCATGCGCCCATGCTCGTCAAAATCAGCGAAACTCCACGCGCCACCGAAATAATCCTCGGCACCGGTGCTACACCATGTAGGGTACTGATCGTCTCCATCGATGTACATCTTGACTTCGCCCTCGCCCCACCATCGGCTTTCTAACGCGGTGAGCGCCAGATACGTGCCGATATACGCGCCGCGCCCCTGCACGCCGTCAAGCACCACATAATCGCGGGCAAGTTCGGTAACGCGCTCGCGACGCCACTGCGCATGAAAGCGCATGGTGCCGGCCGGCAGCGAGTCATATTCGGTGTAGTCGATCTGGTAGAAGAACGCGGGAACATCTTCGTTGTGATCGTTGCGGAGCACAATGCGCGCATGTTCGAACGGCATGGAGAAATAGCAGTTGAAGCCGCGATTGGGTACGACCACCACCGGCATCGAATTGACTCGGCAGGCCTGCGCGTGGCCGCAGCAGAAGAAGTCGCCGATCGGGCATTGCACGGACGGGGTTTCCTCGCCATCCCAATAGAATTCCAGGATCAGGTTACGAAGCACGTTCGGACCGGTAGGCGACGTGCGGTCAGTGACGGTCATCCAAATATGGCGGATCACGCCCGGACCATCCACATCCATCAAAGTGACGCTCTCCCCCGCTTTCACGGTTTGGATGCAGGGACTGCCTTTGCGCGACGGACCAAGTGCACTGGCCGCAGTGGCCGCAGTGCCCTTGCCGCCCGTGGGATTCTCGGCGTTCACACAACGCGTGCGCCCTGGGGCCGCAACCGCAAGCGAGTCCAGCGGACTGCGCGCGGCGAACGCACCCGACGAATCGACCTGCATATCATGATACGAACTTTGCTGCATGGTGCTCCAATCGTTATGTTGAGTCATAAGAAACCCCTTTTCTGCTACTTTACGGCACCGGCGGTGATGCCTTGCGACAACTTGCGCTGGAAAATAATGAAGAAAATAATGGTCGGCACAATGCTGAGCAGCGAAGCCGAAGCAAGCGTGGTCGCATCCATCGTGCGCTGCCCCTGCAAGGTGGCGAGCGCCAGCGGAATGGTCTGCACGTCATCGCTCATCAGGAACGCCATCGGAATCATGTATTCGTTCCATGTCCACACGAAAAAGAACACGAACAGCACACTGATGGTCGACCAGGAAATCGGCAGCACCACCTTGCGCAGAATCTGCCAGCGCGAGGCGCCGTCGATGGCCGCCGCTTCGAGAATGGCCTGCGGAAACGTACCGTATACGGACGACAGCAGATATGTGCCGTATGCGCTTTGGATGATGGTGAAGATGATGATGATCGCCAGTTTGGTGTTGTACAGTCCGACCTGCTTGAACATGGTGTACAGCGGGTAGAGCAGCGCTTCCTGCGGCATCATATTGGCGAGCATGATGGCGAGCACAATCCATGTGTTGCCTTTGACCCTGCCGATGCCGAGCGCGAAAGAGTTCAGCACGGAAAGCACGACGGCGGCCACTGCCACTACCAGTGAAATAACCAGGCTGTTCCAGAATTTCAGCGGGAATTTGGTGGTGGTCCAGAAGGAGATAATGCCATCCATGGTGAAGTGTTTCGGCAGTGAAAGCGGACCTGTGGCATTGTAGTCGGCAGGCGTTTTAAACGCGTTGACGGTGAGTACGAGCAGCGGGAAAAGCACGAGCAGTGCGGCTGCGATGAGCACAATGAGGGTGATCCAATCGCCGGTCGAGCGCACATGTTGGGTTTTCTTGGATGCTTTCCGCGCTGCCGATGCGGTCATGGTTTGCGTCATGGTTGTTTTCCTCGGCTTTCGAAGTCTTGCGAGTCTTACATTTGGCGGGTCTGTTACGGTTTGGACCGTTCAGACCAGTTCCTTTTCGACGTGCTTCTGCACCATGGTGAACACGATGGAGAACACGATGATGACCACGGTGAGCGCTGTGGAGATGGCCGCGCCGTAGCCGACTTGTTGCACTTGGAAGAATTGATTGTAGGAATAGTACGATGGCACGGTAGTTGCCGTTCCCGGCCCGCCTTTGGTGAGCAGATAGACCGGTGCGAAGGTTTTCAGCGCACCGATGGTAGCAGTAAGGATGACCACCAGCAGTTCGGGAATAATGGATGGCAGCGTGACCACACGGAATTTCTGCCACCAGTTGGCTCCGTCAAGACCAGCCGCCTCGTAAAGTTCAGGATCCACGCGCTGCAGACCGGACATGAAAATCACTATCGGATAGCCCAACTGAATCCACACCAGGATGAACATCAGTACCGGAAGCGCGCTATCAGGACTACCGAGCCAATTATGCTGCAGTGATCCCAGGCCGAACTTAACGAGCAGCGCGTTCACCGCACCATCTTCCGGGCGGAAAATCCAGCCCATGATGATGGCCGCGACCGCAACTGGCAGCAGCTGCGGCAGGTAGAACATGGCCCGCAGAAAAGAAGCCGTCTTTCCACCGAATTTCTTCTGAATAACGTCAGTCAACAGTGACGAAATAAAAAGTCCAAGAATCGTAGGAATAACTACGATAGCCACAATAATCCAGAATGAATTAGCGAATGAAATCCAGAACGTGGAATCAGCGAACAGACGTTTCCAATTCTGCAATCCGACGAATTTAGCAGGACCAACTCCGCGCCAGCGAGTGAAACTCAAATAAATGTTCCATGCGAATGGAATAACGACGATAACGAGCAGACCTACCAGTCCGGGAACAAGATATGGTACGAATTTTGCGGAACGGTTTCCGGGCAGCCTTGACATTGAGACTCCCCCGTTTTTGGTCTTCTTTGACATTTTGGCTTTTCCTTTGGTTGCGCTGCGTTGCCTGTGAATATTGACGATTGCGATATTGGTTCGCAAGTTGTAATTTGCGATACCGCACGGGATTATTCATGATTGATACTGAGCAAAACCGGAATAATCCCGTGCGATGTCGGATATGAGATCAGATATACGATCAGTTGGTCTTGACGCCCATGTCTTCCACACCGACGTCGTACTTCTCGTGGATACCCTTGAGCACGTCGGCCGGCTTCTTGGTGCCGTTCACCAGTTCCTGGAATTCCGCCGGAACAGCATCGGTAAGGTTGGAAGCGGCGTAATCCGGGTAGTAGCTGAGCTTGCCATCATTGGCGTAGGAGGCGTATTCCTCGATCATGGCCTTGCTCTTCTCGTCGTTGATCTTGCTGGCGTCGCCCGCCACCGGAATTCCGCCGGCGTTGCCGAGGTAGTTCTGCACATCGTCGGAAAGCACGTAGTCAATGAACTTCGCAGCGAGATCCTTGTGGTGCGAGCGTTCCGGAATCACCAGCAGATTGCCTGCGCAGCCAATCGCGAAATTCGATTCCGGCATCACCGCGGCGTCCCAATCGAAAGTGGTGATCTGCTTGACGAAACGTCCCTGATTCCAGGTGCCGGTCTGATAGATCGGATACTCCCCCTTGATGAATGCCTGCGTGGTGTCTTCGGCCTTCATACCGGTGGCGTTGCGGGAGATGAAGCCCTTGTCGAGCCAGTCGTTGATGGTGTTCACGGAATTGGTGAGAATCTTGGAGTTCCAGTCGACATCGCCCTTGTAGAGCTGCCAGTTGTCGATGAATTTGGCGTCGGCCTCCTTGGAAACCAGCTGCCACCACAGCCACATCACGCCGTATTCCTGCGCGTCGGCGGCGATCGGCGTCACTCCGGCATCCACGAATTTCTGGCAGACGTCCACGAACTCGTCATAGGTGGTCGGAATCTCCAGCCCGTACTTGGCGAACAGATCCTTGTTGTAGTAGACGCGCTGGAATTCCGCGTAACTGGTCATGCCGTACCAGGTGTCACCATCCATGATGCCGTTTTCATCATACTTGGCCACGGCCGCATTGGCGCCGGTCACCTTCTTGTCCCAACCGTATTGATCGACGTAATCACCCAAATCGGTGAGCAGCCCCATGGTGGAGAGCACGCCGGCCGAACCGTTGCCGCGATTGGATTCCATAAGATCCGGCGCCTCATCGGAATTGAGGAATTGGCTGCCGTTCTGCGCGATCTGCGTGAACGACTTGCGTTCGAAATTGATTTTGACACCCGTTTCCTTTTCGAAGGCTTCCGCGGCGCGACGCCATGCCTGGGTCTGGCCGGCGTCGTCTTCCTCGTAATACCAGAACGACAGGCTGTCTGGCGTTTCCTCATCTTGCGCGGTGTCGCTGCCGCATGCAGCGAGCGTGGTCAGCGACATTGCCGCCGCGGCCGCGAGTGCGATGCCTCGTGTGATCTTCATGGTTTCTCCTTTTCTTGGTGGTGATTGCGTTGTTGAGTTATGTCTTGAGTTGTTTTTCAGTTATGAAGATTGATATGTGTCGCCTCCTTTTTTCGAAACGTTTCGACGATGGCCGCGGATTAGCGCTTTTCAATTCGGCAATCACCATCTTCGCTTCGGCTACAACGCCTTCACTTACTTTCGAATCGTTTCGATTATGGATACGGAAATCCGTCCGCCTTTCACGGACATACTCCTACAGTTTTCTTTTCACACGTCACCAACTTTGGTAACGGAACCTCGACTATGCATGACCGGAGCGGACAGCTCCACCAATCCCTTGATGTCGCGACGCTCATCGATGGCGTCGACCAGCAGATCCACAGCCTTAGAACATAATTCCTGCGGCATGACCGGCATCTCGGTAATCGGCTGCGGCATCAGCTCTCCCTCGAAATACGTGCCGCACGACAATACCGAAATATCATCTGGCACCCGCAATCCCGAAGCCTGTAATTGCTGCAATACCAACTTCAGCACATTGGCGTTCGCCTGGTTGACAATCGCCGTGGGGCGCTCATCCAAAGAACGAAGCTCACGCACGAATTCCACGGCATCAAAGCGATCGTCACGATGCTTGGAGGATTCATGAATCGTCATGCCCAACTCTTCGGCACGTTCCAGCAAGGCCTTGCGGAACAGCAGCACATAGCCCGAACCGCGATCGTAATCGGTCTCATTGTCACGCAAAAACATAGCACTCCGATGCCCCTTGGAATACAGGCAATCCACAGCCATACGACCAGCCGTGGCAAAATCGATATCGACACAGGCACAGCCTTCATGCTCTGCAGGGTAACCGATGGCCACACAGGGTTTGGAATATGAGCCAGCCTGGGCGGTACGCTCGTCATGTTCCTCAATGTCGAGCAGCACCACGCCATCAACCAAGTTGCTTTGCGTCACGCGCCGAATGTCGGCCACCGCGTCCTCGCCGGTAAGCAACAGCACATCGTAGCCACGGTTCTTTGCCTGCCATGCGGTCTGCAGAAAGTAAGCGTTGTATTTGGCCTGATTGATATCACCGCGAATCGGCGCGCTGAGCGCAAAAATATGATTGCGCATACCACGCATTTTACGGGCGCTGGCATCCGGAGTATATCCAAGTCGTTCAACGGCGGCCATCACCTTATCGGTGGTTTTGGCGGAAATGGAACGCTTGCCGGAAAGCACGTACGAAACGGTGCTAACCGACACTCCCGCCTCCTGGGCTACATCTTTGATGCCCGCCATCTTCCGCCTCCTTCGGCTCTCCAAATCGCTTGCGCCACACATTGCACGTGCCGCAATCCTCACTCATCATCCAACGAAACCATCCGCCAAGTCTCCCGGAATCTCTCCTACGGACCCTGTTCGACAAATTTATCGAATCGTTTCGTCGAAACGTTTCACTAATCGTAAAACAGTAATTCCGATTTGTCAAACGTTTTGACACGCCTGCCCATCATTCCTCGAAATGATGGACACCGGGATGCTGCGGCCCCGTTCCTTCATATCATGATTTTGATGTACCGACCGTTGCAATCTTGAGTCCCGTCGTACGATTGCGATTTGGTTTCGACCTTACGATTTTATTTTTCGCCTTTCTCCCAAATCGTGAGGTCAGCAAGCCAAAAACGTGCGGCCATCCTCCCCAAACACTAGGACGTGCAGACGGAAACGCAAGTTGCATAGGATGGAGGCATCTACAACCGCCGCCCGTACACGTACACACGGGCTAGAGAAGTCTCAAGGCTACAGGGGGCGGGACTCGTAGATCATCTGGCGGTCGCCGAAGTAGAGGGCGTCACGCCAAGAGGACTTCTTGCGGGCTACCTCCTGCTGCGGCTCCTTGATCGGTACGAAGAACCAGCGAATCAAACCGACCACCATGTCTTGCACGGAATGCCAGATGCCGATATACGCGGTCAACGCCCAGAACGTCACAACAGCATTGAATCCGGCGAACACCGCGTTACCCCAATTATGCGAAAACGTATCGGCATAGAACACCATGCACGAATAAATAATGATCACCCACGGCATCGTCACATACAATGCCGGAGAAGCGGTACGATTATTGACCTTCGGCGTACGCGCGAACGGAATCTTCGTGTTCGTCATGCCCTGCTGAATCGACTTGAGCGTACCGGAAAGATTCACCGTCAACAGCACGATATTGAAACCGTAAATACGGAAAATATCGGAACGCTTATACCCGTTACGTTTCAAATCGCTCGACATGGTGGCAAAATACGGCAACGAAGCGAGCACCACCCACGGGCTGAGCAGCCGCTGATCGAACGGATACGCCAACAGGAACATCAAGCCGAAACTTGACCATGCGATGGACGCCATATAGTTCACGCGCAACGCCCACTCGCCCAACTTCACATCATTGCCCTGTTGATGTCGCGCATGCACAATGCGGAAGAATTTGCCGATGATCAGCAGACCACCGTTCGCCCAACGTCGCCGCTGCACCACCAGCGAGCCGAAATCCGGCGGTGTGGCACTATAGCTCAACCGCTCCGGATAATTAACCAGATGCCAGCCGAAATAGCCCAAATCAATGCTGGATTCGGTATCTTCGATCACCGTGCGGTCCTGAATATACGTTTTCACCGTGCGCGTGCCCTCAGTTGAGACCACGCAAATGTCGTCAAGCGCGGCCTTGCGAATCACCGCATTCGCGCCTACCCAGAACGTGGCGTCATAGTACGTCATGCCCTGATGCAGCATATGCTGAATATCAGTGGTAGCGGCCGCGATACGTTCGATTCGCGTCGGCGCTCCACGATACGAGGAATACGGAGTTTGAATCACGGCCACGCGCTCATTGCCCGGCTGTTCCATCTGGTACACCAAACGTAGGCAGTAATCGCGCAGCAGCATGGAATCGGCATCCAACGTCAACACGTATTCGGAATTACGCATCACAAAATCGGGAGATTCTCCCTCGCGCACGTCACGCAAAATCACGCCATCCGACGTTTCCACACGCTTCAACGAGTGACCCATCAATCCGATGAACGAATTCAGATTCATGGCTTTGTTGCCTTCACGGGAGGTCGATGCGTACAGTTTGCGTTCGAACGACCATCCTTTTGCGGTGAAGATACGCACCAAACGTTCATACAGTTGCAGAATACGATTCGCATCGACATGCTGCTGCAATGTGATCGATTCGTTCAACGCTTGTTCCGTCAAACGCAGGTCTCGCGCAAGACCGCGCAATACCTGATCGCAGAAGAAATCGTCGGTATGATCTTCGATCAGCCACATATCAGCTTTGTGTTCCAGCCATTGCGCGGCCGCACGATAGTCTTCCGCACAGTGTGCGACCACGCTACGTCTTGCGCTCACCTGGTTGGCGAGCGCCACAGCGGTTTCGTCTCGCGCTTTCGTGAAGCGTTCGGCTGGCGCCGCCAATTCGGCGAGCACTTTTGGCATGAGTTCGCGGCTTGCTTTGAGGATCGCACGCGCTTCGTCATTTTTGGGATGTGGAGGATCGTCGATTAAGAGCACGACTGCCAAATCGGGAAATTCTTGCAGTGCGGCTGACCAGATCGTTTTTTCGACGACTTTCGGCTGTTCCACATACGACGGAATCAGTACGGTGATGCCTTTGCTGTAGTTGTGTGCGAAATGGTCATCGAGCATCGCTCGAGGCACACGCTCATGCCGGATGAAACGGTATAGCGCCCCTTGCCGTGTGGTCAAGTAGACGAGCGCACTGAAAATCAGTGTGGTCACAATTGTCATGTACAGCACGCCTTCAACCACGAAACGTAATGTGAGTGAGGGATTGTTGACGAACAACGACAGAATCATCGTGATCATGTAGACAAGCCATGAAATAACCGTGCATACAATCGCAACATAGCCAAGCACAACGCGTGTTGGAGAAGGCTTGGCATGCATGATGGCAAGCGGCTGTGTGGAGGTTTCCGCTCCCCATTGATGCTTGCGATCACCGCCTTCATTACCCCCTATTTTTGCCACCTCAAAACCCCTTTGAATTGCCGGCGCCGCATCACCGGCGCAAAACATACATCACTGCCTAAATCGTCGTACTAGCCACAGACTACACTCCCTTACTGTAAGTGAGATATAAGAGAACCAGCGCACGAGAGGAATATCCAATCCCCCGTAAAATCCCCCGCCTGCGCACTGGAGCCAGGCGGGGGCACAGCCTGCCCGACCACCCGATGACCCCATCGGCATGGCAGCTTGACGATTTTTGAAAGGGAATGATGAAACCCTTGTTTCCAGGAAGGCGTTTTTCCTTCCTCCGATTGTTCATAGCGATACTGTGCATCGCGCTCGTTGCTGCCGGCACATGGTCGTGGATCACGTTCACGCGAACGGCGGCTAAGAAATTGCCCGAACCCTGGTTCGGTGGCTATGTGGACGTGACCACAACACCCTCATACGAGTTTGAATCCAAGGTGGGCAACGTCTACCGGAATGTGATTCTCGGATTCGTCACCGCCGGCGACGGCTGCCAGCCAAGCTGGGGCGGCTACTACACGCTCGACGAAGCGGCCTCCACACTTGATCTTGACAGTCGCATCGCGCAAACCTACAAAACCGACCGCACGGTAACCGTCAGCTTCGGAGGCCAGAACGGCACCGAACTGGCCGCCGCATGCACTGACGTCGACGCGCTTGCCGACGCATACCAGCAGGTGATCGACCGCTATCACATCACCTCGCTCGACTTCGATATCGAAAACAAGAATCTCGACGGCTACAGCGAAACCGCAACCCGGCGAGCGCAAGCCGTGGCAAAACTCATCGCCAATGAAAAAGCGAAAAACAAAGGAAAAGACGATACCAGTCACGATCTGATCATCAGCCTGACGCTTCCAGCCGACGCGAAAGGCCTTACAACGCAAGGAATGCAAACCGTGAATGCGTTTCTGGACGCTGGCGTGACGCTCTCCACCGTGAATCTCATGACCATGGATTTCAACGTGGCATCCACGTCGATCACACAATCAACCCTGATTAAAAGCTCGTTGAACGCGGCCCACGCGCAATACAAAACCTTGCTGTACAGTCGCGGCAAACTCTTCAGCGACCATCAGATCTGGGAACTGCTGGGAGCCACCGTGCTCATCGGCCAGAACGACACCAAAAACGAGTATTTCACGCTCGACAATGCGCGCGAAATCAACACGTTCGCACTGGAAACAAGCCTGGGCCACTTAAGCATGTGGTCGTTGAACCGCGACCAGCAATGCGGTGAAAACTATACGAACACAAACACGCTCAAAACGTTCTGCAGCGGCATGAAACAGACGGACGGCGAATTCGCCACCACCCTAGGGTCAGGATTCCGAGGCACACCGGGCACGCTTGTCGATTTCGATAATGCAAGCTGGAATTCCTCGCAGCAGGCCTACCCCACATGGAAGCCAGACGTACTGTACAAGCAAGGCGACAAGGTGATCTGGAACGGCAATATCTACGAATCGTTGGGCAACAACGAAAACAAGCAGCCAGACAGCGCCGAGGAAGGCACCAACGCACCGTGGCGCATCATCGGACCAGTGTTATAGGCAAGCAGGCACACAGACACACAGGCAGGCGCCATTCCCCAACAAAAGCAGCGCAAACCGTGAAACAAGGGAACGAAATCAGGCAATCATGGCATCGAAACAATCGAAACATCAGGCAACCACCAGCAGCCAGTCAAAAGACGGCATTAGAAAGCCGGTCAGACTCACCATTCTGGCCATTATTTACACGCTGTTTCTCACAGCCGCAATCGCATTCCATGCACAGGAAGGCGTGCAGCGACTTATGGAAGACCCCGCGCGCATCTGCATATGGTCGCTGTGCTCTCTGCTGTGCCTGATCTACCACAAAAAGCGTTCGTCGTATCACGTTGCCGCCGAACACACCGTGCTGCCACCGTTGACCGTCATACTGCTGGTAACCGGCTATTTTCCCGACGTGGCCATGTTCCTGATCATCGTCACCATCATCACGTCGATCATCACCGCACGCAGTCTGAAAATCGGCATTCTTCGCGCCGGAACAACACTTGCGCCAATTCCATTAATCAAAATATTATTTGCGAATACTTCTCACGTACTGTCGATTATTATCAGCCAGAATTCCATCAATGCTGCGATTAATCCTTATCAATTTCAGAATTGGTTACTGCCATTGCTGATTATGACTGTTGCAGTGCCGATTATTCGATTGATTAGCGATATTGTAACGTTCTTTTTTGTACAAATTCCGATTCGTAAAGCCATGCACGAGTATTCGCTGTCTCACATTCTTGCCATGACTTTGGCTGATTTGCTGGCGATTGTGTGGATTCCTGAAATTCTGGAGTTCGCCAATATTGGTTCGGATACCGCCACCGTGCTTTCCGTGTTCATGCTGGCACTGATCGCCTACTCACTGTTACTGATGACGGTCGATACGATGAGCCGGCTCGCGCGATCCCGAAGTGCGCTGAAATGCATTGCGAATGTGAGCGACGCACTGCCGTTGCCGAATCAAGTGCCGGAGGAGACCGTGGTGAGACGTATCAATCGTGGCCTCACCCGCATGCGCTGTTTCATCAGCGATGCAAACAATCTTGATAAAAGAGGATATTCCTACCGATATTCCGCGCCTATTTCCACCGGCTCGCGACAGTATTATCTTGCGATGGAACGCAGCATTTGGAATCGTCCGTTCACGTCGACCGACGAAACGATATTGCTCACTTGCGGCGAAGTGCTTACTGAATCGTTGCGCGTGAACAAGGAAGTGACGCTGCTGCGCACCGAATCGGAAACGGATACGCTGACCGGAGCACTCACGTATCGTGCGTTCATCGGACATCTGAAGAGTTTGCAGACCGAAAATGTGCATAATCTGGTTGCCGTAGTGTATTTCGGCGTGGAGCATTTGCGCACCGTCAACGAACATTATGGACGCAAAATCGGCAATGCCGTGCTGCGATCAGTGGGTATGCGTTTAAGACAGCTGCTGCCGGACAATGCCACATTGTCTCGCGTGAACGGCGCGGAATTCGCCATGCTCGTAACCGATGTGACGTCAACCAGTGATGTGGAGGAGTTGGCCACACGCATGCGCAACCTTGCCGTCATGCCGGTGCATACCGAAGAGGGCGAGGTTTCCGTGGACGTGTCGAGCAGTATTTCGTTCTCGAATGCGACGGACGGTTTCGCCGTGCTACTTGCCGATGCGAGCGCGCATATTTACGCGTTGGAAAGTTCCAATCTGCCAGCGGTCGACGGCGCGACGGCCACGCTCGCCGCGCAAAATGGTTCAGACGATTACGTCAACGCGTCCGATGTGCTTCGCCATGCGATCGAAGACAATACGATTTCCGTGCTCTACCAGCCAATTTTTGATGTGAATACGAAGCGCATCACTTCGCTGGATACGATTGTGCGCGTGCATGACGCGAAGGGCCGTACGCTGGCACCGTATTTCGTAACGGCCGAAGCGCATCGCCTCAACATGAGCGTGCAGCTGACGCTCGACGTGCTGGAAACCTGCGTGAAAGACATGACCGCATTCCGCCAGGTGGCGCCCGAATTGGATATTGTGGACATTTGCATGAATGGTTCGGAATTAGGCGCGTCCATCTTCCACGAGCGCTTGGAGCAGTTGACTCATGAGCAGCCACAGCTGCGTTTCGGTCTGCAGTTGGGATCGCATGCCATTCATGTGGCACATGATGAAGTTGACGATGAGGTTGCCGACCTTGTCGCTTTGCCGAATGTCAAGTTGGGTTTGACCAATGCTGGCACAACGTATTCGGAGGTTGCTGCGTTCGCGCATCTGCCGTTGGATTTCGCACGATTCGACAAGACGGTGGTCCGCGATTTCCGTACGCCTCGCGCGAAGCAGATCATGCAGCGAACGCTCGATATTTCGCGCGATAATGATGCGTTCCATGTGGTGTTCGATGGCGTGGAGACTTTGGACCAGGTTGAGTTCATCCGTTCCATCGGAGGCACGCTTGCGGAGGGCACGCTGTTGAGCAACGCCATGAGCGCCAACGAGTTCCTCATGCGCCTCGAAACCATGGGAACTTCATTGCCCGAAGCCGCCCCGAGACAAGCTGAGTAAAGAGGATTCTCGTTTGTCGCACGACTGCTTTATCTCGTGAAATGCTCGGAGGAAATACGGCAGGATGGAATCATATGTGCTAAATTAATTAGTAAACCTGTTTAGCCAATGATGGCTTTGAGGAGGATTCGAATGGCCACTATCAGAGAGATAGCAAAACGGGTAGGTTTCTCCCAAGCCACTGTTTCGAGGGTTTTGAAGGACGACCCCACCTTTTCGGTGAAGGATTCCACCCGCGAAAAGATTCTAAACGCCAGTCTGGAAATGGGGTACAAGAACGTACCGCAATACCAACGCATCACCATTCCGCAGGATATTGCGGTTCTCGACAATGTCATTCCCGACAAGGGTTTGCAGGACGCGTATTTCGACGAGTTGTGCGAAGTGCTCGTCAAGCATGCCGAAGAGCAGCGTATGAACGTGACCATGCAGGAAGACGTGGATTCGCTGATCGTCAACGCCGACAAATACGCGGGTTTCATTTCGGTTGGCCCGTCGCCGTTGGATCGTAAGACGTTGCACCGTCTGCATAAGAAACTTCCCCACGGCGTCTTCATCGACATCAATCCTGCGCCGGCATTGTTCGATTCGGTGCAACCCGATTTGGAACAGACGATTTTGGATGCGATTGACGCGCTTATGACGTCCGGTTGCTCACGAATCGGCTTTATTGGCGGCTTGGGCAACATTATGGGCGAGCATGAATATCCGGAAGATGTTCGTACGTTCGCATTTCGCAATTGGGCGCTGCGTTTGGGCTTGGACGTGCAGGGATTGGTGTATGCGGATGGTCCGTTCACTGTGGAAAATGGCCGTTTGCAGGGGCATCAGTTGGTGCAGGATCATGCTGATGATTTGCCCGATGCAGTGATTGCTGCCGCCGATTCGTTGGCGGTTGGCGTGCTGCAGGCGTTTGCCACCGAAAATGTGATGGTACCGCGAGATATCAAAGTAATCAGCATCAACAATCAGGAGATCGCGAAATACACGTCTCCCGCATTATCGTCGTACGACATCAGCCAGGACGAACTTGCGAAAGCTGCAGTACTCATGCTTGCCGAAGCACTGACCGCCAACCGCAAAATCAGCCAGCATATGCGAATCTCCACCAGTCTCGTCGCCCGCGACAGCTTCACCCCGCAAGACTGAAAATAAACGCAAGACTGAAAATAAAAACTTGAGATACAACAAGGACCGGCATCCCGTTACGGAGCCGGTCCTGCAATTACGTTTCAGCAATCGCGCCTCAACGAAGGAGGTGGGCGTCGCACCAGACGTGTTCGACGGTCCAGGTGGCGGGGTCGAGCAGAAGCACGTCGGCAGCATAGCCGGGAGCAAGCAGACCGAGCGGCTGCTTGGTGACCGGATTCGCATGGTCGAAACCGAATGCTTTGGCCGGAGTCAACGTGGCGGCTTCCACCGCGTCGGTAGGCGCGAATCCTAATTCGAGCACCGCACGTTGCACAGCCTTTTCCAATGTCAGCGTGGAACCGGCAATCGCACCATTCGACACAAGCCGAGCGTGACCATCAATCACATCCACATCCAACGCACCCAGCAAATAATGGCCATTTGGGCAATCGGTGGCAGCCATGGCATCGGTCACAAACGCAATGCGATGCGGGGCGAAACCGAATCCCAAACGCACCATCGGATCCTGCACATGAAAACCATCATTGATCAACTCGATAGTGACGCGCGGATCTTCAACGGCAGCCGGAATCGGACCTGGCTTACGATGATGCAAACCATTCATCGCATTGAACATGTGCGTCATAATGCCCGCACCCGCATTAAAACCCTTGCGAGCGGTCGCATAATCGGCATCGCAATGTCCCACCGCAGGAACCACTCCAGCCGCAGCAAAACGACGAATCGCATCAATGCCATGCGGTAGTTCGGGGGCGATGGTGATCTGCCGCAGACAGCCGCCTGCCGCTTGCAAAAGCCGATCGACATATTCGGGAACCGGATCCTTCAGACATTCCGGATCATGTGCACCCTTGCGAGACAACGCGAGGAACGGTCCTTCCAAATGAGCGCCGAGAATGTCAGAGCGGGCGCTCATCATGCCATGCACGGTTTGAAGATTGGCACACATCACGTCGAGCGGATTGGTGATCAAACTGAGCACTTGACGGGTGGTGCCGTGCATCATATGACCTGCGCGAGCCACGCGTATGCCTTGCACACCGTCATCGAAGGAACTTCCCCACGAACCGTGCGCATGAATGTCGACGTAACCGGGAGTCATCATGCGACCTGCAGCGTCGGTTACGGAACCGGCCGAACCGGTCATGGCATTGCCGGAATCAGCCGAACTGACCGAATCGGAATCAGTATCGGCATCCAAACCGACGCTTGCGCAAGCCGCAGCAAAATCATCGTCCCGATTCCCAGTCGCAATAATCGCACTGCCATCGGAAACCAGCCAATAATGTTCCGCAACACCTCGCGCATCGACTTTGCGCGCATTGTGAATCGCAAACGGACGGGCCGACTGCGCTAGCGCAACGTCCACCTCATTCGCAAACCGCTCCCGAGACTGTTCCATATTCAAACCTTCCTACTCACTCACAGCCATATTCCTCAATTAGCATTCAATTCTTCCAGTCAGTGGAAGAATTACCCCGCTGACAAGCCCATCAGCAACCCAATCCTTCCAGTCAGTGGAGAAATCCTCCCGCTAACAGCCACCTCAGAGTCCCAATTCCTCCAGTCAGTGGAGGAATCTGGACTGCCAAATACCCCCGTACTGCCCAAAACCTTCCAGCGAGTGGAAGAATCCGGACGCTAGCGGACACCGACTGCGGAGCAGCAATCAGATGCACTGCCAGGCGGGCTTGTGGGCGTAGGCGTAACGGTAGTAGTCCTTGTGGCGTAGGCGGCTCGCAGCCTCTTCGTCCACAATAATGGTGGCATGCGGATGCATTTGCAACGCGGACGCCGGGCAGAACGCGCTCACACCGCCCTCCACCGTTTCGGCCACAGCTTCGGCCTTGCCCGACCCGAAGGCCAGCAGCACCAAGTGGCGAGCTTTGAGAATCGTGCCAATGCCCTGCGTGATGCAATGCGTAGGCACCTTGTTGATGTCGTCGTCAAAGAATCGGGCGTTGTCGATGCGCGTCTGCTCGACCAGCGTTTTAACGCGCGTGCCGGAAGCGAGCGACGATCCCGGCTCGTTGAAGCCCACATGCCCATCCGTGCCGATGCCCAGAATCTGCACGTCGATGCCACCGGCTTCTTCGATCGCCCTGTCGTAGGCAGGGCCGGCAGCCGCAATGCGTTCGCCGTCGCTCAGCGGAGCCCCGTCAAGCACGTCACCAGGCACGTGCACCAAATCAGGGTTCAGCCCAAGCGGTTCCACAACCGTGCGGTGAATAGTGGAATGGTATGACTGCGGGTGATCAAGCGGCAATCCCAAATATTCGTCCAATGCGAAACCGCGCACCTGCGATACGTCAATATGCTCACTGTGCACAATGCGTGCAAGCGACTGGTATGCGGCGAGCGGGCTGGATCCGGTTGCAAGTCCCAGCACCGCGTTCGGCTTAGTTTTAATGAGATCGGCGACTGAACGGCCGTAAATATCGCCTGCTTCGCGCTCGTTTTTCACAATGATGACTTCGGTCATGATGTTCCTTTCATTGAACTTGGATTGACGTTTTCGTTTGCTGATTACTTGAAAATTTGTTTGACGATTTATCTGCTGATTCGTCGAAGCTCGTCAGCTGCTTTCCACACGGTTTCCTGAATGCGGTGCAGTTCCGATGGTTGGCTCGTCACGGCCCATTCCTTCGCATAGGCTTCGCACCAGCATTCGAGCTCGCGTGCCAGCGTACGGTAATCGGAAGGCTGCCGATCGTCAACGTCATGCGCATCACGCACGCCATGTGCGTCGGCGAGCGCGAACCCCACTCGATTGAGCAACAGCTGACCTTCCATGGCGATACGCACGGCAGCTGCAATGCCCGGCTTTCCTATATGTGCCATAATCGGCGCGATTTCAACCATGCATTGCTGCAACTTACGATCGGCTTGCGGAATTCGTTCGATTGTCGTTGCCATATTGCGCATCATGCGATCGCGTGCGTCGCGCAAGGTCAATGCGGTTTCCTGATTGGCAAGACGTTCGGTCAAGCATGGGATGGTTTGCGCAACATCGGTATTGCAGTTTCCTGCACCATCATCCAATTCGAGATATTCCACAAGCTCACGCCAAGTGAATACGGCTTGCGCGGAAGCGTTACGAAGCAATGCAACGAATCGTGCGCTGCAATCGCCATATTCGACGCGCGAAACACGCGCGAGCAAATCATTTTCAGCAGTATCTCCGGAACTATCTCCGGCAGGATTCCACGCATATTGCGCACCGAATATCATGCCAGGCACGGCCATGTGCGGATCGTTAACGTGCCCAAAATCACCCCAATCGGTGACGAGCATGCCTTCCGCACTACAGTCAATGCCGTAGCGCGCGATACGCGCAATGTTGTTCCACGCATCGTCGATGCGCGGGAGCAGCGCATTCCACCCCCATACTGCCGGGCATACGATTTGTTTGGCTCCGGCTTTCGCCACAAGTTGGATTTTCTCATCGGTTGCTTCCGGATCGTACTGCCAGTTCAGCAGGGTGACGTTGTTCGGCAGAGTTTCGAGAATTTCCGGCATTTCGATGGCGATGTCTCCCCAGAACATGGGCTCGTGGCCTTGCTTGGACAGGTGTTCGCAGAGTTTGCCCACGTATGTTGCGTACAGCGTTGCGACGCCCACACGTTGCGCTTCCTGCTTCGATTGGCCTTTGCCGAGGTCGAAGGTTTCATCTGCGCAGATATTAAATCGTTTCGTGCGGAAGAGTTGCAGGTACGAGTCGACCAGTTGCGTGGAGAACGCGAACGCTCGATCGTCGGCGACGTTGAGTGTGTGGTGCCTCATGCGTTCGATGAAGCTGAACGGCCGGTCTGCGTCTTCGGGGAATTCGCCAAGTTCGCGCAGTTCCTGCGTGCGCATCGCCACGTATTGGTGGCCGAATGTGGAGACTGACGGCACGAGTTCGATGCCAAGGTTCGCACAGTATTGGTCGAATTCAAGTATATCTGCCGGCGTGAGCGGGCTTGAACCACGCCATGTTTCGCTCATGCCGTCGAATGCAAACGTATGCTCGATGTAAAGCTGTAGTTGGTTGTATTTGTAGAGGCAGAGCTTGTCGGCCCACTGTTTGAGCCATGCGAGCGTTGGCACGCGGCCGCGCGTCGCATCCAAGTAATATCCCCTGATCCGATATGCGGGAGCATCTTCGATCTGCAGCACTGGTAGCACGGCACCGTTTTGCCGTATGAGTTGACGCAGGGTCTGCACACCGTTGCGCACGCCCTCGAAATCGCAACCGGTAATCGCAATACCGTCAATATCGATAGTCAGCGTGTATGCACCGGGAATGCCAGCTTCTTCCGACGCGTCCGAATCCGCAATATGCAAACTGATGAATCCAGGCCACATATCGCCAGTCGCAACATCCCAATCAAGCCCTGTTGTGGAACGTATGTCGGCAACAAGCTGATGTGCAAGCAGATAATCACCATCGCCAATTGCAATGGATTCGTTCACACGACCCGCGTAGGGCAGCGATACCACGCCTTCGCCGACCGTCATGCTGTTCGGTTCGGGAATGATCGCCCATTCGCGGGTATTCTCGTTTGTCATCGATTTGCCTTTCAGCTTTCTGAATTCGCCGTTTTACGCGGATTATTGTGCGATTACCTGCGACTTGTTGCACGTCGCTTACATTGTTTGGTTTCCCAGCTGTGCTCGTTTTGCTGCGAGCGCAGCACCGATTGCGCCGATTGGTTTATCAACCGCTGCGATTCTGATTTTCGATGCGATGTCGAGTGTGTTCAGGAATCGGCAACCTTCTGCCCTGCGGCTCAGTTCGGCTTGAATGACTTCGATGAGATCATTGCCGGTTTTCGCCATGCCTCCGCCGATGATGATACGCTGCGGATCATAGGCTTGGGCGACGATTTGGATGACGTCCCCCATGCCGTGCGCCACTTTGCCGAGCACGTCGTTGGCATGCTCGTCTCCTTGCCGTGCTTTGCGGATGAGGTCAGGCATGGGCGGGTTTGCGGAGGGCCAGAGTTTTGCCACGGCTCCGCCGGATGCCACGGTTTCCAAGCATCCTCGCTGTCCGCAGGGGCATGCGAATCCATTCGGGTCGATGGGAAGATGCCCGATTTCGCCGATGCATCCACTGTACCCGTGTTCGGCTTGCCCGTCGCGTACGAGCCCTGCGGCCAGGCCGGTGCCGAAGTTGAGGAACACCACGGTTGCGTTGCCGTCTACGTGTTCCACGAATTCCGTGGCTCCGACCGCAGCCGCGTTCACATCGTTTTCCACGTGAACCGGAACGCGCATAATCTCACTGATGCGTTCGCCGAGTTCCAAGGTTTCGATGCCGAGATTGACAACGTTGCACACCTGCCCAGTTTCGCAGTTCACCTGCCCTGGAATGCCAATGCCGATGGGCAACGGTTCGTTGGAGAATATACGTGCGACGCGCACGATGTCGGTTACAACGTTGTTTTCGCCGGGATGCGATGGCATACGGCAAACGTCTACGACGCGGTCTGTTGCGTCGAGCAGCACGCCTTCGATTTTTGTGCCGCCGATGTCGATACCAATGCATCCTTGCGGACGATTGTTGTGGTGCAGTCTTGCGTTCATTGCATATACCTGCCTGGAATAGGATAGGTGCCCGGATTGCGGTTGTTCCGTTGCTCCGGGCACCCGTGCGCAGCGTTTACGCCACGCACGGAGTTGGATGGATACCCGTCAGCCCTTGACCGCGCCTGCCGCAAGACCCATGCACAGAGCTGCGAAAGAAGCTGCGCAAACCATCAGACGCTGAGTGTGGGATCGCATATCTCTCTCTCCTTCGTGAGATTATTCCGGCACCTTCTTGCACCGGATAGTCACAGCATACATACGCGATTTCTTTTTGTCAAGCTCCCTTACATTTAAATCAGAAGCATGATTGAGATTGCACAAAAAGCTGATATTCCACCATTTTAAGACAATCGCAAACACATTTCAATTTGAGGAAAAATGACGTATACTGCTTATTTAGCAATCTTTATTGACAAAATTGACAGAACGCACTTGTAGCGCCACACACTACAATATGTATCGGCCCCACACAAGAAAGCGAGGACACCGTGAGCGGCACAGTCCGCCAAACTCGAGCATAGCTGAGCAGACATATAGTAACGTTGTAAAGCAAACCATCCCTAGGGCAATTGTCCATCATAGATTTCGATGACACGCATCCGACCTTGGCAACATTCGACATGACTGCACACAATCCATGAATCCGATTCCGGAAAATGCGACAGCGAGGCGAAAAAGCCACGTCCTGCACAACAGGCGGCTTGCCATAGGAGGGCCTACATACCATCTACGTAGCCGTAACGTCCCGGAACCACCTTCGGCGCGGAAAGTCTCACGACCCATATGACAATTGAACGTCAAACAACAACATGACGCTTATCTACAGCACGGAGCAACGAAAACCTCTCACGAAAATCATGCGAGGCTGCGCCTTTTAAGATTTGCTATTAGGTTAATAGCCAAGTGAATTAGATGTCCCTGCGCCAGCCAGCGTTCTCCAGTTCACATTTGGCGGACATCGACTTCCCCATTAAAAGACATCACTCTGGGAAATCGACACGCCCCTGACATTGACGTCATGTTCACACTCAACCAGGGTAAGGTCGAGCGTGAACATGAGAAGTCAGCTTGAGTCGATTAGAGCTGGATCACGACCCCCTCCCAGCGAGCGAGCTCGCCGCGAGCGACCGACTTCACGCCATGCACGGCATCATAGGTGCTGAGCAGTACCTGCGACTCGCCCACGCCATCCTCAAGCAGTTGCGCGACCTCCGCCGGCACCTGCGCCGTCTTATCAGTGAGATTGACGATGACGAGAATCGTATCGTCGCCGCTGGTACGGGTGAAGGAATACACCTGCTCGCTGTCCGCCGCGACCAGATCCCACTCG
>OIXX01000226.1_pt1 | contig 42681 bp, 22 predicted proteins | sample 1588161 | NCBI WGS metagenome assembly OIXX01 (sample SAMN03283274) | human gut metagenome | biome: human-associated habitat; material: feces | host: Homo sapiens | place: Peru | collected 2012 | reverse complement strand
TGGTTCTCGTAAGACCTAATGTAAAGCCTTTTATTTAAATCCGATAGGATTTGCGCCCATAAGCGGCATGTGGAGAAAGGTTTTTGTCAAAGCCATACCTAACCGGATTTCGCTGATAAATTCCTGTTTATCGGCTTTTCGTTGGCGTCCGCCACCTTCACCCTCTTCATCTTCCCGCTCATTGTGGAAGCGGTGTATAAGAGAGTGAACATAAAGAAGATATAAGATATAACGGAAAACATGCTTGAACTGGGGCGGTAACTATATTTTTTTTTGAGTTACCGCCCCAATTCAAGCTGTTTTTATCTGCAAGCCCATTACTTTACGTCCACTTTATTGCATACATATCAAAACTTAACCTTCATTGATTATCAGCATTTTAGAAGATATTACAGTCTAATATCATCCACTTTTTAAACACTCACTCTTTTATTTTTAGTAGCTGAATGCTAAATTTGCAGTCAACAACTAAAAACCATTACTTACACATTAACATGAGACATATCATAACATCTTGCTTGATTGCGGTGTGTGCTATGACAGCCAATGCTCAGCAGACACCTGTTTATCTGGACGAGACACAGCCCATAGAGCAACGCATCGACGATGCTCTCTCACGTATGACTCTTCAGGAGAAGATTCGCGTCATCCATGCACAGAGCAAATTCTCGTCTGCCGGAATACCGCGTTTGGGATTTCCCGACTTCTGGACAGACGACGGTCCTCACGGTGTACGCCCCGACGTGCTGTGGGACGAGTGGGAGCAGGCGGGACAGACCAACGACTCATGTGTGGCGTTTCCTGCGCTGACGTGTCTTGCCGCCACATGGAATCCTGACCTTGCCGCACTCTATGGCAAGAGTCTCGGCGAGGAAGCTCTCTATCGCGGCAAGGACATGATTCTCGGACCGGGCGTCAACATCTATCGCACTCCGCTCGGTGGACGCAACTTCGAGTATATGGGCGAGGACCCTTATCTGGCTTCCACGATGGTGGTGCCTTACATACAGGGTCTGCAGTCAATGGGAGTTTCGGCATGCGTCAAGCATTACTGTCTGAACAATGACGAGGAATATCGTCATCAGGTGAACGTCATCGTCAGCGACCGCGCTCTGCATGAGATTTATCTGCCGGCGTTCAAGGCAGCCATAGAGCAAGGAAAGGCTTGGGCGATTATGGGCGCATACAACCTATATAAGAACGAGCATAACTGCCACAACCAGTACACGCTAAACCGCATTCTGAAGAGCGACTGGGCGTTTGACGGCGTGGTGGTGAGCGACTGGGGCGGATGTCACGACACAGATCAGGCTGTGAAGAACGGACTGGACATGGAGTTCGGCTCATGGACCAACGGTCTGTCAGCAGGCACAAGCAACGCTTACGATAACTATTATCTTGCCACACCATATCTTAAAGGTATCAAGAGCGGCAAGTACACCACCAAGGAACTTGACGACAAGGTGCGCCGTGTGCTGCGCCTCTTCTTCCGTACGACGATGAACAGACAGCGTCCTCACGGCTTCCTCTGCTCTGAATCGCACTACGAAGCAGCCCGTAAGATAGCAGACGAGGGCATCGTGCTCCTCCAGAACCGCAACAACGTGCTGCCCATCGACCGCAACAAGGCGAAGCGCATACTCGTTGTAGGCGAAAATGCCATCAAGATGATGACCGTCGGCGGCGGTTCGTCGTCGTTGAAGGTGCAGCGTGAGACGCTTCCCATTGACGGACTGAGAGCCAAACTCGGAGGTTCGGCAGAGATTGATTATGCCCGAGGCTACGTGGGAGACGTGACGGGCGAATATAATGGAGTGGAGACAGGTCAGAACCTGAAGGACAACCGCTCCGCTGACCAGCTCATTGCAGAGGCTGTGGAGAAGGCAAAGAACGCCGACTATGTCATTATGGTGGGCGGACTGAACAAGTCGGACTATCAGGACTGCGAAGGACATGACCGCAAGCAGTATGAACTGCCGTACGACCAGAACCGCCTCATCGAGGCTCTCGCAAAGGTTACGGACCGCCTCATCTACGTCAACGTGTCGGGCAACGCTGTGGCAATGCCTTGGAAAGACAAGGTTCCTGCCATCGTACAAGGTTGGTTTATAGGTTCGGAAGCAGGCAACGCCATCGCCGACGTACTGACAGGCGACGCCAATCCGAGCGGCAAGCTGCCCTTTACATGGTACGGAAGCCTCAACGACTGCGGCGCACACGCCCTGAAAACTTATCCCGGCACATGGCGCAACACCGATGACAAGGCAGCAGGAGCAGACCGTATAATCGACGAAGAATATAAGGAAGGCATATACGTGGGTTATCGCTGGACAGAGAAGAACCGCATAAAGCCGACATTTGCTTTCGGACACGGACTAAGTTACACCTCTTTCAGCATCAGCGACCTGCGCCAGTCAGCCAAAGAGATGACGCGCGACGGCAAGCTGACATTCACCGTAACCGTCAAGAACACCGGCACGAAGCGCGGCGCAGAGACTGTACAGCTCTACGTAAAGGACGTGAAAGCATCAGTGGACCGTCCCGTAAAGGAACTCAAAGGATTCAAGAAGGTATGGCTCAATCCCGGCGAACAGCAGAACGTGGACATCACCATAGACAATACAGCCCTCGCCTTCTACGACGAAACGTCAAGCTCATGGAAGTCGGAGAACGGCTTATTTGAGGCTCTCATAGGCAACGCCTCGGACAATGTCACGCTGAAGACACGCTTCACACTCAAATAAAAACGCTAACCGCAAGAATAAAAACCTAATAATATATATAAAAATCTAAGTTTATGAGCAAATCCAAGTTATTACTTACAGCCATCGCCATGACGCTGTCCTCATCGCTCTATGCCCAGAACCATAAGTTCGCAGGAACGGTGGTGGACGCCAACGGCGAACCCATCATCGGAGCAACAGTTAATGTGAAAGGCTCGAAAGAAAATGCCATAACTGACATAGACGGCCGTTTCTCCATTTCAGCAGCTCCCGGACAGACACTTGTCATCAATTACATCGGATTCAGCCCGCTGGAGACAAAGGCTGCCGACAACATGCAGCTCACGCTCAACGAAGACCGCCAGACGCTTAACGACGTCGTGGTAGTAGGTTACGGCGTGCAGAAGAAGAGCGTCGTGACGGCTTCCATCGCAAAGGTCAGCGCCGACGACTTGGCTGGCACAGCCCCCGTACGTGTGGACAATGCCCTTAAAGGTCTGGCGTCAGGCGTAACGGTGACGTCGGCTTCCGGTCAGCCGGGCGCCGCTTCGCAGGTGCGCATCCGCGGTATCGGCACCATCAACGACTCAAACCCGCTCTACATCGTGGACGGAATGCCCATCGAAGGCGGCATCGACTATCTTAACCCGAGCGACATCCAGTCCATCGAGGTGCTCAAGGATGCTGCTTCGGGCGCCATCTACGGTACGCGTGCCGCCAACGGCGTTATCCTCGTCACCACAAAGGGAGGCGAGAAGGGCAAGATGCGCGTCAACTATAACTTCTCTTACGGATGGCAGAACCCGTGGAAACATCGCGATGTGCTCAACGCCACTGAGTATGCGGTGATGATGAACGAAGGTCTGGTGAACGCAGGACAGGCCCCCATCTACAACGATCCTTACAGCTACGGCAAGGGAACAGACTGGCAGGACGAGGTATTCAACGACAATGCCGGTGTGACAAGCCATGAGGTTAACCTTAGCGGCGCATCAGACCGCGTCAACTATTACCTCTCTTTGGGCTATTTCCATCAGGACGGTATCGTCGGTGGCAATTATGGCCGCTCTAATTATCGTCGTCTGACAATGCGCAGCAACACCACGTACACCGTATTCGACGACCAGAAGGAACGCTCGCTGTTCAACAAGCTCACCGTAGGCGTCAATCTTTCTTACGCTCGCGTCAACAGCAAGTCCATCGAAGCCAACTCGCAGTGGGGCTCGCCGCTCGGCTCTGCCCTTTATCTCTCGCCCATCCTCTCCCCCACTGTCAGCGGAGCGGACGCGGACGCTCAGGCAGCTCTCTACGGCAAGCAGTATATGCTCTACGACAAGCAGGGACGCATGTTCAGCATTCCGGGCACCTCTTATCAGGAAATGAACAACCCGCTCGCCATGCTGTCATTGCCAGGCGACAAGAACTGGAGCCATAAGTTCGTGGCTAACTTCTCCGGCGACCTCAATATCGGCTACGGACTGAAATACCGCATCAGCTATGGTGCCGACCTTTCGTTCTGGGGCGCAGACGGATATACACCGCTCTATTATCTCTCTGGCAACAACCGCGCCACCATCACCAACGCTCACCAGTCGAGCAATCGCGGCACGGTATGGCAGATAGAGAACGTGGTAACATGGGACCGCCAGTTCGGAAAGCACTCCGTTAACGCCGTGCTCGGACAGAGCGCCATGCAGAATACGGGCATGAATCTCTACGGTTCGCTGCAGAACCTCAAGGACATCAACAAGCCCTACATGAACAATACCAACGCCGACCAAAGCCGTGGCGAGATGTCGGCAAGCGGTGGTCCTGCATATAAGCACACGCTCAGCTCTTACTTCTTCCGCGCAAGTTATAACTACGGCGAGCGCTATATGGCTCAGGTGACGGTTCGTCGCGACGGTTCGTCACGCTTCGGCGCCAATAACCGTTACGCCACATTCCCCTCATTCTCGCTCGGATGGAACGTCATTAACGAGCCTTACTTCAAGGCTCCCAAGTGGCTTTCTGCATTGAAGGTGCGCGGAAGCTGGGGTAAGAACGGTAACGACAACATCGGCGACTTCACATACGCCGCATGGACAGCCTCACCTTATAATACAGTATGGGGACGCGGCGAGAACGTAGTGAACGGCGTTCAGGCTGGAGCGCTTTCCAACCCCGACCTGAAGTGGGAGGAGAGCATCCAGACCGACCTCGGACTCGACCTTGGATTCTTCGACAATGCCCTCACGTTCTCAGTAGACTGGTTCAAGAAGAAGACCAGCGGCATGATCATCTCTATGCCCATCCCTAACTATGTTGGTTCGGAAGCACCGCTCGGCAACGTCGGCGACATGGAGAACAAGGGCGTGGAAATGGAAATCGGATATAAGTGGTACGTCGGCAAAGCCAAGTTCCACGTCAAGGGCAACGCTTCTTATCTGAAGAACACACTGACCAATCTCGGCAACACATCAGGATACCTCGAGCTTGACAATATGCAGAACACCGGCACCATCACACGTGCCACCAACGGTGAGCCGTTCCCATACTTCTACGGATACAAGACCAACGGCATCTTCCAGACAATGGACGAGGTGAAGGCATACGTCAACGACAAGGGCGAAATGCTGCAACCTAACGCCAAGCCCGGCGACGTGCGCTTCGTGGACGTAGACAAGAACGGAACCATTGACGCTGCTGACCGCACAAAGATTGGTAAGGGTATGCCTGACTGGACATACGGATTCACCTTCGGAGCGGAGTACAAGGGATTCGACTTCATGTTTATGATTCAGGGAACCATCGGCAACGACATCTATGACGCCACACGACGCACCGACGTTCGTCCTGCCAACCTGCCGTCATACATGCTCAACCGCTGGACCGGTCCAGGCACAAGCAACAAGTATCCGCGCTTCGTCGTAGGTGACGGCACCAACTGGCAGAGCTCAGACCTCTACGTCACGGACGGTTCGTATATGCGTCTGAAGAACATTCAGCTCGGCTATACGCTGCCGAAGAACATCACACAGCGCTTCTACGTCAACAATCTCCGCGTGTATGTAGCTGCAGAGAATCTCCTTACCTTCACCAAGTATGCCGGATATGATCCTGAGATATCGTCAGGCGGCACCTCACTTGGCGTCGACTATGGTGTGTATCCGCAGAGCCGCACATTCACTGTAGGCGTGAACGTCGGATTCTAAGAGAAATACAGATGTACGCAAATACGTTAAATCTAAAAAAACAGAAACCGTTATGAAATCAATAAACAAATATATAATCGTCGCAGCACTCGCTACGCCGCTCGCATTTACAAGCTGCTCGGACAGTTTCCTTGAGGTCACACCTCCAGACAAGGCCACCGTTGACGAATACTTCAGCTCATACGACCATATCATCGAGGCTATGGCTGCCACATACAATCCTATGCGCCAGTACGACTGGAACAACAGCCAGTATGCTCCGCTCACACTCTGCTCTGACGTTATGGGCGATGATGTGTGGCCCGGCGGTTCGGGCATCAGCGACAACCAGCACCTGCACAAGATGTTCAACTTCGAGTCGACGCAGAATTCTTCCGACGCTCTTTCCGGCATCTGGGACCAGAGCTTCAAGGGAGTGCGCAATGCCAATGACGTGCTTCGCTACATAGACAACTCAAAGCAGAGCCTCACTGACGCACAATACAACACCCTTTCGGCAGAGGCACGCACGCTTAGAGCTTTCTATTATATGCAGCTGTGGAAGTTCTATGGCAACATACCTTTCTATATGGAGAACCTCAAGGCTCCTTACATTGCCGAACAGAAGCAGGCAGATGATGTTTACGAAGCAGTGATCAGCGACCTTGAGTCAGCCATCAGCCTCAATGCCCTGCCTATGAAGTGGGACGACGACAACATCGGACGTATCAGTCAGGCTGCAGCATACATGATTTACGCCGAAATGGTGATGTATCAGAACGATGAGGCACGTTATCAGAAGGCTCTCTCGTTCATGCAGCAGATAATCAACGACACCGACAACTACGACCTCAACCCTGATTATGCAGGCATCTTCCTCGAAAGCGGCGAATGGACAAAGGAGAGCATCTTCGAGATTTGCTATAAGGACGACAATGCTGTGCGTGCATGGGGCGACGGCGTGGTCAACGCAGGCGGAACCATCTATCCGCGTCTCATAGGTCCGGCTGGCGGTGTGCCAGAAGACGGAGTGGACAACGGATGGGGATTCGAACCCGTTCGCGAGGAAACTTACAATATGTTTGCCGAAGGCGACAGCCGTCGCGACGCAACTGTATATGATGCCCGCAAGGCTTCTTACACGAAGCGTTATCAGGACACTGGACTGTGGCTTAAGAAGTATCTGCCTTACACGGAGAACAACAAGGACCAGAAGGCTGACGGCGACCTCAACTTCAACAACAACCTGCGCATCTATCGCTTTGCTGAGACACTGCTCAATGCTGCAGAATTGCTCGTACGTACCAACGGTGACCAGACCAAGGCACAGGAATATCTCAATCGTGTTCATCACCGTGCAGGACTGACCGACAACCGTGCAGCCACCATCGACAACATCATCGACGAGCGTCATCTTGAGTTTGTGGGCGAAGGCAAGCGTTATTGGGATCTTGTACGCACCGGCAAGGCAGCCTCTACACTTACTCCTGACGCTTACGGCTACCGCACAAACACATGGAGCGAGAGCAAGAAGTATCTGCCAATACCGCTGAGCGAGATTGACGCCGCACACGGAACTCTAAAGCAGAACAATTATTAAAATCTAAAAAAACAACGAGACTATGAAACTCAACAAGATATATACTCTGACTCTTGCCGCCCTTTCCTTGGCGGCTTGCAGCCCCGAGGATTTCGACGGCGTGTCGGAAGCCGGTCTGCCCGTAGCCGAAAACGCTAAAGTGACAGCAACCGTAGACGAAGCCACCAACACCGTAACCTTCAATCTCGAAGGCGACGGCATCTATCCGATGTGGTACATTCCGGTGGACGGCAAGGAAGTGACAAAGAATCCGGTATACTCCACTCTCAACCCTCTGCAGAAGATCTGGAGCAATGCCGGCGACTATAAGATTTGTTATCGCGTTGGCAACCATAACGGTCTGTCGCAGGGTATGGGCGAGACAACGTTCCACATTGCCAACTCACTAACCAACTACGACGAGCTGCTTGCCATGCTTTGCGGCAAGGAATGGCGCATTGCCTCTACCGAAGCAGCCCACATGGGTTGCGGTCCTTCAGGTACGGACGGCACAGAATGGTGGTCAGCCAAGCCTAACGAAAAGGCAGATTTCGGCGTTTACGATGACCGTATCAGCTTCGGCACCGACTATTCATACACATACGATCCGGGCGAAGGCGGAACAGTATACGTCAACAAGGATTGTAGCGTTCTCGGCGGACCGCAGTCAGAAGACTTCATGGCTCCAGTAGACGGCAAGAAGAAGAGTTCGTTCAAGCTCTCAACAGAGGGCGAGGACATCTATATGACAATGCCTGCCGGCACTTACTTCCCTTACATTCCAGCAGACGGCGCATTCAACGGCGAGCTGAAACTGCGCATCGAGAGTCTTGTGGGCAGCACAATGACGCTCGTCTGGGACAACGGCGAAATAGCACGGCATTACATTCTGACCAATGCTGACGAAGGATTCCAGGGATTCAACGCTGCAAGCGACTGCAACCTTTGGAAGTCATGCCAGTTTACCAATACCTTCTATTATGCTCCGGGCTGGAGTCAGATAGCCGACCCGACAGTGACAGCCGACGGTAACAAGTATGTTATCGAACTGCCTACTGCAACTTCAGAACAGTGGCAGGCTCAAGTGCATTTCCACACAGACATGGCTACCAATGTGGACAATTCGTATGACTTCTCAGCAAAGTTCCTTTCCACCACCGACCATAATAACGTTACGGTGAAGCTGACGAAGGAAGGCGATGACGATACTTATTACTTCTTGGAGAACGTTCAGCTCAAGGCTGGTCAGGAATACATATTCTATAAGAGCAATATGGCTGGCATAGATATGGATAAGATAAATCTCGTGTTCGACTTCGGTGGAAATGCTGAGAACACAAAGATAACCGTACGCGACATCGACCTGCAGGAGCATGGCTGCGATGGCATTGAGGCACCGGCAGAGGATGAGGACAAGACAGTTTATACGTATGACAGCGAGTCGAACCTGTGGAAGACATACGTAGACGATAAGGGCAACGAAGGATTCACCACCACATTCTACTATGCACCGGGATGGACCCAGATTGCCGATCCCGACTTCTCTGTCGACAACGGCAAGTACACCGTGGTTCTGCCTGAGGCAACAAGCGACCAATGGCAGGCTCAGGTGCATGTAGTGACCAGCATCCCTGCCGAGGCAGACACCGAGTACGACTTCTCTTGCAAGTTCCTCGCCAAGAAGGACATCAATGGCGTGACAGTAAAACTCACCGACACGGCCAGTGACGACAACTTCTTCTTTGTAAACCGCTATGACCTCAAGGCTGGCACCGAGTATCAGGTGAAGATTCCTGCCGTGAAGATGGGGCAAGGCAAGGCAGATGCCCTTAAGCTTGTGTTCGACTTCGGTGGTTGTCCTGCCAATGAGAAGATCGATATCTACAATATTATATTGCAGAAGACAGCAAAATAAAAACGCGATATATTTATGAAGAAGACTATGATTCTGACATCTCTCTTCGCTGCCGCCATCAGTCTGATGGCGTGCAGCAACGAGACCGACATAACATACGCTCCGCAACAGAACATCACGATAACACAAAAATCTGTGTCGATGGGCAATAACGGAGGCAGTATCAGCGTTGAAGTATCAAGCGATCATGAGTTCTCTGCATACACCAACGACGCTTGGCTGACAGTTTCGCCCACCAACAGCACCAATAAGACAGCCACGCTCACCATCACAGCCGAACCTAACACGGGAGCAGAGCGCACCGGTAAGGTGATGGTTTGGTCGGGAGGCTCACGCGACAGCATCAGCGTTGTGCAGTCTGCCGGACAGCAGGAAGACATCAAATGTCCGTTGAGCGGCTACGAGCTGGTATGGAACGATGAGTTCAGCGGCTCGAAGGTAGGCAGCGACTGGACGTGGGAGGTGAAACCCGCAGGATGGGTGAACAACGAATTGCAGAACTATGTGCAGGACGACAAGGTGGCGCAGGTGAGCAACGGCACGCTTAAGATAAACCTCATCAATGACGAGGGCACCATAAAGAGTGCCCGACTCTATGCCCGTCAGACTACTGGCTGGCAGTATGGCTACATCGAAGCAAGCATCAAGTTGCCTAAGGGCAAGGGCACATGGCCCGCTTTCTGGATGATGCCCGTCAACTTCAAGACGTGGCCCGGCGACGGCGAGATAGACATTATGGAGGAAGTTGGCTACGATGCCAACGTCGTCGTGTCAACCATCCATTGCAACAAATACAACAACGGCGGCACTGCCATCGAGTCGGCACGCAAGAAGGTCTCCACCGCACAAAGCGAATTCCACAAGTACGCAATGGAGTGGACCAAAGACTACATGACGTTCTACGTTGACGGCGAGAAACTCCTCACCTACAAAAACGACGGAACCGGCAAGGACGCATGGCCGTTTGACGCAGCTTTCTATCCAATCCTCAATCTCGCTTGGGGCGGTGCTTGGGGCGGACAGCAAGGCTTGGATGAGAGTTGCCTTCCCGCCACAATGGAGGTTGACTACGTAAGAGTGTTCCAAAAGAAATAGAAAACGAAAGAATGAAGAAAACCAATATTGCATTGGCAGCCCTGTTTCTCCTCTCTCCTGCAACCATCTTTGCAGGAAAGAAGAAGCAGCTGCCCCCAATGAATGAGTTCGTTACCGAACTGATGCAGAAGATGACCCTGGAGGAGAAGATCGGTCAGCTGAATCTGCTCCCCGGAGGCGACCTTACCACGGGTGCCGTGATGAATTCGCCGCTTGCAGAAAAGGTAGGAGCGGGCGAGTTGGGTGCCATACTTAACGTCAAGGGCGTTGAGAAGATAAAGAATCTGCAGGAGATAGCCGTTAAGAAGACACGCCTCGGCATCCCTCTTATCTTCGGACAGGACGTCATTCATGGCTATCAAACCGTATTCCCATTGCCGTTGGCTCAAGCCTGTTCGTGGGATTTGGCGATGATTGAGCGTGCCGCACAAGTGGCAGCAGCTGAAGCCACAGCCTCGGGCATCAACTGGGTGTACAGTCCTATGGTAGACGTTGCCGTCGATCCGCGCTGGGGACGAGTGGCTGAAGGTGCGGGCGAGGACCCTTATCTCACCTCGCAAGTGGGCGCCGCAATGATTCGCGGCTATCAGGGCAACTACTCTGACCATAACGCTATGGCTTGCGTCAAACACTACGCACTGTACGGAGCCTCCGAATCTGGACGCGACTACAACACCGTGGACATGAGCCACGTACGCATGTATAATCAGTATTTTGCTCCTTACAAGGCTGCTGCCGAGGCTGGAGCCGGTTCGTTCATGACCTCGTTCAACATCGTTGACGGTGTTCCTGCCACAGCCAACAAGTGGCTTATCGACGATGTTCTGCGCAAGGAATGGAAGTTCGATGGATTCGTAGTCACCGACTATGGCTCTATCAATGAGATGAAGATGCACGGCATAGGCAATCCGCTCTCCAACACAGCACAGGCTCTGAAAGCCGGCACCGACATGGACATGTGTTCGGAAGCATTCGTACGTAACCTTAAGACCTGCCTTGAGAAGGGCACAGTGAAGATGAGCGACATTGATCAAGCTTGTCGCCGTGTGCTTGAGGCGAAATACAAGCTCGGTCTCTTTGCCGATCCGTACCGCTTCTGCGACACCAAGCGTGAGAAGACAGAGCTTTACACCGCCGCCAACCGTAGCGTTGCACGCGACATGGCTGCCGAGACATTCGTCCTTCTGAAGAATAAGAACAGCCTGTTGCCGCTCAAAAAGCAGGGCACCGTGGCTCTCATAGGTCCGCTTGCCGACACCCGTAACAACCTTCCCGGCTCATGGTCAACTGGCGACAAGCCTGAGAAATACTCCACTCTGCGCGAGGCAATGACCCGTTATCTTGACGGCAAAGCTACAGTTCTCTACGCCCAAGGTTCCAATATCTATCTGGACGAGAAACAGCAGAAGGAGATAGAGTTCGGGCGACCTATAGAACGTGGCGACCAGAAGCGTATGATGCAGGAAGCACTTGACGTGGCACGCAAGGCGGACGTAGTGGTGGCATGTCTCGGCGAGATGGCAGAAATGAGTGGCGAGTGCGCCTCTCGCACCAATCTGGAACTGCCAGACGCACAGATGATGCTCCTGAAAGAACTGGTAAAGACGGGCAAACCCATTGTGCTGCTCAACTTCTCAGGCAGGGCAACCGTGCTGAAATGGGAGTCAGAGAACGTGAATGCCATCATGAACGTATGGTTTGCAGGTTCAGAAACTGGCGATGCTGTCTGTGATGTGCTCTTCGGCGACAAGGTTCCGACAGGCAAGACGGTCAACAGTTTCCCGCAGAACGTGGGCCAACTGCCTCTCTATTACAACCACATGAACACGGGACGTCCTGTTCCCGAGGACACAGACCGCTTCTTCAAGTATCAGAGCAATTACATGGACGTGCGCAACGACGCTCTCTATCCCTTCGGATACGGACTGTCTTACACCACGTACGAGTATGGCAACCTTACTCTCAGTGCTCCCTCTATGAACGCAGACGGCACCGTTAAGGCTTCGCTCACCGTAAAGAACACTGGAGAACGCGACGGCGACGAGATTGTTCAGCTCTACATCCACGACGTCAGTGCAAGCATTGCCCGCCCCGTCAAGGAACTGAAAGGCTTTCAGCGCATCCATCTGAAGAGCGGCGAAGCCAAGACCGTGACCTTCGATATCACACGCAAGCAACTCGAATTCTACAACTCTGAACTTAAGCAGGTGGTAGAACCCGGCGAGTTCACCATTATGGTAGGTTCCAACAGCCGCGACGTAAAGACGGCAAAACTTACCGTGGAATAAAAAAACAATTCTTTATGAAAGCTCCGAAATCTTAATGGTTTCGGAGCTTTTTTATTGCAAAAATCAAAGCTATGTCTTTTTATTTTTGTAATTTTACGTTCCTAATCCTAAGAACGAATGAAACCATCAAAGCCAAACAATATCACACTTACCCATATATCACGCCCTCGCATAGCCGTAATGGTCGTCTTGCTATGGTTCGGCATGTCCACAGCCGTGTCTGCCGTACATCCCACAGCCGCCTCCATTGACTCCATCCTGCAATGCATAGACGAGGCCATATCAGCTTCCGACCAGTACGTGCATAAGAAGAAGGAACGTATTGCGTACCTTAAAAGCCGGGCAGATCAGGCAGAAACCTTATCCGCCAAGTATGAACTAACATATCAGCTCTACGCTGAATACCTTCCTTTCGTCAACGATTCTGCCATTTATTACCTTGAACGATGCTCTGATATAGCCCTACAAATGGGTGATGACTCGAAAGCGGGAGGATGCCTGTCGCTTACTGCGCTGTGCTGTTCCAACGCAGGAATGTACGTAGAGTCAGAAGCCATTCTGAAAACCATCAATCCAGAGAAGCTCCACGGCATCGATCTTGGACTCTACTATTACGCATCCGGTCATATTTCCGGCGAGCTGGCTTACTACGGCAAGTTCGAGAATATGCGCAGACAATACGCCGAAACTTCCGCCAACTACTTCTTATTGGCACAGAAGTATCTGCCCGTCAGTCATAAATACTACAATCAATGCCGCGAGATGTTGGCACAAGGCAGGAAAGACTATCGTCAGGCACTCGCCATCAACAACGAATGGCTGCATAACGTAAAGCCAGGTTCCCCGGAATATGCCCTCATATCCTTCTATCGTTATCTTGACTATAAGGCATTGGGCGACTCCATACAGATGATGTACAGTCTGGGCGAATCGGTATTGGCGGACATAAGGAACGCCGTAATGGACCAAGGTTCGATGTGGGAGATGGCAAACCTGCTGATGGCAAACGGCGACGTCGATCGTTCTTACCGCTACATCTGCTTCACCTCTGACTGTGCCGACCGGTTCGGTTCGCGCCAGCGACTGTCCCACATATCGCCACTGCTAACACGCATAGCAAAGGAATATAAGGCCAAGGAGGAAAAGTCAGGTCGTTCGCTGCGCTTCACAGTCATAGCCATAAGCATCCTCTCACTGATGCTTCTCGCCGCCTTGGCATACGTCTATCGGAAGCGCAACCAGCTCGCCGTGACGCGTGACCAGCTGGCAAAGTCGAACGCGCAGTTGCAGGATTCCAACGCGCAGTTCTCGTCGCTCAACTCACAGCTCTCATCGCTCAATTCGCAGCTCACCATACTTAACTCCCAACTCTCTGAAGCCAACAGCGTGAAGGACATGTATGTGGGACGCTTCCTCAGACTGTGCTCCGTCTACATTGACAAGCTGGAAGACATTCGCAAGAAGGTCATAAAGCGCGTAAAGAACAGACAATACACCGAACTGGCTGAGCTGACACGCTCCGTCGAGTTCACCAGCAAGGAGACTGACGAGCTGTACGCCACCTTCGACACCGCTTTCCTGCAACTGTTCCCGACGTTTGTGGACGACTTTAATGCACTGCTCAAACCCGAAAGCCACATCTTGCCTCCCGACAACAAGTCGCTCAATACTGCCATTCGCATATTCGCACTCATACGTCTCGGCATAACTGACAGCAGCAAGATAGCTGAATTTCTGCATTACAGCGTCAACACCATATACAATTACAGAGCCAACGTCAAGAACGGAGCCGTGTGCGACCGAGCTGACTTTGAGAACCGCGTGAGACAGATTGGCATGCCGCACAGCAAGGCATAACCAAGAGCATTCCGGAAAGTCTCGGCGCCAGCATCAGCGTAACGTCATACATAGAGAAGGAAACAACATTTAAGGTTACGTGGGTATAAGACTGTGGGCTTATATATAAAAATTGGGTGTGTCGTCACGACATACCCAATTTTCAACAAATCTAAAACTTACCTTATACCTAAAACTAACTACTAAACCAAAATTACTAACTACTATAACTTAAAACAATCAAATTATCTTAAATACAAACTAACTATTCTCTAATACGCCTATTACAACTTTCTTTTTTGTTCTTACCTAAAGAATCTTTGAAGCTGATTTATCGTTTTCTCTGCTGCAAAGTTAGACAAAAGTCCCAAACCTCAAGTACACAAATCGTTCACAAAAGAGTAAAATATGATAAATGTTATTTTTTTATATCTTTATGAACGATTTATGTACATCCATGACCGAAAAAGATTCGTTTTTTCTTTCAAATCACTTGCAACATTGGATATAAAGTTATAAGTTTGCAATAGTAATCATATCTTTTCAATTACATTATAATATATATATGGCAAATTACATACGATTCGACTGGGCTATGAAACGCCTGCTTCGCAACAAGGCCAACCACGCCGTGTTGGAAGGATTGATGTATTCTCTTCTGAACGAGAAATTCACCATCAAGCGTTTTCTGGAAAGCGAGACAAACCAACAGTCTGAGAACGATAAGTTCAACCGCGTGGACATTCTTGCCGAAAACGAGAAGGGAGAGTTGACCATCTTTGAGATACAGAACACACGAGAGTTGACTTACTTCCATCGCATCCTCTATGGTGTGTCTAAAGTGATAACTGACTATATCAACCTTGGCGATGACTACGACAAGGTAAGGAAAGTATACTCCATAAACATCGTTTACTTCTCACTCGGTCAGGCTAAAGATTATGTCTATCATGGCAAGACCGTATTCAGCGGACTGCATGAGCCGCACGACATACTGCGCCTCTCCAACCGTCAGAGCGAAGTGTTCTTCGGAGATGACATCAAGAAGGGAGAGAGAACGAAGCGTGAGGCTGGCGACATCTTTCCCGAGTATTACCTGCTTTGTGTAGACAATTTCGACAAGCTGGCAGTCAACAATCTTGACGAATGGATAGCCTTCCTTAAGACGGGAGAAATAACGGATGAGCCCAAAGCCCCAGGACTGGCAGTCGCAAGAGACTGTCTTAATGTTGACAAACTGTCCGTTGCAGAACGTAACGACTATGTAAGACACATGGAGAACTTACGCTATCAGCGCAGCGTCATCATGACTGGATATGATGACGGACTGCAAGAGGGTAGAGCCGAAGGTAGAGCAGAAGGTAGAGCAGAAGGTAGAGCCGAGGGTAGAGCAGAAGGTAGAGCAGAAGGTAGAGCAGAGGGTAGAGCCGAAGGCGCTGACCAACAAAAAATGCAAACTGCCAAAATGATGTTGGAAGACGGTGAATCTATAGAGAAGGTTATGCGTTATACCGGACTTACACAAGAACAGATAGATACGTTATAACAAAAAACAAAAAGAGAGTTTAAAGATGGAGCAAACATGCATCTTTGGGTTGCAATAGCGCCTCTTTTACACACCAATAGTGGCACTATTGGAGTGCAAAAGAGGCTGTTTTGATAAATCTGGGTGTCACAAACACAACAAAACCTCACAAAAACAGCCAAACAAATCTCTAAAACAGATTTTTATCTTGTAACAGGTTTTTACTTGTTTGTACGATATTTGCATATCTAAAATCTTACTTATCGAGCATCTTGAGCGACTGGACGAACCATACGTTCATCTCGCCGGCGCCACGATGGTTCCATGCGTAGTAAGGGATGAGCGTCAGCTTCTGCTGCTTCACAGCCACGCCGTCAGCGTTCTCCTCAAGCATCTGCGCATCTGTGGTGATGGCCTTTACAGCGAATGAGGGGGCACCGGCTGTCTCGGTGTTCTCCACCTTATAGTCATTTACTACTGTGAACTTCGGCTGCTTGTTCATAACGGCACGAAGAACCGGCTCGCCCTGATTGTCGGCAGCCTCAGCGCAGTAGACTATCGGACCGCGCTCCACAGCCACGCGTCCCTCGTCATCCTTCACGTTCTGATTGGCAACAACGGTGCGGACGGGCATGTCGAAGCGGATGCGGACGACGTCGCCCTTCTTGATGTTCTTCACCGGCAGGTAACCCTTGTTGGCGGCAAGGTCAGCCTCCACCTTCTTGCCGTTGACAGTAACGGTGTAAGCGGGACGCTCTTGGTCGCTATACTTATAAAGGTCGCTCGGCAACACCTGGTTCTGCACCCATCCCGGGATGCGCACCAGCATGTTGGCGTTCTTTGCAGCAGACTTCACCACGCGAATCTGGATGTCGCCGTCCCAAGGATACTGCGTGGTCTCTTCCAACACCACGTCCTTGCCGCCTACCTGAATGGTGGAGGTGTTGGCAGCGAAAAGGTTTACGTATATGTTGTTGTCCTTCACGCCGTACAGATAGCCTGGTACGGATGGGATGAAGCGGCTGAGATTGCTGGGGCAGCAGGCGCAACCGAACCAAGGCTGGCGCGTGGTGTTGTTGTCGGCGTTGAAGGCATACTTGCCGTCGCTCGAAAGCGGATTAGGATAGAAGAAGCGACCGCCGTCCATACTCATACCTGAGATTACACCATTATACAGCGTACGCTCCAGACAGTCGATATACTTACTCTCGCCGTGGAGGAGGAACATGCGCTCATACAGATAAACCATGGAGATGGCAGCGCAGGTCTCGTTATAGGCGGTCATGTTGGGAAGCTCATAGTTCTTGCCGAACGCCTCACCCTCATGGCGTGCCCCCACTCCACCGGTCAGATAAACCTTCTTGCCGATGATGTTCTGCCAGATGCGGTCAATCACCTTGATGTAAGCCGAGTCCTGTGTGAGAGCTGCGATGTCGGCAATGCCGGCATACATATATCCTGCACGGACGGCATGGCCCACTGCCTCGTCCTGATCAAGGATGGGTTTGTGGCTCTGCGAATATTCCTGACGGATGTGTGTCTTGCCACGGAAGTCGAGCAGATACTTAGCCTCGTCCAGATAACGCTTCTCACCGGTGAGAGTGTAGAGGCGAGCGAGTGCCATCTCTGCTATCTGATGACCCGGCACAACGGTTGCCTGACCTGAGCCTGAACCAACCTCATGGCATACGCAGTCGGCATAACGGCGGGCGATGTCGAGGAACTTGTGACTGCCCGTAGCCTGATAATGTGCGCAGGCGGCGTCTACCATGTGACCGAGATTGTAAAGCTCGTGGCTTAAGTCTTCCTCTTTCTCCCAACGCTTCTTACCCGACCATGCGTGTGGATGCTCGGGATTGATAGTGCGGGCGGTATAGAGATAGCCGTCCGGCTCCTGCGCAGCGCCAACGACGTTGAGCACGCTGTTGATGTAAGCCTTGAGCTTCTTGTCGGGATAGGTCTGAAGGATGTAGCTGGCACCCTCGATGGTCTTATACACGTCGGTGTCGTCAAACGAGAATCCCATAAACTTAGCCACGTCCCATTCCGGTGTCTGCAGTCCTGCATGACCAGGATGCTTGAGCGTGTAAGCAGCCATGTCGAAGTTCTTGTAGCGGTGTTCGCTCTCACACTTCGAGAAAGCCAGAGGCACGGTCACCTCGCGGGCAGCCTTAAGGCGTGCGCCCCAGAACGAGTTCTGTGCCATCTTCACACTTGTGAACGGCACCTGCGTATAGGGATAGCCGTTTGCCATCACCTTAGGAGCATTGCTCTTGGCTGACACCGATGCTGATGTAGCCACCAGCAATGCTGCTGAAAGAATGAAGTGCTTCATTATTTATTATTTGATATTTAGTATTTATTATTTTCTAACAATGCTTGGCGTGCTGTCTATGGGCTTTATTGTGCCGTCGGCGTTATACTCCAGCTTCTTCATCACGACGCTGCGCTTGTATGAGTGACCGTCGTGCAGCGAACCGTCATGCGTGAAGTAGAGCCACTGGTCCTTGAACTTCACGATGGACGGATGCGTGGTGTTGCTGTTGCCAGAGACTCCGTCGATGAGTCCCATCGGACGCCACGGTCCCATGATGTTGTCGCTCATGGCATAACCCATGCGCTCCGGCCAGCTTACGGCGTAAGTAAGATAGTACTTGCCGTCACGCTTGTGCACCCACGGTGCCTCGGTGAAGGGAAAGTCGTTGCCGAAATCTATCTGATGTATCTCGCCGTCTATCTCCGTCATGTTGTCCTTCAGACGGGCTATGTAGCACTGGCGGTTGCCCCATATTATATAAGGTGTGTTGTCGTCGTCGATGAAGATGGCAGGGTCGATGCATGCCCAACTGTGCTTTGAGCCGCGACAGTCCTTGTTGGTGAGCAGCGGCTTGCCGATGGCGTCCTTGTACGGACCCGTAATCTTGTCGCTTACTGCCACGCCGATGCCACACCAGTTGGTGGATACGTACCAGTAATACTTGCCGTTACGCTTTGCCACGTGTCCGGCGAAAGCCTGCTTGCTGTCCGCCCACTTGAAGGCAGAGATGTCAAGCCCCACGGGATGCTGGTGCCAATGCTTGAGGTCGGTGGTGGAGAAGGTCAGCCAGTCCTTCATCTTATACTCGTTGTTCGGAGCGTCGTCCTCGTCATGTCCGGCAAAGAGCCAGAGCGTGTCGCCCTCCACGTAGGCTGCAGCATCGGCTGTGTGGACATGGCGGAAGAGCGGATTGCCGTCGGTGATGAGGTCTATGGAACCGTCCTTGTTGGTCACGGCGTTGGTCGGAGTAACGGGCTTGATGGTTCCGTCGGCGTTAAACTCCATGCGGTCTATGCAGACCTCGCGGTGAACGCCGGGCTGCTCGTCAGCCTTGATGAAGTATTTGTTGATGCGATGATAGACAATATACCATTCGTCGGTTCCGGGAATGTTTATCACGGAGTTGTGAGCCGTGCCGTAGATGGCGTGCGCAGGATCCTGCTGGATGACAATAGGCTCCTTTGCCACGGTGATGGGACCGAGCGGCGACTTTGATGTGCCGTAAGCCACATGGTAATTGGCAGAGCCTGTGTCGTCAACGGACCACATAAAGTAATAGATGCCGTTACGATAAAACACGTACGGTGCCTCGCGATAGGCATAGTCCTGCAGCGTGCCGCCCTCGGGAGTGAGCACCTTCAGCGTCTGCGGCTTGATGGTGGTCATGTCCTTCTGGAGTTCGGCGCCAGCCATATAGCCGTTGCCCCAATACAGATAGGGCTTCTTCGAGCGCGGGTCGATGAATACGTCCACGTCAATCTGCTGTCCCTGGCAACCTTCTGGAGCCTTTGAGACAATCGACTTGCCGTGATCAACGAACGGACCTGTGGGACTGTCGCTGACTGCCACGCCTATCTGCTTGCCGCCGCCAGCCTTGGGGTTGGCGCTGTAATAGAGATAATACTTGTATTTTCCCTTGCCCACCTTCACTTCCTGTACGGCTGGCGCCCACAGATTGCCGTCCGCCCAGGCTATCTGACCGTTCTTGGCATTGAGCACTTCGCCCTCGTCACGCCACTCCTTGAGGTCGGCAGACGAGAAGCACTGGTAAGTGTAACCGCCCCAACCGGGTGTGCCGTCTGTGGTAGAATAGATATAATAGCGATGTGTCTGATTGCTGTACGTTATCTCCGGGTCTGCATGAAAGCCGGGGAGAATGGGGTTCTGCTGCGCCTTCATCTGCGACGGGCAGAGCGAAAAGGCTGCAAGAGCCAAGGTGATGAATGATTTCTTCATATTTAAAGTTCGGTTTTTATTTATTTGTGAAGTGCTTCTCCAGCCTCTTAGCTTCCTTCTCAGTTATGTGCATAGAATGCGCCGTCGGGTCCGCGATAGATATGGGGGTCGCGGACGCCACGCTGTTCGGCAATGGTGTCGCCGCTAATGACGGGACGGGCATTGTTGAGCGCCGTGAAATGGTATCCATCACGACTCAATGCCATATACAGACTGTGCGTGTCGTCACGATGAAACACCATAAGGTAAGCCGACATACGCTTCTCGCTTACCTTTTTATTGCTTGCTGCCGAGGCGAAAGCCAAGGGCAGCATGAGCAAAAACAAAAGAAGTTTCGTTACTTTTTGCATTGCTTTGAAATAGGTTTAATTAGTAGGTTTACCGCTTAGTTATTATTTATTATGCGGCAAAATTACAGAAAATACCCCTCGTAAGGGTGGACTATTTGAGAGAAAAAAGGGGATAAATCGTGAAATAAGTGTAATAATAACAACATCTACCCATTATATCACGATTTGTCCCTATACGAAAGGTATATTCTATGTAATTTTGCATGTACAATACTAATGTGAATAAACCTATAACAATAAAAACACATGATTATCTCTTTAAGAAATTCGCTTGCTGCCCTGCTTCTCATGGCAGCCTCAACGGGTGCGCTTGCCGAGCAGAACAAGGTGGTGTCGCCCGACGGACGACTGGTGGTGAACGTGGAAGACCGCGACGGACGCCTCTATTATGACGTCTGCTATGACGGCAAGCAGATGATGCAGCCCTCACAGTTGGGCGTCGTTGCCAACATCGGCGACTTCAGTCAGAAGCTTGTCTATCGCTCTGTCAGCAACCATGAGGTGAAGGACAACTACAGCTTACGCAACGCAAAGGCCTCCACCATCCACTATCGCGCCAACCAGATGAGCGTGGTGTACGAGAACGAGAAGAAGCTGCCCATCACCGTAACGTTCAACGTGTCGGACAACGACGTGGCTTTCCGCTATGAGTTCGGCGAGGTGAACGAACGCACGCATATCATCATCGACGAGGAGAAGACAGCCTTCCGCCTCCCTTCACAGACCACGACGTTCCTCTCTCCGCAGTCAGACCCGATGATAGGATGGAAACGATCAAAGCCAAGCTACGAGGAGGAGTATACGCCGGACGCTCCGATGACAGCCAAGTCGAAGTATGGCAAGGGTTATACCTTCCCCTGCCTCTTCCATGTGGGACATGACGGATGGGTGCTGGTGAGCGAGACGGGCACGCACGGCAATTATCCCGGCTGCCGACTCTCTGACTATAACGCCGAGGAGGGCTACAGACTGGAGTTCCCGATGGAGGGCGAGTGCGACGGACGCGGAGCAAAGAACGCCGCCTTCCCCATCCCCGGCGCAACGCCCTGGCGAACCATCACCGTAGGATCAACGCTCAAGCCTATCGTGGAGACCACCGTCAGCTTTGACGTGGTGAAGCCCATGTACGAGGCTTCAGAGCAGTACAAGCCGGGCCGATATGTATGGAGCTGGCTTATCTGGCAGGACAATTCTGCCAACTATGACGACCAGAAGCAGATGATTGACCTCGCTGCAACGATGGGATACGAGTATGTGCTGGTGGACGGATTATGGGACCAGCAGACAGGACGTGAACGCATTGCCGAGCTGAGCCGTTACGCACAGCAGAAGGGCGTGAGCCTCATGCTTTGGTATAACAGCAACGGCACAGCCAACGAGGCTCCGCAGACTCCGCGCAACTGCATGAACACGGTCATCGCACGCAAAAAGGAGATGAAGTGGATGAAGTCTATCGGCGTTAAGGGCATCAAGGTGGACTTCTTCGGAGGCGACAAGCAGCACGTCATGCAGCTTTACGAGGACATCCTCAGCGACGCCAACGACTACGGCATCCAGGTAATCTTCCACGGCTGTACGCTGCCGAGAGGCTGGGAGCGCATGTTCCCCAACTACGTGTCGAGCGAGGCTGTGCTTGCATCTGAGAACACATTCTTCCAGGAGCATCACGCCAAGCAGGAAGGCTTCGAGCTGACCATGCACCCGTTCTGCCGCAACACCGTAGCAGCAATGGACTGGGGTGGCACGATAATGAACCGCTACATGTCGCGCGACAACAAGAGCCGTCACCGCCGTTACACGTCAGACGTATTCGAGATGGCAGCCGCCATCGTCAATCAGGCAAGCATCCAGTGCATCGCCATGTATCCGAACAACCTTTCAGAACTGCCTCAGCACGAGATAAGCTTCCTCCGTGACGTTCCGACGCAGTGGGACGAGACCCGCTTCATCGACGGCTATCCCGGCAAGTACGTCGTTCTGGCACGCCGTCACGCCGACAAGTGGTACGTGGCTGCCCTCAACGGCACCGACAAGCCCCTATCCCTCAATCTCTCATTGCCGATGCTCGCCGGCTCCGAAGTGTCATACTATTACGAGACCGCCGACAAGAAGAGCTTCTGGCCCAAGTCTGCAGTAAAGAAGACAAAGGTAGGCAAGGACGGAAAGATGAAGATAACGATGCAGCCAATGGGCGGAAGCATCATATGTGAATAATAAAGTGGTGAATAAAAAAGTGGCGGAGGCCTGAAGACCTTCGCCACACCAAGTATAATACATTTCCCTGTCAAGCCTCCGCAATCTTCCATTCTCCTATGGTCCGGCGCTTGCTGTCATAATTCACTCCAACCTTCACCAGACGCTTGCCTTCAGCAGAATAAGGGATGAGATAGCCCTTATCGTCTATTTGTCTTAGGGCATCCTCTGCCGAACCGTCATATTTCAGTTCGAACACATACACGGCATCGGGCATATACAGTACGGCGTCAGCTCTTCCTACAGCGCTGTCTTCCTCCACACGCATATAAGCACCCATCAGATTGAATATCAGATAGAAGACGGTCTGGAAGTCGCGCTCGTTCTTATTGCTCAGACGGTTGGATATGCTGGCAAGATAAGCCTGCAACCTTAGCATCGCTCCTTCCATATCACCATCATAAAGCTTCTCCAAGAAATCTCCCACTACGCTACTGTTATCGTACGATATGGGCGACAGATAGTTAGGCGCAAGACTCTTCAGCATCCCAATCTTCACCTCCTTATTTGGATATCCTAAGGTGTAGCGATGTAGAATGGGATTAAACTTCTTTATGGTCAGATAACCGCTCTGATACAATAAGGGAAGTGCAGAAGTCATCTGCTCAGGCGAAACATCGAAGTCGTCCACGTCACAGCTGTCTTTCTCAATATCCATCACACCCACATGATATTTCTGAAGAGCCTTTACCAGATAGCTTGGAGTGCCCGAACCGAACCAGTAAGGAGCTATCTTCTGATTGTTCAATGCCTTTATCAGGCTGAACGGATTGAAGACATCCTCAGAATGTTCGCTGAAATGATAACCGTCATAATATCTGCGCAACTCTTCCACACACTGCTCGTATGTCATACCAAGAGACTCGCCAAGAGCCTCCACATCAGGACGCATCGTCGTGGTCAGCTCTGTAAGGCTGATGCCACAGATGGCAGAATACTGGTCGTACATGCTGATGTTGTCAAGGTTGTTCAGTTCGCTGAAGATGCTGAGTTGTGAGAACTTGGTTATGCCTGTTATAAAGACAAACTCCAGATATGGATCGAGCAATTTCACCGGGCTAAAGAAGTTCTGCATCATCTGGCGAAGTGGCTGTAAGTTTTCTTTCTCATGCACCACATCCAGCAACGGAGCATCATACTCATCAATGATGATGACCACCTTCTGCCCTGTCTGCTCATTGGCTTTCTTCACAAGATCCTTCAAACGAATGTTCGGGTCCACCTTTTCGCTCTTATATCCGAACACAGCCTCCTGGTCGTCAAGCACGTCAGAGAGGTATCTTTCCAGATGTTCCTTATCCATATGCTTTGCTCCGCTCATATCGAAATGGAGCACAGGATACTTCACCCATTCTTTCTCATAATCGGCTATAGCCAAACCCTCGAAGAGTTCCTTCTTTCCGGCAAAGTAAGCATGAAGTGTGGAGGCAAAAAGAGACTTGCCGAATCGTCTGGGACGACTCAGAAAAATATACTTCATCTTCTTCTGCCTGAAGTCAATGACATACTTGGTCTTATCTACATAGAGATAATTGCCTTCGCGAATATTCTCGAAGGTCTGAATACCAACGGGATAAAAATTTACAAGTCTTGCCATAATCCTACATGCTTTATTTTGCCGTGAAGTTACAAATAAAAAGTCAGAGAAGCAAAGAAATGGGATAAAACCTTACCTATTATACGATATCTCCTCAATCATGTCTTCTTGTCTAAAAAAATCAAACAAGCCCTATTCTCTTACAAAACCGCTACTATTGTGACATCATTCAATTGCAATGTTATCTCATTTCGTTCGATACACACATTCTTTTCGTTCGATGCACACATTCACATCGTTCGATACGAACATATGCATCGAACGATGTGAGGTGACTAAAGTGGCGGTTTCGGATAACTAAAGTGGCGGTTTCGGATAACAAGCGCAATTATATTATGTTTCTTATGCGTTTTTCTCACGATTAAAGTCAATAATCAACAAGGCAAACCTATGGGGCTATGGCGTCCCGCCTTAGCCACGCACCCAAGAAAAGTTGATAGAGTAAGAGAAGATTGGTGTTCGGCTATGGGAGGCTGCGGGGCTATGGCGAGACGCCATAGCCTCCTATATTTGCACTGTCTACTGTAATTCAAAACTGAACAATTCAAAATCGCAGGCGAAGCCGAGAATAATTCACCGCTCGGCTTTGCCGCTTGCCTAAGCAAGAACTCAAAATTCCTAACACAAAATTCGGATGGCAGTTGCCAGCCGCTATTGTGTTTTTCTTTGTTTTTCCGCTTATGGACGCGTGCTGTGCACAAATAAAAGGCTTTACGTTAGGTTGTCGAGAACTGGTTCTCGTAAGACCTAATGTAAAGCCTTTTGTTTAAATCCGATAGGATTTGCGCCCATAAGCGGACTGTGGAGTCAGGTTTTTGTTAAAGCCCTGCCTACCACAGCAGACAGTCTCAACGATGTTTAATACACATAAACCTTATACTCCTTTACGCTGCCGGGAGCACCCTGCTCCATGCGAGGCAGATATTCCAGAGCCTTTACGGTCTGCTCCGTGCCCATGTCGATGACGAGGAGGTGGGGAGAGGCGGCTTCGCGCTCCGTCTGCCAATAGGTTGACTCCTGGAGGTCGAACGCCTTGTCGCCAGTGTGATTGCCTTGGAGGTTCTCCGAGTCAGCGTACTTGACGTCCCATCCGTCACGTGAGAGACGCTTGCCGTCGGCACCCTGAAGGTAAAGCTCGGCTATGGCTACGGGCTTGCCGTCGTGCGTGGAAGGACATTCTATGGCTACGTAGCGACCCGTGGCTGCATTGCTGAAGCCGATGGTCTGCCATCCGTTGCCCGGCTTCGTCTCGCCCTTGGCAATGGGAGTGGCTGAGTTGAGGTCGGGCTTGTCGCCGATGTTGTTGTGCTTGGCCGACTTCTCGAGCTGCAGCTTGTCGAGCTCGGGCTTGTTCTGTCCCCAAACCACGGGCTGCTTCGGACCCACTACGTCGAGCACCACAATCTCGTTTTCGCCCTTCTTCAGCCAGCAGCCAGGACAATAGAGCGTCTGCTGCGGACCGATGCTCCAGAAACGACCGAGCGCATGTCCGTTGACATACACCTGTCCCTTGCCCCATGTCTCCATGTTGAGGAACGTGTCGCCTGTCTTCTTCAACTTGAACGTAGCCTTGTAATAGCCTATCGCGGACGGCGTATTCGAGGCGAGAGCTAAGTCGTTGCGCGGAGTGGTCATGGCGCGGCGGGCTGTCTGATAGTCGTCAGCGATGCGGCGCATGCGCCAGTCCTTGAGGTTCCATGTAAGCTCGTCGCCGTCAACGTCAGCCGTGAGCGTCACGTCGCCCACCAGACCCTTGAAGTCCTTGATGGCACGACCGAAATTTATTCTGCCCATTCCCTCAACGAGCAGCGTCAGCACGTCGCCCTTCTTGGTGGCTGGCAGAGGCAGCGAGCGCTCGTTCTTCACACGGTCTATCTTGCCGACATACTTGCCGCCGACAAACACCTGCACGAAGTCGTGACCGTTGATGTGTAGCATCGAGCCTTCTGAGATTTCGGGCAACTCCGTGTTGTATATCATCGAACCGTAGCCCATGTTCATCTCTTCGAAGGTCTGGACGTCACGACTCTCAGCCGTGCTGTCCACACCCATATAGATGGGAGCCACGTTCTTAAGCGTCATCTTCGGGATGCTGATGATGCCAGCCGCCTTACCAGGAACGGCGGGCAGCTTACCGTCAGCGTATTTCTGGAGAGTCTTGCGCAAGAGCCAGTACTTCTCCGTCGGAGCGCCATACTCATTGATGGGCGCGTCATAGTCGTAAGACGTTACGTCGGGGGCGAATCCGGGCGAGTTGGCACCAGCCCAATGACCGAACGACGTGCCACCGTGAGTCATGTAGAGCGAGAAGGAAATGCCCTTTGAGAGCATCTCGTCAATGCCGTCCACCATGTCCTTGGCAGGACGCGTCTCATGACGTGCTCCCCACTTGTCGAACCATCCGCTCCAGAACTCGGAACACATGAGCGGAGCGTTGGGACGAAGCTCGCGCAGACGGCGGAACTGGTCGTCGATGTTGGCACCTGTTCCGAAGTTCATCATCCATGTAAGGTCGTCCAGTCCGTTCTTCTCGAAGTTGGAGTTCCAGTCGCACTGGAAGAGCGTGGTCTTGGCGTCGGACGTGTCCCAGTACTTGCGGAGCGTGTCGCGGATGTCGGAGATGTAAGCCTTGTCCTCGCCGTAGCTGCCATACTCGTTCTCCACCTGCACCATGATGATAGGTCCGCCACGCTGGATGGTAAGCGGAGCCAGCTGCTCAGCCACCTTCTTCTCGAAGCGGTCGACGCAGGACATGAAGTAAGGATCCTGCTCGCGCAGACGGATGTCCTTCTTCTTGAGCAGCCACCAAGGCAGACCGCCCATCTCCCACTCCGCACAAACGTATGGACCGGGGCGCACGATGACGTACATGCCGTTCTTCTTGGCAAGGCGACAGAACTCTGCCACGTCGTTCTGACCGGAGAAGTCGAAGACGCCTTCGCGCTGTTCGTGGATGTTCCAGAAGATATAGATGCAGATGGTGTTCATGCCGAGCGCCTTGCACATCTTGATGCGATGCTCCCAATACTGGCGCGGGATGCGCGGATAATGTATCTCTGCCGCCTTCACCACGAACGGCTTGCCGTTAAGCAGGAAGGTCTTGTCGCCCGTAGCGAACGTGTTCTGACTCGTTGTCTGTGGAGCCGCAGCCGACGGCACGGCAGCAAACCCGCTTGCCGTAAGCGACGACATAAGAGCCAGACTCAAGAATATCTTGGATGTCGGTTTCATTCTTTCTATGTACTAATTTTATTTAGATGCAGAATAATCTGCAATAATGCATATCATAACTCTAAACTTTCAAATCTAAACACTCAACTTGTCTTACTCCTCCACAAGCGTCGTCACACTGCGCGGAGCCAGATTTGTGGTTCCGTCCGTTGTGCCTATCGGAGCCAGACTCTCCGCCGAGACGTCGCTCGTACGATACATACGCCATGTCTTTGCGCCGACACCTTCCACGTTGAAGCAGACGGGCTTTACGTCTTCCGAATAGTTGATTGCCACAATAGCCCACTTGCCGTCGCTGTTGCGATAAGCGGAGCACATCACTCCCTTAGGGTCGTTGAATCCCTCGGTTATCTCCTTGCCGTCCTCAGAGACGGTGCGGATGTCGAAACGCTGTGCGCCGGGACGCACGAAGCGGCTGTAATTGCCGAGCGTCCAGAGCAGCTTCGAGTCGACAGCATATCCAGTCTTCCATCCGTCGTTGCTGTAGATGCGCAGCAGTCCGTCGCGATAGTCGCCACCTGCGGCACGCCACCAGCTCCAGCTCTCGGCATTGGCGTAGCAAAGGTCGTGATGGATGACACGTGCAACGTAGAGTGCGGTCTTCATCGAGAAGTCGTAACCGCCTCCTCCGCCTATCTCCTCGTCGTTGCCCATGATGCAGATTTCGGTCTGCCAGAACTTGATTTTCTGCTTCTTGCAAGCCTCACGCACCTGCATACGGCACTCACGCATATAGTCGATGGGAGTGTTGGTCCAGTAGCTGTGTCCGCCGATGAGCGGCATCATGTGCTTCACGTTGCCCACGTAAGTCTGCGTGCTGTCCTTCGAGAAGAGCGCCTTTATCTCATTGCCACGCTGCCAGTCAGCCACGTGTGTGCCGAGCATGCAGCGATAATCGCTCGATTCGTTGACGAGAATCTCCGTATTGAGCTTCTGCTTCGACAGCGCCTTGCCCAGTTCGCGAGCCACATTCGCCACTTCGCGGTTGGTGGCAGGCGATCCTTCCTGCTTCGGACCGAGCCAGTTCCAGTGACCGTCCGGCTCGTTGCACGGACTGATATAGTCGATGTGTACGCCGTCGTGCTCCTCAATGCCCTTTACGGACGTAGCCATGAAGCGTGCGAAATCGTCGTAACAGTCATCCTTCAGGTTTATGGTGCCGCCGCGACCGGTGTTGGTAGCAAGCCCGTTCTTCGTGAAATAGACGGGAGCCGAATTGCAGAAAGCCAACATGTAAGGTACGCCACGCTCCTTTGCAAGCTTGAGGAAGCGTCGCTGACCTTCCTGCTTGGTCCAGTCGTAGGTGCCGTCAGCACGGAGGAAACATTCTGTTCGGGTGGCGGAATTTATCTCAGCCTTGTCGCCTTGCTCCGCACTACCCGCACCAAGATTAAATCGCCATATAGACAGACCTATGCCTTTCGGCTTGCCCTGCTCGTCGTTTTCTGAGGAGAAGAGCCAGTCTGCCACCTGACGCTGCTGCTGTTCGGGCCATAGACCGATGAACTGCATGCTCCATGCGTCGCTCGCACCGAAGTGCTGGATGTGCTGTTCGGGCGATGACGGAAGCACCGTATAACGTGTTTGGGCTGATATTCCTGCGGATGCGGAGAGCATCACGGCAAGGGAAAGAGCCTTGAAAATTCTGTTTGCCATATCCTGATTCGAGTTGTTTTATTTTATTTCACAGCAATCTTGCTGCCCTTCCATACGTATACTCCGCTTGGAAGTCCGTCGAGCGACGTAGCCTGCGCCTTCACCATCTTGCCGTCGAGAGAGTAGACGTTGGTGTCCTGTGTGGCAGCGTCATTGTCAGTGCGTACGCCATTGATGGCTGTGACGGGAGAGTCAAAGTCGATGACGAAGGTGCTGACGCTCTTCTTCGGAATCATGATGCGCTGTCCGAGCGTATAGGTCCCGGCTATGTGCTTGAGGTTTTCTGTTTCGGAGGTGCGATAGAGGTTTATCTGCTTGGCGGCAGACTGACCGTCCACATTGAGCATAACGCCCGTGGCAGAACCCATATTGACGTATACGGCTACGATGCGCTTGCCGTCCGGCGATACGTATGCCGAACCCATGAGCTTGTTGAGGCTCTCAGACTGATTGGTAGTGTGGCTGATGCGGCGATATCCCGGACGTATGAAGCGGCTGTAATTGCCAAGCACCCAGAGGTTGGCGTTGTCCGTGACGGTTCCGCCTGTGGTGATGTCGCCGTAGCTCTCGTTGCCTGTGTCGCCCTTAGTGTTGAGACGGAGCAGATAAAAACGGTTTTTCTGTCCCCACTTCTCCTGCGCGAATGTAGTCCAATAGCTCCACGAAGCCATATTGCCGAAGGTAAGGTCGCAATGTATGAGCTTACCCATATACAAGGCGATGTCCATGTATGAGGCATCGTCATAACTTGCGGGGAAGCCAGCCGATGTGGACGGCTCCTTGTCGAGCATACTCCATTCGGTCTGATAAACGTCCACATCGTAATGTGCCGCCTTCTCAGCCACAGCCTTGCGGATGTCCTGCAGGTCCTCGTTGGTGGAGAAGGTCCAGTAGCTGTGTCCTGCCACCGCACGCTGAAGATGCTTCAAGTCGCCGACGTAGGTGTCGGTATTGGCAGGATTGAAGAAAGCCTCTATCTGATTGTTGGCACGCTTCTCCGTGCCGTCCTTATAGAGAGCCTTCCACTGGCACGCCTCGGGCAGAAGAATCTTTGAGGCGATGCCCTGCTTCGTTATGGAAGCGTCAATCTCACGCGCCAGACGGCTGATGCACTCGTTGGTCCAGGGCGAACCTTCCTGACCGTTGGTCCAGTCATACTGCGGTTCGTTTACGGGTGAGATAAGTGTTATGTTGTAGCCTTCGTCGATGAAGTGCTTTGTTGTAGTCGTAAGGAAAGAGGCGAAGTCGCCATAATGGTTGTCATTGAGATTGCAACCTTTTTCTCCGGCATTGGCGCAAGCCTTGCCGTTCTTTGTGAATTGCACTGGGGCTGAATTGCAGAAGAGCAGGTAATGGTCTACGCCATACTTCTTTGCCTGCTGCATGAAATATTGCTGACCGGCGGATTTGGTCCAGTCGTACGTTCCTTTCGCGTCGAGGTAGCAATAGCCTCGGCGTGTGATGTCGTCTATTCCGCTGCCATCGCCCTGCTCTGCCGAACCTGCACCAAGATTGATGCGCCATACGGACAGTCCGATGCCTTCGGGATTGCCGTTGCTGTCGAACTCGCGGCTGAAAAGCCAGCGTGCCGACTTTTCCTTCTCCGCATCGCTGTAGCACTTGCCTACGAAGTCGGCTGTCCAGCAGTCGCTCGCGCCGAAGTCCTGAATGGTCTGATATGTGGTGTTGGGGGTGAGCGTCACTTTATAGGTTGACTGGGCTGAGGTGCTGGCTGAGAATGCCAATAAAGAGGTGATGGAGAGAAGAAGACATTTGTTCATAGTAATAATTTATTTTAAGTTGAGAGTTGTTTAAGTTGAGAGTTGAGAGTTGAATGAAAGTTGAGAGTTGAATGAAAGTTGAGAGTTGAGAGTTATGATTACCGTCTATGCTATATTATTATATATATTATTAGCAGCAATTACATATCATAACTCTCAACTTTCAACTCTCAATTCTCAACTAAAACCAACCCTCAACTCTCAAATATATTTGTCAATTAATTATATCCCGGATTCTGCTTGATTGATCCGTTAGACATTGTTATTTCTGAGTTAGGGATGGCGAAGAGCAGGTCGCGAGGAGCCTGGAAGTTGATGCCCTCGTTGCTGTTCTCAATCTGGTTGGTGGTCTCGTACGGGTCTGTGGAAGTCTCCATGTTGTACTTAACGAACGAGCCGTTAGGACCGAAGACGTGCTCCATCATTGTCTTGCCGTCGTCCATCTTCCAGCGACGGAGGTCGTCAAGGCGTGTGCCCTCAAGGGCAAGCTCCAGACGGCGCTCTGCACGGATGGCATCGCGGAGATCCTTACCAGTGGTTGTAACGGCAGAGAGGTGAACACGACCGCGAACCTCGTTCAATGCCCACTGTGCCTCGCTGTCATGACCAAGCTGGTTCTCCACCTCAGCATACATCAGCAGCACCTCTGCATAGCGGAGCAAGCGGATGTTGAGCGGGTTGTGAGCGGCGTCGTACGGACTCGGACGCTTGCCCACGGGGATGAAGAGCTTCATGTTGCAACGTCCTGACTTGTGCTTGCTTGCCGAAACGACGTAAGGATTGTCCTCGTTCCATGTCGGGTCGCCCGGCACGTCGGTCTGACCGTCGTGGAGGATGGTGTACTTAAGACGAATCTCATCGCCCTGTGCCTTGAATGCGTTCTCAAGGTCGCTGGTGGGCTGTCCCCATGCCCAACCTGAATCGTCACGCGAACCTACAACTACAGAGTAGCGCTCGCCAAGACCGTACTGTGTGTCGTCGAGTGTCTGAATCTCGAAGAGGCTCTCGTCGTTGTTGTTATAGTCGATGTTCCATACCTTGCTGAAGTCGTCCATGAGCTTATACTCCGGTGTCTGACCGGCGTAAGAGCCGCGGCAGCAGAGTTCCTGCAGCACCTTCTCTGCCTCCTCGTAGTTGCCCGAGTAGAGGTAAGCCTTGGCAAGGAAGCCCAAGGCAGCGCCACGTGTGGCATGACCTACGTCCTTAGGATCCTGCTCCGAACGTGAAGGAAGGTCGACAGCTGCCTCCTTAAAGTCCTTCACAATCTGTGCGTATGTATCCTCCTTAGACGCACGCTCTACGCCCTGCACCTCTGAAGGCATCTTCAGCGACAGCATGATGGGCACACCGCCGAAGTTCTTAACAAGGTCGAGATAATAGAAACCGCGCAGGAACTTGGCCTCAGCGACAAGACGCTTCTGCACCTTCTCGTCATTAAACTTAATCTGCGGAATCTTTTCGATGGCGATGTTACACTGTGTGATGCCCTTATAGCGATACTGCCAGAAGTTCTGGCAGGCATTGCCAAGATCGATGGTGTTGCCAGTGAACATACAAGCCACGCGATATTCGCCCGGATCCTGTGTGGTGTTGCCCATCCAGCAGTCGTCGGTGGTGATGTTGCAGAGGTTATAGAACTTGTAGATCTGCCACCAGTCGCGACCGTCGAGGAAGTTGTAGCAGCCGGTTATCTGCTTGGCACACTCCTCTTCGGTGGTGAAATAGTTGGTCATGTCCTGCTGACCACGGATTGGTTCGTCAAGGAAATCCGAGCATGAGGTCAAGCCCATTGAGAGAGCCGACATCAATGTCAAACCAATGATATATTTTTTCATAATCTATATGCTTGTTTTATTGTTATTACACATTATATATATAATAGTCTTAGAAGCTCATGTTAACACCGAAGAGGAAGGTGCGCGGGTTAGGATAGCCGCTGTAGTCGATACCTGCCTCTGTCACGCTCTTACCCATTGAGGCTGTCTCCGGGTCGGCTCCTGAGTAGCCGGTGATGGTGAAGAGATTCTGTGCCGAGAACGACAGACGAAGGTTGAGCTTGTTACTGAACCACTCCTTAGGCAGTGTGTAGCCAATCTGGAGGAGCTTGCAGCGGAAGTAAGAACCGTCCTCTACGAAGAAGTCGCTGACGCGCTTGTAGTTCATGTTAGAGTCGTTGGCAGAAAGACGGGGGAATTCTGCTCCCTTGTTGTCCGCACGCCATGTCTTGTCGTATGTGCCGGCATATACATTCTGACCGCCTACACCTGCATAACGACCTCTGTTGAGGTTGTAGATGTCGTTGCCGAATGTGCCGTAGAAGTTGGCCACGAAGTCGAAGCCCTTGTAAGCGGCATTGAGGTTTACGCCCATCATGAGGTCAGGGAACGGATTGCCGATGTTGGTCTTGTCGTTCGAGTCGATCACGCCGTCGTGGTTGCGGTCGACGAAGCGGAGGTCGCCGGGCTGTGCATTGGGCTGAAGAGCCGTGCCGTGCTCGTCGGTGTACGACTTCACCTCTGTCTCGTTCTGGAATATTCCGTCAGTCTGATAACCGTAGAACTGGCTGAGCGATTCGCCAGCAGCGTTGCGTACAATCCAGTCGCCAGAGAAACCGCCGGTCCAGATATAGTCGCCGTTAAGCTTGACGGCCTTGTTTCGCACCTGCGAGAGGTTTACGCCGATGCCGTAAGTGAAGTCTGAGACGTGGTCGTTCCAGTTAATGCCGAGTTCCCATCCGGTGGCCTTCATCTCACCTACGTTCTCCCACATCTGTCCGTTCCACATCGGATAACCGAGCACGAGGAGGTTGTCCTTCTTCATGAGCATGTCATGAGAGGTCTTGTGGAAGTAGTCGGCTGTGACCTTCAAGCGGCTCTGAAGCAGAGCAAGGTCGAGACCTACGTTCCAGTCCTCCACGGTCTCCCACTTAAGGCTTGAGTTGCCGATGCCTGAGACAGTAGAACCGATGTCGCGGATAGGCGTCTGTCCGAATACGTAGTCCGTTGTACCGATGGAGCTGAGATAAGCCGAATTGTCAATGTTCTGGTTACCTACCTTACCCCAACCTGCACGTATCTTGATGTCGTCGAAGACCTTCTGGTTCTTCATAAACTCCTCACCGGTAAGACGCCATGCAGCAGAAACAGAGGGGAATGTAGCCCACTTGTTGTCCTTCGAGAACTTTGACGAACCGTCCACACGGACCGTAGCTGTGAGGTAATACTTCTCATCGTAGTTATACATCACACGACCGAGGTAAGAGATGAGCGATGTGAAGGTGTCAGTACCAGTGGCTTTCGGGTTCTTTGTTCCTGAGCTCGGATAGCGCAGCGACGGGTCGTTGTTGGGGATGTTCTCCGAGTAAGCCTCTGCCCAGTAGTCCTGGAAGCGCTCCATGGTGTAACCGCCCATGAGGTTGACGTTATGCTTCTTTGCGAAGGTGTTCATGTAGTTGACGGTGTTGGTCCAGTTCCAGTCCACCCAGTTCTCCATCTTACGCTTGGCGTTGTTGTTGTCGTTCTTCTCAAGGTTGTCGATGAAGAAGTCCACGTTGTACGTATCTGTACGGCGGAAGCGGGCGTTCATGCCGAACTGTGAACGAACGGTCAGTCCCTTAATCGGCGTAAGGCTGATGAACGGTGTGGCGAGCAAGCCGTATTCGCTTGCGCCAGAGTCCATACGATACATCTTAGCCACCGGGTTATGCTCCTCGTTGTTGTGCGAACGGGCATAGTTGTTATAGGGATTGCTGGTCCACTCGCTCTTGTCGAGCATCACCGGAGTGGTGGGGTCCATAGATATGATGCCACCGATAAGGTCGGGCGTGTCGTCCCACTGCTCGTAACGCGGAGTGAAGTCGATACCTGCCTTTACAATCTTATTGAAGTTATACTCTGTGGAGAAGCGTGCAGAGAGCTTCTGCCACTGTCCCACCTTGTACTGAGAGTCCTGCTTGTAGTAGCCGATGCTACCCGAATAGATCAGCTTGTCCGTACCGCCTGAGAACGAGAGGTCGTAGTTCTGCTGTACAGCTACGTCGTTAAAGCACTCCTTCCACCAGTCTGTATAAACTTCGTCCGTGCCCTTGAACGGCGAAACATTGCCGTCGTTAACGTAGCGTGCGTCAAACACTTTTTTGTATTCCTTCGAGTCTGCCATCTTCTGCTTGGCAAGAGTCTGAAGACCGACGGTGGCAGAAGCAGTGAACTTAGCCTCGCCCTTCTTGCCCTTCTTAGTGGTGATGAGCACCACGCCGTTAGAAGCTCGCGTACCGTAGATGGCTGATGCCGATGCGTCCTTGAGCACCTGCATGCTCTCGATGTCGTTCTGATTGAGGAAGTTGATGTTGTTGCCTACGGGCATTCCGTCAACAACGTAGAGCGGATCTGATCCGTTAACGGTGGTGACACCGCGGATGATGACACGCGGAGAAGCGCCCGGACCGCCGGCTGTGCTCACCTGCACACCGTTGACCTGACCCTGAAGGGCTGTCATTACGTTACCCGTAGAGAGCTTGTCCAGCTTGTCGCCCTTGATGGCTGAGATGGAGCTGGTGAGGTCGCTCTTCTTCACCTGACCGTAACCGATGACCACCACCTCATTGAGGTCGTTGGCATTGTCCTTCATCACTACGTTAACCAGTGTGCGGTTGGCAACCTTCACCTCCTGCTTAGCCATGCCCACGTAGGTTACTACGAGTGTGGCGTTCTTGTCTGCGTCGATGGTATAGTTGCCGTCGATGTCGGTAACGGCACCTTTATCCGAGCCTTTCACCTTAACATACGCACCGATAACGGGTTCGTTCTTATCGTCCACCACCTGACCTGTCACCTTCACTGTCTGTGCATTGGCTGCAAGCACAAGAGAAGAGGCCATGGCAGCTACCATATATCTTTTGTTCATCTTATTGTTGAGTTTAGGATTATAATAATAGGGTATTTATTTCACGAGTGTAATACGAGAGCGCAGCAGGCTGTAGTCGAACTCCATGAGGTAGGTGCCAGAGGTCTTCACCTCCACTTCCTTCATGTTTTCGCCGCCGTTGAGCACGTTCTTCTCGTTGCCTTCCGAACCGTCAAAGCGCCAGTAAGGCTCCGGCCACCAGCCCCACCAGTGTGTGGCGCTAATCGTGAAACTGACCTTGTCGCCTGCCTTGAGCTTCATCTCACGATAGAGGCGGTAGGGATTCTTCTTGTCCTGATTGAGGATAAAGGCTTTGTCGTTCTGATTGGTTGTCCATGACGGAGTGTCAGGCAGACCCGAACCGGCAAGACAGATCATGAACGGCTGTGCACCAGCTCCGTCGTTATAGTCCTTAGTCTGCGATCCGTCCACTATGAGCTTGGCTGTAGCTGGTGTGTATTCCTGAACGTCGTAGTCGCCGGTGACGGTGTTGAACGTAATCTCGTAGTAGCCGACCTTGTCGAGAACGATAGGCTTAGCCTCGCTCGGGCTGCTCGTAAGCAGACCGGTGCTCTCGTCCACGCCGAAGCAGATAGGTTCAAAGTCGGTGGGCTGCGGAACGAAGCGTACGCCGGTGCCAGCCTTCTTATTATAGTAGAGCGCCTTATACTTATACTCGCCTACGTGGTCGATAAGCATCGGCACACCGTAAAGGTCGCTGGTAAGCTCGGCAGCAGTCTCGACATCTGCAAGATACATCTTCTTGAAGTCGGGCAGCTCGCTTACGTTGATGACGCTGTTGGTCTCTATCTTGTTGCCAAGTGCGTCATACACTCTGACGGTCATCATATAAGAAGTCTCGGTTGTGGGCATATCATACACCTTCTTAAGCTGGTATTCGGTGCCGCTGATAAGTACGGAGTCGTTGATGTGGAGTCCGGGGATGTCCACCACGATGCTCTGCAACTTCTTATTGTCAGTAACTGTGGCATTGAGCGAGAGTTTCGGATTCTGCACCAGAACAGTCAGCTCAGACGAAGGAGCCGCTGTGAAGAGAGGATTTGTGAAGTCGCCATCGCCCGACACCTGAATGGTCTGTGTGGTGGTTCGTCCTCCGACGTCTTCGACGGTCACTTCCAACGGGAAGCTGGTGTCGTCGGTCCAGTCAGACGCAGGTGTGTATGCGTAAGAGAGATTGTAGTCGTGAAGGAGTGAGTCTGAATAGACCTCAAGAAGATTGATGGTCTTGTCCAGGAGCATACCCTCGCTCTTCAGTCGGACAGACTTCAGACCGTCGGCATCCTTCAACGTTCCTTCAATGTTAAAAGTACGTCCAGGTTCAACCTGAAGATGATTGGTCTTAAGAGACAATGTCGGCGCCTTACCGTCCACGGTGGGATAGTCGTCAGTGTCATCGCCGCACGACTGGAATGCTAAACCAATCACGGGAGCAACAGCCATAAGCATGACTGTGCGAAGAGAATTTGGCTTAAATGTCATAAATGCTGGGTTTTAAGTTTTTAATTATTGTAATATTCTTTATTTAGGCTTTGTCATTTCGCTCTGTCTGTCATAGAGCCTTAACAAGTAGGTTCGCAGCCTTCGCTGCTTTGTTTCTGCCGCAAAATTACAATAAAGGGATAATAAGAATGGGGTGTTTTTAGTTCAAAAAAGGGGGATTTCTCGTAAATCGTAAAAAAAGGTATAAAAACGAAAACCACCCTTAAAATGAAAGAGTTGAGAGTTATGATTAGTTGAGAATAGGGCACCTCTTCACTCAGGCTAAAGAACATATCAGGCAGGGCTTTGACAAAAACCATACTCCACAGTCCGTTTATGGGCGCAAATCCTATCGGATTTAAATAAAAGGCTTTACATTAGGCCTTACGAGAACTTGTTCTCGACGCCCTAACGCAAAGCCTTTTATTTGTGCACAGCACGCGCCCATAAGCGGAAAAAACATACAAAACACAAGGTTATGTCCTTCTTGTTATCTTGTGTTTTGTATGTTTTTCCTTTTGTTGGCACAGTGATGCCGTGGCATCACTCATGATATCGTTTGAAGGATGGGTGTCGAGAGCTTGCTCTCGTAAAGCCCATTCTCCAAACGATATCATGAACCCGAAGGGTGTACCAACAAAAGGGTTGTGGAGAAAGGTTTTTGTCAAAGCCCTGCCTCCAATTCAAAACTCCTAATTCGGACGGCGAGTGCCGTCCGCTGCCTCACAAGCTCTGCACATACTGCTTCGGGGTCATATTCATCTTGCGCTTGAAGAGCTGTCGGAAGTTCTTGATGTCGCCGAAGCCACACATCTCAGCCACCTTCACCACGTTAGTCTGACCCTCCTTGAAAGCCTGCACAGCCTTGTAAATCTTATAGTCGTTGACAAATTCGATGAGGGACATGCCGGTCATCTGCTTCAGTTTCTTGTAAAGCGTGGAATGACTCATGGCAAGTTTCTCCGCCAGGAAGTCCACATTGAAGTCAGGATTGCCGATGTTGTCGTCTATTATCTCGCGACAACGCAGCAGGAACTTCTGCTCTTCCTTCGTGTACGTGCGCTTGCTGCTTGCGAGATCAGCGGTCAGCGAGGCGGCGTCGCCCTCGGCTATGAGGCGGTCAATGCGGACGCGCAGCAACTTAAGCGATACGGGCTTCGTGAGGAAGGCATCGGCTCCTGCGTCATAGGCGGCGATGCGCTCCTCCTCGGAGGTCTGTCCGGTGAAGATTATCACCTTTATGTGCTTCAGCTTCTTGTCCTCGCGCAGGGCACGCAGGAAGCCCAATCCGTCGAGCTGCGGCATCATCATGTCACACACGATGATGTCAGGCAATGAGGCGGCAGCCATGCGCAGACCCTCTTCGCCGTCGTATGCCTTCAGCACGCGGAAGTCGTTGACGAGGTTGCGCTCAAGCAGCGCCACCGTCTCACGCTCGTCGTCAATCAGGAGTATGGAGTGAGTGGCTGTAGGGTTCTCCTTCAGGGGAGCCGTACCAGGCACTGCTTCCGGCTCTTCTTCGTCTGCAAGCACAGTCTGCGTGGATTCCAGACTGTCCGTTGTCAACGCCTCTGTCTTGTCAGCGTCAGCCTCAACAGCGGGTTCTTCTATTACTGCCTCCACAGCGGGCACGTCTTTCACAGCCGCTCCCACAGCCTTGCCAGCCTTGTCAGCCGTCACAGTCTTGTCCGCCGCAGTCTTCGGAATGTAGAACGAGAAGTCCGAGCCCTCGTTCACTTCGCTCTCCAGATGCATCTCGCCGCCGTGCAGCTCCACAAGGGTCTGGACAAAGGAAAGTCCGATGCCGTCGCCCTTGCTCTTCGCCTGACCACGACTCGTGCGGAAGAAGCTCTCGAATATCTCGGTGCGTGCCTCGGGCACGATGCCGATGCCGTCGTCCTTTACGGAGAACACCACGCGGTCCGCACAGTCGGTGACGGTAAGCACCACGTGTCCGCCCTTGTTGGTATACTTATACGCATTGGATATGAGATTGTTCAGACACATCTCTATCTTCTCTCCGTCCATCTTCAGCAGGACGGGCTGCTTGGGCAGGACGGTGCGGAAGGCGATGTGCTTCTGGTCGAGCAGGTCGTCGTAGTCGCCGGCAAGGTTGCCTACAAAATCCACCACGTCTATCTCCTGACGCTTCACCACAAGCTTGCCCTTGTCCGCCTTGCGGAAGTCTATAGCCTGACTGATGAGCTTGTTTATCTTCATGGCGCTGCGGTGCATGGCCATAAGGTAAGCCGACGGGACGCTCACTACAGACTGCTTGCGGTCAATAAACTCCTCCAGCTGGGCGGCAATGAGGAACACGGGGGTGCGCAGTTCGTGCGTGATGCTGGCGAAGAACGTCATCTTGGCATCGTCCAGCTTGCGCTGGCTCTCCTTCTCCACCTCAGCCAGCTCCATGCGGTGGCGCATCTTCAGCATTCTGAGATAGAGGCGGAAGCCGGCATACACCACGCCGACAATCGTCAGCAGCCACAGCGTCTTAGCCCACCACGTGAGATACCACGGCGGCAGAACCGTAATGCGAAGCACGGATCTGTGGGTCCAACGTCCTGCAAGGTCTGTGCTGCGCACCATAAACTCGTATGTGCCGGGCGGCACGTTGGTGTAATTAGCCTCGCGGCGGTCGGTCATCTCGTTCCACGTAGTCTCCATGCCTTTAAGGTAATACGAGAAGTGGAGCGCACGCGGAGCGCCGTATTCGGGCACCGTATAGTGTATGGTGAAATAGTTCTCGTTACTGTTGAGCGTCACCTCTCCCTCGCTATTGCTGCCGAGATTAATGGAGCGGCCCTCTGCCACGTCCAGCCTTCCGAGACTGACGTCCTTATAGAGCGACTTGTGATGCAGCGGCACGTCGTCAGCAAAGACCAGTCCTTCCACCGAACCGAAATAATAACGTCGGCCGTCACTATAGCAGGCGGCATAGTTATACGCCATCGGGATGGCATTGTCGAGGTCGCAACGCATAAACGCCTTGTTCTCGGGATAATAAATGTAGAGTCCGTTGTTGGTGGAGAACACCATGTGACCGTGACGCGACTCCACTATGCCCGTAACGATGATGCTGCCGAGTCCGTGCTCTGCCAGTCCGGTAAGCACCTTGCCCTGCGGCTCGTCTATGCAGCACGGCGCCTCATAACGGAACGACACCCACACCCTACCCTTGCTGTCGGCATACACATAGCGCACCTTGTCGTTGGGCAGACTCATGCCGGGCGTGGACATATTGTAGTGCTTCACGGTGCGAAGCGTGCGGCTGTCTATCTTGTAGACACCGTTGTCGTTGCCTAACCAGATGTAGTTGCCGCTACGACAAAGCGACTGGCACAGCGAACCGACGAACTCCTTCACAACACGAAACTTGTGTGTCTGCTTGTTGAAGACGAAGAGGTCGCGTCCGCCCACCCAAAGATTGCCTTTGCCGTCGTCCACAATGGTCCATACCACGTCGCCACGGTTGCTGACAAGCGGGATGGGATAATTGGTAATCTGATGTGTGGCGATGTCGAAAGCCGAGAGGCCGTGGTTATATACAGCCATCCACACCGTGTGCCGGTCGGCTGTCATAGAGACTATGTTGTCGCCCCAAAGCTGGCTGTTATGCGAAGTGTAGGTGGAGAGGCTGCGTCCGCTGAGCGAATAGACTCCCATACCGCCGCCGTCCATACCTATATATATATTGTCGCCCTGCGACGCCACAGCCGTAACGATGTTATACGGCAGCGTGCCAGCCTGCTCGGAAAGCGAAGCGAAGATGTCGCGGTGGTCACTGTAGAGGGTAAGGCCCTTGCGGTAAGAACCTATCCACAGATTGCCGTTACGGTCGGGCAGCAGCGAATAGATGGCATCGCCGCAAATCCGCGCGTTGTCCTCCGTGACAAGACGGTCTGCTCCGTTACGGCGCAATATCACGCCATGTCCGTCCGTAGCAAACGCCACACCGCCTTCATAGTCGCACGCCGTCTTAAGGCTTGCCGGCACCGGCTCTGCCGCCTCGCTCAGCTTTCCGCCCATCACGTCGAAAGCCTGCCCCGGCTCGTCCACTCCCCTGCCCACATACAGCCGGCGGGTGTTGCGGCAGTAGCTGGCATTGTACATGTTTGACGGGCTTGGCTTCAGACTCACGCGCGACAACACACGGCTGCCGTCAGCCGAAAGCATCGCCACACTTCCTCGCATCACGGCAAACAGACAGTCTCCGTCAGACGCGATGGCATGCACCGCCTGACCCGTAGCGACGCTATGGAAACGGGCTTCGCCGATAGCAGAGCGATAGAGATGGCCGTCGTCATCCACAACGAACACGCTGCTCTTGGTCTTCGTTAAAGAAATAAATGAATGACAGGTCTTTCGCAGTCCTATGATCTGACTGCGATGAAAGCGGATGTCGGAATAACTGTAGAAGTCGACACCGAAATCGGTGGCGACGTACATTCCTGCGTCGATGGACAGCAGGCTGTGTACGTTATTGTTGGATATTGTGGTGGGGTCGGTATTGCTGTAGCGAAACAACGTGAAGAACAATCCGTCAAACTGGGCAAGTCCATTTGTGGTACCTGTCCATACGAATCCACGATTGTCCTGAGCAATACAGTTGATGGTGTTGTCGGGCAATCCCTGCTTGATATCAAAATTGCTTGTACGCATTTGGGCTACAGCCGAATATACGAACAAGACAATACATAGCAGTAATAAAAGAAGGCGTTTTCTGTATATCATATTACTGTTTTAGGCTTAACGGCAACAAAATTAAGAAAAAAATCGCCAACTAAGAATTAAAAGAAGAACAATTCACGCCTAACAAGGAATTTACAAGCAGAAAAGGCTAACTCATTTGTAATATCACCGATAAACAGGAATTTATCTGCGAGACTGTCTGCTGTAGTAGGCAGGGCTTTGACAAAAACCTTTATCCACATGCCGCTTATGGGCGCAAATCCTATCGGATTTAAATAAAAGGCTTTACATTAGGTCTTACGAGAACCA